>ULUH01069741.1_pt1 | contig 14294 bp, 10 predicted proteins | sample 1958241 | NCBI WGS metagenome assembly ULUH01 (sample SAMEA4835753, study PRJEB28245) | human gut metagenome | biome: gut microbiome; material: fecal sample | place: Denmark | collected 2008 | reverse complement strand
GACCATCCCGCCGCAGAGTGCGGCGAAGAGGGAGAACGCCACCAGACAGGCGCAGAGACGGGAAACCATGCGGTTCATCGGCGTCCTCCTCTCTTAATCTTTCAGACCGGATGTCGCCATTGTTTCGAGAATCTGGCTCTGGCTGAGGATGAAAATCAGTATCGGCACAGCCATGACGACGACCGTAACCGCCGCCGCCTGACCCGTGCGGGCAATGCCGCCCGCCTGAATCTGCTGGAGTGCGTAGACGAGCGTCTTCTGCGCCTCGGAGTAGATGACGGCGGATGCCTTGGCGTTCCAGAGGTTCTGGACGGAGAAGATGATGAGCGTCAGCCACGCGGGCTTGACGTTGGGCATGACAATCGTCCAGAAAATGCGGAATTCCTTTGCACCGTCGATTTTCGCGGACTCAATCAGCGACATGGGCAGCCCTTCCATGAACTGCTTCATCAGGAACAGCCCAATCGGCGCGGCGAACGCGGGCAGGATGACCGCCCAGTGCGTGTCGACAAGGTTCAGGCGCGTCATGGTCAGGTAGTTCGGAATCGCGGTGACGTAGCCGTTGAACATCAGCGCCGTCACGACGAGGGCGAAAAACTGCTTGCCGAGCGGGAAATCGTACTTCGCCAGCACATACGCCGCGAGGGACGCAATCAGCAGATGCCCCAATGTACCCACGAGGGTGATGACGACGGTGTTGGTGATGTAGCGCGAGAAGGGAACCCAACTCTGCCCCATCGTGACGAGAAGGTCAGAGAAGTTGTCGATGGTGGGGTGGCGCGGGAAGAGCGTCGGCGGAAAGCGGAACAGCTCATCCAGCGGTTTCAGCGAGGACGAAATGGCGAACACCAGCGGAAACGCCATTGCACACGCGACGAGGAACAGCAGCAGCCCCACCAGAAAGTCGCCCACGCGGGAGCGGTTCGGCTTCTTGTGGCGCATGTTCGACTTCTTCGTCAGCTTCAGTACCTTCTGCGGCAGCTCAATCGGCGTGCCGTCCGGTCTGACTGGACCTTTGTAGCTGCGGACATTGATGGTACTCATGTGCCAATCCTCCTCAGAGCGCTCTGAATCAGCTTGTTGCACAAAATCATCACCAGGAACAGCAAGGTGGCGATGGCGGAGGCATAGCCCATTTCAAAGCGGGTGAAGCCATAGTCGAACAGGTGGGTGACGACGGTGTGCGCGGCGTAATCGGTGGAGGGGAAGCCCGCCAGCGCCATCGGCACATCGCACACGCCGAACGCGGACGTGATGGACATGACCGCGCCGAACATCAGCATCGGCTTCATGTTCGGCAGGGTGATGTAGTACAATTCCTGCCAGCGGTTGCGGATGCCATCCACATAGCCCGCCTCGTACTGCGAGCGGTCAACGCCCTGCAAGCCTGCGACGAAGGAAAGGAAACCCGTGGACATGCTCATCCACAGCGTGACGATGATGATGACCGGCATGATGTAATCCGGCGTCGTCAGCCAGAGGAGCGGGGCGTTGAGGATGCCCAGCTTCATCAGGATGGCGTTCAGGTAGCCGTACGCGTCGCCGCGGAAGATGATAGAGAAGATGTAGTAGGCATTGCCCGCAATGGACGGCGCGTAGAAGATGACGACGGCAATCGTGCGCACCCAGCGCGGCAATTCGTTGATGAGCCACGCGAAGCAGAACGACATGATGTAGCCCACAGGCCCTGTAATCACCGCCAGCAGGAACGTGTTTTTCACTGCGGTCAGGAAAACATCATCCTTCAAAATCAGGGTGATGTAGTTGTCCATCCCGATGAAGCGCGCGGACTCCAGAATGTTGTTGTAGGTGAAGGAGTAGTAGATGGAGATGAGCATCGGGAGGATGTAGAAAGTCAGAAACAGCAGGGCGTAGGGCGCCAGAAACGCATAGCAGAACTTCATGTGCTTTGCTCTGTCCCACGCGATGCGCGCATTGCGCTGTCTCAGCGCAAAGTACTTTTTCCAGAACGCGGTCATGACGAATGCTTCCTCCTTTCGCTCAGGGCGTCTCTTCGTCGATCGGCAGACCGAACTCCAAGCGCTTCTTATTGATTTCCTCGTTGATGGTGCGCGCGTAATCCAGCAGGGTTTCGCGCGGGTCGGTCTTGTCGTTGGTCACTTTGCGCACGGCGTTGGTCATGTGGCGCGTGGTGTAGTAGCCGCCGGCGACTTCGCGGAAGCCGACTGCCCACGTCATCTGCTCGCGAATGACTTTCAGCTGAGCTTCCGACCAGGAAAGCTGCTCGATGGCGGCGATATTCGCGGTGGCGTAGCGTGCGGACGAACCCAAGACGGCTTCAATCTCGCGTCCGAAACGCACCTGCGCGTCGGTGGACGTCCACCACTTCATGAACTGCCACGCATTCTGTTTTGTCGTTTCGCTGTCGGTGGCAATCATCATGCAGCAGGCGCCCTGCGAATGCCCGGAGTGATCCACATAGGTGCTGCCGTCCTCTGCCGTGCGGGAAGTGCCGGGGAGAATTGCAATGTCCCACAGGCCGCGGATTTCCGGCGCGGAGACGGTCAGGGTGTTGAACGTCGTGTAATCGAAGATGCCAAGCGGCATTTCGCCGGAGCGGAAGCGGCTCACGAAGTCGAAGATGGTCGGCAGACCGTAGTCATTGTAGAGGCTGGTGTAGCGCTCAAACGCCTGCACACCCGCTTCGCTGTTGATGGTGGTGTGGGTCGCCGAATCGTTGTAGAGCGCGCCGCCAAGCTGGTAGAGCATGGCGTAATAAGAAGAGAGATTCGGGGCGGCAATGTCGGGGTAGGGGATGCCGACGGACATGTTCGCCCCCTGAATGGTGGGCAGCATGGCAATCAAATCATCCCACGTTTCCGGGACGGACAGCCCGTATTCTTCCAGAATGTCGCTGCGGTAGAAGAGAATCGAGCACAGCTGCGTCTCCGGCAGCGCGTACAGACCGCCGTTGAAGCTGAACGCGGCGTAGGCGCTGGGGTAGAATTGGTCGAGGACTTCCTGCAAATCATCGAACTGCGTCAAATCCTCCACCGCGTGGCGAAGCGCGTAGTTGACGGGGTTCCAGCTGTCGGTTGAAATGACGACATCCGGGCCGTTGCCTGCGACGACGGCGTTCAGCAGCGCGTTCGGGTCAACCAGCATGACGTTGACGGGAATGCCGGTAGACGGGGTGAAGGTGTCATCAACCATGGTTTTGAGGACGGTAGACTGGTCACGGCCGGTCAGAATCCACACTTCCAGCACGTCCTCGCTGGCATCGTACACATCGCCCAAGGCATTGTAATCCACGAAATACGACGTGACGCAGGATTTCAGCTCATGCAGCGCGCGGTCGAGGAAATTTTCCGACGGCTGCGGCACGGTCACGCTGTCCGCGGTGATGGCAATCAGGTCAATATCCAGCTTGACCTGCCGCATGTTCTGCATTGACGTGCCGAGGGAGGTGATGTTGTCCTTGAAATTCGTGAAGGCTTCGGTAATCTTCGCCGGATCTTCGACGAAGGATTCCAGCTGCACCGCCAGCGTCTGCGCGACGGCAATGCGGTCGGATTTCTGTCCTGTGATGGCAACAGTCTCATCGACGAGCTTATAGAGCAGGCGGCTTTCCTGCGCCATCGCTTCGATGACCTCCGGATACACCTGCTCCAAGTGGTAATCGCGGTAGCGGTCGGGGTTCACGCCTGTCAGCACCAGCACACGGCGGTACATCTGGTTCAGGCGGTAGATGCTTTCCTCCATGTCGGAGAGAATCTGCCCCATGTCGCCCAGCGTCGCTTCCAGACGAAGCGTGTGATGCCCAGCGGAAAGGTAGAAGCGGTAGGGCGTGCCGGAATCATCCGACAATGTGTTCATTTCCCATGCCGTGGTGTAGGGGAAGGAGACGTTCTCCATACCGGAGAAGGGAATTTTGCCGTCCAGATAGAGGATACGGCTGGACACGCTGCCGCGGTTGTAGGTCTGACGGCCTTTGATGGTGATGTTGTACCAGCCGTTTTCCGGCACGTCGAAATCCCACTCAATCCACTGCCCCGCGTCGCGCCAGGCATCGCCGCCGATGTAGTTCAGCACCGTCCGGCGCACGTCGCAGGGAGAGGTGGCGGGGGAAGAACGGTCATAACGCGCGTACAGCGACGGGGAGGAACGCAGGGTGCTGCTTTCGCCTTCCAGCACGAGGGCAAAGTCAGCAGGAACGCTGTTCTCCTGTGGCTGCGCGGCGGCATAAGCGGCGTAATCCGGCATTTTTTCGGGTGCGGTGAGCGAAAGCGCGGTCAGGAGCATCGGCTCGCTGGTCGCAATCAGGGTGACGGTGCTTTCCCCCGCCTCGAAATAAAAGCGGTACGGCTCGGTGATGTAGCCCATCGAATCGCGGCAGCAGGCGTTCTGTTCGCCGAACACCTCCACCTGCGTCGGACGGATGTCATTGCCCTGCGAGTCCTGCCGCACTTCGCCGCCGTCGTGCCACAGGCGGGTGAAGGTCAGCGTATCCGCGCCATCGAAGGGTACTTCGCCGTTGATGCGCAGTTCGCGCTCCAAGTCCACGCCGCGTGCCGCCTCAGTGCGGTAGGTCAGGCGGATGTTGTAGAAACCGGTTTCCGGTACGGTGACGGCGAACGTTGCGGAAGAGCCGCTTTGCATCAGCAGACCATCCTTCTGTGCAGTCACGCCGTCCGAATCCACCGTCACCAGCGGAATGGAAACGTCCGAAGATGCGTCCGGAGCGCCCTCATGCGCGCGCAAATACAGCGAATAGGTGCTGCTGCGCCCGATGTCGCCAATCTGCTGCGAGAGGTCATAACCCTCGTATTTTGCCCGGTAGTTCTCCACGCCGCCGGACAGAACGAACCACAGCACCAGCGCCAGAACGACCGCCGTCAGGGCAATCCACTTCCCGTATTTGCTGCCAAAGGAACGCTCCATGTTTCCGTGCCTCCTTCAAACTGGAATTGAACCAATTTCGATGCGTTGCAAATGAATAAAAACGGTTTGCTTTCAACCATATTATAAATTCAACGAGAGAAAAAAAACTACTTAAAATTTGCCCGTCTTTGGTTATAATTTGCTTGAAATGTGTTGCGCTTTGTGGTATGATGGAAAAAAAGACAAGGCAAAATGCGCAAATTTGCACGAAAGGTTTGTGAAGAAATTATGAATAACCGAAGGCTCATTACGGAACACGAACGACCATTGACGGCATCCGGCTTCCGCGTGATGAAGGGCGAGCGGGAGTTTATCACCTACCAGCGGGACGTAACCATCCGCGTATGGCATCAGCCGAACCCGGACAGCTATGCGCCGCACTTTCATTCGGCCATAGAAGTCTGCGTGCCGCTGCTGGGAGGATGCGAGGTGGCGGTAAAGGGGAAGGAATATCATGTGCAGGCGGGGGAGGTGCTGTTTGTTCCCTCCGACGCGACGCACGCCCTGCGCATGGCGGCGGGCAACGAGCGCTACCTTATCATCTTTGAGCACAATGCTGCATTTACAATGAAGGAGTTTGCTGCGCTGCGCCCGATGCTGCGCCAGCCGATTTATCTCACGGCGGAAAGTGAAGCGACGCCCATCGTTCGCAAAACGCTGATGCAGCTGGTGGAGGCTTACGAGGCGTACACGCCGCTGCGGAATTTGCGGTGCTATGCGCTGCTGATGGACGTATTCGCCACGCTGGGGGAATTGTATCTGCCCAATGTCGCCAACAGCGCGGAGATGAATGACATCCACCGGCGATTATCCGGCGAGGACGCTTTCAACCGTGCGCTGGATTACCTGAATAAAAACTATGCCGAAAACATCACGCTGGATGTGCTGGCGGACTACGCGGGGTTCAGCCGCTACACGCTCAGCCGCATGTTCAGCCGGCACACAGGCGCGACGTTCATCCAGTACCTGAATGCGCGGCGGGTGGATATGGCGGCGGAGATGCTCAGCCAGAGCGACCTGCCTGTGACGCAGGTTGCGCTGCGCGTTGGCTTTGGGTCGATTGCGACATTCAACCGCGTGTTCCGGACGCAGAAAGGGTGTACGCCAAGCCAGTATCGAAATGTGTATCTGGAGCTGAAAAAATAGCAGACATCAAATCACGATTTCATAATATAGTAGGAGGAAAATATCATGATTGCGCAGACGCCCCCGATGGGATGGAACAGCTGGGACTGCTACGGCGCGGCGGTGGACGAGCCGACCGTGCGGCAAAACGCGGCGTACATGGCGGAGCACTTGCAGGTGTTCGGCTGGGAGTACGTCGTCGTGGATATTCAGTGGTATCAGCCGACCGCGACGAGCCACGCCTACGAGCCGTTTGCGGAACTGACGATGGATGAATACGGGCGCTTGCAGCCTGCGCCGGGGCGGTTCCCGTCGTCGGCAGGCGGAAAGGGCTTCAAGCCGCTGGCGGATTATGTGCATTCGCTGGGGCTGAAATTCGGCATCCACATCATGCGCGGGATGCCGCGGATGGCGGCGCACCGGCACTTGCCGATTCTGGGGTGCGAGAAGGGCTGCCACGAGGTCGCGAATCCAAACAGCATCTGCGCGTGGAATCCGGATATGTACGGCTTGCGGTGCGACATGCCCGAAGCGCGCGCGTACTATGACAGCATCTTCCGCATGTACGCCGAATGGGGCGTGGATTTCGTCAAGTGCGACGACATCGCGCGCGAATATCCGCACTGCAAGCGGGAAATCGAGGTCATTTCCGACGCCTGCCGCGCCTGCGGGCGGGACATTGTGCTGTCTTTGTCGCCCGGCCCTGCGCCGCTGGAACAGGCGGAGCATTTGAAGAAATACGCGAACATGTGGCGCATCACGGACGACTTCTGGGACGAGTGGCGGCTGCTCAAGGGGATGTTCGAGCGGGCGGAGAAATGGTGCGTCCATGCCGCGCCGGGGCATTGGCCGGATGCGGATATGCTGCCCGTCGGCGCACTGCGGCAGTGCTACGACCCGAACGGCTGGACGAACTTCACACAGGCGGAGCAGCGGACGATGATGACGCTGTGGTGCATGATGCGTTCGCCGCTGATGATGGGCGGCGAGCTGACGAAAAATGACGACTTCACGCTGAAGCTGCTGACGAACCGGGACGTGCTGGCGATTGAAAAGACGGGCGCGTGCGCCCATCCGCTGTGGACGACGGAGGATGAAAGCGTGTGGATTGCGCCGTGCAGGGACGGCACGGGGCTGTATGTGGCGCTGTTCAACCTGTCGGAAGAGACGCGGACGGTTCGCGTGACGGGCGAAATGCTGGAAGGGACGTACTCGGCGGCAAGCGAATTGTGGACGGGCGAGAAGCAGCAGATGACGGACGGGGTGACGGCGACGCTGGGGAAGCACGATGCGGCGGTGTTTTGGGTGGAGTAATCAGGCAATGGACAAATTGAAGCAAATGATGACGGACAAAGGCTGTGTCGGTTCGGTCGAATTTTCCGACGCGGACGGCGTGCTCTTTGGCAAGGTGCAGGCGTTCGCAGCCTGATTTCGTATGAAGGAGAGACACGCGAAGCACTGGAAGTGGATTTTCGGAAGGCGATTGATGCGTATCTCGAATTGTGCCAAGAAAAGTCATGAAAATAATGCTTCGCGGAAGATTGAAAGGAACTTCCTCGTCGATAAGCCGATAAATCGGTGTACTTTTCATGCACAATTATGCAAAAGTGACCAGTTTGCCAAGCATATGCTGCTCTTTCCCGCAAGAAATTGAGGTGGCGGGGGGAGTCCAGAGGGGGCTGAAATCCCCGCTCTTTCGCTTTTCAGCCCCCTCTGGGCGTTCTTTGGTTACTTTCTGTCGCAACAGAAAGTAACAACTTCGCCTCCGCAGAGGCGACGAGAGCAGCGGCAAAATGATGCTTGATTCGCCAATCTACTTTGCTTTCAAGCTGTCAATCATCAATGAAGCAATAAAAAACCGCGGGTCGTGCCTCCCATATCAGGAAGCACGACCCGCGCCGTTATTGCCTATTCAGTTGCGGATTCCCTTAGTCCAGCAGCGCTTCGGACGCAACGCGCAGATCCGCATTCAGCTTCTCCGCGTCCGCCTTGTCGCTGGCGTTGGTGTTGACGTACAGCTTGATCTTCGGCTCCGTGCCGGACGGGCGCACGCAGACCCAGTTGCCCTTCTCCAGCTCGAAGTACAGCACGTCGGATTTCGGCAGACCTGTCGGTTCGACATTTCCGTCCGCAGTGCGCGTGCCCTTCAAATAGTCGCGAACCGCCGTGACCTTCATGCCGCAGAGTTCCTTCGGGGGATTCTCGCGCAGGTCCTTCATGATTTCCTTCATGCGGGTCAAGCCGTCCTTGCCGGGCAGCGTCTTGCTGACGACCTTTTCCACGAAATAGCCGTATTCGCGGAAGATGGACTGCACATAATCATAGAGCGTGATGCCCTGCGCGGCGCAGGCACAAGCGACCTCGGCAATCAGCAGGGAGGCATTGACGCCGTCCTTGTCGCGCACGAACGTGCTGGACAGGAAGCCGTAGCTTTCCTCGAAGCCGAAGAGGAACGTGTGAGAGCCGGTGTCTTGGAACTGCTGAATCTTCTCGCCGATAAACTTGAAGCCCGTCAGCGTCTCGAACATCTCCACGCCGAAGGAAGCGGCAATCTTGTTCGCCAGCGACGTGGACACGATGGACTTCACCGCCGCGCCGTTCTTGGGCAGTGTTCCCTGCTTCTGCTTGGTGGAGAGGATGTAGTGCAGCAGCACACAGCCGATCTGGTTGCCGGTCAGCAGCTGCCAGTCGCCATTGCCGGTCTTGACGGCGACGCCCAGACGGTCGCAGTCGGGGTCAGTGGCGAAAATGACCTTCGCGCCGACTTCATCCGCCAGTTTGATGGCAAGGACGAACGCGCCGGGGTCTTCAGGGTTCGGCACCTTGACGGTGGAGAAATTCGGGTCAGGCAGCTCCTGCTCCTTGACGACGGAGACGTTGCTGATGCCGACTTCGCGCAGGATGCGGCGAACCGGCACGTTGCCCGAACCGTGGATGGGCGTGTAGACAATGGAGAGCTTGCTGCCTTCCTCGGCGAGCAGCTCCGGCTGGATGCACAGCGTCTTGACCTGCGCAATGTAGTCGTCATCGACTTCCTTGTTGCCGATGATTTTCAGCAGCCCCTTCGCTTTGGCTTCTTCTTCGTCCATCAGCTTGCAGTCGGTGTAGGGGGTAGAACGGATAAACGCGGTGATGCCGTCCGCAGCTTCCGGGCCGACCTGCGCGCCGTCCTCGGCGTAGACCTTATAGCCGTTGTACTGCGGCGGATTGTGGCTGGCGGTGATGACGATGCCGGCGATGGCGTGGAGGTGGCGAACCGCGTAGGACAGAATCGGGACAGGGCGGAGCGCATCAAACAGATACGCCGGAACGCCCTCGTGCGCCAGCACGAGCGCCGTGTCGCGGGCAAACTCAGCGGAGAAGCGGCGGCTGTCATACGCAATTACCACGCCGCGCTGCGCTTCCTGCGGATTCTGCAGCAGGTACTTTGCCAAGCCCTTCGTTGCCCGGCGGACGTTGTAGCGGTTCATGCGGTTCATGCCTGCGCCCAGTACGCCGCGCATCCCCGCTGTGCCGAAGGAAAGCTCGGTATAGAAGCGGTCTTCGATTTCCGCGGGGTCATTCGCAATTGCCTTCAAATCGGCAATCGTATCGGCATCGGCGGCAAAATCATGCAGCCATTGTTCATAAGCGGTCTTGACGTCCATAGGGGTACTGCCTCCTTATTTTTTCGCGTCCGCAGCGAAAAAATCTGCGGAACACGTTCGGTTAGCTGTCTTTATTATACCGTTCTCCGCCCGATTTTTCAAGGTGGACATGCGAAAAAAACAACCGTCAGGCGGGAAAAAACGAAAATTTCGCCACAGAAACCGTCTTTTCGATGAACATTTTACATTTCCAAGGGGCATGCACCTTGACAGAAGGGGCTGTTAACGAGTAAAATAAGATAGGGTATGTGGTTCCATTTCCAAGGGAAGTGGACAGGCATGATTTCTGCTCGATGCGTCCGCCTTTTCCGGCGCATGGCGCGGAAGGAGGAAGGGCGGCTGTGCGCTGCCCGATGGGGATATGATGAAGAAACGGATTTTTGCGCTTTTCTGTGCTCTGCTGATGCTGACGGGACTGGTGAGCATTGCCGGGGCGGAAAGCACCGCCAGCACGCTGCCGATTAAGGTGGAACTGGATTTCTCCAAGTACCAGTTCACCGCGCCGGAGAAAATTACCGTCACGATTCGCGTGACGAACGTAACGGACGAGAAGTTCACGTCCCCCGTGTCGGTGCTTGACCCCAACGGCAGCATCATCGAGGCGTTCGGCACGCCGCTGCTGGACGCGGGCGCGAGTCAGAGCTGCACGATTGCGTGGAACGTGACGCAGGCGGATTTGAACGCCGGACAGCTGGCGTTCCGCGTGCGCTATCCCCGCAAGGATGAAAACGGCATCGTTTCCAACGCGAGCAACAACTTTGTCAAGCGCATTTCGCAGGTGCAGGCAGAACCGGAAATTCAGGTCAGCCGCACCATCACGCCCGGTATCGCCCGCAAGGGACAGGAAGTGAGCGTGGTGTACGAAATCCGCAACGTCGGTACGGTGGATGTGACGGGCGTGCGCATCAAGGAATCCTCCGCTGTTTCGTCAAACACGGCGAGCATCGGCGCGATTCCGGCGGGCGAGAAGAAGTCGCATACCTTTACCGTGACGATGGGTACGAAGAACATCACGTCCAACGCGACCGTCACCTACTCCGCGGGCGGCAAGAGCTACACCGAGAAGGTGGCGGATGCGGCCATCAAGTACGGCACGGTCAACCTGACCGCAACGCTGACCGCCGATCGCAAGGGCGGCAATGTCGGCGATGAAGTCAAGCTGACGCTGACGCTCAAAAATACGGGCAAGAAGAACATCACGGGCATCACCGTCACTGACCCGACGCTGAACACGGTGTTTACCGATGTGACGGTGGACGCGGGCAAGACGGTCAAGCTGGAAAAGACCATCACCATGACCGAAACGGCGGAATATCAGTTCACTGTGACGGGCATGGAGGGAACGACCGGCATTGAAACGGCGACGGGCCGCCTGCCGCTGACCGCCATTGACCCGGCGAAAGCACCCAGCCTGACGGTGGAAACGACTGCCAGCACGGATGTTGTGTTCACCCTGCCGTCGGTCATCCGCTTCACCATCACTGTGACCAACACCGGCAATTATGACGCGAAGAAAATCACCGTCTCGTCCTCGGGCGTGTCACTGGCGAGCATTGCCCAGCTTGCGCCCGGCGAGTCCTTCACGACGATGCGCGACGTGCAGGTGAACATGGTGGGCAAATTCCGCTTCGACGCGACGCTCAGCAACGAACTGGGCGAAGCGACGACCTTTGAGGGCAACATCATTCAGGTGCAGCAGGCAGCGCCGACGAGCGCGCCGACGCAGGTGCCTGTCACCACGCCGCAGCCCTTTGTGGCGGAGGAGCTGCCCACGGAGGACACCTTGCCTGCCGCCGTGACGACCTTCCAGGGTGTGCTGACGACGCTGTACTACATCTTCGCGGTGCTGGCGGTGATTTCTGCTGTGCTGCTGGCAGTGAGCATCGCCGGGCGCGTGATGAATCGCCCGAAGGATGGGCAGGAGCAGCTGCAGCTCAGCGAACGCCGCAATTACACCGAGGAAGTGCCGGAAGACGAGCGCGTGATGATTGCGGACGAAAGCGAGAATGCGCCGGAAGCCGAGGAAAAGCCTGAAACGGCAGAAACGGCGGACGCGGTGCAGACGGCGGACGACGTGGCAGCAAACGAAAAGCCCGCAAGCGCCGAGGCGCAGCAGGTCTTTACCGCGGACGATATGGCGGAAGACGGCGATGCCATGGAGGATGCGAAAGCGCAAATCTACGGCCGCAGCAAGCGCGGACGCCAGTAATACGGATTTTTTTGCCCCGGTCAGCAAGAAAACGGCTGACCGGGGTTTTGTGTCACTTTGTGACGATTTCGTAACATTTTTCGCGAAGGGCATGTTTTTCTTTGCTTTTTGCGCGGAATATGGTATAATAAGAAACTGATTTATCATCCCTCGATGCAGGTGGAAAATCGGGGATGACATTCGCCTGACGAGGAGGACGAAACGGTGTTTGACAAGCTGATGAATTCCTACTACTACGGCAAGAGCGGCAAGGGCGACTACACGCCCGACGACCTGCCGAAGAACCGCTGGCAGCTGTTCATGGAGATGCTCCGCACGCGCATGAGCGGGCTGTGCCGCATGAACCTGATGTACTTCGTGGCGTGGCTGCCCGCGATGATTGCGATTGCGCTGTGTGTCGTCAGCCTGATTATGACGCTGGCGGGCACGGTGCAGGTGGACGAGACGGGCGCTGTGCTGGATACGATTGACCAGACAGCCCTGCGCGAAGCCATGCAGACCAGCAACGACATGATTTTCGTCACGCTGCTGATTCTGATTCCGTGCATCGCCATTACCGGCCCGTTCACGGCGGGACTCAGCTACGTCACCCGCAACTGGGCGCGTGACGAACACGCCTTCCCGTGGGCGGACTATAAGGATGCCATCAAGGCGAATTGGAAGCAGGGACTGCTCGTCAGCACGATTACCGGCTGCGTGCCGTTCCTTGTCTACATCTGCTGGCGCTTCTATGGTGATATGGCGGTGGGAAACGCCGCGTGGGTCATTCCGCAGATGCTGATTCTGATGCTGGGCATCCTCTGGTCGCTCGCGGTGACGTACATGTACCCGATGATGGTGACGTATCAGATGAATTTCCGCACCATCATCCGCAACAGCTTTATCCTCGCGGTCGGGCGGCTGCCAGGCAGCGTGGGCATTCGACTGCTGCACTGCGTCCCGACGGTGCTGTTCACCGTGATTTTCCTGCTGACGCTTCAGCCGTGGGTGCTGATGCTCCTGTTCGCGTACTACCTCGTGTTCGGCTTCGCGTTCAGCCGCTTCATCACCGCCAGCTTCACCAACGCGGTGTTTGACAAGTACATCAACTCCCGCATTGAGGGCGCGCAGGTCAACCGCGGATTGTCGCAGGAGGATGACGACGATGATGACAACGACGAGCAGGAAGAAGAGCGCGAACTGAAGCCGTGGGAAAACGGCTACACGGACAAGCGGTAATCCGCATGAAGCGGGCGCAGGGTGTGCAAACTACTGCTATACGCTATAACAACCTGCAATAAAGGGGAGACCGAAGGGGTCAAGGGGGCGAACGGAAAGCCCCCTTGTCGCCTCCGCAGAGGCGAACCCACTGCAACATTGCAGATTGTTAATGTGAGAAAGGAGAGCAGAAAATGCAACGACCTTGGCGCTTGCCCGACAAGCTCCGCCGCAAGTATGAGACGGCGGAAGCCCTCGGACTGACAGAAAAACTCCGCGACGTCGGCTGGGCGGGTCTGTCCGCGAAGGAAGCGGGCAGAATCGGCGGTACGATGCGCGGAAAAAACAGATAATCAGGCAGGAAAACGAATGTATACAGGATTTGCGGAAGTTTACGACACGCTGATGAACGACGTGCATTATGGCGCATGGGCGGATATGTATGCCCGGATGATGACGGCTTACGGCATCCCGCGCAATGCGAAGGTGTGCGAGTGCGCATGCGGCACGGGCAGCCTGACACTGCCCTTGCAGCAGCTGGGCTATGAGATGATGGGCATCGACCTCTCACAGGAAATGCTCTGGCAGGCGGCGCAGAAGGCGCGCAAGGCGGGGTTCGGCATCCCGTTCATCCGGCAGGACATGCGGCAATTGCGGCTGCATCGCCCGGTGGACGCGGTGCTGGCGACATGCGACGGGGTGAATTACCTCCTGCAGGACGTGGACGCGGCGGCGTTCTTCCAATCCGCATGGGATGCCATCAAACCCGGCGGCGGGCTGTTCTTCGATGTGTCGACCCCTTATAAGCTGGAGCACCTGCTGGGTAGCCAGTTCATGGGCGAAGACCGCCGGGACGTGACGTACATGTGGCAGAACCGGTATTTCCCGGAGCGCCAGCAGGTGGAAATGCACCTTGCTATCTTCGTGAAAGAGCCGGACGGACGGTATCGGCGGATTGACGAGGAGCAGGTACAGCGCGCGTATCAGGCGGAGAAGCTGGTGGCGCTCTTGCAGTCGATTGGTTTTGTGGATGTGCGGGTGTTCGGGACGAATGCGCTTACGCATCCCGCGCCGGAAGAGCATCGGTGGCATATCGCGGCGCGGAAGCCGGAGTAAGGCTTGAAACATACTCCGGCTTCGGAGTGGCAAGGGGAATCGTCTCTGCGGAGGCGAAATCCCTGCATAAACACGCGGAAGAAGTATGCAGACGCGCG
>ULUH01056743.1_pt1 | contig 14428 bp, 3 predicted proteins | sample 1958241 | NCBI WGS metagenome assembly ULUH01 (sample SAMEA4835753, study PRJEB28245) | human gut metagenome | biome: gut microbiome; material: fecal sample | place: Denmark | collected 2008 | reverse complement strand
ACATGATGAAGGAGAGCTGCGTTTATTGAGAGGGAGGAAGATCAGATATGACAAGCAGCAGGAGAATTTGAAGACAGCCTTGTTTTCCAGCGTTGCCGCCAATCCCATACGTGCGGCTGCGGCTATCAACAAGGGACTGTACAATGACCTGAATCCCATTGATCTGGACCGGGCCAAACGCGAAGTGCGCCGACGTCTGGCTGATGAGGCCACGCCTGCCCCTCTTTCAGCAGAGGACCGCCGCAAGATTCAGGAAAAGAATATTGAAGCCCTGAAAAAACAGTTGCCCAACGGAGCTACTGAACAGATGTGGAGATGGGCCCGCAATGCCCAAAAAAACGGCGGACGGTTCACGGAACGGGACAAGGTGGAAATAAGGGGAGCGTTCAATATGGAACTGGACAAGCTTCCTGTTCCTCAATCTCGCGAGGAGGCTAATCAAATTGCCGAGCGCACCGCCAAGAAGTGGGCACTCCTGGGGGCTTATGAGGGAAACCAGGAGTATATCCGCGCCGTGGTGATGGATAAGATGATTTCCCGACTGGATGCCGCCAAGGGCGCACGCAGAAATGACATCGGTCTGGTGCTACGCCATATTCCGGATGATGCGTATATTCCGAACAGATCCGCTTCAGTACGGGATGCGTACAGGAAAGGTGACCAAAAGAAGATTCAGGAGAAGGAGGCGGCCAGAAATTTGATAGAGAGCCAGATTGATGAGTATGTACGCGTCCAGATGGCCTATTGGCGAGATCGGAATCCGGAGGCGAGCATCCACGACGACCGGATGCAGATTTTCAGATTTGCCGCAAAGAAAGCCAAAGAGTTGAACGAGTACGAGCATCCGGAAAAGCTGGATGTCGAGAAGAAGTCTAAGGAGATTTCCCGCGCTTTTGACAGTGAAGCCCAGGTAGGAGACACCAGGGAACGCATGCCGGATTCCGGGAAGGATTTCATTGACCGGAAGAATAGGGAGTGGAAGGAGTATCAGAAGAAGCAGGTTCCCTACACGCCGCAAGTGGAGGTTGTGAAAGACAGCGCCCCCTTGGCCGTCCCCATGTCCTTTGTGGCTGGTAGGCGCGCCGGGGCCTACGTGCCCAAGGAAATGTACCAGCAGCTTGTTCAGAAGTACGGAAGTCGCCCCTGTCTGAAAGCCACCATGGACCAGTCCAAGGCTTACAACGAAGTTCCTGTAGTGGGTTTTTATGAAGGCCCTAACAGGGGGATTGAGCTTTCTGGCGACGAGTACGGCAACCGCCTGATCATGCTCGCGGGGGACAAGGGGAAAGCAACCGTCCGTTTTGCCCCCGAAGAGGTGCCCGGCATGATTGAGCCCGGCAATATTGATTTGAGTACACGGCCCGTCGTCCGCAATGCCGACGGCTCCATCAGTACGGTGCGTTCCATTTCCGTGGAGATGGACGGGAAGGAATACCTGATTCCTACCGTTTCCGAGGACGGCAAGGTTCTTTCCGAGGACGATGCCGTGAATCAGTTCAAGCAAACCGGTAAACACCTGGGCGTGTTCAATTCTCCGGAGGACGCGACGGCGTATGCCAGACAGCTCCACGAAGACCAGGAGAATTTTTATGCCCCGCAGCGACAAGGAACAACCAGCGTACTGAACCAGCCTGTTTCTTCCCCGCAGAAGGCCGCCCAAGTACTTTCTCCCGCTCTTCAACAGTACGAATCTGCCTTCCGGCGGGCCGGGGAGAAGTACGGTGTGGACCCTGATTTGCTGATGGCCATTGCCATCCACGAAACAGGCAACGGCACCAGTTCTGCTTTCCGGAACAAGAAGAATGCCATGGGCGTGAGTCCGTATGGCAGAGGTCCCCGGTCTTTTGAAACGGTCGAGGCCGGTATTGAGTACATGGCCGGACAGCTCGCCCGGAATTACCTGGGCAAAGGACTGACAACGATTGCCGCCATTGGCAAGAAGTACGCTCCCCCCGGAGCATCCAACGATCCCAAGGGATTGAATTCCCACTGGGTGAAGGGGGTTTCCGAATATTATTTTCAACTTAAAGCTTAATTGATTACCATGTTTGAAACAGACTTTTTCCCCTTGGCGCAGGAGGCGAAACATTCCAACCTTCTTCCCGAGTCCTTTGATCATTTGCAGGAGAATGACGCCCCTACTTCCTTGCAAGACTGGGGACAGGTGCCGGGTTCCCGGAAGCTTCCGGAGTTCAAGCCCGACGAAAGTCGCCTGAAGTTGTTTTCCGCGCTGGCCTTGGGGGATGACGCTGACGAAGAAGCAAAAGGGTTGGTGAAGGCGGAAGGCTACCAGCCCCCAGTCACACCGGACGAGGAGGCTTGCCTGGGCCTTGATGTGTGCGTTTCCCTGTTTGGTCTGGACCAAGCCGCCGACCCGTATTTGTATTGGGCCCGGCAAGGTAAGGAGGCCCCACAGTTTAAGGATATGGGGGAGGCTCACCGCGCTGTGTGGCAGGATTTTTCCGAGAGAACACGCGTAGAGGATGCCGCCTACAAGGAACGGACGAGAAGAGTCCAGCAGGAACAGGAGGAAATTTCCCACCGAATGGTGGATTGCGTAGCCGGGAAGGAGGGCAGCTGGGACGCGTGTCCTGCCGATTTGCTGAAGTATGCCGAGAGTCCGCAGAAGGCTGCCGATTCCATCATGAGGGCGCGGCGGGCGTATGCTTTTGCCGAGAGGCGTGGGTTTGAGGATGTCTGGCGCTCCGACGCGCTGGACATGGCCGATCTGCTGACAGTGAATGTCAACGGGAATGAGGTGCTGGACCAGCAGGCGTTGATGTTGCTGATGACCGCGATTGACCGGAAGGTTCAGGAGAGCCAGACAGATTCCGCTGCTTTCTGGCGCAATTTGTATAGAAGTTTTGCCGACACGGCGCGCGGCGCGGAGAGCCTGGGCGTGAAGGCGGTTCAGGCGGTGAGGGGCATTCCCGGCATGAGCGGAATGGAAGAGTGGTATTCCAATAATATTGCTCCCCTGCAGGGGGTGAAGGATACGTTTGACGGACAAAGGCAGCTCTTCGACCGCTACGAGCAAAGACGCGAAGCGCTGAATACGATGCAGGATGTGATGCACGAGTTCGGACAGCGGATGCGGGGCACGAGCCCTGATGCGTCCTGGTACGTCAAGGCGATTAACGGAGCCGGGAATATCACCGGGCAGAGCCTTTCCTACATGGCTCCCGGCGGCTGGGCCCTGGCGCTGGCCGGGGATATGGGGCACGCCGGGAATGCCGCCTCCCGCAACGGGGATTCCCTGGTGGACGTGACGATCAACGGGCTGCGGAATACGGTGGAGGAAAAGGGGTTTGGGGTGTTTTCCGTGTTCGGGCGCATGGGGGCCATCAACAAGCTGATGACCAGGACGGGAACCGGCGCCCTGGCGAGACTGGCCGCGAAGGTGCCGGGGCGCACGTTTTTTGCCGGGACGAGAACCGGCAAGATGCTTTCCACCCCGGCGTTTGCCTACGTGGAAGAGATGGCAGCGGAACCTCTGGCCGGGGAGTTGTTCGAGTGGACGGCCCGGAAGTTGTCCGGGATGACGGGAATGGAGGTGAAGCCGAAGGATTTCGAGGTGGTGGGCCCCGTGCTTCAGGCGATGGGGGATGTGGAGCAGTCCGGCGGATGCGCGTTGTTTGTGGCGGCCATGGCTGCCGGCCACGCTCCGAGGATGAAGCAGGAAGTGGCGGCGTTCGTGACGGATGCGCAGCGGGCCCAGCTGGCCGGATATACGAAGAAGCATGCCGAAGAGATGGCGTCTTTTTCCACGGCGGAGCACAAGGCTGCGCTGGCCCAGAAGTATTTCGAGACTGATGTATTGAAGGATCCAGAAGGAGCCGCCGAACGGGCGCGGAAGGCCGGCGCCGAGCTGGCGGACCGGCAGGAGGCCCGGCTGTACCAGATGTCCGGCGCTCTGGACAAGGTGCTGGAGAAGGCCAACATTGGCCGTATCCGCAAGCTGGAAGGAACGGACAGGTACGAGGTGAGCCTGCGGGAGGGCGCTGTAGTGAACGGCGTGAAGATGGAGGAAGACAGGAGCGTGGAGATGAACGAGGAGCAGACGGACGCCCTGGTTCAGGTAGTGCTGCAGGGGGCTTATTTGAATGGCGTCCGCGTGATGCAGGATGCCGTGCTGGGGAATGCCGCGGTTTCGGAAGCCGGGAAGATGGATTTTATTGAGACGCTGGATATGTTGTCCGAGGAAGCGCCTGCGGAGTACCGGAAGGCGGCCGCCGAAACCGGAGGGATGACCGTCCCGGGGTTGATGGATGTGGCCGCGCGAGCCCAGGCGAGGATTGACGCGATTGTCCGGGAAGAGGGCGTGTCCGTCCAGGAGGCCAGAAGCAGGACGGATGCCGAAGTGATGGGGAAGGTTCAGCTTGGTTCCATTGCCGATTTGGCGGCGGCTTTTGAGAGGCGTCTTGATCATGCAGTGCGTTCCGGAGAGATTACGAGGGGGAGATCCGATGAGATCAGGAACGGCACGGCGGCGGCCAGCTTCGCCCACCGGTTTACGATGGCGACCGATCCTGGGAGTTCCCTGCTGCTTTACGCCGGAGGCCATGTCACGACTGCCAACGTGATGGAGGATGTGCAGGAGTCCGCCCTGGTTCATTACATGAACCTGACCGGGAAGGATTGGCAGGATTTGTGGGAGCATTTGCAGGCGGCTGACGCCGTGCTGGGAAGGTACGGCGTGAGTCTGGGGACGTATGAGGGCCCGGCGCATGATGCCAGGGACGTGGTGGAAAGTTTTTCCAACCTGTCCCTGTCTTCCTCCCTGGCGGATATTGAGAGCCTGCCCGTGCCACAGTGGGTGAAGGACACCGCGGAGTTCGCCCTGAAGAATCTGGAGGATTCCGCCCGCATCATACGCATGGGCGAGCAATGGAACGAGTTTGCCGCGACGGACGAGGGGAAGAAGTTTATGGAAGAGCACGGAGGCCTGGCCCACGCCCTGCAGGCCGTGGGCGTGAGTACGGAGAGCGTTTTCCGCCAGGCGCGGATGGATGCCGCGCAGAAACTGGATGTGGAGATGGTGCACGCGGACCTTGCTTCCCGCAGGGCTCCGGGGGATGCCACGATGACGCTGGGCGAGCTGGAGGCACTGGAAGAGTCCATGGCGCGGATGGATGCCGCGGAGGATGTGGAAGAGACCGCGGAAGAGGAGGATGAGACTGATCCCGTGACCGGCATTGCCGGGAATTCGGCATCCCCCGCTCCGCTGGTGGAGGATGCCGGCGGCTCCCTGGAGGGGGTGGGGGAAGAGGCCGAACACGATGAAGAGGCCGGCGCGGAGTTCCGCGATCACGCGTTTGTGCGGGTGGCGCCGGATTGCGTGTTTGCCCAGGTGCGGGTGGATTCCCTGGCCCTGGCGCCGGATGTGGAGCAGTTCAAGCAGGGAGATCATAATGAACGCGGAGCCGTGAAGGGGCGCGAGCTTCAGGGACGGTTCCGGGAAGACGCCCAGCCCATTTCCGTGTGGCGGCGCAGGGATGGAGCCCTGCATGTGATTACCGGACGCCACCGGTTTGATTTGGCCGTGCGCGACGGGGTGGAGTTTATTCCGGCTTACGTGTATGAAGAAGATGATGCGCATGACGCCACTTGGGCGAAGATGCACGACGTCGGGCAGAATATGCTGGACGGTCAGGCGTCCGCGCTGGAGGTGGCTTTTTTTGTCCGGAATTCCAATATGGGCCGGGACGAGATGGAGGCGCAGGGGTATTTGCGCCCCGGTTCCGCCAATGTGATGGGCTGGGATATTGCCACCCTGGCCGGGGATGAGGTGTTTACCCGCCTGAAGAACGGGGTGATTACGGATAACGAGGCGTGGAAGGTATGCCGCCTGTCTTCAACGGAGGCGGGACAGATGCTTGCCCTGCAGCTGCGCGAGAAGGGGAAGCCGTGGGATTACGTGGCAGCCTATGTGAAGGAGGCGGACCGGGTGGCTGCGGAGAAGTCCCGGGAGGGAGAGGCGTTTGATTTGTTCGGCAACGATACGTCCTGGCAGGAGGATTGCGAGAAGGTGGCCCGCTTTGCGGCCCGGGGGATTTCCCTGATTGCCGAACGCCTGTCCCTTCTGAAGAAGTCCAGAGGCATCAGCCGGCGGAAGGATTTGGCGGGCAGGATGGGCATCCGCCTGGAGACGGACGCAGATTTGAATGCGGCCATTCATGATTTGGAAAGAGCCAAGGGGGCATGGCAGTCCCATGACCCGGCGCTGCGCCTTCATGACCGCGCCCTTGCCTGGGACGGCACGAGTGAAGTGAATCCGTTCGAGCGTGTGCCCGTTTCCGGGGCGACGTTTTCCGTGGTTGCCATGGATAGTTCCGGAACTGTCCTGGCTCCGGAGACGTTCGTCACCCGGGAAGACGGAAGTCCTGACTGGTTTGTGATTCCGCGCCGCAAGAGGCAGCCAGCCATGCCGGTGCGGCTGCTGGTGGGTTCCGATGTCGGGGAGCATCGCGGCTATGGACTGACCCATATCCTGGCTTCCCGCGGGTTTTCCTTCTGGAAGGACCGTTCCCCGGAACGCTATATCAGTTCCATTCTGGCGAATGTGAGCGAGCTTTACGAGGTGGCGCCCGGGCGTGAGCTGCTGGTTAAGGGAAGGCAGCCTTCTTCATGGATGCTGCTGCAATTGGACCGGAAGGACGGGTTTTATTCCATTGTCTCGGCTTATCCAGTGCGGCAGGGCAAGAAGCCGCTGGGGAAGAAGCTCCCCCTTGCAGAGCGACAACCTGCAAACGCGAATAGCGGCACCGCGCGCCTAGGTCCAGGATCGGCAAGCAAGGCCGCTCTGCCGTCCCAATCCGCTGGCGGGGGAGATGGTTTTTCCTTACCACAAGGGGCGCATGTTGTCAACGTGAATGAAGTGGAATGCCGGTTTGACGACGGGGCTATTGTTCCGGCGACGTTTTCCCTGTCTCTGGAAAAAGAGGCAATCAAGAAGGAAGCTGTGGCTGCGGGCACGTTCATGAAGGCCCCGAATGGGAAGGAAACGAATCTGACGGAAGACCAGTGGCTTTCCGTGCGCACGGCGGCGTTTAAGAATTGGTTTGGCGATTGGGAGAAGGATCCGCAGAATGCTTCCAAGGTGGTGGACGAGAACGGGGAGCCGAGGGTGGTGTATCATGGGACATACGGTGATTTCACGGTGTTTGACAAGGCCAAGATTGGATCTGCTACTGATTATGGTATATGGGGTAGAGGATTTTATTTTACCAATATGGAGAATACTCCGTACGGGAACAAGAAGCTGGCTCTGTTTCTGAATATCAGGAATCCGTTTATTTTTAATGATTACAAGTCTGCTGAAGAGATAGGCGATTATTTAAATATTTGGGATGGGAATTTTCATGAAGATGACAGGTTTGGAATATTCCGGCCATATGCGAGAGGAGCGGCCCAGATAGCCGGTAGCGCTCAAGAAAGAGGACATGATGGACTCATTGCTGTACTGGGTAAATGGACGGAGTACATTGCCTTTGAGCCGAATCAGATCAAGTCCGCCACGGATAACCGGGGAACGTTTGATCCGAAGAATCCGGACATTACGTTTTCCGTGATAGGCCCGAATGCGGCCACTTGGGGAAAGTATGCCGATAAGGCTTTCGCCGGAAGGGATGACGGCAAGTTGCGGGCGGAGATTGACGCGAGCCAGGCAAGCTTGAAAGCTCCGGAGAATTTTCCGTTTTTAAGCATGTTTGATGAGTGGTCCAGGGGAATGGGGTACAGGAAGAATCCCGTATGGCGCGGGCTTCTTGAGGATGTGCTGAATTTTGATGAGCTGTATGAGGCTTATCCTTCTTTACGGAAGATGTATGTTTTTGCGTACAAGAATAAAAAGGATTCAGCCCGTGGTTATTATGATTCCGAAGAACGCTCCATTACGATCAATCTGGCCCATATCGGGCCGATAGGGGCACAGCTTTCCACCCTTCTTCATGAGATTCAGCACGCCATACAGGATATTGAAGGCTTTGCCAGAGGGAGCAATCTGGAGGAAGGTAGGAGCCTTGATGACTATATGCGTTCCGCTGGTGAGATTGAGAGCCGGAATGTGGAGAAACGCATCCTGTGGGATGGAGAGCGCAGAGAGTCAAAGCCGTTTAATGATACGCTGGAGTTCCCAGGTGAGGCGATTGTTTCTTTTTCCATTGCCTCGGCACAGGAACAGGGCTTGTTCCGGGACGGCCATTTTGAGGCGGGCAACGCTGTGATTACGGAACCGGGGGTGACGTTTTCCATTACTGCCCTGCATGCTTCCCCTCACAGTTTTCGCAAGTTTGATACGGCGTTCATGGGTAAAGGAGAAGGAGCGCAGGCGTATGGCTGGGGACTTTATTTTGCGGAAAATCCGGAGGTGAACCGGAGTTATCTGAACCAGTTCGCGCAGGACAAGGCGACATGGAGGTTCAGGGAGTTGGAGGCTTCCAATGTGGATGATATGGCCAGAGGGTTGCGCGACCGAATAGTTTTCCCGGAACATGTCAATCGGTTTGAACCAGGCGTGTTGGATGCCGTTTATAGTGTTCTTGGCGATTTGTCTGACGCCAGAGGGGATAAGGGGAAGATAGAAGCGATTAAGGAGGAATTGAGGGAAGATATCCGCATCAATGAAGGTTATTCTGACCAATATCCCCAGGCAAAAAGACAGGCCGATGCTGAAAATATAGCTTACCAATATTTGCTTGATCATCTGGACGAGATAGAGGTCAGGACGGGCATGCCTTCCAATTACCGCGTGGAGCTGAATGTGGAGGATTATTTGGACTTCATGGAAGGAGGGGAGCTGCTGTTTTGGGATAAAGGGTACGGCTCATCTACAACATCCAGAATAGGAGATTGGCTTCTGGATGAGGGCAAGGAAGAAGCGTATTCTTTGTTCAACGACAAGGATCCGGAAAATGGGTATTGGATGGGGGGCAAGATTTACCGCTCGTTGGAGGATGCCTTGGGAAGCCCCAGAGAGGCGAGCGAGTTTCTGTTAAGGCATGGAGTGAGGGGCATCAGGTACGCAGACGGTTTTTCCCGCTGGAAGGCGGAGGAGAAGCAGACGTATAATTACGTGATTTTTGACGGCAACGATATTAAGATTACGGCGTTTGCGGACGAGTCCACCGGGGGAGCGTGGGCGGATTATGTGGATCCGACGGCGAGTTTCTCTCTTGCCACGAGAGAAAGTGTCTGGGTGACGCTGGAGCGGGAGGCGCAGAAGAACCGTTTGGAGGTGCTGCGCAGCCAGACGGCAAAAGCGTTGGAGACATGGCGCCGGGTTTGCGCGGCCAACGATGTGAAGCAGGGAGACGGCGCGGAGGCGTTCGGAAGGGTCATGGCCGTGGTGGCTTCCATTTACAAGACGCTGCCGGAGGGGTACAGGTTTGGCCTTTATCCTTACATGAGAGCTGCCGAGAATCTTGCCACCCGTCTGGAGGACGGTCAGGTATGGCTTTCCGATGAGCTGAAGAAGGAGACGCTGATGGACGATACCAGCGAGCGCATGGATGCCGTGATTGACAAGCTGCTGGCCCGCACGCTGGAACAGGCGGACCGATATGCCGTCGACCAGATGCGGGCGGAGATGGTTGCCCGCATCAAGGCCGTGCAGCCGACGAAGAAGGCCAGCGGGAAGTTTAACAAGGGCAAGTTGAGCGCGGAGGATTACAGGCATTTGCACGGGATAGTCGCCATGATGAATACGGACCAGGAGGCGAAGGAGAAGCGAATGCTGGAGCTGGAGGGCGTGCTTTCCAGCAACCAGTCCACCGAAGAGGAACGGGGTGCGGCCGAGCTGGAATTGAAGGATTGGCACACGTTCGGATATCTGGCCGGGATGGGACTGGAGCAGACGCGCGCCTGCGCGCGCGCCCTTGCCCTGTTTATCACGACGGGACGGACGGCTTGGTCCACCCGGTTGGACGAGGAGAGGCGCCGGACGAAGTTCAAGGCCGAGAAGATTGTGGAAGGGCTTGGGCAGGCCACTCCCCAGGGAGGACGTGACGCGGAAGAGGATGCGAAGGCGTCTACGAGAACGAAGGCGGCCAAGTACCTGAAGTACGGTTTGCAGTCTTATTCCCAGCTGTTGAATGGATGGAAGAAGATTCCCGCCCTGCGCGGTCTGGCGCATGCCGAGGTTACTGCGATTGCCGAGGCGAATGTGGCGTTGAGGAATATGAAGCACGCCCGGGATCGGGAGGTGACGGCCCTGGTTAAGCGGTGTTTTGGCGTTCAGCGCACCAAAGATGTGGCAAGGGTTCTTTCCGATTTCAAGAAGACAGGGGATTCCGGCGTAGTGCTGAATCCGCTGGTGAAGGTGGAGCGCACCGTGAGGATCGCCGAGGCCCGCGAGTGGGTGGGGTTGTCTTTTGAGGAGAGGGAGGAACGACGCAAGGCAATCAGGAAGGAGTACAATGACCGGGGGCTTTCCGACGATAAGGCGTCCGTGCCGGAAGCGCTTATTCCGGAGATGCGCCGGCAGCTTGCCGAGCTGGATGAATTGGTGAAGGCCGGAGACGGACGGGCCAGAAGGAGGAAGAATATTACGGCGAAGGCGGAAGTGGTTCGCCCGGGCAGGAAGGGCGAGACGTTGAAGGTTTCCCGCGCCCAGGCGATGTATGCCATTTTGCTTTACGAGCAGGCCGAGTACGTGGAGACGATGCGGAATGAAGGCATTGGAGAAGCGGAGGTTGCCCGCCTGCGCGAGTTTGTGGGCGCCGAAGGGCTGGCGTTCGGCTACGGCCTGCGGGAGCTGATGAACCGGCAGGGAAAGCTGCTGGCCCGTGTGTATGAGGAGCGTGAGGGGGTTCCCTTCCCCGCGGTGGAGAATTATTTCCGGGCCGTGTTCCGGGCGGACCACAAGCTTGATACGAAGGCGTCTTTCGGGGAACAGACGAATGCCGTGGCCGGCGGGGCGAAGTACGGGATGCTGATTCCCAGGCGGAAGCACAATTTGCACCTGGCCTGGAATATGGATTGCGAGGCCGTGTTCCAGGCGGCGAGCGCCGAGGTGGAGAATTATATTTGCACGGCGGATATTACTGCCCGCTGGCGCGGCATTCTGGCGGACAAGGAGGCGGCAGCGTCCCTGAAGGAGCACATGGGGCGCCACGGGATTGATTCCCTGCGGCACTGGCTGGATGTGATCGACGGGGCCGGAGTGATGGAGGGGGGCGCCCTGCTGGCCGGAGCCCAGGCGACAAGCCGCTTCCAGAGCGCCAAGGCGGTGGCCTTGCTGGCCTGGAACGTGCTGACGATGCTCAAGCAGACCAGCGGCCTGATGCACGGGATGTTTGCCGGGGAGGTGGGCATGGGGAGTTTCCTGCTGCACCTGGGGCAGACGATGTCCATGACCGGACGCATGGGGGTGTTTGAGATGATGAAAACGGAGGCTTTCCGGGCGAGGACCAATGACGCGCAGGCGGAACTGGTGAGCCAGCTGATGGGGTATGCTTCCGATCAGAATTACACCGGAGCGATCAGGTTTTCCATGGCCGGCATGAGGGCTATTGAGAAGATGGACGTGTGGAGCAATGCCGTGTCCATGGCCGCCCTGTATAACGCAAAGTGGTCCGAGCTGGAAGAGGCAGGAAAAAGGACCGGAGCCCCGATGACGGAGGATGAGATGCACGCCCTGTGCATGCAGAGCGTGACCCGGGCTCTGGAGCTGGTGGCCCAGCCGCTGACGCAGAGCCAGAAGAGCATGCTGGGGGCTTCCACGGGCCTGTTTGCGAAGATGGCCTGTTTTATGAGTTCCGAGGTGTTGAATAAGGTGGGGATGATCGTTTCTCATGTGAGCTCCGGGAATTGGGGGCAGGCTCTTGCTTTATATGGAATGATGTCCGTTGCCGAACAGACGGTGATTGCCCTGTGGCACGCCCTGCTGGATGACGAGGACGAGTGGGAGAAGAACGGCGGATGGTTCGGCGCCATGCTGGGAGCTCCTGTTGCCATGATTGGCGGCGTGCCGATGCTGGGGGCGGCGGTGGAGTTTGGTTACAAGCAGGCGACTGGCCAGCGTATTTACGCAGGCACCGCGTCCGGAGTGATTGATTATTCCGCGATTTACCGGGCGGCCAAAAATACGTGGAAAGCCGCCACCGGGGAGAAGGAGATGACGTTTGCCGATTGGGCGGAATTGATTCTGCTGGATGCCAAGGCGGCCGCTTACGTGGTCGGAGCGGGCGCCGGGAGCCGCAGCAAGGCGGCTGATTCCGTGGCGTCCTGGCTCTTGTCCGTGGCTGGGGTGGCGAATTTGTCCAAGCCTGGGTTTAAGCTGGCGGAATAAGATTGAATATTAAGGAGTGTACGGTGTATGTTGAGTTTACCATGCGCACTTTGCTCTACACTTTTTCCATATTTTTTACTGCTGTATCCTATGGAATAGATCGTCCTTTAACAGACTTTTTCCCCTTGGCGCAGGAGGCGAAACATTCCAACCTTCTTCCCGAGTCCTTTGATCATTTGCAGGAGAATGACGCCCCTACTTCCTTGCAAGACTGGGGACAGGTGCCGGGTTCCCGGAAGCTTCCGGAGTTCAAGCCCGACGAAAGTCGCCTGAAGTTGTTTTCCGCGCTGGCCTTGGGGGATGACGCTGACGAAGAAGCAAAAGGGTTGGTGAAGGCGGAAGGCTACCAGCCCCCAGTCACACCGGACGAGGAATATGATTTAGGATTAGGCATCTTCACTGCTTTATTTGGAGTAGAGAACATTAAATATCCATACCTTTATTGGAAGGTCCAAGGGAAGGAAACTCCTATATTCAATAACTCTAAAGAAATTTTTCGTACTGTTTGGAATGATTTTTCGCACAAAGTGCGAAATGCTCACAAAAGACGTATTAATGATGTATGGAGGCGTATTGAGCAAGAAAAGTACAACACGAAATCTCCTTCTGAAGCTCTTGTGCTGCATTTCCAAAGCGTCGTGAAGAATAACCCTGGACAGGCATGGCTGGATATTCAGTCTGGTGCATATCGCCAATTTGGAAATACTTTTAAGGAGAAGGCAATTCGTGAAATAGTCACAGAAATAAAATATCATATTAAAACTGATGAAAAGAAGAAAGCCATGCTTGACGCAGTAGCTTTAGATGCTCTAAAGCCATGCAATCTATGGAAAGATGAAACAAGATTCTTTGAAAAGTATCGAGATGTTGCAGGTGTTTTTGTAGTTAAAGTTATTCTTGGAGATAAATTTTTAGACTATCCTTATTGCTATTGGATTATGCAGGCGAAACCTATTCCTGAATATAAAACAACATATCATGCACTGGCTGATATATGGGAAGATTATAAGAGGCAAGTACAACTATTAGATTTGAAGAAAGCGCAATAATGCTATTTAACAAAAAAGCCCCTGACCCGGAGGCCAAGGGCTGAACAGGAGCACTTTTCTGGGAGGATGCTACTGTACACGGCTGTAATGGCAATAAAAAACCGCCCGCGTTTCCCAACGTGGACGGCTAGCGGAAAATAAAAAAGATGATTTACCTATAGCACATTTACCCGGTGCGTCAAGCTTTCTCCCACCTGTCCAGGGTTTCCACATAGATGCCGGAGATTTTACCGCCGTCCATGGGTTCGATGTCTCCGAAGTCGGGATTGATAGGATGTAATACGTATTCCATTTTTCCGGTTTCCGGGTTTTTCCTGCGGACCAGTTTTTTGAGTGTCACGCCGCGTTCATCATGGTATTGAACAATGGTTCCAGGTTTGGGGATGGGGGGGATAGTGTATTTTTTCATGATGACCACGGAGCCGTCCGGAATGGAAGGTTCCATAGAGTGACCGTTCACGCGCAGCAAGTATTCCCCTTTTTCCAGTTCACGGTATAGTCGGATGTCCTGCGGAATGGTGTCTCCATCCGCCAGGTTGCCGGCGGCAATGTTGCCGATGATTCGTCCCTGAGCCTCCAAAGGAGGGGTTGTGAATGTTTCTACCGGGGTAAACTGCTGGCTGGGAGCTTCTGCTTTCCTTTTCTGATGCGCCCTGGCTGTGACTTGAAGGATGTGGGAAACCATGTCTTCAAGATTTTTGTGCATTTCATCCGCCATGGCGCGGAGTTGCTTTTCAAAGTCTGGCGGAAGCTCAAACTCAATTTCTTCCTCTCCTGACATCAATTTTTCAATGAGGGCGAGTTTGGCGGGAGGAATGGGGCGGTTTGTTGTAATCCAATTATCAACAGTTCTCTTGCTAACCAGAGTTTTTTCAGCAAGCCACTCACGGTTTTTGCCGATGGTTTTTAACCAGTCTTTGATGTCTTTTGCATTGAGCATGTACGCATTTTGCACAAAGCGTGCAGATTAGCAATAAAAAAATAATGCATGCAATCTCAAAAAGCGTGTTTTCGGGTTGACTAAATCGCACATTTCGTGCTTTATTGAGTTATCAACAGCACGCAAGACGCGAATATGATCATCAACCTG
>ULUH01064511.1_pt1 | contig 14452 bp, 12 predicted proteins | sample 1958241 | NCBI WGS metagenome assembly ULUH01 (sample SAMEA4835753, study PRJEB28245) | human gut metagenome | biome: gut microbiome; material: fecal sample | place: Denmark | collected 2008 | reverse complement strand
CGTGATTTTATTATGTCTCAAAAGCTGTAAACTGCTGTTTTGAAATTATATTATAGAGAAATTCTGAATCAATTTTATTTGATGATAGAGCCATCAAATTTGTATCAATATAACAATCATCTGCTAAAATACGCACTTTATTAGTCATTATAGCAGCACCTCTTTTTGGAAAAACAACACTTCCTTCTGGAGCCCTATTTATTGATTCATGTAAAGCAACTTTATTTTTGCTATCAATCACATACTTGGAATTACAGTTTAGGTCATCAACTTTCACATATAATTCATTTCCTTCGTCAAATTTTGAAGGGGCGTCTCCTGATATTATGGTTACATAATCGCCTAACTTACGCTGTTCCCAATCGTCGTTGAAGCCCTGGAATCGTATAGTCGGGGCTTTCTTTATTTCTTTTCTCATCGCACGTCACCTCATTCAAAAAAGTGGAGGAAATCTTGAAGGTCTTTAACCTTCTTAGTGTCCGTCGTGGTCAGTTCCTTCAGCATGGCCAGTAGTTCTTTTTCATTGGCCTTAATCTGTTTATTCGTTTCGGCCATTTCCTTATTGAGTTCACCCAGATCGACGTCTGGTTCCGGTTCAAAGGTATCGACGTAGCGGGGGATATTCAGGTTGAAGTCATTATCCTTGATTTCTTCAAAGGTGGCGACGTGGCAGAATTTCTCTTCATCTTTCCGGTCTTTATAGGCCTTGTACAGGCGGTCGATATTGGCGTCGGTCAAGGTGTTCTGCGGTTTCCCTTTGACGAATTCCTTACTGCCGTCGATGAACAGGACATCCCGGCCGGGGCGGTCTTTCTTCAATACCATGATGATGGTCGGGATACCCGTGGAATAGAAGATGCCTGCCGGCAGGCCGATGACGGCATAGATATAGCCCTTTTCCAGGAGTTTCTGGCGGATCTTACCTTCAGTGCCGCCGCGGAACAGGACGCCATGCGGCAGGACGATGCCCATCGTGCCCGTTGACTTCAGATGGTAAAGGCCATGCAGCAGAAAGGCATAGTCGGCCTTCGACTTTGGAGCCAGCACACCGTAGTCCGAGAAGCGCGGATCGCTCAAGAAGCCCTTGTCGGCGCTCCACTTCTGCGAGTATGGCGGATTCATCATGACGGCATCGAAGTCCGTGACCTCATCAGCTGGCCAGTCCTTGTCCAGCGTATCGGCGTTGTGCAAGTGCTGATTCGTCGCAGCGACGCCGTGGATGATCATGTTCATGCGAGCCAGGTTGTACGTCGAGGTCTTGATTTCCTGCCCATAGTACTCGATGGAGTCCGCATCCTGGATATAGTGCTTGACGTTCAACAGCAGCGAGCCCGAGCCCATCGCCGGATCGTAGGCGCTGAAGCCCTTCTTCTCTTCGTTGCCACTCGTGACAATGTGCGTCAAGAGCGTCGATACGGACTGCGGCGTATAGAATTCACCGGCCTTCTGGCCCATGTCCGATGCAAAGTTACTGATCATGTACTCATAGGCATCGCCGAGGATATCGCCGCTGTGGCTGTCGAGGTTCAGCGGAGCCAGTGCCGTCATGACATCGGCGATCAGCTCATTGCGCTTCTGCGGCGTAGAGCCGAGCTTGGTCGAATGCAGGTCCACATCGTCAAAGAGATGGCCCAACAAGTCCGAATTCGACTGCTCAAGGTCCGTGAACGCCTGATTGAGATGCTCCAGCTGGAACTTCTGCCCGCGAATCTCATTCATCAGCGCCGTGAACGTCGCCTCCGGCTTAATCGTATAGTCCATGTCCATCGAGTCGAGCAGATCGTCGCGGAAGGACTCATCGCTGTAGTACTTCTGATAGACGGCCTGGCGTTGTGCCTCCGTTTCAACATCGCTTTCCTCCACTTCGCCAGCATCTACCAGCGTCATGGCAGCCGACTCCAAGACTTTATCCGACAAATGCTTGTAGAAGATGATGCCGAGGGCATAATTCATATAATCCGCAGCGCCCATCGTCTGCCGCATGACATTGGCCGAATCCCAGAGAACCTGTTCGAGGGTCTTTTCTTCATTACTCATGATTGATAATCTCCTTTTTCTGTTCGATCTTTTTACGCAGGACAGCGAGAATCCCCGTCAATTTACGGTTGGCCTGCATAATCTCTAAGTGATTCTGGTAGAGTGCTGTTGCATACAGCTCCCCTATGTTTTGTTGCACAGTCATATCAGGTAACGGAATCCTCACGCTCTTCATTAGCTGAGCAGATAGGCGCACTATGACAGACCCCTGCAAACATTGACTGCATTTATGTGCTACCTCTTGAGACTGATTCAGCAGATAGCACAAATACCAGGGATTGAGTCGAGATACGTCAATCCGTATGATGGCGAAGATTTGACTAATAACCTTCTCTTTATTCGCATCCGACAAGATAGTTGCCGACATGTGCGGCATGCTGCTGGACTGCTGATAGATGATTGCATTCTGCGGATCCGCCAGCTTCATCGTATAGAAGTCATGCTCAAAGTCCGCTGTCGTGTACTTCCGATCCTGCTGACTCTCTGACAACCGTACAATGTTGCTGCCAGACACAATCTCCGCCAGCTCACCAAGCTGGACCATATCGCCCACCTCCATGTAAATTTACTAATTTACTCTGATTACGCTCTTATAGTACTCCTCTTGCCATAGACTGTCAAGAGTAAATTCACTAATTTACATATTAAGCGAGCTGCTATCTGACAGCTCGCTTAATATGTCGATATCTATTCTCATTTTCTACGTTATGACTGAAGTGCGACCGTGTTGACATAGTCCTTAACAATTGGCACAAGAACATCCATGAACTTGCGACTCCACTCCACGTGAAAATTTGCTATGGTCGGCCAATCTTTTTCATCCTCGAGATTGACATCTCCCAGCGAGATCGTTACCGTTGATGCTTTCCCGTCATCCGAACGATTCCATTGTAATTGCACGCCTCTCCGTAACGATCTTCTGCAGATCCTGATACAGCTGGCGACACTCTTCCTTCCGCCAATTGTACCGTCGCTGGTACACGGGAATGATATAGCGGTCGCTATATCCCCCCATAAAGCGTAGAAGTCCTGTCTCAGATCCTTTCATCGCCCATTCCCCCATACACAAGGTCAAATTTTCATTATCCGTTGAATGCTATTGTATTAATATTCGCTATGAATCTGCAATATCCTGCCATCTCGCAAAGACATGAAAAAAGGCACCGCCGAGGCGGTGCCTTTTTATCGCTGGTTGCCGGTGGCAATCAGATCATGTTCTTGACGTAGGAGTCGTAGAGGCTCTTGAGCTCTTCGACTTTGTCGTACATCTCGACCTGCAGGCCGGATGCCGTTGCGTAATCGCCATCGTTGAGGGCATTGATGAGGAGCGTGAAGAGGGACTTCTCATCGATGCTGTCCTTGGCGAGGTAGCTGCGGATGCCGTTGATCTTGTTCCAGTTGTAGGAATCGAGGTCGGTGACGAAATCCGTCTTGGCTTCCTTGGCTGCGCGGACGATGTCGCGGTTCTCCGGGATGATGCGGGCGATGAGCTCGGTCTTCCAGCGCGTCAGAGCACCAGCGCGGAAGGCTTCGATGATCTGGTCACGCAGTGCGCCGCCAGCCGTGATGACGGCGAGCTTTGCCGGGTAGTTCTCGAAGTTCTGCATGTTCTCCCAGACCGTAGCTGGCGGAGCACCGAAGAGGCGCGTGCGCTCTTCTTCCGTGTAGTCTTCGAAGACATCGTCTTCACTGCGGTATGCGCGGTCTTTCTCGAGGTAGAAGCCCTCTTCACCGGCATCCTTGGAGATCTCGGCGAGGCATTCTGCCGTCGTATGCGTAGCGCAGGCCTTGACACCGTCGAGGCAAGCCGAGTAGATGGCTGCGAGGACGAGGTACGTATTCGTGTACGGGTTGCAGGCACGCAGCTCAAAGCGCGTTGCATACGGGTTGCTGAGATCGCGGATCAGGCCAGCGAGGATCGTGCGGTTACGCGACGGGATCTCCGGCGTATGGCCGAGGGAGGTGACGACGCAGACCGGAGCCTCGAAGCCCGGTTTGAGGCGGTTGAGCGAGTCGTTCGTAGCGGAGACGAACGGGTTGATGACCTCGTAGTTCTTGAGCAGGCCCATGAGGGAGCCGTAACCGATGGCGCTCATGAAGTCTTTCTTCTGGTCATCTGCCGTAAAGAGGTTGTGGAGCTTGCCGTCTTTCGTGATGGCAGCCATGCCGATGTGCGTGTGCTCGCCGTTGCCAGCCAGGCCGATCATCGGTTTTGCCTTGAAGTTGACTTCGAGGCCCATGCCGCGGAAGACCTCTCTTACGATCGTGCGGACGAAGAGCTCATTGTCGGCAGCCTGCAGGGCATCTGCAAAGCGCCAGTCGATCTCGAGCTGCTCGCAGACGTGCGTCATGCGGCCGCTCTCGTCAATCTGTGCTTTGAGACCGCCGACTTCCTTATGGCCCATCTCGACCTTGAAGCCGTATTTATCGAGGACGAGCAGGCACTGCTCCATAGCCGTGCGGACGATACCGTGCGTGCGCTCCCAGTACTGCTCCTGCAGGACCTGCGAAGCAGACATCTCTTCGATGGCAGCATCCTCAAGCGGCGTCTTGACCCAGAACTCGAGCTCCGTAGCGGAGGTGAACTGGATGTCCGTCACATCCGTGCCGTTGACGCTCTCGATGCCGGAAATCTGCGGGTGCTCCTTGAAGAGGGCCATCAGCTCTTTCTTGACATAGGCGAGCGTGTCAGCGAGGACAGCGCGCGAATCGACGCGCTTGCCTTCGTGGATCAGGAAGGACGGGATGCGCAGCGTGCCGATTGGCTTGCCCGTCTCCTCGTCGTAGTTCTCCATGTTGTAGTCGACGAACCAGTTGACGGAAGGATCGACCGGCATATCGACTTTCGCGTTGTTCAGGGTGGCGATGCCCGTCAGTACGACGGAAGAACCATCCGTCTGGACAGCCGTGCCAGCATAGAACTCATCGATATCCTTGAGGAAGATGCGCATCGGGATCTTCTCATCCGTATCGTTGCCGGCCATATCGATGCCGACTAGCGATACGAACTTGATCTCGGGATGTGCTTTGAGCGTGTTCAGGATTTCTTCTTTTTCGGAGTTTGCAGGAATCACATAAAGTAACTCGTCCATGTTTATACCACCCTTTTTAAAATTAAGCAACAAAAAAGCCATGCAGAAAAAAACATCCCGATCATACGAATCGGAAGTATCACCTCTGCATGGCGCCATTGCCATATGACTATTCGTCTCGTTCGAGCGCACCCGCTTGAACAATCCCTATGTTAGCACAGCCTCATCCATTTGTAAAGAGGGCTAGCGTGTATACATGTCCTGCACCTCGCGGAGCAGCCTCGTGGATGCTGCTGACGCGTAGGCGGATGCGCCTTCCCCGTAAGTGCTACGGAAGGCCTTCTCGCCGTCGCCGCCCGCTAGACTTGTGGCGCGCATCCACTTGGCAAAGCTGCCCCAGCCGCGGCGCACCAGCAGGTCATGCGCGGTGAGCTCCGCGACGAGCGAGCACGACTCGTCGCCAAATGAAGCGACGGACTGCTCATACGATTTCGGCGCGGTCAAGTCTGCGCCATCGGGGAAGCGCCCCTTCTCCTGGAGCACACTGAGCCAGCTGCGGCGGTAATCCTCGAAGCTGCCGAGCCCTTCCTCGCTGAGGCGCAGCGTGCCGATGAGATAGGCCGTGCCGCGCGCAAGCCAGGCGACTTCCTGCTCGGTGCCGCCCATGGCCTGTGCCTCCATGACGCGCGTGAGCATGACGCCCATACTGAAGATCTGCTGGCGGCGCGAGTCTAGTGCTGCCGCATCGAGGAAGACCGTGCTGCCGTTCTCGAGCCAGAGGCTCTCGCCGACATTCTTCCGCGCTTCATCGGACGTCATATCAGAACGCGCGCTGACGGCCTGTGCGAGCTCTTCTTTGCCACTGGCGAGCACGAGCGTGTAGCTGCCGCGCAGCGTCTGGCCGAAGCGGCGCTGCAAGAGCGACTGCACGGCCTCGGCCTCGGCGGCGTAGGAGTCGACCTGACCGTCGGTCACGCCCTCGCATGCCTCGATCTGTATCTTGGCCGGCTCGCTCTTCTGTGCCTGCCACCAGGCGGCAAACTCCTGGAGGAAATCGTCGAGTGTCAGGCCGAAAGTCTGCGCAAACGCCTCCTCCCCTGACTTTCCCTCACCGAGAGCGGTGAAGTAGGTAGCGAGTCTCTGGCCGCGCTGCTCTTCGGGGAAGCGCGCAAGCAGCTGCACGGTCATCATGTCGGCCATCTCATAGGCGTGGTATTCCTTTGCCATGATGGCCTTGCGCTCGGCAAATTCCAGGTGGATGAGCTGGTCGGGGCGCGCGGCGTGCGGCGCGCCCAAGAGATCGTCGAGCACATCATTCTGCCAACGCGCGAGCTTGCGGCCGCCGAGATGCTCGGCCATCATGGCGCCGACATAGTCAGCAGAGCCCTCTTCCAGCCAGAACAGGGCTTCCTTGTCCGTGTCGCGCCCACGGCTCAACTCGTACTGGAGCTGGTGGAAGAGCTCGTGCGCCGTCGTCGCATAGCTGTCGCTATGGCTGTCCATGACGCCGGCCTTCGCGTTGACCGCCGTGACATGCAGCCGCCCGCCCGACCAGCCGCCCGAGATGGCGGCGACCTCCTGCGCCTCCTCGTCGGAGAGCGAGAACTCTTCCTTGAGGATGCGGCGGTAATCCGCATCGGAAGCGGCCACGAATACGCGGACAGAATGATGGCGCACGGCGCCGAGTTTTTCCTGTGTCAGTCCGTCAAAGGCAGAAGCCGCCTTCTTGACATCCGGCAGGGCCGCGCCGCTGCCCTCGACGTGGATGGCCCCGTCATCGCGCTCGAAGTGACTCAACGCATCATCTGCCAACCGCTGCGCCTGCGGCAAGAGCTCGGGCGCATGGAAGCCGGCCCAGCCCGCGCCGACGAGCAGCATGAGCACCACAAAAACAAATTTCTTCAAGCCAAGCGCCTCACTTCCGCTGCCAGCGGCAAGCCACATGCTCAAAGCAATCGATGATGCCGAAGAGCAGGAGGCCCATGACGCTGAGGACGAGGATGCCCGCGTACATCTCCAAGTAGTTGACACGCAGCCAGGCATCCATGATGTAGTAGCCCATGCCGTACTGCGTGCCGAACGTCTCCGTGAAGAACAGCACCGAGACGGCCGTCGCCATCGCGACGCGGATGGCCGTGATGAACTTCGGCAGGGAGGCCGGCAGGATGACGAAACGGAAGATCTGGCCGAGCGACGCGCCGAGCGAGTAGAGCGGATAATAGCGCTCCTCCGGCAGCGTGCGGATGGCGTCGCGCACCGCCACGACGACCTGGAAGACGATGATCAGGAAGATCATAAGGATTTTCGATAGCTCGCCGACACCGGCGAGCAGCATGAGGATTGGCAGCAGCGCGATCTTCGGGATTGGGTACGTCAGGTAGACGACCGGGGACAGGAAGCGGTCGGCCTGGCGGAAGTAGCCCATGATGACGCCGAGCGGATAGCCGATGCAGACAGCCAAACCGAGGCCTGCTGCAATGCGCCAGAGGCTGTAGGCCGCGTGCTCGAGGATGTCGCGCGCGAAGACGTTTGTCAAGCGCACGAACACCTTATCGGGCGTCGGCACGATGGGCAGCTCGAGCAGCAGCGCAAGCCCCCACCAGATTGCGAGCAGGAAGACAGCTGCAGTAAGGTATGAGAGCAGGGTGTGCGAGATGCCCTTCATGACGCCGCCCCCTCTCCTGCATGCTGTGCGCTGATGCCCCGTATCTCTTCGCGCAGGGCACGGCTCATCTCAAAGAATTCCCGGCTGCCGCGCTGTTCCGGATGACCGCCGAGCGGATTGTCGAAGACGCGCGCGATGCGGCCTGGATCTGCCGCCATCAGCGCGATCTTCTGCCCGAGGTAGAGCGCCTCCTCGACGTAATGCGTAACGAGCAGCGTCGTGACATGCTGCTCCTGCCAGAGCGCTAGGAAAACATCCTGCATCTCCTCGCGCGTGATGGCATCGAGCGCCGAGAAGGGCTCGTCCATCAGCAGGATGTCCGGCTGCAGCAGGAAAGAGCGTGCGAGGCTCACGCGCTGCTGCTGGCCGCCGCTGAGCTCATGCGGGTAGCGCGTGGCGAGCCCTTCGATGTGGAGTGCTGCCATGAGCCGCGCCAGCCTCGCTTCATCCTCCTCGCGGCCCGCGTGCCAGTCGTGACGGATGCGGCAGCCCAGCACGATGTTCTCGCGCACTGTCTGCCACGGCAGCAGGCCGTAGTTCTGCGGCATGAAGCCGATGCGGTACTTCTTCGGATCCGCCTTGCCGCCTGCAATCTTCACGCAGCCGCCCTCAGGCTGCACGAGCCCCGCCACTGCCCGCAGGAGCGTCGACTTGCCACAGCCTGAAGGGCCGATGATAGCACAAACCGTTCCTTGCGGAACGGTCAGGCTGACATCGGCAATCGCAACAGCTACAGCACGCTCCGCACTCCGGTAGCGTACCGTCAGGTGGTCGAATGCAATCATGTCAGTTGGATTCATATGCCATTTCATTCGCCGAGCAGATTGATGACGAGGTCATCATACCCGTACGTCTCCTTTACCAAATCTTTGTCGTTGAGCCACTTGATGCAGTCCGTCACGTCCTGCTCCTTCGGCAGTGCTGCCTTGTGGTACGTCGGCAGCTTCAGCGCCTCTTTGGCGGCAGGCGGGAAACCGGCCTTCTCGATGACGAAGTCAATGTATTCCTCACGCGGCGCATTGTTGAGGTAATCGACGGCACGGTTGTAGGCGCGGTACATCGCCTGGATCTCTTTCTGCTTGTCCTTGGTGGCCTTATCCGTGAAGAGGATGACGCCCGGGTTGATGCCGAGGTCATCGGAGCTCTTGAGGAGGCGGCCGCCGTTATAGATGGCGATACTGGCCATCGGCTCAGGCAGCGTTGCGGCAGCGAGTTTGCCGTTCTGCAGCATCTCGAGGCGCGTCGGGATCTGCGGGATGATGACCTTGTTGATGTCATCGCCCTTCAGGCCATCCTTCGCGAGGATCTCGTCCGTCACGTACTCGATGATCGTATTGCGCGAGACACTGACATCCTTGCCGCGCAGGCCCTTGACATCTGCGGCGGGCTCTGCCTTGCCGGCGATGAGCTTGTAGCTGCCGTCCGTCGAGGATGTGACCTTGACATCGAAACCGCCGTCCTTGGCAAAGGCAGCGGCGAGCATGTCGGAGACAGCGCCGTCGAGATGGCCGCTCTGCATGGCAGAATCACGATCCATCGCGCTCTTGAACGGCTTGAGATTGACCTTGACGCCTTCGTCTGCAAAGTAACCCTTCTCTTCGGCAATCAGGAATGGCAGGGAGTCCGTATCCGGCATCAGGCCGATGGAAAGCTCCTGCATCTTACCCGAGCCGGCCGACTGGCTGCCCGTGCCGCAGCCAGCGACTGCAAACATCGCCGCGGCTGCAAGTGCGAGGCAGCCTACGCGTTTCCAAATCTTCATCTTCACTTTCACATTTCCTTTCTATCCAGTATGCCTGCACAACACCTGTATCGCATTGTCACAGGCTCACGGGAGCAGCAGGTTGCCGAGCATCGCGGCGCCCTCCTTGGCATAGGAGAGCACAGTGTCGATCGTGTCCTTGTTTTCCGCATACGCACTCGCCGCCTTGTCCTTGACCCTGCCAGCCTCATTCTTCATGGACTGCACATCGTCGAGCTTCTGCTGGACGTCGTCGAGCATCGACTGGGCATCGTCGAGGGATTGCTGCACACTGGCAGCTGATGCGGCGGCATCAGCACCCTGCCGCCGGTTCTCCTCTGCGGCCTTCTGCTTCTTCTCTGCCTGCCCTGTCACCTTGTCGAGGAACTTCTGGACACCCGATTCACCATCGGCGCTGTCCTGCAGGGCCTGACCGCGCCCTTCAATGCGGCCCTGCTCACGCTCGAGACTGCGCTGTTTCTCTTCGAGCGCCTTCTTCTTGGCCTCGAGAGCCTGGCGCTGTTTCTGCAGGTCGCTTTCCTGTGCATCGAGCTTCTGTGCGCGCTCCTGCATCTGCTGTTCCTGATGCTGGCGCTCGTTGTTCTGGAGGTCGGCCTGGTCCTGATGATAGCCAGCGAGCGCAAAGCCGATGAAAACAGCGATGAGGAAGCCGACGCCGAGCAGCAGCGCCTTCTTGTGGCGCACGGGCCAGCTCTGCTGTTTTTTCCTGGCCTCTGCTTGCTTCTTTGCCTGTTCCTGCAGATCCTTGTCGGGTGCGAGCTCGCGCACATCGCCGCCAGCTGCAGATCCGCCCGCCTGCGGGAAGGGCTGTTGGATGGGCTCTTCCTCAGTCGCTGCCGAAGCTGCAAGGTCAGGTGGCAACTCCTGCGTATCGTCGAGGCGCGCTGTCTTGTCGAGCGAGGCCGTGCGGCCACGGCTTGCTGTCCGATCCACTGGTTCAGCTTTTCCCGCCGCACCGGGTCTCTCCGGCTTCCCGCCTGCTCCCTTGCTCAGATCGCGTTCCGTGTCATTCATCGCCGTCGCCTGCAGCCTCCTGCTTCTTCTTTTCCTTCACTTCTTCCATCTCGATCATCGCCGCATGCTCCTTCTGCATCGTCTCGCAAAGGCGGCGCAGTGTCCAGAGCGTGTTGAACGGCGTGACGACCGACTTGTAGTGGACCTGCGGCACACCGGCATCCTTGAGTGCCTTGAGAACGGCGTCGAGTCGCTTGTTGCGGATGTGCTGCAGGACCATGACCTCATGCGGGAAGACGAACGGGTCGCCTTCGTAATCCTCTGGATTGGCCGCGCGGAAGCCCTTGAGGCCCAGCAAATAGCCGATCTTCTCGCGCCACGCATCTTCCGGCAGCACTTTTGTGTGTATGCCGAGGCGGTGCAGCGTCTTCTGTGCGAGCGCGAGCTTCTCGTCATCACGGAATTGGTAGAACAGGACCAGTTCTTCTCGTTTCATTTGTATATATCCTTTCCATCAATCATTGTCCATCCATTGTCTATCTGTCATCGCTATCATCGGGAGAGACCGCGCATCAAAAGATACGTGATGAGTTCATCCATCGTGACTTCCTCTTCCTGCATGCGCGCTTCGAGCTGTTTGCGAAGCGTCTTCGGCAGACGCACGGCAAACGTGCCTTCCGGCAGTGCGGCCGCCTTGCTCTTGTGCTCATGCTGGACCGCAGGAGATGGCACCGGTGCAGTCGCAGCTTCCTGATGATTGGCCTGCTCTGCTTTCTCGGCGCTCTCGGCTTTCACCGCTTTGTCCGGCTTCGCATTCTTAGCCGCTTTCGCGGCTTTCACCTGTTTGGCAGGCTTTGCCTCCTTTGCTTCTTTTACCTCTTTTGCATTCTTCGTCTCTTTTGCAGCTTTTGCGGCCTTGGCCGCTTTTTCCTGCTTCTCGGCTTTCACCGCTTTTTCCTTCTCGTTCTTCTCGGCTTTATTTGCCTTGGCCTTCTTGGACTTGGAATCCTTCTTCGGCTCGGTTTTCTTGGTCTCAGTCTGCTCGAGAGCCACTTCAGCCTTCTCGCCCGCCTCTGCGCCCTTGCGCGCGTGTTTCTTTCTCACAGTCTCTTTCTCCTCCGCTGGATACACGATGAATTCATCGTAGGCATTGCGCAATGTCTCACTGGCCTGCTTCGTGCCAACACCGATGATATAGGACTTCTCCTTCGAGTTGAGCATCTGCGCGATGCGCACGAAATCCGAGTCCGTCGTGATGATGAAGTAGCGGCGCACGCCCTCTTCGTAGAGCAGTTTTGCCGAATCGTAGAGGGCCGAGTCCAGCGAGTTCTTGCCGAGGAAGGTCCTGCTGATTTGGCGGAACGTGAAGCCCGGACGGCGCAGGAGCTTCTCCCAGCGCTTCTGTTCGGGGCGCTCCTCCCAATCCGAGATCACGATCGTGCGGCACGGCTGGAATCGGCGCGCCTTACCGAGTGTATAGTTGAGCATCTCAAACGGCGCATTCTCAATGTCGTAGAGGATGCCGACCGTCGTATTGCTGGATTCCAGTGTCATACCTCTTCCCCCTTCCGCAGTGCCTTCTCGATGATGCCGCCGCCAACGACCGTATCGCCGTCGTAGAAGACGACCGACTGCCCCGGCGTCACCGCGCGCTGCGGCTCTTCAAAGCGAACCTTCACTTTGCCACCCGCAAGCGGCTCGACATGCGCGCGGCCTTCGCGACGGCCGTAGCGTACTTTGGCCGTGACCGCGATGGGCGCCTCGAGTGCATCGATGGCAATCCAGTTGAGGTCGCCCGCTATGAGGCCGTCCGCATAGACATCCTTTGCTCCGCCGACAATGACGCGGTCATGCGCCATGTCGAGGTCCACGACGTAGAGCGGCTCCGGATGCGCGATGCCGAGTCCCTTGCGCTGGCCGATCGTGTAGAGCGGCACGCCCTCGTGATGGCCGAGCACATGGCCTTCCGTGTCGACGATGTCGCCCGGATGCAGGCAAGCGGGGTTCTTCGCGCGCAGGTATGCCTTGTAGTCATCATGCGGCACAAAGCAGATCTCCTGGCTGTCCGGCTTGTGGGCGACGGGCAGCTTGTAGCGCTCCGCCAGCTCGCGCGTCTCCACCTTCGTGTAGTCGCCGAGCGGCATCAGGAAGTGCGCAAGCGACTGCTGGTTGAGGTGGTAGAGCGCGTACGACTGGTCCTTGTGTGTGTCGATGCCCTTCTTGAGCACATAGCGGCCCGTCTCATCCTGCCCGATGCGCGCATAGTGGCCCGTCGCAACGTATTCCGCGCCGAGCTCCATCGCCTTCTGCAGGAGGCCCTCGAACTTGACATAGCGGTTGCAGGCGATGCAAGGATTCGGCGTCCATCCCTTCGCGTAGTCCGCCAGGAAGTAGTCGATAACCTTCTCCTGGAACATCTCCTTGAAATTCATGACATAGTGCGGGATGCCGATGATCTCCGCCACGCGGCGCGCGTCGTCGACACTGCTGAGACTGCAGCAGCCGCGGTCATTCTCATCAAAATCACGGCTCTCCTCCGACAGGCGCATCGTCACACCGATGGCCTCATAGCCCTGCTCCTTGAGCAGCGCCGCCGTAAGCGAGCTGTCCACGCCGCCGCTCATCGCGACGACTACCTTCTTTTTCGTCATTCTGTTATCATATCCTTTCTTCTCTTCTTTCGTATCTATACACATCGGTCAAGCCGATTCCCTTCTATGAAAAAGACAGCCCGATGACTGCCCGTATATCCTAGTATACCATATCCGCAGGAAAAGCCCAAACAGATTGGACGCGGAAGGGGGCTTCTGCTAGACTAGATAAAGAATCCAGCAAACGTCTGTATAATAAATGATCCCCACTGCTGATTCTTGGAGGCTCGGTGCATCAGCAAGGGAGCGGGGGGATATGTTCCGGCTTCGTCGCTCCGTTGAAATGGACCCCATGTAACGTTTGCAGGAATAAGCCGGTTCGCCGCCTGCCGTGGCGGCCTCGCACAGATCTATCCCGGAAAGTCTTCTTTTGGGGTCCATCCCTGCGGGCGGCCACTGCGCTCCTGCAGGCGGAACATATCCCCCACTCCTAGGAAAGTCCAGCACCGGAGGGCCCTCAAGTTTTCTTTCGGCAGATTGACCGCAGCGTAAGGCGGGTGTGGCTGCAAGCTCAGTACGTGCGCCGCATGAACTCAGGTCGGGGAAATGTGTTTCGCCTGCAGGAGCGGCGCGATTGCCCGCAGGGCTGACCTCCGCGAAACGCCAGCTAAAGAGAAGCATGTACGAACGCCGCGGCAGGCGGCGAGGTGACTTAGGCCTATTCTTTGACATGGAGGTCATTTAGCAGAGCGACGAAGCCGAAACATATTTCCCCGGCCCTTGTCACAAGTACCTCATACATCGAATCGATCGTAGTACATGCCATATATTCGTATCTAGTTATCACACGAAAGGAGCTCTTCCTTCATGCATGTCATTGGCATCATCGCCGAATACAATCCCTTCCATCAGGGCCACGCCTATCAGCTCCGTGCCATCCGCGAATCCGTGCGCTCCCGCTTTGACGATGATGCGGCTATCATCGCGGTGATGAGCGGCAGTTTCACGCAGCGCGGCGAGGCGGCAATCTTTGACAAGTGGCAACGCGCGGACCTCGCCGTGCGCGGCGGCTGTCAGCTCGTCTTAGAGCTCCCCTTCCTCTTCGCCTGCCGCAGCGCCCAGGACTTTGCGCGCGGGGGCGTGCGGCTGCTACAGGGGCTTGGCTGTGTCGAGACGCTTTCCTTTGGCGCGGAATGCCCCGAACTCACGCCGCTCATGACAGCAGCCCGCGCCATCGACGCACCAGAGACGCAGGCAAAGCTCCATGAAGCCCTGCGCGCAGGCGCTTCATACGCAAAAGCCCTGACTGCGATCTTAGCGCAGGAGAGCGGCCTTGCGGCGGATCTTCTGCGGCAGCCCAACAACATCCTCTCCATCGAGTACCTGCGCGCACTACAGCGCTATGCACCGA
>ULUH01023178.1_pt1 | contig 14505 bp, 9 predicted proteins | sample 1958241 | NCBI WGS metagenome assembly ULUH01 (sample SAMEA4835753, study PRJEB28245) | human gut metagenome | biome: gut microbiome; material: fecal sample | place: Denmark | collected 2008 | reverse complement strand
TGTGGTCTCTCACCACTTAGTTGTTGCTCTTGCCGGGCGCAAATAGATGACCCGCTGCGCCTTGCCGTAAATGGCGGCACAGCGGTTCATCAACAAGGGCTTCGGCCCTTGCACTGCTTCGCAGCTATCCCTTTTTGAGAAGAACGAACGGAGCAAAGCACCGCACAAGGCGAGGGCATAACGGGAGGTGGAGGAATGCCCTGCCCCCATTTTGAAGTGTCTATCGTGAAACGCTCTGACGATAAGTCCGCCGTAGCAAGCGCGGCTTACCAGAGCGGAATGAATTTGTTTTCGGAATATCAGCAGAAATGGAAACGCTATGCCGATAAGCCCGGCGTACTTCACGCGGAAATTATGCTGCCAAAAAACGCTCCGGATGCTTACCGTGATCGGGCCACGTTATGGAACAGCGTGGAGAAAAAGGAAACGCAATGGAACGCCCAGCTTGCCCGCCGAGTGATCATGGCGTTGCCCATCGAAGTGCCAAAGGAACAATACCCTGAAATGGTAAGCGAATACTGCCAGAGGTATTTTGTGAACGAAGGCATGTGCTGCGACTTCGCCATCCACGACGAGGACAAAGAACCGCGCAATCCTCACGCGCACATTCTTCTGACGCTGCGCTCGTTGGATGAGCACGGAAAATGGCTGCCCAAATGCCGGAAGGTTTACGATCTCGACGGAAACGGCAACTGCATTCCGCTTCCCAACGGCGGTTGGAAAAGCCACCGGGAGAACGTAAATAACTGGAACGATCCGCAGAACTGCGAAACCTGGCGGCACGGTTGGGAGGAGATTCAGAACAAATATCTGGAACAGAACCAACGCCCGGAGCGGGTCGATTTGCGATCCTATCAGCGACAGGAAAAACCGCAGATTTCCACCGTTCATCTGGGCCGTGCTGTCAGCGCCATGGAAGCGCGTGGCGAGAAAACCTTTTTGGGTGATCTGAACCGGGACATCAAAGAAACCAATAAATTGTTGGCTTATCTGAGAAAAGGATTCAGGACGCTGCGGTCTTGGGCGGCTGAGAAAATCAAAGAAGCGAAAGAGCGCCATGAACAAAAGCAGATCGAGAAGCATCCGCCCATCAACGATTATCTGTATTCCTGGGTATTGATTCAGAACGAGAAGCGGCAGCACTGGAAAAACCATACCGTCGTTCTGAAACGTATGGCCGGTGATATGCTGCGCGTTTCCCAAACCACGGATTTTCTGAAAGAGAATAAGATTTTTACCATCGAGGATTTGAAAGCGAAGCTGGACGATTTGGAGAAAGAAACCGGCGTTATTCATTCTGAACTGAAAAAGGTTGATCAGCGAATAAAGAATATCACCGGCATTCTGAGTGCCGCCCAAACACTCCGGCAGCTTCGGCCAATCCACGATCAATACGCCCATACCTCCTTCAAAACGAAGAAAGAATCCTACTATGCCGCGCATGAAGCGGAACTGAAACAGTACAACATAGCCTACCATTATCTGATGGAAGTGCATGGCAGCACTGTCGTTGATCCTGCCACACTAAAGGTAGAAAGCGAAAGGCTCATCGCGCATCGGGCAAAGCTGCAAGACAAGCTGGAGCCCATGAAGCCGCTTTTAGGCACCCTACGGCCACTCCATGAGACAAGTAATATAGATACAGCAGTATAAAACAGTTCACCCCATTGCCGATGAACACGGCAATGGGGTGAAAAATGGTTGCTCTGTGATAATAATATTGAGGTATTTAAGCAGAAGTGCTTTCTTTCTTTGTTTCTGGGAAGATGATCTTGTTCACAAAGAAGAAAATCACCATGCTGACGCCACCGTTGAGCACTGTGGTTCCGATATTGTAGACCCAATCGGGCACGAACTTTCCGGCAACAGCGACCCAGATGCAGTTGATGGAGTTCACGATGCACGTAATGACAATAAAGGCCAACAGATACCACAGGGCCTGATACCAGATGTTGCCCTTGCTACGAAACACCAGACTTCGCTGGATTGGAAAGTTAACGGCTTCTCCAATCACCATAGCTATCATGTAAGCCACAAAGTAGCGAAGCCCGCCATGAGTTTGGTCATAGCCCAAGATGTTCCATTTGAAGGTTTCACCGAACAGCGTCATATTGATACCTGGCCAGCCAAAATCTCGGTCCGGCAGGTTGGTCAGCATTTTGGGCAGGAATTGTAGAATCAGATATTTAAACACCGTGATCACATTGCTGACGATCACGAACAGGCCACCCTCCCGAATCCATTTGGACGCGGCAGGATGCTTTTCGACAAAATTGTTCCAGCCGTTTATGATTGCGTTCATGGGTTTACGCCTCCTCTGTAAGAATCAGTTTGGGACGATGGAAGAAATGATGGGTCAGCCGCCCGACGCCACGGAAGAAATGGCCGTTGACGATGAACAGAATATCCTTGGCCATATCCATGCTCACCATACCGTTCATCATTTTTGCCATGCCCCTGAAAGGCATATTGTAAATGAACAGCAGGTTCAGATCGGGCTTTCCTGCTTCCACCGTTTGGTTGATCTTTTTTTTCAAGAATCGGGCGGCAAAACGGGCGCTGGGGTTCCTGGCGTATTCCATCTGGGCCAAGGCGTCGTTTAACTCCAGGGGCTTGCTCCGGTCCCAATTTCTTTGCGGGATAGGATGACCCAGCAGCGCTTCAAAGGCAGCGTCCGGCACGTTTTCCACATCACAATCCTGATAGCAGGCCAGGTTCTTTCCTTCATATGGATTCGGGGCGGCGGTGCCGAACACCATCCGCTGACCCTTTAGCCGGATATCCTCCGAGGAAGCGCCAATCAGGATTTCATAGGTCCCCTCTTCCGTTTCCCAAGCATTTGTTTTCAAGTTGAAGTAACGGAAGGTGTAATCATCGAAAAGGATTCTGACCCGCTGGGTTTCCCCAGCTTTCAGGGACACCCGGCAAAAGCCCTTCAGTTCCTGTGCAGGACGGAACACTTTGGCGTTGGGCAATGAAACATACATTTGAACGATCTCGTCCCCACCGCTGCTCCCGCAGTTGGTCAGGTCGAAGGAAACGCCTTTTGGCTCGACGGTCAGATTTTCATAGCGGAATGTGGTGTAGCTCATGCCGAAACCAAAGGGAAAACGCACGGGCTTTTTTGCTGTAACGAAATAACGATACCCCACATACAGTCCTTCCCGGTATTCGCTGGTATATTCCCTGCCGGGGTAATACTGGCTTACTGGCAGGTCGGCACAGGCGATGGGAAAGGTTTCCGCCAGCTTGCCGCCGGGGTTTACTTCGCCGCTCAGTACCTGCAGCATGGCGCTGGCTGCCGCTTCCCCGCCCAGGCAGCCGTATACCAATGCCTGGCACTTATCGATCCAGGGCATTTCCACTGCGCTGCCGCAGGAAAGCACAACGATGATATGGGGATTGATTTCCGCCAGCTTATTCAGCATGATTTCCTGATTGCTGGGAAGACGCATGTGCGACCGATCCAGTCCTTCGGTTTCAAACCCTTCAGGCAGACCCAGATACAAAAGCACGCAGTCAGCTTCTTTTGCTAAAGCCACAGCCTGTGCTGCCAATTCATCGTTCCGATGATCCATCCGTTCAAAGCCCTGGGCATAGCCCACGGAGTGAGGGAAATAGTTGGTCAGCAGTTCCAGGGTTTCGTCCACCTGCCGGGCATTGACCATGCTGCTGCCCGCCCCCTGATACCGGGGATGGGCGGCGAAATCACCGATCACCGCCACCTTGGCGCTGTGTTGCAAAGGGAGAATATCCTGGTCGTTTTTGAGAAGTACGATGCACTGCTCCGCGGCTTTCCTTGCGGCATCGTGCTGAGCTTTTTCGTCCACGAGCTTTGCCTTTGGCTTTTCAGCCAGCACCACATTCAACAGTTCCTCCACCCGTTGGTCGATGATTTCCTCGTTGATTTTTCCATCCTTCACAGCCCGCAACAGTTGGCAGGGGCTGTCGTCCCCGGCGGCGGGCATTTCCAGATTCATCCCTGCCCGAACCCCCTCGACAAAATCATTGCTGCCGCCCCAGTCCGTGACCACCATGCCGTCAAAATCCCATTCCCTGCGGAGAATATCATACAAATGAGCGTTTTCATTGGCATAGGTGCCGTTGACCTTGTTGTAGGAGGTCATAATGGCTTTCGGCTTTCCTTCCTTGACGGCGATTTCAAAATTCGTCAAGTATAGTTCCCGCAGGGTACGTTCGTCCAGCACGCTGTCAGAGGCCATGCGCTGTAATTCCTGGCTGTTCACGGCGAAGTGCTTGGCGCAGGCGGACACGCCCTGACTCTGTACGCCCCGGATGAAGCCAGCCGCCAGCTTGCCCGCCAAGTAAGGATCTTCGGAATAATACTCAAAGGATCGCCCGCATAAAGGGCTGCGCTTTGTATTCAGTCCTGGCCCCAACAGCACCTGTACATCCTGGGCAGCAGCGTCCGCGCCAATGACAGCGCCCATGGCCTCTGCCACTTCGGGGCTCCAGCTGTTGGCAATGGTGGCAGCAGATGGGATGTTGGTCGCTTTGGTGGATGCATTCAAGCCCAGGTGATCCCCCTCCGCCGCCTGCTTGCGCAGCCCGCTGGGGCCGTCAGAGAGGGTGATAGACGGAATGCTCAGCCGTGTCACTGGCCGTGTATGCCATACATCCCTGCCGGACAGCAAAGCACACTTTTCCGCCAGGGTCATTTTTGCGATGAGTTCCCGATGCGTCATGTTCAGTCACTTCCTTCAATGGTGATAGAAAACGGCCCTCCGGCCAAAGGAGGACAGCCGAAGGGCCGGGGAAAAAATCAGAGAATCACGGTCAAAGCGATAAAGCCAACGCTGACAACAGCGGCAATGATATTGGAAAGGGTCAGGGAACGCTGCCGATCAAAGATATTGGCAAGGGTGTGGGCCACAATCCCGGCGGCGAAGCCCAGGGCCAGATTGTTCAGGAAGAAAGCGGCGGCAACCGTCACCAGGAAAGGGGCGTCGATTTTCGTGTCACCCAGACCGTCTTTCAGGGAACCCGCAATCAGGCACAGTCCCGCCATCGCCATCACCCCGTCCGCGATAATGAAGCTGGATTCGGTGAACAACTGCATGGAGGTGCCGTAATGCCCGTACAGGTTAAACTGAATATCATAGGAAGATGTGGTGGAGAAAATGAAGGGCACCAGCCACACGAAGGCGGAGAGGAGGAAGCCCAGGGAAGCCACCGCAGACGCTAACCCGGACTTGGCTCCGTCCCGCCTGGCGGCGGCATTCAGCGGCGTCACATTGAGAGCGGAAACACCCACGATGGGAGCGAGCAAATTCGCCCCGGCGTTGCAGAGCATGGTCAGGCCAGCCTGCTTTTCATTCTCGCCCTGGGTCATGGCGTCCACAGTGGCGATGTTGGCAAACAGGAAGGTCAGGCATCCGGTAACCAGCAGCAGCGCCACGCTGCCACCTGCCTCCGTGTAGGCGGAGAAATCAAAGCCCTTGGAGAATACTTCGCCGATGTTCAGGCTGCGCAGGATGGTTTCCAGATGCAGGTGCTGGGCATCCTCGCTGCCCACCATCCACAGGCGGCCCCACAGCGGATCCAGGTTGAAATTCAGCTTGCCGCGCTTTTGCTCAATAATGACCTGAAACAGCATCAGCAGGAAATATACCGCCGTACCGATCATCAGGGAGTGGAACATAGGCCGCTTGGTTTTTCTTAGCAACAGGAACGCGCCAAAGGCTGCCAGTACGCCCAGCAGGCAGGCCTGGATCAGCGGGAAGAAGCTGTCTGCTTTGTATTTCAGGCTGTTGTAGGTAGCAATATCAAAGAGGCGGAAGGATTGAACCGTTTCATTGAAGCCCTCCATGCGGGTGAGCGACGTGCCTACGCCGTAATTTACAACGGAGGAGGAGCCAATGTATACCAGGCCAGTGAGCTGCATGGCGGTAAACACCACCAGCAGGCCCAGCGCGGCAGGCGCTGCTTTGCGAACGGAAGCGGGAATGGCGTTCAGCACCGCTTTACGCACAGCGGGCACAGCGGCGATAACCGCATATACGACGGAGGAAACGAAGCATATGGCCAGCAGGTTTTGATAGCTTAAATTGGTGCCGATGCCCAGGGCGGAAATCATCAGAGTGGAGAGCCCCAGGGAGGGAATCTGCGCCAGCGGCAGCCGGGCCACCAGGCCGATGACCAAAGAACCCGCGAAGGCGATCAGCATGGACAGAAAATACTGCCGGGCGATGATTTCGCCGTTGGCGGCAATATCGGCGGTGGTTGCCGAAGCTGCGGGGCCGGATACCATCATGGAGGTGATCAACTGCATGTTCATGAAGATGGCGCACACACACAGGATGCAGATCAGCAGACCGGCCATGATTTCCCGGCCCGTGGTGGAGCCTTGATCCACATGATGGAAGTATTTGTTCAGGAATGATTTTTCCCGTTTTGCATGGCGCTTTTCCGCTTTCTGGGCTTTCAGCGCTTTTCCTGCTTCTTTGGCTTCCAATTTTGCTTCTGACATGATGTATCCCTCCGGCTAATGTCTTTCTTGAGTGGCGGGCGGCTTCCGGTTCACGCGCCGGAATCCGCCATGGAGTGGGGCGGCCCCGCCGCCCCGGGAGAAAGAAATCATTCGATGAGCGCAGTGGTCGTCTGCCCCTGGGCGGCGTCGATACGTCCTTCCGCCTGGCCGGGGGTAGCGGTGGGCATTCCCATGACGGCGGGGTCTGCCCACAGGGAGGTTTTGACGACCTCGAAGGTTTCAAAGTCAGGCGCTTCTTCCGTCAGCTCCACCTTCACCGCTTCGCTGACCTGAGAGGAAGCAATCTTTTCTTCATCGTCTGAAATGGCCTGGGCGGTCACATAGTAGGTGCCCGCCTTTTCCACGGTCAGGCTGCCTTCGGCAGTCAGGTTAAAGGGTTGGGTGCCTTCAGCAGACGCGCCGGGAGGGCCCATCATCGGCGCTTCAAAATTCATGTGGCCAGTGGTCAGGCTGTAAGGCCAGATGTAGCCGCCTGCCGGATGATTGTCAATCACCAGTTCGCTGGTAGCCACATCCTGGGACGCCACCAGCTCGGTGCAGGCTTCATCAGCGTACAGGCTGAAACGGACGGTAGGCATATACTGGAATTTCTTCCAGTTGGAAAGGGTGTAGCGGTCGAGGGTGATTTCCACAGTGTTGCCGTCAGCCACCACCAGCATTTCGGGGCGTTCCAGGGTGCCGCCTACACCGTAGAAAGCTTTCAGAATGATGGGTGCAGGCGCGGTATAGTCGGTGCCGGAGGCCGTGAAGGTGACCAGCTTCACATTGTACAGGCCCCAGCCGATGGCGGAAACGTCTACCTTGCCGCTCTTTTCGCCCACCTTGCCGGCGTTGATGCGCTTGGAGGAGGACACATAGGCGTTGGCTTCGGTGCCGTTCACCACGGGATAGATCCGAACGAAATAGTAACCGGCGTTTTCATCATTGGAAACGAAGGACAGCTTGCCGCTTTCCGTATCGAAGGCAAAGTCCGTAGGCGCTTTCAGCTCGTCCGCCGACGCCGCGGCGCACAGGCCCAGGCACAGAGCGATAAGCAGTAGAGCAAGGATTTTTTTCATGCGATTGCGCTCCTTTCCTTATTCAATGATGGAGGCAGTTTCCTGATTGGAATACAGATCCACGCGCTCCGGTACCTGGAAGGGATTGGCGCCAGGCATATCCATTTGCTGCGGGTCTTTCCACAGCTCGGTTTTCGCCACGCTGTATTCGTCGGAGAAATCCGGGGCAGCCTCCTCGTCCGTCAGCACGATTTCCATAGCGCTGGATACCTTGGAATCCAGGATCTGCTCATCCTTGGACAGAGCCTGGACTGTGACATAGTAAGTCCCGGCGGGCAGCTGTTCGGAAGTGGTGTAGGTATAAATATCGTTGGTGAAGGCCATGGTGGTGCCGCTGCCGCCAAACATGGGGCCGGGGCCGGGCGCGGCCTCCTCCTGGGTTTCTTCCTCGCCTTCCTTCACATTGGTCTTATACATCCAGCCAGTTCCCTGGATCTGGCTGTAACCCCAGATGTATTCGATGCCGGGCGGGTTCATGCCCAAGGTAGCCAGCAGATCATAGGTGTCAATCACATCGGAAAAGGCTTCCTCCGTGCATTCCGCGTTTTTCCAGAAAGTGATTTTGATATTGGGCATGTAGTTGAGTCCCAGGTAATCGCACAGCGTCCACCAGTCCAGGATGATCTGCACCCGGTTCTTGCCAAAGAAGGCCATGGCTTCGGGGCGTTCCAGCGTGCCACCCACGCCGTAGAAGGCGTTGAGCACCACTGGGGCGGGGCTGTCGATGCCAGTGCCCGCAGCAGCATTGGCTACCAGCTTCACATGGTAGGGCCCCCAGCCGATGTTATCCATCTTCACAGAGCCTTTGATTTCGCCGGTTTTGCCGCCGTTCAGGCGCTTGGAGGACACGGTGTATTCATTGGCTTCAACGCCGGAGGAGGCAGAGTAGATGCGGACGAAGTAGTAGCCGATGTTTTTGTCCACAGCGTTAAAGGAAAATTCTCCGGTGACGGTATCGAAGGTAAAATCCTCGGGGGCGGCAGCCGTGTCCGCAAGCCCTGCCATGGGCAGACAGGAGAGGAGCAGCGCTGCCAGCAGCAGGATGGATAGAATTTTTTTCATCTTTCATTTGCTCCTTCTATTGATTGAAAAGCTGCGCGGCGTTTTAAGCCGGGGTTTCGCCGCGCAGTAGGTATCAGTTCTTATTCAGCGTTATTCAGGGTGCTGGCGTACTGGTAGAGGGCATTGCGGATGTTGTTGTGCAGCATGTAGCGGCCATAGACATAATCGGTGGCGTCGCCATATGCGGCAACGGTGGCGCGGGCGTCGATGTACAGGCTGCGGGAGAGCATGTTGCCGTTCACACAGAGCATCGCAACGGGGGTATTGTAAGCGTCGCCGCCCATACCGTCGCCGTCAGTGATCAGCAGGCCCTGCCAGCCCCATTCGTCGCGCATGATGGTTTTGTACATGCCATAGTGGAACCAGGTCATGCCGATACGGTTCAGAGAACCCATCATGCCGTTGCAGCCGTAGTCCTCACAGGCGATTTCATAGGTCTTGAGGTAAATTTCACGGATGGCCTGTTCGTTGGCCCAGGTGGTGTTGCCGCCGCGGTTGGTGTCGCCGTCGTTCAGGGCCGCGTGCTTCGCGGTCACATTGGTGCCGGTGGCCTGGATGCCTTCGATGGCGCTGCCGCCGATGTGGCCGGAGATGAAGCCGTCCTCGGAGTAGTATTCAAAGTTCCGGCCGCCAAAGGGGCTGCGGTGGATGTTCATGGCAGGCGCATACGCCACGCCGACCCCAGCCAGGATGGCCTGATGTCCGTAAGCCACGCCCTCAGCGCGGGCCAGGCCGTTGTTCCAGGTGGCGGCGATGGTCACAGCGCAGGGGAACCAGGTCGCGCCAGCGAAGGTGCCGTTGGCGGGTTCGCCGGGGCCGTCCTGAGCCTTCTGAGCAGGCTTGCCCACGCTGTCCACAGCGCTGACGTTCCAACCGGAGTTACCCTGGATTTCAATGGCTTCGTCGATGGTGGTCATGGAGGCCAGCTTATCAAAGAGCTCCAACCCTTCTTCGGTGTAGATGTCCACGCCCGCCAGATCCTGCACGGTCAGGATGTGGGAAGCGCCGGCAGGCTTATCCGCGGTCACCACGGGATTGCCGTTTTCGGTGGTCTGGCCTTCCGCCACATAGTAAGTCATTTCCCAATCGGGATCAGGAAAGGATGCTGCGTCCACGCCGTCGGGGGTCTTTTCGGCGTAGGGCATCATGTTGCTGCCATGAGCGTAGAGGGTTTCGGTGATCTGGGTCTTGACGCCATTCTTGTAGGTTTCAAAGGTGTATTCGATGGCATTGTCATCGGTCAGTGCCAGCACGGCTTCGATAGCATCGGTCACCTTTTCGTTAGGGGTTTCGTCGCTCTGGTGGGCCATGATCTGCTTCATGCCGCCCGCGATGTCGCTGCGGGAGAGATAGCCGTCCACCATGTTTCCGTCGCCCGCGGTCACGTCGTCCAGGGCGTTCACAGCCACGATCTGATCCCGGTCACGCTTTTCAGCGCCGGCTTCGTTGTAGATGATGGCGCTGTCCAGGATCACCTTCAGGCTGTCGGAAGCCCGGTCGCCCCACTGATGGGCGTCCTTCTGGACGTTGAAGCTGTATTCGCCGTTTTCCAGCACATAACAGCCCTGGCCGAAGTTGTCAAAGGAAGCCAAATCATCGGTAGCAAAGGAGATAGTCACTTCCTCGGAAGCGCCGGGCTCAAGGATGCCGGTCTTGGCATAGCCGATCAGCACCACCTTGGCTTTTTCCAGACCGCGGCCCTTGATGCCGAAGTTTTCGGTGTCAGTAGCAAAGGGAGCGTCCATGTACAGCTCCACCACGTTCTTGCCCGCCACGTCGCCAGTGTTGGTGACTTTCACGGTGATGCTGTTCTGGCCATGGGCTGCCAGCGCCACGTCAGAGGCGGTGATTTCTTCCGTGAAGGTGGTATAGGACAGGCCGAAGCCGAAGGGGAACTGCACCACCTGATCATAGCCCGCGGCGGAGCCATTCTTGAAGGTCAGCGCCTTGAATTCATCGGAATCGAAGTAGCCAACGGAATCGGCAGTTTCGTAGTAGCGATAGCCCACATAGATGCCTTCCTCGTACTGATAGAAGGTCTGGCCGTTGGCATTCACATAACGGTTGTCATCTGTGTTGTAGTAGGTGGGATTGGTGGTCATGTCATAGGCGAAGGTGTCCACTAGGCGGCCGGAGGGATTATTACGGCCGGACAGCAGGGTGGCAACGCCCGTGATGCCTGCTTCGCCGGGATGGCCGATCCAGAGGCAAGCATCCACATTGTAGTCTTCGCTGTCGATGAATCCCAGCTCCATGGGAGCCGCGCTGTTGATGAGGACAATGGTGTGGGCAAAGTTTTCTTTTGCAAAGGCCAGCAGGTCCTTTTCGTTCTGATCCAGTTCCAGGTAGGTGGAGCCGGTCAGGGTGCTGCCGTCGCCGTCATAGTCCATGGAGGGAGAAGCGCCTTCCGCGCCGGAACGGGCGAAGGTGACGATGGCGTAATCGGTGTAGCCGTCCTGCAGAATGCTGCCCTTGCCGCCCTCGTATACATCCTTGGCAAATTCATGGATTTTGGTGTAGCTGGTCCAACCGCCGCCACCCCAGCCGTCGGAGGAAGCGGGGGCAGGATCGTTGGCGTTCACGCCGCGTTCGCCGCCGCAGATTTCTTCCAGCCAGCCCCAGGCGTCTTCATTCACGTCCAGGCCGGCTTCCAGCAGCGCGTCCAGCATGAGCACGGTGTTTTCGTCGTCCGCGCCGCCAGCGGAGCCGGTGCCGCCTTCCACGTAGTTGTAGCTCATCGCGCCCAGTACAGTCACTTTGGTGTCTTCTGCCAGGGGCAGCAGGTTGTCTTTATTCTTGAGGAGTACAGAGCCTTCCGCGCCGATCTGCACGGCCACGTCATAGCCCTCAGAGTAGCAGTAATCCGCGTCATAGGTCGCGGCGCTGGCAGCCGGAGCGATGCTGAGCAGCATCATCACGGCAACCACAGCAGACAGGATTTTCTTGCCAAGCTTCATATCATTTCCTCCTTGCATTCTTGGCGGGTATTTCTTCCCACCGGATGATGCAAGTATAAAGGCTTTTCCGTTCGCGGGCTATTGTTTCGGCGCAAGAGGTTCTCTCCCGGAAAAAGTGGCGTGAATACCAGAACGAGCGGTATGAAAAAAAAGAACGAACGGCTTTTTCTTAGCCGTTCATTCCGGATCATCGGCTGATATTTGCCATTCGTTCCATGCAATATAATCAAGCGGCAAGTTCTAAATACCAATCGCTCAGCCAATCATGAAAATATGATGACTGCTTAGAACTTTGAACTGAAACTGAAAATGGAATTACAGCATCACGCCACCGTCGTTCTGCATCAATTCCATATACGCGTCCCGGATCTCCTGATATTTTCTGCGGCTGATGGGCAGCATCTCCCCACTGGTCAGAGAGACTTCATTGTCTCCGATGCGCCGGATGAAGCGGTAATTGAGCAGGTATCCCTTGTGAATCCGCAAAAAGCCCTGGGGCGTCAGTTCTTTTTCCAGCTCCTGCATGCTTTTATGCAGCTCCATGGGCGCGTCCTTGCCCAAGACATGGGCCATCTGTGTTTTGCCGCTGCCCTCGATATATTGTAGCTTGTCAATAGCCAGGTACATCACCAGATCCCGTTCCCGCACGATCAGGGTCTTCGGCTGTTCATTGGCCTTTTTATAGGCCATGTAGGTATCAATCACGCCGGACACGTCCTGAATCAACCGATTTTTGCGGATGAATCCCCGTGGATTGGTGCGTAGGGCATCGAAAACCAAATCTTCACGGTTGGAAATGTAGATAATATCGATCAAGTTTCCTTCCCGCCGAAGCCGCTGAGCCAACTCCAGCCCCGTCATGCCGGGCATTTCGATATCCAGAAAGAGCAAATCAAAAGAAGTGGCCTGCATTCTGAGCAGCAGTTCCCGCGGTCGGGAAAAGGTTTCGATGGAAGCGTCCACATTTCGCGTCCGCAGCGCACCGCGCAGAGAAGAACCGAGCAGCTCCAGCGCCACCTTTTCATCATCGCAGATCGCGATATTCCATCTGATCATGCCTCTTCCTCCACGCTTTTTTCTTCCGGCATTTCCAGCATCACGTCTGTGGTAAAGATGCCGCCGCTCATGCTGTACTTCACGGAACCGTTATAGCTTTCCGCGATCCGCCGGATGATCCGGGTGCCGTAGCCGTGCAGCTCCGTGTGGTTGGTTTTTGTGGTTTCCAGGGTCATCCGCCGCTTTTCCGGCAGCGTTTTATCCACGGGGTTGGTGACGCGGATAAACAGATATTCCTGCCGAGGTATAATGGAAATGTTCACCGTCGGTTCCGCCACGCCTGCCTGAGACGCGGCCTCCATAGCATTGTCCAGCAGATTGGACAAAAGGCTGCACAAGTCCTCATCCTTGAAGGGAAGCTTGCGGGGCACGAGGATGCTGGTATCCAAAACGACGCCCTGCTCCTTGGCCGCGGCCATTTCATGATTCATGACCACGTCCACGGCGTAATTACCGCTGTCAAAGCTCTTTAAATACTTCGTTCCCTGGGAGGAAACCCGGTCCAGATACTCTTTCGCCTCCGCTGTTTTCCCTTCGTCCAGCAGCGCTTTCATGTAGAAATTATGGTTCTTGATTTCATGACGGATAGAGCGCAACTCGTCATAGTTCAGCTTGGTGGCATGATACTTCTCTTTTTCCATTTCCGCCTTCTGCCTGAGTGCGTTCAGCTCCATATTTTTCTTCGTGCCCTGGTCGATGGTATAGAACTGGTAATAGGCCATCAGATTGATAAACCACAGCGAAACACACACCAGAATGTTGAAATTGCGCGCGTTTACGATCGCCTTCGATAAATCGGCATACAGCTCCAACCCGATGATGATCGCCGAAATCACCACCTGCATCCACACATACTTGCCGCCGATGGCGGTGCCGGTCTCAAAAGAAAAATGCCGCAGGAACCAGATTTCCGTAAAAATCATGACCGTCGCCACCAGCGGCGTCAGATACTGCGCCCAGGCAAAATACGATTCGTTCAGGGACGCGAATAATTCGCCCAGCGGTTCGGAAATGGGCAGCATCACCATCACGCTGGCCACAAACATCCAACCCCGCACCAAACATACCCTGAAATCATACTTGCTTCTCAGAATGGCATACCCCGTTACGAAGATGCTGAGGGCGATTCGATCCATCTGCCAGCCGCTTGTCAGCCAGAATAAAAGGGAATCCAAGAGAATATAGCTTGCGCAGCAAACGAGGTACTCTATAAAAAACTGCGCAATCCCTTTTTTATTTTTCGGGAAGTCACGCAGCAGCATGACCGCTGCCATGATCAGCATCGCATTGGTGAACACATATCCATAGCCCATGCCGGGTGAAAGAATAAACTGACGAATATATTCAAACAAATCGTTTGCCCCCCTTTCACCTGCCATCTGGAAATCCCCTTATAGTATATCAGAAATGTCGATCCTCTTCAAGATAAGCGGAATAACTGGTATGATATGAGGAATAAATGGTTTTATAAGCAAAAACCCCTTGACAACTAATTCGCCATGATACAGTTGATGGCCGGCGGCGGTGTCGCCCTCATCGGCATCACCCTTGTACCTCTGCTCTCCGGCCTGTTCGGTTGATCGTCCGGCGGTGATCGCTTATGGGCGGCATACTCGACAAACTCGATGAATGGCTCCGAGGGCTGCTCATCGAGGGAATCACGGGAAACCTGTCGGGCATGTTCGATACGGTCAATACCAAAGGAAGTGGGCCAGACGCCGCCGGCATGGAACAGCGGCGTCTTTTCTATGATCCGAAACCTCTCTGAAACGGTGATCGTTCCAATCGCCGGGGTTATCCTGACATTCGTAATGTGTTATGAGCTGATCCAGCTTGTGACAGAGAAAAACAATCTGCACGA
>ULUH01061763.1_pt1 | contig 14697 bp, 7 predicted proteins | sample 1958241 | NCBI WGS metagenome assembly ULUH01 (sample SAMEA4835753, study PRJEB28245) | human gut metagenome | biome: gut microbiome; material: fecal sample | place: Denmark | collected 2008 | reverse complement strand
AAGATATCCGCATTCTCATGCCGCTGCAAACCGCCGGAGCCTGTTGTCATTAGATTTCATTAAATGTCATCAGATTTCATCGGACCGGATTCCGGCTTCCAATCCTTCAGCTTGTTCTTTAATACCTTCATGTCCTCCGTGACTTTCCTATACGTGATTCTGGCATAGGCTTGTGTGACCTTCAGATTGGTATGTCCGAGCATTTTGGAAAGCGTTTCTATCGGAAGCCCGTTTTCCAGACAGACAGTCACGGCGAACGTGTGCCGGGCCACATGAAATGTCACCCTTTTTCTTATATGGCAGATGTCGGCAAGCTCTTTAAGGTAGGCATTGCTTTTCTGGTTCGAGATGGTCGGGAACAGGTATTCCGATTCGCCTTTTCTTATGTAAAAACTTGCTATTTTCTTGGCTTGGGGAAGGAGAGGGATGAATGCGGGGTGGTTGGTCTTGGTCCTGTACAGATGGATATACATGCTCTTGCCGGAATCTGAAATGATTTGATCCTTTCTCAACCGACAGATGTCTGAGTAGGCGATGCCTGTGAAGCAGCTGAAGATGAATATGTCACGGATGGAAGCCAGTCTGGGAATATCCAGCCGCTTGTTCATTATCCTTATTATTTCCTGCTTGTTCAGGTATTGTTTCTGGCTTTCTTCCTTCTTTATTCGGTAGGTTGAGAACGGATTGGTCAGGATGATTCCGCACCGGTATGCCCATAGGATTCCTTTTCTTACCATACTCATCATCTTGGCTGTCGTATTGACAGACAGCCTGCAGTCTGTCTTGAAGAAAAGCTCAAGTTCGTGTATCATCTGCCGGTCGAACTGTTCCAGTGTCATATCTTGTCTGCCCATTTTCTTGCAAAACTCTTTAAGTCGCCTGTAGACCAGTTTATGTCTGTTGGAGTGAGACATGCTGATTTGTCCGGCATGTGCCAGCCTGTCCGCATCTTTCACCTGTTTGTCAAATACACCCAGAAGAGAAAGCGGGTTGGATTCTGTGGCCATGAAGCGTTGTTTCAGCATGCTTGCCGTAAGCTGTTTCCCTTCCAGTTGGGCCTGTTGGTAATGATGCTGTAATGTGGAACTTATTTTGTCCAGGTATGCATTGATGTCGTGTGCTTCCGGATTCATGTCGGAAACACGTTTGCTCTGCTTGTCCCAATGCTCCTGCATGATGGACGTTTTCAAGCTTACATCTGTGGCCTTGTTGTTGACTATGATGCGGAGCATGATTGTTGACTTGCTGTCTTTTTGAAGCTTTCTACGCTTCAGATAGAAGTAGATGGAAAAACTATGTCTCATAAGAAATAAATATTAATTGTGTCCATATCACAGAAGGATGCATAGGACACGGATAAGACATAGATTATGGTATTGAATGGACTTTAATATATTGATTATTAATAGCCTTGGATAAAACGCAACAGGAGAAGAAAACAAAGTAAATGCGTGATTTTCAGATATTTGTTAAGGTCATAGGAAAAGGTTCAAATCCGCTTGGGGCCCGAACCCTGAGCCCCAATCTGCCTAGGACTAATTGGGTGGTATGTAATGTGTTTATTTTCAGGTGTTTGTATCTGTATAGTTCGGCGCTGCTTACAAAAATAGGTTCAGTTCTTACTTAATTTGCTAGTGAACCTTGTAGGATATTAATATTCAATCAGATACATCAGACTGCTAAGTGCAGACTTTTCAAATAACCACCTCTTTTTATCTGCATCAGAGAAGAATTTGACGTTACGGAGGTAGTGTTTTCCGGTTCGCCGGAACAGACAGGAAAAGTCGGTTATTTCCGTATCTTTTGGGAATTCCTACATTCCGCAGTTTTGGTATGTTCGTTCACATAAGTACGGGCTTCTTCACGGAATTTTTCACGTTCCGGTGTCCCGGGTTTGCCGAACTGGGAATCCATGAGTTCGTCAATGTTGGTTAGATTGTTTCCTTTTAGAATTTCTTTTTCTGTATTCATGTTCTAAAGATAGTTCTCTTGCTGGAGAATGACAAGTTTTATGACGCAAAATTGTGAAAAATGGTGTGATAAGGATTTCGTACGATGTGGTAATATGGGCTGAAAAGTTATATGCGTTGTGGCATTAGTGTGTTGTTGTCTTAACGATGACCGTCCGTCATTCACGATAAGTAAAGGCATAATTACCTCGACACGGACGAGTTGAGATCTCGTCACGTTCGTACCGAGGTCTCCGCACGAACGTGGCGAGGTATTTTTGTCAAGGCGTAACTCCTTTACAGCCAAGTACTGTTTTTTTCTATGCTGATGCAATTCTGTAACATTAGTTTGCTTATCTTGGTTTGATGAGTCATCAGGATAGCGCATCTTCTTACCACATTGGTAATGGAGCCCCCCGACAATTCCGTCTCTGCAGCCATTGTGATGAGTTCTTCCACATCTTCCCCAAGCCATTGAGTGGGTAGCATATTGCGCCAAAGAGCAGCACGGAGTTCCTCGTCGGGAATTGGGAAGTAGATGATGGATTGGAAACGGCGGGAGAAGGCTTCATCGATGTTCGATTTCAGGTTGGTGGCCAAAATCACCATGCCAGGAAAATCTTCGATACGTTGGAGGAGGTAGGCTACTTCCTGATTCGCATGTCGGTCGTTGGAGGTATTGGTCGAAGTACGCTTGCCGAAAAGTGCGTCTGCTTCGTCAAAGAACAGTATCCAATTGCGGTTTTCCGCAAGGTCGAACACTTTGGCAAGGTTTTTTTCCGTTTCTCCGATGTATTTTGATACAATCATGGACAAATCCACTCGATAGACGTCCATGTGGTTCTTCTTTCCGAGCAGCGTGGCTGCAAGAGTTTTTCCGGTTCCAGGAGGGCCGTAGAACAGGGCTCGGAAGCCCGGTTTGAGAATTCGTTTCAGCCCCCAGTCTTCCAGTATGGTGTACTGGTATTCAATCCATGTATTTATATCTTCAAGGGCTTCATACGTGTGGTAATCCAATACCATGTCTTTCCATTCCAGGGGAGTAGTGATGAGTTTGGCGGGAAATCCGATAGTATAATCGGGCTTGTATTCCCGGTCTAGAAGGACATGGCTCAAGAATTCATCTGTGGCCCGGAGCTGACCGCTCAAGAAGGGTTCTCCTTCACCGGCTCCTTCCAAGCGTAATATATTCTGTGTATAGAACCAATGGTCTCGCTGAAACATGCGGATGACTGTTTTCTTTTTCTCTACATCTTCTCCGGCAAGGATGAATGAGGCGGTTTCACCGGTGGGCAGGAAGCCTCCGTGTGACAATCCTTTCCAGCCGCCGAATTCGGTGTATTGGCGATCGAAATCCTTGTTCTGTACGAAGAAGATATCCAGTGCCTGCGGGCAAATATGTGGCATCAAGGCCAGCATGATGATGACCCGTTCGCTGAAAGTGATTTTCGGTCGGTTGGTGATGTCTTTCAGCCATCTGTCGTCAGGTGGTATAACCTTTTCAATGGAAGAATATTCACATCCTTGCCGGAAATAGATTTGGATGGCGACGGTCAGCATTTGGTTGAACCAGTCGATATGTGCGTGGAGCATAACTTTTTCATTTTAGAATTAATAGCTGTTGGCTTTTGCCCCCATCACGTCCGCCTCGTGTTCCAATGCTGGGTTATCATTCACAGGCATTCCGCCCACCTCAGTGGTCGGCTCCACACGTCCCGCCATTTGTTGTGCCACGTGCCATGCCTCGTGCGGCAGGTGCTGTTCCTGTCCCGGTGCCACGTGGATGTCGGTACCTTGCGTGTAGGCCAGTGCCTGTACGGTGGCGGGTTTGTCTGAGTTGTAATGCACACGCACATCGTCCATCGAGAAGCCGGACAGGCTTTCGATACCCTCTTTCAGATGGTCGGGCATCCCGGTCTCGTTCTTCTTCTGTACGGGTACTTCGAACTTGCCCTGCATGGTTTCTTCGTCATCCTCCTCACGCTGTAGGGGCTGTTCAAATTTTCCCTGAAGGGTATCGTCCTCGTCCTCAATCCGTTGTACGGATTTGACAAACTTTCCTTGCATCGTTTCGTCCTCGTCTTCGCCTGTTCGTTGGATGGGTTGGCTTATCGGACGGTTGTCCACAAATTGCAGTGTGCCGCTGCCTTCCTTCTTCGCCTGGAGGGTGCGTGCGGTCTTTTCCTGATATACTTTTTCTGCTTCCATATCGGTATGTTTTTATGTCAATATAATATAATCAAAAAATTTGTTGCTCGTGCCATTTTACCTGCACATATTTCTTTATCCAAGGAAGGCGTATTTGCCGGAAGCCCCATGGGATGGTTTCGAGCAGAATGTCATACGCTTTTTCTTCCACTGTCAGCAGCCAGTGCTCTTCCTTCTGTTCCAACCGGCCTTTACGGGTGAGGAAGCTGCTGCGGAATCCTTCTACCGATGTGCCGTTCATCTGTGGCCAGTTGGCTTTCACTCCTGCTACCATGTTGTCGGCAGTCTGTCTTTCTTCGTCGCTCAGAGACAGATGCCTGGGTAGGGGGATGTGTCCGGGTAATGCCGTGAGCAGGCGGTTGAACGTCAATTCTGTTTCCCTCCATGATTTTTCTTTTCCACAGACGAGATATTGTAGCAGGAATATGGCCCTTACTTTTGAGGCGGTGTTCCGGAATTGTTTCTTTTCTTCGTCCAGATAGCCGAGCATGTCGAACAGTCGGACAAACCAGGGTGCAAGCAGGCAGAGTCCGGCATTTTCTATCTTCAGGATTTCGGGTTGTGTTTCTGGTATCACAGTCTTCGTTTCGGGCAGGGCCAGATCCTCTTCCATCCGGCGTATGGCCTTTTCTTTCTTTTCGGTATCCCCATCTTGCATAGATGGCAACATCCCGATGAAGTCACTGACAGTTTCTTGTGGGGTGGCGTAGGGCCATTCCTCCGTATCGCTATTCACCAGATAAGTGGCTAATGTAATCCGTCTTTCTTCTTCCGGTAGGGAAAGGTTGTCCGTGATTTGCCGTAACAGTTCAGCCTTGGAAAGCGACAGGCTGGCCGCCAGATAGAGCCAGTCGGAAGTCGTGGTCCATTGGAGCCATTCGTTTAATGGCAAGGTATTTCGTGAGACCGTTTCACGAAGGAATGCCAGCAGTTTTTCCGGTCGGGAGTAAAGGTATTGTCGGAACAGTCGTTTCCGTATATTTTCGGGCAGGTTCTTGTCTGCCAGTGTCTCCACCGGAGGCAGTATATCTGTCTGACCATACAGCCGAGAGAAAAAGTACGTTTCCATTTGTGCCGGAGTGCATGTTTTCCAGTCGTGTTCCTTTACATAGAGGAACAGGGCGGTTGCCAATTCCGTGATGGTCATCTGTGTCTGCAACCAGTCTATTAACTGTCGGAAGGCATCGGGATAGGCAAAGCCTGGGGTAAGCGTCAGGAAGTCAGTCCAGTATTCTATCAGCATTGGGTCTGTAGCTTCGGCCATTGGGGCGATCTCGTCCTCATCGGCTTCCTGTGCCAGCCATGCACACAAATCTTCAGGATGTTTGTTCATCAGGCAGGCAAGGGATTGTCGTAATGCGGTACGAGAAACGGAAGGTTGCTTCAGAGCTTGAAGCAATTCTTCTTTGGGCGAACCGTTGCTTTTATTGGGGCTGTCATTGGTGATTGTTTGGGTAAGCTGCTTCCATTGTATTGAGTCCGCATCATCCTGTTCTTTTCCGGTAGCCGCCAATCGCAGGTAACAGAAAAAAGTGTCGGCGATTTCTTTTTCGCTCAAGGTTCTGCTCAACGCCTCAGGATTTTGCAGATAGGTCAACAATGCTTTCCGCATGAAAGATTCAAGGGAAGTGTGACTATGGATAAGTGAGGAAGGTAAGCTGGTCCTTGATTGTGACAGTCGTTCCATTATCCTGGACAGGACCTTAGCTTGGTGGAAATTCATTTTGGTCATGCTGCCCAATAGTTCCTGCGTTGTCGTCAGAGGTTCCAATGAAGTAAAGGTTCGGCTCTCAAATGGCAACGCACGAAGTAATTGTAGCCACTCTTGTGGCTTTTCATAAGCAGCCAGGCGCAATTGTTCCTGTTTGGTGGCGATGGGGATGGAGGAGTCATTTATCCATGCGGCAAACCCTTCAGCCGTATTCCAACAGCTTTCAAACAGTCTTTGAAGAGTATTCGATGTGTCTTTATGGTGATGCGACCATTCTTTGTAGAGGGACGGAAGGTCATGAGATTGACCGTCAAAAATCGTATTTAACAGGAACAATATCTGTTCTGTATCAGGTGCTCCGGGTATTTCGGAAACACTATCTTGCTCCAATTGTTTCAAAATAAACAGAAGGCTGTTTCCGTGGAACAAAGAGGCAAGCAGAAAGGGTACAGCCTTTTTCAGAGACATTTCATTTCCACCTTGTGCCAAACGGACAGTTCCCAACAAGAGTCCAGCCCGAAAGCTATGGCTGGCGTCTGCCGGGTAATAACGGGAGGAGAGGAAGGCTTCATGGGTTATCAGCCATTTGTATAAAGGCACAAGGGCGGACGCTTTTTCCTTGCTGATTGCTTGCTGCAACGTCTGATACAGGATATTTTCCCAAACGTGATGTCCTGACTGTTCCAGTACCTCGTCCAGCATATCCTGCTCTTGCAATAGGCGTACCGCTTCGATAAAATCATCTCTGTGGTTATCCCAATAGATGGCGATAACCCTGCGCTTGACTAGTTCGGACAAGTTTGTGGCGTGCATAATCTGGTGCAGGTCTTGGAGGTCATCACTGTTTTTATAGGCTATGCCTTGGTTTCCTGCCTCTTCCAGTTCATGGGCAAGTGCGTCCACGGCGGCATTCTCATTCTTGTCACTGCCGGTCACTTCCCGGTAAATGAAGCTCAATATGTTTTTAACGTCATCAGCTTGTTCCGGAATGCCGCTTGCCAGCAGATACAAGGCGGACAGCCGGAATGCGGATGCCTGTTGGAGTTCGGAAACACCTCTCAGCCAACTGATGCTGTCTCGGTGCGTTCTCATATATTCCCGTAGGGCTGTTATCCTCTCCAAGATTGCCAAAGAATATATGCCAAGCAATCGGTCAACCGTGGCATTCTCCGCCAGTTCCGCCAGAAAAGGCAATAAGGTGTTGTCTTTTGCGTAAGCGGATTGGAGCCATTGGATGACTGCTTCCGGCTGTTCCCGGACCAGCATCGTCCACAGCATCCGCTTGTAGGCATCGCTCCGTGACGGGTCTTTCAAGATTTGGATCAGCTCTTCCGTATCAACCTGGTCATAAGAAGGCTGACGAATTTCCGACCGGATGGCGGCTGAGAGTTTTTCCATGTCTTTCTCATGCCCTCTGCCTGTTCCATCATCGGTTATCTTTTTATTGGCTGTTCCGCCCAGTCCGTTGCGGAAGACAAGCAGCAGGCGGCGGATGCTTTCTTCTTCGGGGAGGCTGTAATGCTTGCTGCCTATCCATGCCAGTACGGACTTCCGCCAGGCGGACGACCATGTGGCTTCCGTCACTTCTTTCAGCCAAAGGATTTCAGGCTTGTATGTCCGGAGATGGCTCTCTGCTTTTGTAAACTGTTCCCAAACAGTGAAGGACAGGGACGCGAGCAGACGGTCAAGAACGTCCTTGTCCGCCAGTCTCGCAAGGACGGATAACAGTTCAGTTTTTTTCACGCCTTCCGACTGGAGCCATTGGATGAGTATTTCGGGATGGCTTTGGGCGAATGAGGACAACAGGGTATGCTTCTCCTTGTCATCGGTATGTGTGTCCGTCAGCAGGGCAGTGACGCCTTCCGGCTCTGTCAGTCCTTGTATTTCTTTTGTTTTTTCTTGGCTTTCATCGGCGGTTGCTCCTTCTTGGATCGCCTCCGGCAACTGCAGCAATGACAGCCGAAGGAACATGTGGTATAGTTCGCGGTTGAAATAGTGGTCATATATGGGTGAACCGTCTGGGTTATGTGGTTGGAGCAGGTAGATGGCGTTCAGCACGTCCTTGTAATAGGCGGAGCCGAATATCTCCAGCAGGAAATTCACGGTCAGTTCCGCCTTGGAGAGGTAAGGTGTACCGTTCCGCTTATGGATGAATGTGAGCAGTCGGTGATGCAGGTGACGGGTGAACTCCGTCTTGCCTCCGAACATGGCGATGCCGTTGTAGGGATAATACTGGATGAGCCACTCGTACAGATAGTGCCAGTAAGGGGGAAGATCCACTTCAGCGTGTTCCTTTGTCTCTGTTCGTATGAGCTGCCGTACGGACAGGGTATCGAGCAGGATGGACATGTCCTGCAATCGGGTGTCGTCGTTGGTCTCATGCACGAAGCGGATTGGTATGTCAGGTCTCATTTCCAGTAGCAGGGCGAGCAGACGGCGTTTCTCCGCTTGTCCGACGGAAGGTTCGGAAAGGGCAGCAACGTATAAGTCAAAGAGAGATTGTTCTTGTTCGAGCTGGTTTGTCAGACGGCGCAGGGCGTGTTCCTGTTTCAGGCAGAGGAGGGTTGCTTTTCGAATGAAAGCATCGTAGGAGGTGGAGGAGTGGTCGCTCAGCCAGTCCAACTCCTCCTGCACACGGAAGTCCGCGTCCATCCATTCGGACTGCAGATACCCGTAGTCCAGATAAAAGAGTAGGTTTTGGCTCCGGGAGGTAGCGGCGTTCGCAGAGTCAGCTTGCGCCTGCGAGCCGTATAGAGGCGGTAAGACTTTGAGCAGTTCTTCCCTCAGTCGACGGGGAAATTCATTGTAGAAATCCTCTTCGGGGATGTTACCCAGGTTCAGGTCGAGCCAATCCAGTTCATGAAGTACCCGGTCGTCACTGTAGGACGCAAGACATTCCTCCGCCACGCGCTCGAAACAACGTTGGCAGAAATCGTCCCAGCCCGCATACAGTCCGCGTGCAAAGGCTTCATCGGGGGCGGTAAATTCAAACGCTATGTGTTCAATCCGTATCATCCAAGTTTTGGGTTTCTTCGGCTTTTGTTATCAGTTCATCGATAGCTTCCAGCAGTTTGCCCCGGTAGTCGGCCAGGCGGCTGTCCGTGAAGGTGCGCATCAGCTGGTGGTAACAGATTTCAAACTGCCGCATTTCTTTCTCGCCCAGCCAATATACCTTGCCCGTCAGGTGGGCGGGAACAAGGCTGCGCAGCAGTTCTCGGCATTTGTAACGGAAGCGGGAGTTGTGGAAACGATAAGTCCAGGCGGGCAGCACCAGCATAACCTCGAAGGCGCGCGTTTCGTCTGCCAACACCAGTTCCACTATGTATAGAGTTTCGCTTCGACGATTCAGTTCGCGCAGGAAGCGGCGCAAGATGTTTGCCAACTTGTTCAGTGTGTCCACGCTGTCAGACTGCCCGAGGTTGGTCCACCCTCCGCGCTCCTGGTGGCGGTACATCAGCATGTATTGCCCGTCGTCGGTCTTCACCGTTCGGTAGCTGTCCAGCCGTGTACCGCCTCGGAACAAGTCGCCAGTAAGGCGATTCTCGTTGAAAAAAGGCAGCATGGCGCGCATCTCGGCGTATTCCTGATGTTTGCCAGCTTCGTCGGTAGAGAGCTTTTCGAACTCTACGGACCTTACGTTTTTCGGGCGGAGCATCCGTTCGCCGATGAGCAGGGAATCTATTCGTTCGTTGATACCGCGTTTTCCGTCCTTGCCTTTCCGGTATTCCACTAAGCGCAGGTTGTTTCCTGGCAGTACGTTGCTCACGGTGTGCCCGTCGTCAGGGTCGAGTCCGAGTAATAGACAGAACCATTCCTTCACTGCCGGAGTGTTGCCATTTTCGGCAGATAGCAGGATGTTTCTTGCTCTCGGACGGTCGTGTTCTAACCGGGCGGCATTACGCAGAAAATTCACTCTACGTCGCAGCGTGCCAGAAGGGGTCTCTCCGTAGCTACCTTCCTCTGCCAGCCATGTCGGGTTACTTTCCACGTCATACAGTCTGTCAAGGAAGTCGAGGTAGCGGCTTCGCAGCTTGAACTGACTCCGCGTCTGTGGTGCGTCCCCGTCTTCAGCGTCGAGGGAGAGCAGGCGGGGTAATGCCTCCAGCTCCTCCAGTCCGTTAGCAATGACCCAATCGTACAAGCGGGTGTATGCCTCGAAAGCCGAAGGTTTCTTTTCTTCAGGCATAAGACGGTAACAGTTGGGAAAATCGGCAGCTATGGGGTAATGCGTGTACACGTCGTGCCAGATACCTTTTGGCAGACTCCAGCCGTTTTGTTCTCCTGAACTGCGTTTCCTTTCCATTGAACGTCCGCGAGTGAGGTAAAAGCCTTTCAGCAGTTCCAGAAAACGGTCTATATTTACCGTGAAAGATGTGTTCCCGCAGCGTAGCTTTATTTTCTCCAATTTTTTCTGTTCTTTGGGAATGTGTAGGCTGCAGGTGGACGAGAGCCGTGTCTGCGGGATGCCGTCTTTTGTCAGGAAGCAGGTGTGAAAGCGCGCCACGCCCTCCACGGTGCATAGCCGTTTGTATAATTCGTATTCGGTGTCCTCCTGTGTCGGCAGTACGGTGCGCAGAATGCTTTCTGAGCCATCCAGCCATTCTTCGGGAGGGAGTCCTTCGGCAAGGCGGCTGTCCGGAGTGAGTACGGTCGCCTCGTCTGAAAGGTAACGCAAGATGCGCCAGTACAATCGTGCCAGCACAGCGGTGGCATCTGCGCTCGGTTCCAGTTCCACATCCGCCTCAAAGTCCAGGATGTCGGGTTGCATGATTTCTACTGCCGACAGCCATTCGCACAGGTTGCGACGGCTGTGAAATGTTTTCTTCACACTCCTTGTCACATCTTCCCCGGAGATTTCCGCAAAAGGCGACAGAAGGACGCAGACGGTATAACTTCCGTTGTCCGGATTGCAGTGTATCGTCACGTTGTCCGCATCGGGCACATTGGCAATCAGCATCCGGCGGTAGTCGTCCTCTGTTACGGGAGAAGAGGTGTACACGTCTCCGGGAGGGTACAGCCCAAAACGTGCTGCATCGAAAGGTTTTTCTGCTTCCGACAGGCAATTCGTCGTGCCGAATCCCAGTTTGTAGTCCAGTTCCGTCAGGGCGTAGTTGGCTGTGTCCGCAAGGGTCATGCCGGGGTCGTGGGCATTGTAGTCCGTCCACACTTTGCCCGACATCCGTTGCACTTCTGCCAACGTTTGCCGTTGCAGCTTCGTGTAGAGGGCGTCCTCCACCGCCTGCTGTTCGATATAGGGTTCTTTCTGCTCGTCCATCGTTTCGTCTTGTTTGTCCGTTTAAGGCTTGCCTGCCTGTTCTTCACTCTTAATTCTTCGTTCTCAGGTTATTTTGCAGAAAATCTTTCCTGAACTCCGGTACCGCTTGCTTCTTGCCTGTAACCGGAGGGTGTTGCCCTCAGTCTGCCAACGTAGCCTGATGCCGCCCGACCAGCCCCACCAATGTTTCCTCGGCGAGCGGATGCGGCATTTCACGGAGTCTATGCAGACAGCAGTGGCGCGAGTTTCCTTGTTTGCCCTTGTGTTTGAGTCGTGTAGGAACAGAAACACATCGTACATCTGAAAGCCATTGCCTGTGACTGTCAGTAAGTCGTGCCATTCCTCGTCGGCGGCAAGGGTTATGTAGTCGTTTTCCACCTTTACGGGTTCCGGCACCACTGGTACAGGTGTGCTGCCATTTCTTTCTTCCTTTCCCTTGCCGGGCAGGTTGATTGACTTGTCTTGTTTTAATTCCGCCACAATCTCATCGTGTTCGTTCTTCACTGCCAGTCCCTTTTCCGGGGTCAGGCACAGTGTCCATGTGGCTGGCTTTCCTTCCTCGTCGTGCAGGCGTATCTGTAACGGTTTGCCTGCTTCGGGGAAGAACGACCAACCGTCCGCCGTGCGTATCGCCTGTCCGTCTTCTGCGATGTTCGGCACGGAATCTATCAGCGTGGCGAACTGTTCCTCTGTGGGTATGCTTCCTTTCTTGAAGTACCCTTTCAGGGTCTTCCTGTCCTTGGTATCCTTCATTTCCTTTTTATATTTTCTTGATTCATTCTCAATTCTTCATTTAATCGTCATCCTATGACAAAATCGTTGCCGATGCCGTTGCCGCCCACACCGTCGTCGGGTGCGAGCAGTTCGATTTCCACTTCCGGCACGAGGATACTCCATGGCTTCTTGCCCCGGATGATGTAGTCTTTGTCATCGCCGTCTGCCGGATATTCTTTTCCGTTTATGGTCAGAGAGACCACCCGTTGTAAGTCTTCATGATTCACCAAGCGCGAGTGCAGTTCCTTGTACGAGAACGCCTGTCCCGGTATTGGGATTCCACTGTCTTTCCGCCACGGCATGAAGTAGGCTTTTGTTATGGAAATCAGGTTGGCTTTTACCTTGTCTATGTCTTGTATCTCGAAATGCAGGATGCTCCTGCAACGGACTTCTATCTTTTCATACAGGGGATTCACTACCTGCAGGTCTGCACATGCCGGAGCGTACCGTTTCAGCGTTCGCTCCATCTCCTTCAGCTTCCACAGCTGGGAAAAGAAGTATCGGCTGTCTTCCATGCGGCTGAACACCACGAGGCACACACTTGGTTTCTTCCTGTCTTTGCCCTTGGGCAGCGTGAAACATCGCGCGTAATCCACTTCTGGAAAGTGTTCCAGTAGGATTTGTTCGTAACCATGCTGCGTCACGGCGCGGTGGCGGTTGGCAAAGCGTGCGGTCTGGTGCGATGCCGCCTGAGCTTTCGTCATGGCAGGTGTGCCACCGAAGCCGGGTAGGGGTTGCTGTATGCTGCCGATGCGCCCGTTCTCTTCCACCGTTCTCTGTATCGTTCCGGCAGGCAGGGATGTCCCGTCGCCTCCGTCGGCTGTCACCTTGATGCAGTTCGTCCATACGCCACGCAGGGCAAGGCAGGAAGAGGTGTCCACATCCTGCCACTTCGTGTCGTCGCCCTCGCCGGACAGGATTTTGCCCGTCGTGAGGGCAGCGCGCAGCCACAGTCTTCTTCCGTCATCCAGCCATTCTGCCGGTATTTTTTCATCGAAACAGACTTCCACGAAACCGCCCTGTGTCAGTCCGGAGGTCTCTTCGGCAAGGATTTGCTTGGAGGAGATGTGCACCCATTGTTTCCCGTTCCAATATTGCCAGGAAAGTTCCATCGGCTGCTCAGGGTCGGGGTGATAGTAAGGCAACTTGTCTTTAGGCAGTGCCATATCCATGTATATTCGTACCTTCTGTTCACCCTCTGCGTCGGCAAAGGCGAGATAGAACAAGTTGGAGGTAGGGTACAAGGGAAGAAGCCTTCCCAATCCTTCCCGTGGAGGAACTTCATAGTCTGTCGCCAATGCGATTGGGATAATTTTAATCTTCCCCGCAGAACTTGAAGGAGCTGTGGAAGTAGATTGGGGTACGGTGAGTTTGTCCTCCGCTTTGTATGCCATCTCCACATCTGCCAGCAGGGGTACAGGCGGCTCCTGAGGCAATTTCCACATTTCTTTCTCTTTGCAACGACTGTTGTGCACCATCACTTCGGTAAAACGGTTGCGGTATGTGGTCATACCGAAGCCCGTGTCGGGACTATCTAATGTGATGCGGAAAAAACCGTCCTTGTCGCGGGCGTATTCGTAGCTGTCGTTGTCAGCCAGGAAGGTGACAGCGTTTTCAGACACGAAACTGAATACAAAACAGGCTTGCTTGAAGCGGCCTTGTTCGTCGAAGCCGAACAGGAGTTGACAGCTCTCGGCACATGGATGCCACTTGCCACCTTTTTGCCACTCAGTCCTGATGCGGAAATCGGCGACATCCACCCTTTTCGGATAGTTCATGTATATGTCGTTGAATAGACTTTTGGTTTCGGGCAGTTTTTGCCACGTGCCGGTCAGCTTCACCTCCTTCAAGGGCTTCATGCCCGTTTCCTCGTTGCCGAAAATGAACCATGCGCCGCGTTCTGCTTGTATTCCGAAGGGGGAGAAGGGTTGCGTTGTATCTGCTTCACCCAGTTCGTTGAGGAAGGTGAAGTTGCGGATGCCGCTCACGTTGACTACTATCCGTACCTCGTGGAAGATTAGTCCGTTCGCCCATGTCGGGTAGTCCTGATTGGTGGTCAGGATGCGGAGGGCGGGATATTCTGTCACCGTTCCATGCAGGTCTTGGGTGCAGGATGTGGGGGCGGGGGCATCCCTTTCAATGGTGAAGCAGAACGTGAGTCCGCTGTCGGTAAGTTCACATTTTGTTTGAATATCACTCCAGCCTTCCGCCGTGGCGTATTCCATGGTGAAACCTGATTTCATGCCGTTGTTGGTCTGTCCCTTATTCAATATGAAACGGATTTCCACCTCGCGTCTGCCTTCCTCCAATACCAGCATGGGAGACTCTATCTGCCAGCCCGTGCGCAGTTCCTCGCTGCCGGTGAACAGAGTTTCGGCAGTGGAGGTGTCTTCGATGTTCAATTTCTGTATATGCACGCCCTCTTTGTCCTTATGAACGGCTTGTGCCCCCACGCACCGCATCGGGCTAATGTATTCCTTCTCTGTGGTCTTATAGGTCAGGTCATCACCTGCGGTAAATACGGTGTCTTGTGTTAAGGTGAAACCTTTTCTGGCTGGTGTCACTATTAAATACGCATTGTCCGACACTGCCTTCTTGGGCGCTACGTGCAGCACCTCCCGGCGGTAGAGTTCCGGCAGCGAGGCGAAGCGGCGGTTGAAGGTTTCGGCGATGCCGGCGTAGTTCTTCAGGTAGGCGAGCAGCAGGGCAATGGCAGGTTCCGTGTCGCCACTTTTCGATGCCCGTTGCCAATAGCGGTCGGCATTCTCTTGTATGGTAGT
>ULUH01085662.1_pt1 | contig 14776 bp, 9 predicted proteins | sample 1958241 | NCBI WGS metagenome assembly ULUH01 (sample SAMEA4835753, study PRJEB28245) | human gut metagenome | biome: gut microbiome; material: fecal sample | place: Denmark | collected 2008 | reverse complement strand
GCCGAGTATAAGGAACTCAAGGACGAGAATGGCAACCCGCTCTTGACGGAGAACCAAGCAGCTGGCTGGGCCATGTTGGGAGGTTCACTCAATGCGGGCATCGAGCTGGCGAACTTTGGCATCGTGACGCGGGCGCTGGCCGGTGCACCGCATGCGCGGAAAGTCTTCGGTGACATCATCGAGCGGACAGGCTCGAGGATGCTGACGCGCGAGAAGATCCTGAATACACTCAAAGACCGGACGGGCGATGTCCTCAAGATCACGGCCTCAGAGGCAGGTGAGGAAGGCCTGCAGTCTATCTCAGACGACATGGTCCACAACGGCATGGAGTGGAGTACCGGCGACACGAGCAACAAGATCTACGGCCCGGGCGATATTCTGGAGCGGGCAGGCAAGAGCACCCTGCAGGCCATCCCTGGCTCACTGGGCTTCGGCCTGCTGGGCGCTGCGGGCGGCACAGTATCGTCCGGCTTCCGGCAGACGGCGGCAATGCGCCATCTGGCAAAGTTCGAGGCGATGTATGGCGAGAATGCCCGCAAGACCTACACCGGCACCGTCATGCTCGAGCAGCTGCAGCAGGCTATCGATAAGGGCAACCTCAAGGAGAAGGCCCCAGATGTCCAGAAGAAGATCCTGCGCGAGCAGCTCAAGGATACAGAGTACCAGAACACATACATTGATTCCGAGATGGCCATGCAGCAGGAAGGCGGCCTCGAGAACCTCAAGGCTGTAGCCAAGGCGGCGGGCATCTCGAACGACGAGTTGCAGACAGCCATCGAAGAAAAAGGCCAGATCCTCGTACCGACGGAGCAGTTCCTGCAGGCAGGCACGAGCCCGGAGTTCTTGCAGACCGTCTCCTTCTCGCCGGAAGCGGACAGCATGGCCCGTATGCAGCGGGATGCCAAGACCATCATCGAGGACATGCAGAAGCGGCAGCAACAGTCCATCGACAAGCAGGTCGAGCTCATCAACAACGTGCTCGACCAGTACTTCCCCCTGCACGAGAAGAGCCCCGCCGAAGACCAGGCCATGCGCGACATGGCTACCGTGGCCATCTATAAAGACCCCGCCAATCCGGCAAGAGGTTGGTCAGCCGCCATGAAAGAGCGCCAGGCCCGCCTGCAGGAGATCATCGGCCCTGTACTGGAACGTCTGCACGATGGCATGGGCAAGGGCGGCCAGCATATGGAAGTCGAGGACGAGCAGGGCAACAAGAAGACACAGCGCTTCACCGAGAACGACGAGTGGTACCGAGCCTTCTACAAGGCGTTCAAACGCCAGCCGACCGAGAAAGAACTCGAGGACATGGCCGTGGCTGTCGTGACCGGCGACCCATCCGCGCCAAAACTCGAGGGATGGATTCCGACGACAGAGGAAGAGCAGCAAGCCATGGCGGCAGACAAGGCAGAGATTGACCAACTGCGCACAGAGATCCAGCACCTCGAGACCATCAAGGGGAAGATGAAGTTCTTGACTGGTGCTGAGATGGAGATAACGCAAGGCCTTACCAAAGAAGGCTTCCAGGTCTACCGCGCCATCCGTGACCAGCTTACGAACGTCGACATCGACGGCGGCCGCACAGCCCGCGCTGCCCGCCTCGACGCCATCCTCTTCGCCCGCCATGCCGACATCGTGGCCGACATCATCAGCAAGAAAACCGGCAAAAAATATACCGCCCTCGACTATATGCGGGAGCGGTATGGGTTGATTGAAGGCGCGGATGATGATTCTGGGTATAAGCAATCTTCTATGTACAGGAATCCAGCATCTACATTTTCTGAATTCGTAAAAAATGTCATGCAGGGAAAATCCGGCAAGAGCTACTTTGATTATCGAATCGATGATTGTATGATTCGTGTTACCTCAGATGATATCTTACATGTTCAGAAAGGAAATCATCCGTTATCCGATCAGGAGTGGACCCAACTCTTTCAGGGGATGGAACACGGGATTCAGGAAGCCGTTTTGTCAAGACAGGCAAGAAGGCCACGTGGAGAATCTGTTGCACTAAAAATAGCCACACCTAAGAAATGGTATGGTGTGGCTGCAGAATTTGCAAAGGATGGATTGATCTATGTTCGCACAGCCTTTCATAGTACAGATCAAAATATCGATACGTGGTTAGAAAAAAATAAAAGAGAAGCTGGCGTGCGTCGGTATCCAGGTTTCCCCATCCGCGCTGATAAAGCAGGCGGCAACCACGCCATGACCACCAGTCATTCTCTTTCTATCTCAAGTATACAGCAAGCGCTTGGGATAGACAAGGCAACAACGAAGTATACATCTGCAGAGGACGAAAGTGGATATAGTCAGGCTCGGGGAAAGGGAACACATGGCTCTATCGCGCAGATGTCGAACGGACAGCGCATCATCTCGCTCTTCGAGAGTGCAGATGAGTCCACTTTCCTGCATGAGATGGGCCACATGTTCCTGATGGACCTCGAGGACCTGGCGCAGATTGATGAGGTCTCGGACAAGGAACTGCATATCGTGCAGGAATGGGCGTCCTGGCATCCTGACGACTATAAGCTGTATGAGAATTCACCATTTGCCAAGGAGTTCCGCGACCGAGAACTGGCCATCGTCGCGGCAGAGCAGCATGGCGATACGGAGCAGGCAGAGAAGCTGAAACGGATCTGGCAGCAGGAGCGCTTTGCCCGCGCCTTCGAGATGTATCTGCACGATGGCCATGCACCGGCCAAAGGCCTCAAGGCGGTATTCCGCAAATTCCGTTCCTTCCTGCTTCACATCTACAAGGCTGTCATCGGGGATGATGTGAAGCCGAGCCTGCCCGTGCGCCGCATCATGGATCGCATGATCGCCAGCGAGGAAGAGATTGAGGAGATGGCGCTCGATGACCGCTACCGAGATGTCACAAAGGCGGGCGGCGAGAAGCTGATGAATGAGTCCGAGGAAGAGACGTACAAGCGCTGGAAGAAAGAGGCCGAAGACGAGGCCAAGGAACTCCTGATGAAACGTCTCATGGCAGACCTGACGAAGGAGAAGGAAGACGAGTTCCAGCACCGGATGGACAAGGAGCGGGAGACCTTCCGGAAGGCTCTACAGAATGAAGACGTGTATCTGGCTGAGCAGGCCATCAAGGCAAGCGGTGGGGATGAGACCATCGTCCTGAACTGGTTCCCTAGCGTCGAGGCGTATCGAGAAGCGCGGGATGCAGCACCGCCACTGGAGACGCTGCTGAAAGAGCACATGGATGCCTACGCGCAAGAGCTGGACCGGGAGCTGACCGAGAGCCATCTTTCTGAGGAAGCCGTGGCCAAGGCCATGGACTCCAGCAAGTATCGGGCGAAACTGGAATCTCTGACAGCCACCTGCTTCGCCAAGAAGAAAGGCCTGCTCAAGAAGATCACGCGCAAGACCGAGCAGGCCATGCGGTCGGTCGAAGAGAAGATCATGGGCCTACCGGATGATATCGACCTGAAGATGGAAAAAGACAGCGACCTGGTTAAGGAGCTCATGAAGGCCATCAACCGGCTGCGCTTCTCGACCAGGTGGTCGAGCAAGGATTATGAGACCATCCAGCAGATGATTGATGCTGCCACGAAAGAAGAAGCCAAGAAGGCCATGGACGATGTCAAGCAGAAGATGAAAGACGACAAGGCCAACGAGGATGCCGTGTTCAGGGCCAACGAGGGCAAGATGCGCGTGTTCCGGAATCTGGCCAGGAAGACCATCCAGGCCAAGCCACTGCATGAAGCCTGCAGTCAGGGCTACTACACGCATGAAGCGAAGAAGTGGGCCAAGGTCGTGGAGCAGTCCATCCGCAGCAAGAACTGGGACAGTGCCATGATGGCACAGGAGAAGAAGGCCTTCTACATGGCCCTGGCCGATGAGTCCAGGAAGATGAAGGACCATGTCAACGGCCTCTTGGCCCGCGTCAAGAAGATGCTGCAGGCCAAGTCCGTGAAGCTGCCGCGCAACGAGCGCTACTGGCTGCGGCACATAGCCTATCTGCTGCGCCTGACGAAGACAGATGCCAAGTTGGACGAAGGGGAGGAAATGCCGAAGCTGGATGAGATGTTCAAAAGCCTCAAAGATAGTCTGGACATCCAGTTCATGCCCAGCGAGATCTTTGAGATTGAGAGGAAGGGGGAAGACTTCCGCGGCTACAAGGATCTCAATGCGGATCAGTTTGAAGAATGCGTCGAGGCCATGACCATCCTCTACACGACGGGGCGCGACAAGTTCAAGATGAAGACCATCGGCGGGCGGACGATTGACGAGATTGTACAGGAAATCATCAGCGACAATGAAGCGGATGCCCGCAAGATCGGCGTCAACCGCCACCGTGTACAAGAAGACACGGGCGGCATGGGATGGAACGATGCCTTGGCAAAGATTCCGTTTGTTGGTGAAGGCCTGGCACGATATGGCCAGGAAGGCTTGGCCGCCATTATCAAGCCGGAGGAAATCCTGAACGCATTGGGCAAGAAGGCTCACCGGTATATCTACGGTATCTACGAGCGGGCAGCTGAGAAGGAGAGCCGTATGGTCAAACAGGAATTGACCGACCTGCAGAAAATCCTGTCCGGCTACTCCCATGCGGAGCGCCGCCACTGGAAGGATAAAGAATACACCCTGACGACGGCCGATGGCAAGGAACTCGAATCGAAAGAGAACATCCTTTGCATGGCGCTGAATCTCGGCAACGAGACGAATCGCCAGCGTCTGGTAGATGGTCTGGGTATAGCCGAGAAGGACGTGGTCAAATTCGTGGAAGAGCATATGACAGCCAAGGACTGGCAACTCGTACAGGACATCTGGGACCACATCAATACCTACTGGGATGATACCGTAAAGGTCGAAGAAGAACTCGACGGTGCCCACCTGGAGAAAGTAGGGGCGGTGCCATTCACTGTGACCGTAGAGGAGAAGGGAAAGAAGAGGACACTGGAGATGAAGGGTGGCTACTATCCGCTCGCGTACAATCCAAAGAAATCCAGCCGCGCGGAAGAACAAGATATCAACGAGATCGTCAGACAGAGTATGTCGGGCGCGATGGTACTTGGCACGGGCCGTGGTTTCACCAAGAACCGTTCGGAGAACGAAATCCAGCGTCCGCTCCTGCTCGAGTTCCGGGTCATCCCCAATCATGTCCAGTATGTCATCCACAACATCGCCTTCCGCCTGGCGGCCCGCGATGTCTACCGACTGGTTTACCATAAGGATTTTGAAAATTACGTGGCCAGCACATTAGGCCGTGAGTATCACACCATCCTGAAGCAGTGGACGACGGATGTCTGGCAGATCGTAAAGGACAACAACAACCAAGCGGCCAATTTCTTGGAGAAAAGATTGAACTGGTTGCGCAGCAATTCTGTCATGGCCATCATGGGCTATCGTATCTGGCCGGTTGTTGAGAACATCTCGAACATCGCACCGGTCATGGAGAAGCTGGGCCCGTACCACACGGGACAAGCTATCAAGTCCTTCTATGGTAATTGGGAAGAATCAACAGAACTCTTGAAGCGGTCGGCCTTTATGCAGGACCGTATCAACTCGCTGGACCGCGATATCCGCAGCCAGCCGGGCCTCTTTGATGTCGACTACCGCGCCTTTGAATTGGTCCGCAACCATGCCTACGACTTGATGCTCTACTCGGATTTGGCACTTTCTGCACCGCTCTGGGTGCAGTCGTACCGCGATGCCTACAGTGGCAACCTCGCGGCCATCCGCAAGGAGAACGCCGAGAACCAGCAGAGCGTCCTGGCTGCCCAGAAGCGGGTCGAGCAGCTGAAGGCCGACATCATCAACCATTCCCAGAAGGTCAGCGACATCCGCATGGACATGGATCGCCGCCACAGCGCAGACGAGCAGGAACGTGCGCAAGCACAGCAGTCGCCGTTTGCCATTCATAGCGATGCCACGATGGAGCAGATGACGAAGGAAGAAGCAGCCAAGATCAAGGACATCAAGAAGGAACTCTTCAAAGCGGAACAGGATTTGCATGACGCGATGGCGCTGCCCATTTATACGGATACCGAGATGTTGCAGGAAGCAGAGCACCGGTCCGTCATGGATGCCGACAAGGCCATCCGTGATACATTCGGCAGTGGCCGGACGATGGACCTGTCTTCTTTGCAGCGCAACAAGGGTGCCTTTCTGAAGCTCGCGACGACGTTCTACAGTTTCTTCAACACGCAGTTCAATGCCATTTTGGCGAATTACCGTCACGCGCGGTTCGGTGCAGAGCCGACCTTCATCAAGCGTTGGGCACCGTTTGCCAAGTCGGCCATCTATCGCCTGATCATCATGACGCTGATCGGGAGCGCGATGAAGTTCGCACTGGGCCTCGACGGCAGTGACGACAAGGACAAGTACCGGACAGTCGTGAACCTGCAGACAGGGGATAGCGATTGGGTCGAGATTCCCTGGGACGAGCGGTTCTTCAAGGTGTATGCACAGAATGTGCTTTCATCGGCGGCGGGCGGCTTCCCGTTCATTCGCGATGTCGTCAACTTCGCTGTCTCGGCCATCTTCGATGGAAGTATCTACGGCCGCAGCGCCTCGCCTTTCTCGGTGGGCGAGCGAGCCGTGCAGGAGATTTCCAAGACCATCGACCTCATGGCCAGAAAGAGCAGCCACAATCTTGAGGTCGACGCCAAGGAAGCCAAGCGACTCCGGAACGAGGCAGAGAAGATGAAGAAAAAGAAGGGCAAGGCTCGCCGGGAATACCGCAAGAAACTCGAAGAAGATGCCAAGTACCGCCAGCCGGTCAAGCACATCACCAATAGCGAGATTGCCCGCCACGGCCTCAACGCCTTGAGCTCCCTGACGGCCGCCAGGACCGGCATCACATCGACCATGACCGACGCCATCACCGGCACGATGCAGTACCTCAACGACAGCGACAACCGCTATGATCCGGAATGGACGAATATCCTTCGGTCCGTCATATTCGATAAGCAGCCAGCCGAGCGCGAGATCCCGAAGCGTCCCAAGGAGGATGAGTCTGAGAAGAAAAAGAAGAAGAAAAAGAAAAGATAAAAAGGGCAGCACGTTATTCCTGCCCCAGCATGGTAAGATAAGAGCATAGCAAGAAAAGCCTCACGTCAGATGACGCGGGGCTTTTCACGTATCTGTAAGAATATGCAAGGAGGGATGGAGATGGTCGACAACATCGTGACCAAGGTCATCTACGATGGAGATGGCAAGACAACCGTATTCCCTTTCGCGTTTGACTTTGCCGATGCAGCAGATGTGCATGTGCTGCTCTATGATGCGGATGCTGATCAGGAGAAGGTCCTGACCAAAGACTACTACGTCGATGCCACCGCGAAGACGGTCCACTATCCCGGCTATGTGCCAGGACAGGAACCGGCAGAAGCAGACCGTCCTGCTGTCCTGAGCAGCCGGCAGAAGCTCGTCATCTACCGCGAGACTCCACTGACACAGTTGACCAACCTGGGTAGGAAGTATCCCCTCAAGACAATCGAACGGATGCCGGACAAGCTGACATACATCGTGCAGGAACTCAAGGAGCAGGTAGACCGCAGTATCAAGAACAGCATCAGCGGCGCAAAGACCTTCGTCGAGTACATGAAGGAAATCGACAACAACGCCAAGACCGCCTTGAAGAAAGCCCTGGAAGCCGCGGCATCGGCTGTCGAATCGCATCAGCAGGCAGAAGACGCCGCAGCTTCCGCCAAAGCGGCGCAGGAGAGTGCGGCCGCCTCTGCAGGCTGGAACGAGACGGCTGCAGCTAATGCCCGTGTCGCTGAGAATGCGGCGCTCTCGGCGGCCGTATACAGCGCTCCAGAGTGGCAGGAAACTGCTGCCTACAAGGCCGGCGATATCGTGACCTATACCGATGGTAACACGTATCGAGCCATCGCCGACAGTACCGACATCCTGCCGACTGATGCGGCATACTGGACGAGAGTTAACACCTACGTCGGCGACAACTTCTTTTGCATCGATGAGGCAGGTTACATCGTGCCCACCGAAGCACCGACCTACAGCGGCTTTTGGACCCTTGATACAGAAGGCTACATCGTCCCGATTCGCTCGGCGTGAAGTGCAAGCTGCTTAGAGAATACGTAGAAAAACGGAGGTTACTACCATGGAAAAATACATCATCGCCCCACCAGCCGGTAGCCAGACCAACGCTATCGGTGCCAAGGATCGTCCCTGGGAAGAAGTTCACGCCAAACGCTACCCTGGCCTCAACGAATACCTCGCCGAATCCACCGGCTACGGCATCGTCAGCGGATGCGAGCCCAGCATTAACGGCCTGACCGTCACCGTCAGCGTCGGCGTCATCCATACCGCTGACGGCCGCCGTGTCGAAGTGCCGGAGCAGAGCATCACGCTGGATGCGGCGGATGCCACGAAGCCGCGCACGGATGTCGTGTATCTCGACAAATACGGGACGATCGCCAAGCTCACCGGCGAACTTGGCACGCCCGCCGTGGCTGGCAGCAACACCTATACCATCAGCATGAATTTCGCGGCAGGCGATACCGTCACATTCGGCGGCGTGACCTTCACCTGCACATCATCGACCCAGGATGCCAACAATTTCGTCCTCGGTAGCGATACTGCTACAAGTGCCACTAACCTCGCCACCGCACTCAATGCCAACAGCAGCATCAACGCTATCTACACTGCCAGTACTTCTGGCTCGGTTGTTACCATTACCGAAAAGAGTGCTGGCGGCGGCAATACACCAGGTGCGATGATGACGAGTGGGACGGGCGTAGTGACAGCTGGCTCGGCAGTCTCTAGTACTACCGCGTTTTCTACCGCTCCTGGACTTATGGAAGCTGTCATCAAGGTCGGTGAAATCGACATCAAGGTGGGAGCCGTGGCGGGTGCTATTACGGCCTCTTACAATCATTACAAGACTGTAACTATCACTTATCACAACGTCTCCATGATGCGCCAAGACAGGACGCTCATGCCGGGCATGGTCGCACATACACTCGGATACTATGAGCCGAACGACGGCGGTGGTGCAGTCTATATCATCCGAAGTAAAAAAGAGAGTGATGTGGATGATGGGGGCAGTATCATCTTTTTAGATAACGGTAGTGTAGCAGAATTACTTGAATCATCGCAAGCTTACGAATACGACGTAAAAATCATTTTTCCCTTGTATGGGGATGCCGAACACCCACCTGTTGAAGAGACTAATGGCGACTGTATCTTAGTAGGGCGCAAAAACCACTGGTTTATGATAGACACGTACCTATGTGAAAATAACTATGTAATGATACAGCACACGATGAAAGCCCATAACATAAAAACGCTTGATTTTGTGCTGATTACTCATTATCACGATGACCACTATGGGAACATAGAACGCTTACTAAAAGACACAGCGGTATCCGTTAAAAAGGTGCTTCTACCACGTACAACATCACAGCCTGACTTGGCGTCCAGTGTTACAAGCGCACAAACGAAATGTATTAAATGGTGTACGGATAATAACGTTGCATATGAGATTGCAGACAATCAAGTTTTTGATTTTTATGGAGCCACAGTTAAGATTTTCAATGCAAGTGCAGAGGATTATGCATACTATGAAAATCTAAATGACACAGAATATAATGACTATTCCGTTTGTATGCTCTTGTCATTTAGGGGGAGGACTGCTCTTTTTACAGGGGATACCCAGAAAGCCGCTAAAGAAAAAATTGTAACAGATTGCATAGTGACAAAACCCGTTGACTTATTTAAAATGGCACATCATGCGAATGGCCCCCATGTATCCCAATTTGCTCGACGCTTATCACCAAAGTATGTAGTCGCGACACAAACACAGCGAATGTCCTCTATTAGTGCGGGGTGGTCTGGGTTGTCATACTATCAAAGTTTAGGTGCATATGCACATGTGGTAGGGTGGCAATCGGAAGATTTAGTGTACTCGATGTCTATGCTCGGTGTATCCATGATATCGAATGGAATTTGTGCAATGGATACACGAGGATGGGAAGCTATTGATATTTTTGTAGACGCCTCAGTACCTAGAGGAACTTTTTGTGATGGCTCGAAAGAACACCCCTATAATGATTTACAGGATGCCTTTGATAATTGCATGCATAATGGGTTAAAAGGGGCAAATATACACATTGCATCAGGAGATTACACAAAAAATGAGTTTGCACATAGTGGCATGGTGCTACTGCTATCTGCAAACAGTATATCTTTAAAGCACGAAGGAGAGGCCTCAGAGGTCTTGCTACCACCAATGCAGATATATGACTCTAGGAAGATTGAATTACATAATGTTACGATTAAGACAACCATGAAAACAGCATCCCGAAATTTAAAACTGATTCGCTCAAAATGTTATGTATATTCATGTATTTTTGAAACAACAAGGCCGAAAGAAAATGGCGTTGCTGTAGAGATAACTGGAAGCAGTGTACTTATAATTGAAAAATCAACTATATCAAATATGTACAAGGCACTTTATGCTACTGAAAATTCCCGAATTATAGTTGCTGGTGATATGTATGGCACAGGAAATAGATACACGTATTCAACACAAAATGGAGGCGAAATATTTATTACGAAAAATGGGTTTGTAGAGCAGGTTAATAGATACTATCCGTATTTAGATGCAGACCCAGGGATAGGACAATATATCTATAGTCCAGTAAGGGCGACTGAGCCAACAGTATTCACTTGGCGGGGGACTAAGATATCTAATATAGGAGAAGGTGAAAGTGAAATATACCTTGACTACTATCTTAGCATTAGCAATACTGAGAAAAAATACAAAAAGAGCTATGTCAACATCATTGAAAGCTCGATTTCGGAAGCTCCAGCATATGTTGGACAGATTGCCGTCGTAAACGGTATTGGCTACCTTGCAACAGGAACTGCTACTACGTCCGATTGGAAGAAGATAACAAATTAGAAAGAGAGATGATAGAATGCGGTAGCGCTATGCGAAGAACAGCAAAACACAATGCAACGGTGCTGAGTTTCGCGGATTTCTCGGGCGGTGTGCTGTACATTGACCACTTTGCCACGGATGACTACCAGTATCTCTTCCGGCGGGCGCGTGAATTTGAAGTACAGCACGCGCGGGGCCAATGTATTTTTGAGAACAGGAGGATGCTATGAATCTAGAGACTACAGCTGCCGTAATCGGTCTGCTTGGAAGCGGCGGCATGATTGGAATCATCTATGCCTGTATCAAGGGCGTTACGTATGTGACGCATAATGTCATCCGGCCAGTCAAGATGACGGTGCAGCAGCTCGAGGAGGTAATCAAGGAATTGCGGAATTGGATGGATGAACTGAGACGCGAGTCGCAAGAGCAGGATAAGCGCCTGACGCTGGTGGAAGAAGCTATCAAGCTCCAAGAGCGGCGTCTTGATACCATCGAAAAGAGGTTGAATGTGAGATGATTCGGATCACGACAGACATGATCGCCATTACGGGTCTGTCGCTGTCACTCGTAATCGGCATCGTGATGGGAGCTCCTACTGAGATCCTGACAGGTATCTCTGGGGGATTGAGTGGATATGTCTATAAAGGCGCGATTGACGCCAGAAAGGATGATGTGAAGTGAAGTACAGAAAGAAGCCAGTAACAATCGAAGCATATCAGACGGATAAAGAGATGATTGTTCACACGCTAGAGGGACCGCTGCATGCGTCTGTAGGTGATTACATCATCACAGGAGTAAATGGTGAGCAGTACCCATGCAAGCCGGATATCTTTGCCAAAACGTATGAGCCTGCCAACAGCACAGGGCTGTCTTTTGGCCAGGCTATTGAGGCAATGAAAGCTGGGAAACGGTGTAGCCGCGTTGGTTGGAATGGCAAGCACCAGTATATCGAGCTCGCCATGTGCATCAGCTATAAAAATGCGTGTGGCGAGATTGTCAATGCCGAGCACGATGCTATTGGCAACCATGCCATCGCGTTCGTCGGCACTTCCGGTGTCCAGCTCGGTTGGCTTGCCTCGCAGTCAGATATGCTTGCAGAGGATTGGCAGATTGTGAAGTAAAAAAGAAGGTGCAAATAATGAGGGTCTTTTTGAATCCCGGTCATGCGCCGGGCGGCGTACCGGATCCGGGTGCATGCAATCCTGTGACAGGGCTGCGCGAATCGGATGTGGCGGCAAAAATCGGCGCACTGGTCCAGAAGTATCTGGAAGCTGCCGGCTGCACGGTAGAGATGCTGCAGAGCAATGATTTGTACGAGATTATCTCAGCTTCGAACAACTGGGATGCAGATATCTTCGTCTCAATCCACTGTAACTCGGTACCAGACCCGGATGCCAATGGTACTGAGTGCTGGCACTACTACTCGAGTACAGCTGGACGGACGCTGGCCAAATGTATCCAGAAGCAGATCGTGGACAGCTTGCCGGTCACAGACCGCGGGACGAAGGGGGCAGAGCCGGGCGTCAATGGGCTTTACGTCCTGACGAATACAGATGCGGTAGCATGTCTGGTCGAGACAGCCTTTATCTCCAACCCTGGGGATGAGGATTTGCTCGAGACGCGCCAAGATGACTTTGCAAGAGCGATTGCTCGTGGTATCACGGACTACGAGCTCCTAGATCGCGTATGAAGCGTCCCAAGAAAATATCAAAGAAGGAGCGCGAGCGAATGGAGCGCGTAGCCATGTGCGGCGAGTGGCGTGGCTTGATTAAGCTGGAAGATGTGCCAGCTTTTGAGCATTGGCTGACGGATGATTGGCACGAGTGGATTGGGCAATCCCCAGATGAGGGCGAGATCCTGCGTGTATATAAGCATGGCATGACACGCACTGTCAGATGGGACGGCCGCCAGACCATCTGCGGCCGCCACATGATGCTGCTTTGGCATACGTTCTGTTGTTTTCGCGATGGATGAGGAGTGGATGCGATGCATGCATTGTCATATCAAGCATGCTTGACCGGAGAAGAAAGGTTGACCGAATGGTGCTCCTACAAAGGGATGCCGTGTGGAGAATGCCCTTTTAGTATCCCTGCAGCAGAAGACGGTGAGGACTTTCAGGAGGACTCATCGACGTATGAATGTGGTCTGTTGGAAATCATGGAAGCAGGCAAGCATTTTCGAGGATATAAGGTTGATGATAAGGAGTGATTATCATGAGTAAGTGGACAGACATCCGTGACAGCATCACGGGGTATCTCAAAGTAGACGATGTGACCGAGGAAGTCAAGGAAAAAGTCTCCCAGGCCATCCTGGACGAGATCCTGCCGCCAATCGAGATGGTAGTCGATGACTTCGTGGACAAACTCAAGCAGCAGGCACCGAGCGAGACAGGCTGGTGCCGGATCCGCGACGGCATTGTGCTCCCGTTGGTCATGCAGGGTACAGTGTATATTGTCAAGGTGGTGCTGACGAAGGCACTGGGCGCTCAGGCGAGCACTCCTGCAACGGCCTGACTTTACAAGGCAGAAGAAGTCCGATACAATAAAGACAGCTGTACGAGATGGTACAGCTGTCTTTCTCTATTATAAGGAAGTGCCTCACGACTGATGTGAGGGAGGGCTTGCCCACCGTGAGGCAGGTTTTGCCCACCGATTGCCCACCAAACGGTGGGAAGATGGATAAAAATGGATTGATATGGATTGAGATGTGCTTGCAGAATCGAACGGGGTATGAAGAGCTAACCCCAGTCGTAGCAAGGCTTTGGAGGGATAAAGATACAGATGGATAAAGAAACAAGAAATGACCTGCCGGGAATTCAGTGGTTCCCGGGGCATATGAAAAAGGCGCAGCGGTTGATCGAGGAGAATCTGAAGCTCGTCGATGTCGTCATCGAGCTGCTCGATGCGCGCATCCCGGCGAGCAGCGCCAACCCGATGCTGGCGGAGATCATCAAGGAGAAGCCGCGCCTTATCGCGCTCAACAAGTCGGACCTCGCGGATTCGGCGAGCACGAAGCGCTGGCTTGCGTATTTCCGCGCGCAGGGCATCCCGGCTGTCGCAATTGACTCGGTCAAGGGACGCGGCATGAAGCAGCTTGTCGCGAAGGCGGAGGAACTCGCGCGACCGAAGACGGACCGCTTCGTCAAGAACGGCGGTCGGCCGCGCGCGGCGCGCTGCATGATCCTTGGTATCCCGAACGTCGGCAAGTCGTCCCTCATCAACCGCCTGGCCGGCGCGGTCAAGGCGAAGGCAGCCGATAAGCCGGGTGTCACGCGCGCGAAGCAGTGGATCAAGATCGGCGCTGCGCTCGACCTGCTCGACACGCCGGGCATCCTCTGGCCGAAGTTTGAGGACCAGACGGTCGGACTGAAGCTTGCGTTCACGGGGGCCATCAACGACGATATCTACGACCGTGAGCAGGTCACGGCGCTCCTGCTCTCTGTCATGCGCCGCGATTATCCGGAGCGCCTGCAGGAGCGCTTCAAGTTCAAGGGGGATATGCCGGAAGATGGCATCGAGCTTTTAGAGGCCATCGGCCGCAAGCGCGGCTGCCTCGTCAAGGGCGGCGTCGTCGACCTCGAGAAGGCGCAGAACATCGTCCTGACAGAGTTCCGCAGCGGCAAGCTCGGTCTCGTCACGCTCGATGAGGTCCCCCAGTCTGCCTCGACGGAAGCTGCTGATGAGAAGCGGGGGGATAAGGAATGAAGGCCGTCGCAGACTGCACGATAAAGGAACTCGAGGCGGCCTTTTCCGCTGGCGCGGTCAGCGAGGAATTCCTCGCCGCCTGCCGCGCGGATACGCGCAAGGCTGCGGCCCGCCTCGTGCGCCGCTACGAGAAGGCACAGGCGGAGCACGAACGATTGCTGAAGCTCTACGCCTACGAGCATGCGGCCTGGGCGCGCGGCCACGA
>ULUH01067883.1_pt1 | contig 15294 bp, 21 predicted proteins | sample 1958241 | NCBI WGS metagenome assembly ULUH01 (sample SAMEA4835753, study PRJEB28245) | human gut metagenome | biome: gut microbiome; material: fecal sample | place: Denmark | collected 2008 | reverse complement strand
TGCAGCTGCAGGACTGAGAGCACCATGAGCACAAGGCAGATGACGATGAAGACGAGCGCCTCGCGCTTCGAGATGCGTCCTGCAACCATCGCGCGGTAGGCCATGCGCGGCTGCTGCTTGTCGTACTTGAGGTCGGCGAGATTGTCGATGGCCATCGCCGCGGCGCGGCCCGTCGTGATGGCCATCGCGATCCAGAAGAGGTCGATGAGACGCGGATGGCCGCCCGCAGCGAGCACCGCCCCCATGAAGGCGAACGGCAGGTCGAAGATCGTGTGGTGCAGGGCGACGTTGTTGATGTGTGCTTTGATAGAGATCACTCGAGTCCAAGCTCCTTCCACTTCGCATCGACCTTCGCCTTGATGTCCTCCGACATCGCGATCTCATCCGGCCATTCGCGGCTGTGCCCCTCTTCCGGCCAGGTCTTCGTCGCATCGACGCCGAGCTTCGCGCCCCACTTCGCCATCGGCGAGGAGTGGTCGAGCACGTCGAGAGGGCCCTCGACGATCTCGAGATCGTGCTTCGCGTCGATGTTGTTGAAGACGCGCCAGGCCACTTCGCTGATGTCCTGGACATCGACATGTGCGTCGACGACGATGATCATCTTGACGTTCATCATCTGACCCATGCCCCAGAGCGCATGCATGACCTTGCGCGCCTGCATCGGGTACGACTTCTTGATGGAGACGATGCAGCAGTCGTGGAAGACGCCCTCGAGCGGCATGTTGATGTCGATGATCTCCGGCTGCATCTGCTGCAGGAGCGGCAGGAAGATGCGCTCCGTCGCCTTGGCGAGGAAGCAGTCCTCCATCGGCGGCTTGCCGACGACGGTTGCCGAGTAGATGGCATCCTTGCGGTGCGTGATGGCCGTGACGTGGAAGACTGGGTAGTCGTCGGCGAGGGAGTAGTAGCCCGTGTGGTCGCCGAACGGGCCCTCGCGGCGCATCTCATCCGTGCGGACGTAGCCCTCGAGGATGATCTCTGCCGTGGCCGGCACCTCGATGTCAACCGTCTTGCACTTGACCATCTCGACCGACTTGTGGCGCAGGAAGCCCGCGAAGACCATCTCATCGATGTCGCGCGGCAGCGGTGCTGTCGCCGCGTACGTCACGACAGGGTCTGTGCCGATGGCGACAGCCGCCTCGATGCACGCGCCGCCCTGCGCCTTCATGTCGCGGAAGTTCTCCGCGCCGTTCTTATGGATGTGCCAGTGCATGCCCGTCGTCTTGCTGTCGTACTTCTGTAAGCGATACATGCCGACGTTGCGCTTGCCCGTATTCGGGTTCTTGGTGAAGACGAGCGGCAAGGTGACGAACGGGCCGCCGTCATCCGGCCAGCACTTGAGGATGGGGATCTCGTCGAGATCCGGGTTCTCCGTCTCGACGACTTCCTGGCACGGCGCATGCTTGACGTACTTCGGGAAGTTGATGGCCCGCTTGATCATCGGGATCATCGTGACGACGCTCATCTTGTTCTGCAACGAGACGTACGGCAGCTTCATCATCTCGCGGAGCTCATCCGCGACATCGTCGAGCTTCTCGACGCCGAGGGCCATGGCCATGCGCTCGTAGCTGCCGAAGGCGTTCATGAGCACCGGCATCTTCGAACCCTTGACGTTCTCGAAGAGCAGGGCGACATTCTTCTCGCCCTTCATCTTGGACACGCGGTCCGTGATCTCCGTGATCTCGAGATCCGGGTCCACCTCTGTCTTGATGCGCTTCAAGAGGCCCTTGCTCTCGAGGGCCTCGATGAATTCGCGCAGATCTCTGTAAGCCAAAAAAATCTCTCCTTCTCTATCGTATCAATCTAAGCAGACTGAGTTGACTCTGCTGACTCCGCCTCCATATTCACCGGCGCAGGATGAAGCGCACGATGAAGTAGCCGACCTCGTAGAGGACAATCATCGGCAGCGCGATCATCGACTGCGTGAAGACATCCGGCGTCGGCGTGATGATGGCGCCGGCGACGAAGGACAGGAAGATGACGATGCGCTGATACTTCTTGAGCATAGCCGAAGTCAATATGCCCATCTTGCCGAGGATCGTTATGACGAGCGGCAGCTCGAACACGAAGCCAAACGGCAGGACGAACGTGATGACGAAATCAAAATACTTGTTGACGGAAAAGAGCGCCTCGAGCTCCGCATTGCCGAAGCCCATGAAGAAGCGGATGCCCGCCGGCAAGACCAGGAAGAACGAGAAGGCCAGTCCCGAGAAAAACAGGACGACCGACGTCGGCACGACGATGCCGAGCACCATGCGCTCCTTGGCCGTCAGGGCCGGCAGGAAGAACCGCCATACCTGGTAAAAGACGATGGGCAGTGCCATGAGGAAGCCGGCGACGACAGCCACCTTGAGGTACGTGAAGAACGCCTCAGACGGCTGCATATAGTAGAGCTTGCCCGCAGGCAGCGTCAGATAATGCATGATCTCCTCGATGAAGTAATATCCAACGCAGCTGCCCAGGCCGACAGCGATGAGACATTTGATGAGTCGGCTGCGCAGTTCCGTCAGATGTGCGATGAGCGACATCGTACCGTCATCGTCCGACTGCACTTCCTGCACCGTCTCTGCCGCTTCGCTCGTCTGCTGCGGCGCTTCTATTTCTTCATATTGTCTTTCTTCTGCCATTTCTGCCATGGGTACCTCTTATCCTGCTCACTTCTGCTCATCTTTCTTGACAGGCGTCTCTTTCGTCTCCGCCGTCACATTGATCATCTTGTCGTCTTTCTTCCCATCCTCGTCATTGCTGGCCGACTTGAACTCGCGGATGCTCTTGCCGAGCGCCTTGCCGACATCCGGCAGTTTTCCCGGGCCAAAGATGACAAGGCCGATGATCAAGATGAGTACGAGTTCCGGTACACCTAATCCAAACATGATATTTCCTCCCCAAATACGAAAGACTGATGAGCCTGCACACGGCTCCACACTATGCTTCTATTATACATGCTGCCCGAGCGGCTGGCCAGTCTGTTTCCCAATAGACACTATAGGCTTGGCTTATGCTTCCATAACCTTGAAATAAAAACGGGCGCAAAAAGTTGCGCCCTGCTTCAGACTGATTGTTTCTCTTTGCCCGCGGCTTCCTTCTTCGCCTGCGTCTCAGCGATCTGCTGGCGCACGCTCTCCTGTGTCGGTGCCTCATAGGCAGGCGCTTTCGGTGCGGTCTGCTGCGGCGCTTCTGCCTGTGCCTTCGCTGCTTCTGCAGCAGGCGCCTGTGCTGCGCTCTGCTGTGCCTGTGCCTGCGGTGTGGGCTGCGGCTGTGGCTTTGGCTGAGCCTGCGGCGGGGGTTCCGGTGCGTTCATCGCCTGCGTCAGCGCATTCGATGCCTTGCGGAATTCACGGATTCCCTTGCCAAGCGTACGCCCCATCTCCGGCAGCTTGCCGGGGCCAAAGACGATGAGCCCGATGATCAGGATGAGCACGAGCTCCGGTACACCAATTCCAAACATATTGTCCCTCCATTTACCGTTTCACGATAGCACGATATCCATGCGGTCAAAAATCGCGGTCGCCGATAAAGTCGGCTACCATCTCATACGCTTCGCGGATGGCGTCGGGCAGTCCTTCCGGCAATGCTGCCTTGGCGCGCGCAAGGTACTCGTCCGCCTTCGCCTTGGCGAAGTCCACGCCGTCCGTCGCCTTGACTATCTCTAATGCGCGCTCGACCATCTCGTCCGTCATCTCCATGTCCGTGACGATGCGCTCGAGTTCCTCGGCATCGGGGCTCGTCTCGAGTGCCCGGATGACGGGCAGGGTCACGATCCCCTGACGGATGTCATTGCCGGCCGGCTTGCCGATTGTCTCAGCCGTCTGCTCGATGTCGAGGAGGTCATCCGTGATCTGGAAGGCCATGCCGATGCAGTGGCCATACTCCGCGAGCTTCTTCATCTCCTCGCGGTCCATGCCGCCGACCATGGCGCCGAGCTCACAGCAGATCTCGAGGAAATCGGCCGTCTTTTTCTGGATGCGCTCGTAGTAGTCGGCCACGCCGCGCGAAGCCTGGTAAACAGCGTGGTCCTGGATGATCTCGCCGACACTGAGGTTGCAGACGAGATCGGCCAGGCGCTTCGAGACGTACGGATCATAGCCCTCCTCTGCAATCAGTGTGAAAGCTCTCGCGAAGATGTAGTCGCCCGAGAGGATGGCCACCTGGTTGTTCCAGCGCGCATTGGCCGTCGCCGCACCGCGGCGCGTATCCGCCTCATCGATGACATCGTCATGGACCAGCGATGCCGTGTGGATGAGCTCAAGCGCCTCTGCCAGCGGCAGGACATGCGGCAGGTCAAAGGCTCTGCCGCCGCGAGCCGACAGCAGGCAGAGCGCCGGACGGATGCGCTTCCCGCCCGATGTCACGATGTGCATGCCGACTTCCGTCACCAGGTCATTCGTGGAAGTCACGGCCTCCTGCAGGCCCTGCTCCAGTACTTCAAGATCGCCCTTTATGACATCAAACATCTGGTTTGACAAATTCATCACCTACAAAATCTTACTCTTATTTATGACGCATAACACATTCTATAATTATAACCCAGCCAGAAACAGCCGTCAATCACAGTTATCACACGTTCAAAGCGTTCTGAACAGGGCATTTTGAAGGTCTTTTTCCATTTTTTGTTACCATTCTGTTACCGCTGGCCCTGTTCATCGTGTTACCGCTGTTACCACGCAGAAGCCCTGTTGTATCGCCCTCCAGCACCAACAACCACAGATATGAAAACAGGCCGCTGACTTCTACCAGTCCGCCGGGCTCCAATTGCCCATGGAGGGTAGAAGGTTCAACGACCTCTAAAGAGAACCTCGCCGATGTCCGATGTCACGAGCCCCGAACCAAACGTCCGAAACGACTCAGCGAAGAAGCTTCCCGCTTGATTTATAGCAGCCAGGGCTTAGGTGCTGCCACACAGTCCAACGCTGGTGCGGTGTCCCACGACAGCCATATTGTTGGAGCCGTAAACCGTGGGGGTAGCCCTACATCCGATAAATCAAGCGGTCCTCTCACCATCATTGTACCACAGCCGCCCGCGCAATGCCAGACTGTTTCTGCACTGCTACGTTCCATTCATCACACAACATTTCCAGCTGTTCCTGCTCGTACCGCCTGCAAGTAGACTCACAGCGATGAACGCGCCGTGCAATCTCAGGCCAGCGCAGACCATAGAAGTAGTGCAACCGGACAACGTTGCACCAGTCCCAACACTCCAGCGTGTCCAAGAAAGCAAGCTCCCGCCGCATCCTGAGGACTTCCTGCATCAGGCGGGCGGCCTTGCTTCTTTGCTTCTCTGCCAGCGTGACAGCAGACTCCACCGCCGAAGCTCCCGCACCGCCACGCGCTCCCGACACGTGCCACCCTGAGTAATGTGGCAGCACATCGCCGACAAGATCCTGAATCTCCTGCGTCAAGCTGGCAATCCTAGCAGCGTACTGCCCAGCCGCCCGCATGTAGTCCCGCATGGAATCCACCGTCATAATCTCCTGCATCGTCAGCACCCCTTTCGACAAAGAACACCTGCTTTCATTGTCCGCCCCTGCCAGCCACTTGTCAACGGGAACCTGCAACCAGCCTGCCGTTCTCGTCTGCTTTTATGGGCATGAAGAAACTCACCTTTTAGGGACTCGGAAAACTCGCCATATTCCCTGCCGCCCGCATCGACTTGCAGGGACTCGCCAATATGCCGACCCCGTCCCGCCGACACCGCCGCCCGCCATTTGCGTTTATTTTCGTCTGGCCTGTTCTCCGTGCCTGCTTCCTGCCCGTCGAATCCTCCGCCCCTATACACTACCATAGGCCAGCGCATGGACAGCCCTTGTAGCGCGTCCTAGCGCGTCTGAGAGGATAATCCTGCCCGCTACTGCCTGCTGTCCTCGCGTACAGACAAAAAAAGACGGGCCACATCTGCCCGTCGCAATCTTAGGATTTCTTAGCTGTTAGCATTTGTTAGTGCCCGCGTTCGTCTCCTGCTTCCACACAGGGATGACAGGCCCTTGCAATGGCTCAGTTGCTGGAACGAACCGCCAGCCGTTTGCGTCCGTGTCCTTGCCGCGCTTCTTCCGCCGTGCCTGCCGCGCTTCTTCCAGCCGCGCCCGCTCGTCCAGCAGCCACGCTTCGGCATCAGCCCGCGAATAGAAGCCACGGTAACGGGCGGCTAACCCGTAATCTTGCACGCTTGCCGCACATGTCGCCCACTTGTCGAAAACGCCAACGGCCCTGCCACGGCTCACCGCATAGCATGTGAATGGTTTCTTCATAGCCGTCACTCCTTCCAGCCATCGATCTTGCGCATCCACTTCGGGCGGCGCGGCTTTGCTTTCAGGCCCAGCACCTCGCCATCTGCAACAAGATAGACGCGCCCCTGCTTGTCCCTTGCTTCGGTTACATGCTTCGGAAGAAAGCACGGCTCCCCCGTCTGCTGCTCAACGAAAGACTCTATCAAGGATTGCTTGCCCTCGCGCTCCCGCATCTCGTCCATGACATGCATACCAGCAAGACAGCACAATCGAATATCCCAATTCGTCATCTCCATCAAGAAATCCAGCACCTCGCGCGTCCCCTTGAACCGCTTCCAGCCGCCCGCCGCTTCGACTGCCTGCCGTGCCGTGTAGTAGTCCTGCCATTCATATCTCGCGCCGTCGTACCACTTCTCAGGCGGGAACAGCTGTGCAACCTTCTCAGCCGATAGCAGCGACCCTAGCAGCAGCATAGAATGGAATACGTTCCCCAAGTCTTTCAGGCCCGTGTTCGTCTCGTCGTCCAGCTCCTCGTTCTCTAGGTAGGCAAAGTACCGCACAAGACCGACGAAAGCAGGAACAACGTCCTTCTCGTCTGCCCACTCGATCGTGCCGCCCGCTACAATTCGCTCCATGTGTTTGGTGCTTTGTGTCAGATACCGGCACGCCTTCCGCGCTCTCAGCAGCTCCTCGGCCTTCTGCCGCTCGTCCCGCTTGCCAGCAATCCGTTTCATCTTCATGTTCGTCACTCCTATCATTTCATTCTATCCTCGTTGCTGCCGACCTGAACGTTTGTGTCTCACCATACCAAATAAGCGGGATGACCTTTAACTCTGAGTCCTTGGCCTTCAGTGTCCCTAGCTCCACATGCCTGTCTGTCTTGTCCCTCGTGTAGTAGGCAGGACGATACAGCCCCAGAACTATGTCTGCATCCTGTTCAATGTCGCCCGTTTCTCGCAGATCAGAAAGCAAAGGCCGCTTATCCTCTCTCGTTTCCGATGCTCGTGAAAGCTGAGACAAGGCAAGCACTGGCACATCCAGCCGTGTTGCAAGGTCTTTCAGGCCATGCACAATCTCGCCGACTTCATGAACCCTGTCACGGTAACGCCCATCACCACGTGTAAGCTGGATATGATCGACCACTACCAAGTCAAGGCCGTTGAACTTCGCTTTGGTAAGCTGTGCCCGTGCCTTCATTTCCGCCACACTCACGCGCCTGTCAAAAATATCCAGCTGGAACTCCTTAAGGGATTCGCATAGCTTGATAACCTTGTTGGCCCCTTTTTCGTTTAAGCGGCCTTCTCTCAACAGCTTGTAGTCTATATCCCCGATACTGGAAATCAGGCGATCATAGACCTTGTTCTTAGGCGTTTCTTCTGAGACGAACAGCACCTTTCCGCCCTGCTTGCATACGTTTGCCATGATATTCAAGGCAAGGGCCGTCTTGCCCATAGAAGGACGAGCTGCCAATATAACAAGCTCTCCACGCCCAAGCCCGACGATTGCCCTATCAAGGTCAACGAAGCCAGTCTTTAATGCCGTGTCTAGGCCGCACTGCCTGTTGTTGAAGTATTCTAGATAGTCGATCATCCTGTCTGTCATTCTCTGCCAGCCCGCGCCATCATCTGCCGTCGTCAAGGCTGTCAGGCGTTCTTGCACACTACCAGAAATGGCAACAACCGCTTTCCCCATGTCCTGAGAATCAGCCAGCAGGCAACGCGCAACTTGCTGCATCTCGCGCCGTGCTGAGTAGTCCTTGATCGTGCGTGCATATTCCTGTATCTGCTGTTCGTACGTATCGGAAGGTCCTGCCTGTTCCAATAGCTGAGACAGGAACAACGGGGTAATCTCGCCGGCAAGCCCAACTTTCTGTAGATGTATCATGACCGTTTTTATGTCAATGTGCATCCCGTCATCTGCCATCTGTAAGAAGGAATGATATAAGGCTCGATTGACCTGCTTGTAAAAGTCATCCTCTTTCAGGCCCGTCAGCCGCACCTTGTCAATGCAATCAGCCGCGCTATAGAGAATAGCCCCTAAGATTGCTTGTTCTGCTGTATCGTCAAACAGCTTTGTTTTTTCGCTCATATCGTCGCCGCCTTTCACCTATCGGCCTGATCCTGCATTTTCATTTCTCGAATCGATGCTTCAACTCTGGCCTGCCGTTCTTCTTCTGTCTCGTCTGACACCATGGGAATACCACCCCACGCCGAAGAAGCGGACGCGGGCGGCTGTACCTGTGTTGCCAGCTCGTCCTCCCATCTCTCGTCATTCAGCCACGTTGAAGGATATGGGATGTACTTGCCGCCATCCTTCTTCCAGTCTGCCGACAACTTCTGCTGCTCTAGCCCTTTCATCAGCTGAGGGAACACGTCAGGCAGGTTCTTGATCTTGAAGAATGACTTCCGTGCCTTCGCCTTGTCTCGCTTCTTCGGATATGCCTGATAGAACTCGCTGAACATCGTCTCCGTCTTATCCTGCTGATAGGATGCACGCTTGCGCAAATCCGCATTTGCGCTCTTATTCATCTTGTTGTTATTATGTTGCCAATTCTGACATGGGGTGGGCGACAAATCTGTCATGCCCCCTACGTCACTCATGACACCCCCCACGTCAAATTTGACATGCCCCATGACTAACTTGACATGCTTTGTAGGTATGATGTTTCGATGGCTGTTCCCTTCATCGTCGACATAAACCTTGACCTGTACATAGCCTTTCGTTCTCAGTCCGTCTATGATACGCTGCATAGTACGAATTGACTTTCCTCGTATCGCCCCTAAGTTACGATTCGACATAAAGCAATAGCCTTTTGTGTAGGATAGCATGACTATCATGATGTAATACACCAGCTCAGGCTCCGTCAAATCCTTGCTATAGAACAGCTCTTTAGGCGGATCTATATATGGTTTTGCAGATTCATCCATGTTGGTTTTCTTGTTGTCTGACATACCGTCACCACCTTTCATATTCAGACAAAAGAGAGCCGCACACATCTCCGGCTCTCCACAATTTCATTCTGTTGTATACTGCCGTCGCTTCACGGAAACGACTTCCAACTGCTGGCCCGTCGCTTCACCGTACAGGCGGCACAATGTTTTCGCCACCAGCATCACAATTTTCTGGGCGGCTTCCTCGTTTTGTGGTAAAATGGATATGGACGAAGTGTCGGTCAAAACAACTTGTCCTTCTGCCGCTGTTGGTGTTCCCGCACCTGCAACGGCTTTTTTGTTTGCGCTCATTCGTGTCACAACCTTTCCAGCTTAATCTCAAGCAGGCCGCCGTCATCAGGCCATGTTTTGAGAACCAGCCTGTCATACATCAGCAGCGCGCCCTCGGAATCAGCAATCACATCACCGTCTGCATCCAGCAAGGCCAGCTCCAACGCATTGCCCACGCGGATGTGACGCACGCCACGAATCGCCATCCCTTCCCATGCCACCGCCGACACGCCAGCAAGGGCCTGATTGATTGCGTTCTCGATGTGTCGCCGCGCACCTTCGTATTCCTCGGCATGATGTTTCGCCACCGACTCCCAGAACACTGAGAGGTCAACAATCTGTTTTTTCATAGTCATTCATCCTTTCTGCATCAACAGATGCCGAGTGTTTCGAAAAACGCCTGACGATTGCAACGCCCGCGCATCGTGTAGCAGCCCTTCTTCTTCAAACGCTCGTTCGTCAGATGGATAGCCCGACTAGCTGCTGGACGCGAGCAGCACATGATTTTCATGGCTTCTTTCGTCGTGACAAATCGAACCGTCTCGGTGTCGATTTTCTCGTTCACTTCTTGTTTCATTGTTGTCATCCTTTCATTGCCTGTAACTTGCTGATCAGTGCACGCCAGCCGCCACGCTCGAAGAACACGTTGAGTTCACCATGCCGCCCGCCAGTCTCGGCCTTGCCGACAATCACGAGCACTCGGCCCTGCTGGTTCTCCATGCCCGCCGTGAAGTGGTCGTTGTCTCGGCACGTCTCTTGCACCGCATAGCCAGCCGACTCAAGGGCCGCCATGCGCTCCTGCATGAAGCTAGGAAGTGCCGCCCTTTGTACCTGTTCCATCATGCCCACCTCGCTCTTACTTCAAGCTGATAACAAGCAGCTTCCCGACGCCAACCTGCTCACTGTTGTGAAACTCAAGGTGTAATTCGCTACCTACTGCATCCACAAGCCACAAGGCAAGCTCTCGATCATCTGCGTCTCGGAAAGACAGGCCCACCGTACAACGGCCTCCTTCATCCCTCTGATGATACTCATAGGCATCGACGGAAACATGGTCTGTGTAGCTCAGGTTGACACTGTTGATTGCAATCGTCGTGTCCTCGTCGATGTACCGATTCATGATCTTCGCAATTGCGTCCGCACGCATCATGGCCAGCTCGCCATCGTCCTGTTCTTCCTCTGCCATCGCAATAGACAGGTCACACAGGTCAATCGTGACCTCGTGCTTCACATCTACTTTCGGTTCAATAGTTGCGTTCATATCGTTCATCCTTTCTGTACAGCCTACGAGCGGCCCTTCTATTGTCGCCCCTAGGTAAGTGTACCCGTATGTCTTTGGATTTTACTCCTTCTTGTAGCTACAAGGGGAAATGACTTTAAAATCGAAATTAGACCCCTGCTTGACTGGCCTTTTCTCGCCCTGCTTTCAATCTCGCTACCATCTCCGCCCGCTGTTCGTCTGACAAGGTACGCTTGACACGCCTTGACCGATAAGACAGCAGGTTCTTGTCCACGACGTACTCCACAGCAACGACCTCGCCAGCCTGCTTGTGTTCTTTATGTCGCTGGTAAATCTTATCAAGGCGTGTGATCTGCGTTGAATCCGTTGTGTAGACGGTCATCGTCTCGCCGTTGCGGTCATACTGGACGACCGTCTCTTGCTCACTCGTCGGAATACTCATAGCGTTACCTCTCTTTCTGTACTGCCGCCCACGGGCGGCTTTTCTTGTGCCGTCACATGTCCATCAGCTCAGACGGACGCACGCCAAGTACACGGGCAATCTTGCCGAGCGTTACAATCGTTGGCGTGCGGCCTTTCTTCATCATGCCCCAGACAGCCGTCCGCGACACGCCAGCCTTATTCGCCAGCCCCGCCTGTGTCAGGCCCTTCTCAGCCATCAGATCAAGCAGTTTTGCCTTGTCCATACGGTTCACTCCCTTCAATGTTTCATGTGAAACAACAATAGTTTTAATACGCAAACTTTGTTGTTTCTTATTCCCATTATATCCAACATGTGTTAGAATGTCAACATGATAATGAAACAGTTGTTGGAAGGAGCCAAACCCATTGATTCAATTCACGAAAAAGCTCAAGCAATTACGAGAAGCGCATGGTCTCAGCCGCCAAGAACTTGCCGATATGTCCAACATCTCCAGTGCGGCAATCGGTTACTACGAAACAGGGAAAAGAGAACCGCAAGCAAGCACGCTCGTTTCCATCGCCACCGCGCTGCATGTCTCCGTAGACGATTTGCTCGGCTACCATGTTGACCTCTACGAACGCGCAGAGTACATGTTGCAGAGCGTCGGCATAACTACAACGCACGATACAGACAGCATCAATCTGCATATTCCTGCTGATGCATACGAACGCTTAAGCAAGGACTTGTTCATCGAAAATCTCATACTACACGCAACAGCAGGTCAGAAACAAACCCTCGACATTGTGATGCCAACTGACACTTTTCGCGCTTTCGTAGATAAAGCCAACGAAGAAGCGCATACAAGTGCCGATAAAGCGTTCATTTCCGTACTTCTCATGGGCGTGCAACAATACCAACACTACAAGGACATGTTGTTGGCCTACCAAAAAGGCCGCCCGCTCACGCCGTTCCTAGGACATGACCCTTTCCCTACCAGTAAGGAACCAGACAAAGCTGACAGCCCACTCGCTGATCAGACAAAAGAAAAAGCCGCCGACCCGAAGGCCAACGGCAAACACAAGAAAGACTAAATGCTATTTATTATATCACACTGAAAGGACGAAACGCGACCATGACCGACTTCGACTACAAGGCCCTTGACCGACTCAAGGCCGACATGTCCCGCATCGCCAGCACACTGCCGCCTGACGTGCTCGACAACTACAACCGCGACTTCGACGTGACGTATGCCCACGACTCCACGCAAATCGAAGGCAACACGCTTTCCCTTGTGGAAACGAAAGTGCTGCTCGAGGACGGCATTTCCATTGGCGGCAAGAAACTCCGCGAGGTGTACGAGGTCACGAACCACGACCGTGCCTTCACCTATGTACGCCAGCTCATCCGAGAAGGCCGCCCTCTGGATGAAGAACTCGTGAAGGACATCCATGAAATCCTGATGCAAAACATCATGCAAGGCGGCATCTACCGTTCCCATGCCGTGCGCATCATTGGCGCATCGCACCGCCCGCCCGAGCCATATGACATGCTCCAGCAAATCAAGTTCTTCTTCGCGGACATGCCCACCAACAGGGACAGGATGCACCCCGTAGAGTTTGCCGCATGGACGCACGCCGAGTTTGTGCGCATCCATCCATTCGCCGACGGCAACGGCAGAACATCCCGCATGATCATGAACTACCAGCTCATGGCGGGCGGCTTCCTGCCTGTCTCCATCAAGGCCGAGAATCAGGCTCCCTACTACACGGCCCTTGACCAGTACGCCACGGAACGGAACCTTGTGCCCTTCCTGACACAGGTCTACGACCACGAGAAAGCGGCCCTGCTCGACTTCATCGCCAGCTATGGGGAAGGTGCTGCACATGTCACACATTGAGAAACGCACCTTGCAGGACGGCAAGACAAGCTGGCTCATCATGTTCCGTTACACCGACTGGCAGGGCAAGAGACGGCAGAAGAAGGCGTCCGGCTTTCCCACCAAGCGGGAAGCACTTGCCTACGAACGGGACTTCATCGAGCGAGAAGCAGGCTCCCCCAGCATGACGTTCGGCAACCTATGGGCGGTCTACAAGAAGGACTTCAAGCACCGCGTCAAAGAATCATCCGTGCACTCTGTTATCCCGAACGTAGAACGGCGCGTGCTGCCATACTTCAAGGACATGCCAATCAACCAGATCACGCCCGCCATCGTCAGGCGATGGGAAACCGAGCTGCACGATTCCACGGAACTCTCGGACAGGTTCATCCAGTATCTACACGGGCGGCTTTCTTCCGTCCTGTCTTTCGCGTGCAAGTATTACAGCCTTCCACGCAACCCCGCCAAGATAGCTGGCACGACGGTCAAGAGCGCACCCGCCCAACAGACGATACAGTTCTGGACAGTAGAACAGTTCAAGGCGTTCGACCGTGCCGCCGAAGGAGAAGAACCCTATAGGACTCTCTTCCGCCTGCTGTTCTGGTCTGGTCTTCGTGTCGGTGAAGCGTTCGCCCTCACCGTCCAAGACATTGACCTGCAAGCTGGCTCGATCTCCGTGTCCAAGACATACCACCGCTACGACGCCAAGGACAAGATCACCACGCCAAAGACGGCGCACAGCAACCGCACGGTATCCATACCGCCCCAGCTATGCCAAGCCCTGAGTGAACATATCCAAGCGATACCGAACCCCACGCCACACACGCGCCTGTTCGAGTCTCTGCCGTTCAACTACAACCTGACAAGGCACTTCCACAAGATAGCCGAGAAGGCGGGCCTGCCGCTCATCAAGATTCATGATCTCCGGCACTCCCATGCGTCCATGCTCATCCAGAAGAACGTGCCGCCCATCGTCATACGTGACCGCCTAGGCCACAAATCCATCCAGACCACACTGGACATTTACAGCCACCTATACCCCGTCAAAGGGCAGGAAGTAGCCGATATTCTCGCTAATATCTGGTAAAAGTGTTACCTTTCTGTTACCTTTCAGCAAATAAAAAGGCAGAGAACCCTTTATTTACAAGGGACTCTGCCTTTCTTGTTGCAAATTCTATAATTCTACTACAGAATCGCGGATTTGTCATGAAAAAACTCACAAGAAAAGCCTTCCCTGAAAATCTGAGAAGGCTTCTCCTGTACGGCCTGGCCGCCTAGCGCCGACGATATGGGGAATGATGGCGGTATGCCTTTGGTCTTCCCAGTATCTCGGCCATAACGACAGCCTGCTGCACCTGATCCGGCGTGAATTGCGGCAGGATGGCAGCGCGGCGTGCAGTCTTCTTCTTTGCAAGGCCTGCCTGCTGCGCGTAGCCGGCCTCTTCCTCGGCGCGGATGGCGGCTTCTTCGGCGCGGCGCTGCGCTTCGTACGCTGCGGCGCGCGCCTTGTCGGCCATCTCCTCGCGGTAGGCTTCAAGCATGTCCTGCATCTTCGTGCCGGGCTCACGATAGATGCCGCCTTCGTCCGTCATGCCCTGCGGCAGCGGGGCCCCCTTGATATCAGGAATCTCAAAGGGTACGTTCTTTTCCCCGCGCTCCGCCTTTCCCCATGGTTCCGGCATGGGGGGCGGCAGCGTGCGGTCCACATCGCGCGGCGGGAACGGCGGCATTTTCTTGGACGGCTTCTTCTTGCCGAGCTTATCGCTGAGAATCGCCATGATGGCGAACAAGACGATGACCCATATGGATGAATCCATCCTGATCTCCCCTCTCTCAATCCTTCTGGCCGCGCATCTTCACGCAGCTCGCCGCACTCATTTCACTGGCTGCGTCGGACGCATCTTGTCGTCCGTGCCGGCCGTGCTGATGGCATTGCGCATATCGGTGTCCGCCTGCACGTTGTTGAGGTTGTAGTAGTCCATGACGCCGAGGCGGCCTTCGCGCAGTGCCTCTGCCATGGCATGCGGAACATCGGCCTGCGCCTCGACGACCTTTGCCTCCATCTCCTGCGTGTAGGCCTTCATCTCCTGTTCCTTGGCCACGGCCATCGCGCGGCGCTCCTCTGCCTTGGCCTGCGCGATGCGCTTATCGGCCTCGGCCTGATCGGTCTGGAGCTCAGCGCCGATGTTGCGGCCGACGTCGACGTCGGCGATATCGATGGAGAGGATCTCGAAGGCCGTGCCGGCATCGAGTCCCTTGCCGAGCACCGTCTTGCTGATGTCGTCCGGATTGGCGAGCACGTCGTTGTGGCTCTCCGACGAGCCGACTGT
>ULUH01002248.1_pt1 | contig 15438 bp, 8 predicted proteins | sample 1958241 | NCBI WGS metagenome assembly ULUH01 (sample SAMEA4835753, study PRJEB28245) | human gut metagenome | biome: gut microbiome; material: fecal sample | place: Denmark | collected 2008 | reverse complement strand
ATGACGTCCGCGGCTACACGAAGGCGCTCTACGACTTCCTCGTGCGCCTCGAGGTGCCCGTGCGCCTGCAGGAGTGGGCGGAGATCGCTGAGCGCGAGGGACGCCTGGCCGATGCAGCCGAGCACCGCCAGCTCTGGGACGATAGCATGGCGCTCTTTGACCAGCTCGTCGAGGTCAGCGGTGCGGAGAAGATGACGCTATCAGACTATGAGGCTGTCCTGAGCGACGGCCTCGATGCCCTGCAGATCTCCCTGATCCCGCCGGGACTCGACTATGTGACGCTGGCCTCGTTTGATCAGAACAGCCTCGACAACATGCGCGGTCTCTACATCTTAGGCGCCGACGCCGCGACAATGCCGCGCCGCGTGCGCGAGCAGGGCATCTTCTCCGATGCCGACCGCCTGCACATCGCGGAGACGCTGGCTGCCTGCCAGAAAGAGGGCGAAGAGGAGCACACGATCTCGCGCGGCGGCCACGAGAAGAGCTTCGGTGAGAAGTTCTTGCTCTACCGTGGCTTTACAGAGGCGCGCGAGTACCTCTGGATTTCCTATGCGCTGGCTGATGCGGAGGGCAATGGCCTGCAGCCGTCACCGCTTGTCAAGAAGCTGCGCGAGCTCTTCCCGAAGGCGGCGTTCCTTTCCATTCCGCTGGAGACGGTGCGGCGCGACGACGACCTGTTGCTAGCGGCGCCGCGCCCGGCTCTCTCGGGCCTCGCCAATGCCCTGCGCGGCGAGCGCGAGCATCAGGAGATGCAGCCCTGCTGGCGCGATGTCTACAACTGGGCCATGCGGCAGAAGGAATGGCAGCGGCCGCTTCGTCTCGCACTCTCGGGCCTTTTTGCACATGCGGGCGATGGCAGGATACCGAAGGAGCTGGCGGAGCAGATCTTCGCCAAAGGCACGGTCCTGCGCGGCAGCGTGACGCAGTTCGAGAAATTCCGCCAGTGTCCGTTCGCGCACTTCGCGGCCTACGGCCTGAAGCTCCAGGAGCGCAGGGAGTACCAGTTCCGCTCGATGGACCTCGGCCAGCTATTGCACGCCGTGCTCAAGGAGTACGGCAGCATCGTCAAGCGCGACTACGCGAACCGCTGGCAGGATGTGCCGGAGGAGAAGCGCGCCGAGCTCTGCGAGGAGCTCGTCAACACGCTCGCCCCGCGCCTGCAGAGTGAGATCCTGCTGAGCCGCGACAACTACCGCCACCTCAAGAAGCGCATCGAGAAGACGGCGGAGCAGGCCGTTGGCCACCTGTCGGCCTGGGCGGCCGTCTCGGCCTTCCAGCCAGCCTTTTTCGAGGAGGCATTCGGCCATTCAGACGACGAAGTCCACCTGAGGCCACTGCCGCTCGGCGATGGCTACGCGCTCTCGTTCAAAGGCCAGATTGACCGCCTTGACCTGCACGAGTGCGCGCCGTACTATCTGATCCTCGACTACAAGACGGGCCATGTCGCCATCAACCTCTTCGAGGTATACTACGGCTTGCGCCTGCAGTTGCTCGTCTACATGATGGTCGGGCGCGAGCTGCTCAGAGAGAAGGGCGAGAAGCGCCTGCCCGCGGGCATCCTCTACGCCTTCCTGCAGAATCCACTGTTGCAGACGCGCAAGAAGTACACGCAGGCAGAGCTCGAGAAGCGCGTCAATGCCGAGCTGCGCATGCCGGGCTGGGTGCTGGCTGATCTCGACGTCGCCAAGGCGATTGATGCGAGCTTCGGCTTTATCAAGCCGGGACTAAGCAAGGTCAAAGACGAGAAGAAGAAGGATGTCATCGGCCCGGACGGCGAGCCCGTCATGGACTTTGACGCTAATAGCAGGAAGTACGGCTACATCCGCAAGCCGGAGGAATTCGAGCTCATGCTCGCGTATGTCGACTACATCCTGCGCGATACGGGGCGGGCCATCCTCGGCGGCGACATCAGTGCGAGCCCGTACCGCCTCAAGGCAAAGAAAGAACAGACGGCTTGCACGTACTGCGAATACCGCGACGTCTGCGGTTTCGACCCCGACATCGAAGGCTACGCGTACCGCGACATCGGCCCGGAGGACGATGATGTGCTGGAGGAGAAGATGGCCGAGTGCACAGGAAAGGAAGATTTGCTCGATGCAATACACAGAGGATCAGAAGAAAGCGATTGAGGCGCGCCACCGCAACATCCTTGTCGCAGCGGCAGCAGGCTCGGGCAAGACGCGCGTGCTCGTCGACCGCATCATCGCGCAGCTTCTCGCGCGCGAGTGCAGTGTCGACGAGATGCTCGTCGTGACGTTCACGAATGCAGCGGCGACAGAGATGCGTGAGCGCATCGACAAAGCCCTGCAGCAGAAGCTCTTAGAGACGGATGACCGCGCGACAGCCGAATGGCTCGAGCGCCAGATTGTCCTGTTGTCCGGCGCCTCGATCTGCACGTTCCACGCCTTCTGCCAGAAGGTCATCCGTCAGAACATCGATGCCATCGACGTAGACCCGCAGTTTCGTCTGGCCAGCGACCAGGAGATGGTCCTGATGCGCCGCGATGTCCTGGAGGAATTGCTCGAGACCTCCTACAAGATGCCAGAGGATGAGGATGGGAAGGCCAGGTGGCAGGATTTTCTCGAGTTCATCGACGACTACGGCGACGACCACGGCGATGAGGCTGTCTACAATGCCGTGCTGAAGCTCTACAGCTTCTGCCAGAGCCAACCCTTCCCAAAGGCGTGGCTGCGCCAGCAGAAGGAGCGCTATGAAGCGGAGTCTGCGGACTTCTGGCAGACGCCCTGGACGGATACGATTGTCTCGGCCGTGGGCCGCGAGATTGAGCGCAGCGTCCGCGCCTATGAAGAGGTGTGTGCGCTTGTCCGCACGGGCGGCCGTTCTGAGGAAGCGGAGGCAGCCTTGCTCGCGGCTTGGCAGCCCTATGCCGAATATCTGCAGGGCTGCATCGAAAAGCTGGAAGAGGTGCAGTCCGCTTATCGAGCGGCCCTGGCCGAGAAGAAGGCGGGCGGCTGGGACAATTTCTGCGCTGCGGCCAGGCAGTGGAAGCAGCCCGTGCTGCGCGGCAAGAAGTACGATGCGCTGCGCACGGCGTTCCCTGAGGTCCGCAAGTCGTTCGAGAAGAACCGCGACGAGGCCAAGAAGATCTTCACGGATGCCAGGGACCGCTACATGGCGCAGACCGAGGAGGATGTACTGGGGGACATCCGAGCGTGCAGCGCGACGGTGCGGCGCTATGCAGACCTGACGGCCGCTTTCATCGATGCACTGCAGGCGGCCAAGAAAGAGCGCAATGTCCTCGACTTCAACGACCTCGAGCATTTCGCGCTTGACGTGCTCTGCCGCGATCCTGCGGCACTTGCTGGAGTGGAAGAAGCAGATTTCCGCGGTGAGAAGGGCAGGACGCTGCGCACGGATGCGGCGGAGGACCTGCGCGAGAAGTATGCTGTCATCATGGTCGACGAGTATCAGGATACGAACGGTGTCCAGGAGGCCATCCTGAACCTCATCGCGCGCGATGACAACCGCTTCACCGTCGGCGACGTCAAGCAGAGCATCTACCGCTTCCGCCTCGCTGACCCGTACCTGTTCCAGGCGAAGTACGATGCCTATCCCGAGAAGCCGGGACCCGATGACATGGAACAGCTCATCACGATGAAGCAGAACTTCCGCAGCCGCGCTGAAGTCCTTGCGCCGATCAACTTCATCTTCGACCAGGTCATGACGCGCGAGGCCATGGAAATCGAGTACGACGAGAAAAGCCGCCTCTACCCGGGGGCCTCGTATCCTGAGGCCGAGCATACACTCAAGGGGCCGATGGAGATTGACATCATCCTGCGCGGTGAGCCGGAGCAGCCCGTCGCGGGCCTCAGCCAGACGGCCGATGATGATGCATCAGATGGCAGCGGGCTCGAGGGCTTTGAGCTCGAGGCGCAGCACATCGCTGACCGCATCGCAGCGCTCATGGAGTCAGGCGTTCGCGTCTTCGACAAGGATGCCGGTGGATACCGCCCCTTGGCGTACCGCGACATCGCTGTGCTGCTGCGCGCCGTCAAGGGCAAGGCCAACACGCTGCTCGAACTGCTGCGCAAGAACAGCATCCCCGCTTACGCCGACGTCGACGGTGGCTACTTTGAGGCCAATGAGGTGCGGCTCGTGCTCGCCCTCTTGAAGACCATCGATAACGCGCGTCAGGAGATCCCGCTGGCAGCCGTGCTTGTCTCGCCGATTGGCGGCTTCACGATGGAGGAACTCGCGCGACTGCGCATGTCCGTCCCCGACGAAGACCTCTTCGGCGCCCTGCTGCGCAGCCACTCACCGGAGACGCCGCTCGAGGAAGGACTCGCCGACCGCGCGGCCGACTTCTGTGCCGCGCTCAACCGCTGGCGCAGCTATGCCGTGAGCCACAGCGTGCCGGAGCTCATCTGGACACTCTATCGCGAGACGGGCTACTACGACTACGTCGGCGGGCTCAAGGGCGGCCTGTTGCGCCAGGCCAATCTGCGCATGCTCGCCGACCGCGCGGCAGAGTATGAGAAGACGAATTACCGCGGCCTCTTCCGCTTCCTGCGCTTCCTCGAGGACCTGCGCAAGCGCGACACCGACCTCTCCGTCGCGCGCACGCTCGGCGCGAGCGAGGACGTCGTGCGCATCATGAGCATCCACAAGAGCAAGGGCCTTGAGTTCCCCGTCGTCATCGTCGCCGACATCGCCAAGGGTTTCAACCAGCTCGATGCCAGAGGAATCTTCCTGATGCACAAGGAGCTCGGCATCGGCCCGCGTCTCGTCGAGCGCTCCGACGTCGGGCGGCAGATGTACGACACGCTGCCGTACCAGGCCATCGCCGCGCGCATCGTCGCAGAGACGAAGGCCGAGGAGATGCGCGTGCTCTACGTCGCCATGACGCGCGCGCGCGAAAAGCTCATCCTGACGGGCACGATGGCCGCCGCGAAGTGGGAGAAGCAGGCCGAGCGCTATGCGCGCAGCCTCAGCAGCCGCGAGCTCGTTCTGCCCGATGACATGATACGCGAGGCAGGCAGCTATCTCGACTGGATTGCGCCTGCCGTGGTGCGCCATACAGATGGTGCGGCGATACGCGAGGCCGCAGGGGCAGACTGGGGCGAGATGCTCGACGCTGTCGAGCCCGATGCCCATTTTGCCGTCCATCTGCTCGCTGCCGACAAGATCCAGCCGCATGAAGAGGAAGAAGAGCTCGATGCGCTCCTGCAGGCCGTGCGCGCTGGAAAGGAGTTGCCCGCATCGCCAGAGCGCGAGACGGTCGAGCATCGCCTCGGCTGGCATTACGGTGAAGAAGTATTGCCGGGCATCACGGCCAAGATGACCGTTTCCGAGATCAAGCAGCGCTTTGCCGAGGCGCAACGCGAGGAAGAACCGGCCTCGTTGCCTGCTGTGCAGCCCGCTGAGCCCGCCATCTGGCGTCGCCCGCAGTTCCTGCAGCAGAAAGGACGCCTGTCAGGCGCCGAGCGCGGCACGCTCATGCACAGCATCATGCAGAATCTTGACCTGCACGGCGACCTGACGCGCGAGGGCCTGTGCGCCCAGGTCGCCCTGATGGAGGAAAAGGGCCTGATTGCCGCGGGCCACGAGTCAGCCGTCAACTACACGAGCATTGAGCGCTTCTGCTCATCTGCCATCGGCAAGCGCATGAAAAGCGCTGCGCGCGTCTGGCGCGAACTGCCCTTCAGCCGCATGATCCCCGTCGGCAAAGTCAATCCCACCTACAGCGAGAGCGCGGAGAAAATCTTCATCCAAGGCGTCATCGATGTCCTCTTTGAAGAAAACGACGGCAGCCTCGTCCTGCTCGACTACAAGACCGACCGCGACACCGCCCCCGACAAGATTCGCCGCCGCTACGCCAAGCAGATCGAGCTCTACCGCGAAGCCGTCGAATCCATCCTCGGCAAGCCCGTCAAAGAGAGCATCCTCTTCCTGCTCCACGACGGCACGAGCCTGCGGATTCCTTGAGTCATCTAATAGTCAGATCGTATAGGAGGTGCTAGACGATGGAATACTTGGGTCACTATGATGTGGAAACTGGCAGGAAGCAGCCATTGAAAGAGCACTTGGACCATGTTGCTTCACTGGCTGCGCAGTTTGCAGCATCGTTCGATGCGGAAGAACTGGGCGAGATAGCGGGCCGCTATCATGATGTTGGCAAGTATTCAGCCCGATTTCAAGAGTATCTGAGAGGGGTGAGAAGCTCTGGCGGTGACCATTCGACAGGAGGGGCGCAGCTTCTTTATCAAAAGGGACAGCCATTGCTCTGCTTGGCAGCATGGGCCATTGCCGGGCATCACGGCGGTCTGCCGGACTTCGGTGGAGCGTTTGATGGAGAGGGCAGTGCGACGTTTTGTGGCCGCATGAGGAAGCCGTTGCCAGATTTTTCCGCATGGCAAGAAGATGAGCGCGCGTCAATTGCACTGAGCCATGTGCCTGCCTGTTTGAAGTCGTCGGATATCTATCAATTGCAATTTTTTACACGGATGCTCTTTTCTTGTCTCGTTGATGCTGATTTTCTTGATACAGAAGCATTCTACCAATCCTGCCTGCCAGAGGTGGAGCAGACGGCAGGGACAAAATCGCGTCATGGTTTCGACACGTTGGAGGAGCTGAAACGCCGATTTGACGAAACGGTCAGAACGCGCTTCTTTGATGAGCGCGGCGAGCGCTACCATGAATCCATCAATGTGCATCGACGCGAGATTCTTCGCGCGTGTCTGAGTGAAGGCGATGAGGGGACGGAGCATCTCTATCGCCTGACCGTGCCGACGGGCGGAGGCAAGACAATCGCTTCTCTTGGCTTTGCCCTACATCGGGCCGTCAGGATGGACAGTGAGGTACAGCGCATCATCTACGTCATCCCGTATACGAGCATCATTGAGCAGAATGCGCGGGTATTCCAGGATTTTCTCGGTGAGAAGAATGTTGTCGTCCACTACGCGAATGCATCGTATGATGATGAACGGGAAGATGGACGGCGGCAGAGGCTCGCGACGGAGAACTGGGATGCGCCAATCATCGTGACGACGAATGTGCAGTTCTTTTCCTCACTTTATGCAAGCCGGACGTCTCAATGCCGGAAACTGCATAATATAGCGCACAGCCTCATCATCTTCGACGAAGCACAGATGATTCCTCTCGATTTCCTCAAGCCATGCGTGACAGCAATCCGGACGCTCGTTGAGCACTATGGATGCACAGCGGTTCTCTGCACAGCCACGCAGCCGACTCTTGGACCGTTCTTCAGCGGCAGCATGAAAGAACTATGTCCGCATGTTGAGGAGCAGTTCCACTTCTTTTCGCGAGTGACCTTTGATGTTTGTCCGGACCGATATGCGCCAGAAGCCCTGTCCGAGGAAGTCGCTGGCAAGATGCAAGTGCTTGTTGTCGTGAACAGCAAGAGAATGGCACGCCAGCTCTATAAAGCAATGCCAGAACAGGAGGGGACATTCCATCTCTCGACAAACCTTTGTCCAATGCACCGCACGCGCGTTCTTCATGAGATTCGCGCTCGACTGAAGGATAAGGAACCCTGTCGCGTCATTTCGACCAGCCTGATAGAGGTGGGCGTTGATCTTGATTTTCCGCTGGTCTACCGAGAACTTACAGGACTTGACAGCATTCTTCAGGCGGCAGGGCGCTGCAACCGCGAGGGAAAGAGGCCGCGGGAGGACAGCATCGTCACAGTCTTCCGATTGGAGGGAAACAAGATGCCATTTGAGCTCGACCGGCGAGGCAAGGTGGCAGACAGCATCTTTGACCGATATGCAGCGCGCCTCTCGCATCCTGACGCGGTCGAGGCGTATTTCAGAGAACTCTACGACATTTCAGGGGAAATGGCATTGGACAGAAAGGAGATACTCAAGCTCTGTTGCCAGAAAATGCCGCCGTTGAAGGATATCGACCAGAAGTTTCAGCTGATTGATGATCGATCCGTGCCGGTATTCATTCCCTTCGATGAAGAGGCGAGAGACATCTTGAAACAACTCAAGGAGTATCAAGGCGCTGGCGGCCGCACTTTGCTGCGCCGTGCAGGCGTCTATACCGTGGGCGTGCAGAATGTCCCGCATGAGGGGAGGCCCTCGCCATTCCAGCGTCTTTTTGATGCGGGGGTTGTTGTTCCACTTTGGGAGAACAGCACAGCGCTCTTTGTCCTTGTGGATATGAGCTGGTACGATGAGGATGCGTTGGGGCTGAAAACGGATATCCCCGATGGTCAGGCCGTTGTCTTCTGAAGTGGGCGCAGGACTTCATACAGGTCGTTGCTTACAGCAAAAGGGCAGGGAGTTATTTCCCTGCCCTTTTTGCTGCGAAAAAAAATGTAAGTATTTCAATCCCCGTATCGCGCATCCTCGATACGACAAAAACATTATAGCAGGAGGAAATAAGAATTGACAAGACGAAATCATAAGAGTATGATAATAGGTGTAAAGATTATAAATAAAATATAAGTGAAAGAAAGGAGTGATCTCATGGGATATGGCGTCAGAGTAGATGTGCGCGGTGACTTTGCGTTATTCACGCGACCTGAGATGAAGTCAGAGCGAGTAAGCTATGATCTGATAACGCCGTCTGCCGCGCGCGGCATCTTGGAAGCCGTTTTCTGGCATCCCGGCCTGAAATGGATCATCGATGAAATCCGTGTCCTGAACCCCATCAAGTTCACAACAGTACGGCGTAATGAGGTGGGGGTGAAGGCAAAGGCGCGAGTCATATGGCAGGCGATGGCAAATGGAGAGCGGCCTCCTTATATCGCGACATCAAGGGAAATCATGCAGCGAGCGTCGCTTCTGCTCACCGATGTCCACTATGTCATAACGGCGCATTTTGAGATGACACCGCAGGCAGCAGTGAGTGACAATCCTGGGAAATTCTCAGAGATGTTTCGCCGGCGCTTGGCGAAGGGACAGAACTATCATCAGCCCTACCTGGGCTGCCGAGAGTTCCCTGCGCGGCTGCGTCCCTGTGCAGATGATGTGGCTTTGAAGGTTCCGGAAGAGCTGCGGGGAGAGAAGGACTTGGGCTTCATGCTCTACGATATGGATTACTCAGATGCAATGCATATCCATCCACAGTTTTTCCGCGCAGTGCTCCGGGATGGCGTACTGGATTTGCGTGGAGTGGAGGTGTACAGATGATTCTTCAAGCACTCGCAAAACGCTATCAGACAATGGCAGAGCACGGCGATGCGCCGCGGCGCGGCTGGTGTCCTGTGGGCGTCTCCTTTGCCTTGGATCTCGCGGAGAATGGAGAGCTCCTACGCGTCTATGACCTTAGAGAAGAACAGAGTCAGGGCAAGAAGACGGTCATCCGTCCTCGTCGGATGATTGTGCCCGACCATCCAACGCGGGCAGGTCGGCAGCCGCCGGCTTATTTCCTCTGTGATACCGCTACCTATTTTTTGGGCATCGCTGAAGAAGAGGATGACCCGACGAAGGCAGAGAAAAAGAGGCAGGATGCACTGCAGCGTTTCACATCAGCCAAAGAGTTGCATGAGAAGCTCCTCCAGGGGATGGATGTTCCTGCGGCACGTGCTGTGCTGTCATTCTTCCAGCAATGGCAGCCCCAAAAAGCAAAGCTGAATCAAGCGCTGGAGGAACTCTTCCCGGAAATGGTGGCGGGAGGGAATCTCGTCTTCCGGTTCCAGGGACACTTTGTGCAGGAGGATGCAGCAATCGCGGAGCGTTGGGAGCGTACCATGACAGCGCAGCAGGACGATGTGCAGGGAATCTGCCTGGTTACGGGGAGAAAGGGGGCAATTGCTCGCCTTCATCCGAAAATCAAGGGCGTTCCCGGCGCGCAGGTATCCGGTGCCAATCTCGTTTCGTTCAATATGGAATCCAGTAATTCCTTTGGCCATGAGCAGGGAGCCAATGCTCCTGTTTCCGAAGCGGCATCGTTTGCCTATGGCACGGCCCTCAATGCGCTGCTGGCGGACAGTGATCATCGGCAGATCATTGGTGACACCGCAGTCGTTTACTGGGCGGAGATGGAGAACGAAGCCTCGCAGGATCTCTTATCCATGTCGATGTTCGGCGGGATGAGCGACAAGAAACAGTTGACGGAAGAGGCACTCAATGGACTCTTTCAGAATCTTGTCAAGGGCCAGCCAATTTGCTTTGAGGCAACAGAGATCCCCTATGAGAATCCATTCTACATCCTGGGAATCGCACCGAATGCGGCGCGTCTTTCGGTGCGTTTCTTCCTGAGAGGTGCCTTTGGCGATTTCCTGCAGCATGTGAAGGCACATCGCCAAAGGGCGGCTATCGTGATGCCACCGCGCAAGCCCTGGAATGCTCCACCGCTCTGGGCATGGTTGCAGGCGACCGTTTCGCCAAACGCTTCCAATAAGAGTCCTTTGCCTATCCTGGCAGGAAGTACGGCCACTGCAATCCTGAAGGATGCAATGTATCCGGCCAGTCTCTATGAGCAGGTACTGCTGCGCATCCATGCCGAAATCGATTTCACTGACACAGAGGGGAAGACGTTGAAGGAACCACATTATAAGATTACAGGAGAACGCGCTTCAATCATCAAGGCGTATCTCATGAAAAACAAGAAGAGAGGAGAACTGCGCATGAAACTCAATGAAGAAATCACAGATCCTGCATATGTCTTGGGACGGATTTTCTCCCTGCGTGAGGGAATCCAAAGGGCAGCAAATCCAAATCTGAATGCGACCGTCAAAGACCGTTACTTTGATGTGGCGAGTACGACGCCATCAAGGGTGTTCCCCATTCTGGAGCATTTGACGAATCATCATCTCAAAAAAATCGCAGGAGAAAGTCCAAAGCTGAAAACATATTATGAAAAGCAGATGACGAGACTGATGGGGATGCTGGATGCATCGAAAGGTATACCCAAAATCCTGAATGCAGAGGAGCAGGGCATGTTCATCCTCGGCTACTATCAGCAGACCCAGGAACGTTATGAAAAAAAAGAATCGAAGGAAGTGGAAGCAGCAGATACTGCTGCGGAAAAGGAGGACTGAATCATGGCAGAGCCAATCAAGAACCGTTACGATTTCGAGATCATTTTTGATGTGGAGAACGGCAACCCTAATGGTGACCCGGATGCAGGCAATATGCCTCGTATCGATCAGGAAACGGGCCTTGGCCTGGTGACGGATGTCTGCCTCAAGCGCAAGATTCGCAATTACGTCGAGGCTGCCAAGGAAGACACACCGGGCTACCGCATCTATGTCAAAGATCATGTCCCCTTGGAGCGCAATAACCGCGAGGCCTATAAATATCTCGGTGTAGACGAGAAAAAAATCAAGGAAGCAAAGAAAAAAGATGCCGATATTGACCTCAAGATCCGTGATTTCATGTGCGAGAATTTCTATGATATCCGAACCTTCGGCGCAGTCATGACCACCTTTGTGAATGCAAAACTCAACTGTGGCCAGGTCCGTGGCCCAGTCCAGCTTGACTTTGCACGCAGTGTCGAGCCCATCCTTGCCCAGGAAATCGGCATTTCCCGTGTGACAGTTGCTTCAGAGAAAGAGCAGGAAGATGGCAAGCATATGATGCTGGGCCATAAGTTCATCGTTCCCTATGGCCTTTATATCGCACATGGCTACATCTCTGCCAATCTTGCGCGCAAGGTGACGGGATTCTCTGAGGAAGATCTGGGACTTCTCTGGAAAGCCATCATCAATATGTTTGAGAATGACCACTCGGCAGCACGTGGCACGATGGCTGTGCGCAAGCTCATCGTATTCAAGCATGAGAGTGAGCTCGGCAATGCACCGGCTTATCAGCTCTTTGAGCGTATCAAAGTCGAGAAGAAAGAAGCAGAGAAACCAGCACGCGCCTATAGTGACTATACTGTGACGGTCGACGATACAGATCTCCCCACAGGTGTCACCTGCATCCAGATGATTTGAGGCAGCGTATGGAATATCCTGAAGACGAATACCTCATGATCTCAGGCATCCAGCATTTTGCCTTCTGCCGTCGTCAATGGGCTCTGATCCACATCGAGCAGATCTGGCAAGAGAACCTGCGCACGGCAGAAGGCAGGATACTGCATGAAAAATGCCATGATGCATGTCAGAAGGAAAAACGAGGCAGCTTGCTCATTAGCAGAGGTTTGCGCGTATTTTCCCGCACGATGGGCGTGTCGGGCGTTTGTGATGTGGTCGAATTTCATGAGGCGGAGGAGGGGGCAGTCCTCCATAAGCATCCGGGATTCTGGGTACCGTATCCTGTTGAGTACAAACATGGTGAAGGAAAGTCTCTGGATGCTGACAGGCTCCAGCTTTGCGCGCAGGCCATGTGCCTCGAAGAGATGTATTGTACAGATGTGCCTAAAGGTGCACTGTTCTACGCTGCACTTCATCGGCGGGAGGAAGTGACATTTGATTCATGCCTGCGCGAGCGCGTGCGCCAGATTTTTTCGGAAATGCATCGGGATATGGCGCGCGGCCATACACCGCGTGTAAAGCCGAGCAAAGCGTGCCAAGCCTGCTCGTTGAAGCCGATATGTCTGCCGCGTCTCATGAAACATCACGATGTCGGTGCGTATTATGCCAATGCTTTGGGGAGGGAAACGTGAATGCGCCGTTTGCTCAATACACTGTTTGTCTTGACGGAAGATGCATATCTTGCTCTCGAGAATGAGAATGTTGTCGTGAGACAGGGAGAAAAGGTGCTAGGGCGTGTTCCACTCTTGACCTTGGAGAGCATTGTCGATTTTAGCTGGCGTGGTGCAAGCCCTGCTTTGCTGGGTGCCTGTGCAAGTCACGCGATAGGATTTTCATTTCTGACAGCGAATGGGAAATTCCTTGCGCGAGTCAGTGGGGAGAATCCAGGGAATGTCCTGCTGAGGCAGCAGCAGTATCGTGTGGCCGATGATGAAGCAGCCAGACTGATCATCGCACGGGACTTCATCACAGCTAAAATATGCAATGCAAGATCCGTACTGGAGCGCGCACGGCGTGATCATGCAGATAGTGTCGATGTAAATGCTATAGAAGAGTGCAGCGCGTCTATGGCTTCTAATATGCGCTTGGCACATCTTGCGGCAGATGATGATCAATTGCGCGGCTTGGAGGGAGATGCTGCACGCCAATATTTTCAGTTGTTTGGACAGCTCATCTTGCAGCAGAGAAGGGCCTTTCCTTTTATTGGCCGTGTGAAACGACCACCTGTTGGGCGTGTGAACGCAATGCTTTCTTTCGGATATACCCTTTTAGCACACGACTGTGCAGCGGCACTCGAAAGTGTTGGCTTGGATGCCTATGTGGGATTCCTACATAGGCCCCGTTCCGGACGACAGTCGCTCGCGCTGGATCTCATGGAAGAACTGCGTGCCCTTTTCGTTGACCGTTTTGTGATAACACTTATCAATAACCGTGTCATGAAAGGTACAGATTTTGAGGAGAAAGAGGATGGGGGAACCTATCTCAAGAAAATCGGCAGACAGAAGTTCTTGAATGCTTGGCAAACAAAGAAACAGGTAACCATCACACATCCATTCCTGGAAGAAAAGATACCTTGGGGGCTCGTTCCCTATGTTCAGTCACTCCTGCTAGCACGCACGCTACGCGGTGATTTGGCGGAATATCCTGCATTCCTATGGAAGTAATCTGCTTTCTTGTAAGTGAAGGATTCACTTTGCTCTAGAAGATGGCCGGAATGGAATAACGTGAGGATAGAGCTGAACTGAAAGAGGGGGAAGATATGCTGTTATTGGTTACCTATGATGTCAATACGACCACCGCAGAAGGGCGCAAGCGACTGCGCCATGTAGCCAAGATTTGTGTGCGCCACGGACAACGTGTCCAGAATTCCGTATTTGAATGCAATCTTGACACCGCACAGTACGCAGCCTTTCGCCATGCGCTAGAAAAAGTCATTGACACAGATACGGACAGTCTACGCTTCTACAACCTCGGCAAGAACTATAAGAGCAAAATAGAACATATAGGAGCGAAACCGTCTTATGATGCAGAAGCACCTATGATTCTATAGGTCTATAGGTCGCCAAAGTGCGAAGTGCCATCACACAGAAAATGGAGTTTGCAAGATAAATGCCTAGAAGTTGGCATTTTCGGAGAGATGGGATAGGTTCGCGAAAAATATATGATGAAGTCAGGCAAATCAATGCCTAAAATTGACACAGTCGCTCCTCGCATGAGGAGCGTGGATTGAAATATGGAATACCTGCCAGTTTTACGAATGGATGGCAGGTCGCTCCTCGCATGAGGAGCGTGGATTGAAATTTTCCTCCCGGCTCCCATGACTTGCTGAAATCGTCGCTCCTCGCATGAGGAGCGTGGATTGAAATATCTGCGTGCCAAGCGTCGACGGGTCTCCGCCGTCGCTCCTCGCATGAGGAGCGTGGATTGAAATACCTCGAAGTTGTAGTTCGGCATCGAGCCGCTGTCGTCGCTCCTCGCATGAGGAGCGTGGATTGAAATTTTGACTCGATCATGTCGGTCGTCTTGGTCCCAGTCGCTCCTCGCATGAGGAGCGTGGATTGAAATATGAAAATCATTGGAGTTAAATCATGGTGCGGTAGTCGCTCCTCGCATGAGGAGCGTGGATTGAAATATCCAGTCGGACAAGGATTTGGCGGAGCTGTACAGTCGCTCCTCGCATGAGGAGCGTGGATTGAAATCAAGTACGGGGACCAGGTTGGCGGCGGTTCACCAGTCGCTCCTCGCATGAGGAGCGTGGATTGAAATTCTTCGAGCCAATCATCGAGCCACTCCATCACCTGTCGCTCCTCGCATGAGGAGCGTGGATTGAAATGTCACGGCCTCGGCGTCCTCGCCCGTCAGAAGCTGGTCGCTCCTCGCATGAGGAGCGTGGATTGAAATTCGATGACACCGCCCGTTCCGTAAAGCTCAGAGTGTCGCTCCTCGCATGAGGAGCGTGGATTGAAATGTTCCCGGCCGCATGACGCGCGCCACGCCAGCTGTCGCTCCTCGCATGAGGAGCGTGGATTGAAATCGCATCATACGTATGGCCCGCCTTGTCCGTAAGGCGTCGCTCCTCGCATGAGGAGCGTGGATTGAAATGCTGTATTGCGTTTACGTATATTATAATACACCGTCGCTCCTCGCATGAGGAGCGTGGATTGAAATCACCAAACGAATGCCGATGCAAACACATTGCATAAGGTCGCTCCTCGCATGAGGAGCGTGGATTGAAATAAGATAGACGGTGATTTGCACACTGGCATCTACCGTCGCTCCTCGCATGAGGAGCGTGGATTGAAATATCATCTCCCTACTTACCAATACCTGTGCCGTGTCGTCGCTCCTCGCATGAGGAGCGTGGATTGAAATAGATCATCCTTATCCTGTATAAGTCCGATCTCTGTCGCTCCTCGCATGAGGAGCGTGGATTGAAATGCTGTTACAGTTGCTACAATTTCTCCGTCTGCTTGTCGCTCCTCGCATGAGGAGCGTGGATTGAAATATAAGGTTGACATACACGTCATACC
>ULUH01069121.1_pt1 | contig 15495 bp, 16 predicted proteins | sample 1958241 | NCBI WGS metagenome assembly ULUH01 (sample SAMEA4835753, study PRJEB28245) | human gut metagenome | biome: gut microbiome; material: fecal sample | place: Denmark | collected 2008 | reverse complement strand
ACCAAGGGCCACCTGCCGGACGCCGCAGCGTCCGACGCCGTCAGCGTCCGCGTGCAGTTCGACGCCTCCAACGCCACCGGCTTTTCCTACGATGCCGACAGCAGCACCTACAAGATGCTCCACGCCGACGGCACGCCCCAGCTCGATGCCAACAACGGCCAGCAGGCGGGCTTCGACAACCTGCTCGTCCTGTTCAGCGCCTCGGCCCTGCGGGACGACGGCCTGACCCTCGACTACGACCTGACCATGGGCGGCGGGGTCTGGCTCAACGGCGGGCATCTGTGGCCGATCACATGGACGCAGGGCAGCGACACCACCTTTTTCTTCTACGACGCCGACGGCCAGCCGCTGACCCTGACCGCGGGCAGCAGCTACATTGCCCTTGTCTCCAGCCTCACCGGGCAGGAGCTCATGGTGCTGAACTCCTCCGGGGAGAGCCTGACCCCTGCGCTCGCCACCGAGGCGGACTCCGCTTCCATCAACCCCTGACGACCAAAAACACCCTCGCGGGCTGTGTGTGCAGCTCACGAGGGTGTTTTTTCGTTTTTCTGTTACAAGTCCACCACGCTGCCGACCTCGGCGGGGGTGGTGGGGACGGCGCCCAGCTGGACTTCGTCCACGTCCCGGCGCACTACGAAGTGCATGGTCTGGCCGGAAGCAAAATCGGGCTGGTAGGTCAGTTCCAGCGTGATCCAGTCCTCCGGCGTCTCGCAGAAGCAGTGGAGCATGGCCCCGCGGCCCGCGGCCAGATTCAGCGTAAAGGCCGAGGCGTCTGCTGCATTTTCGCCGTAGAGCGGGGCGGCGAAGCTGCCGCAGCGGACGGCCTTGCCGTCGCAGACCGCCGTCAGCCCCGTACCCAGCCGGTACAACTGGTCGGTGGTAGTCATATCGCGGCTCTGCAGATAGCTCGTGCCGACGGCCAGCGCCTTGGCCGAGAGGTTCTCCACCGACAGGTACACAAGGGTGCTGCCCAGCTCCGGCGCAGGGGCATAACCCAGCAGCTCGACGGCAGCCTTGCCGTCCAGCAGAGCCGGTTCGCCCTCATAACAGGGGGCCAGTGCCGCAGCCGAAACACCGGTGAGCAGGGCGGCAGCCAGACTGACCGCACCGGAACCGGCACATTTCAGGAACGAGCGGCGGGACAGGGATTGGGACATCGGGGATTCCTCCTAACGGAATAGTTCTCCTTATACAATAGTAAATTCCGGGCAGCCTGTCAAGGGATTTGCCCGGAATTTTACTTTCTGTTTTGAATTTTTACGTTTTTAGGTATGTTTTATGTATTCTCGGCAAAGAGGCATTTTATAACTCAGGTGTATTGAGTGCTGCTGTGCTTGTATCCAGTCCATCGCTAACCTTCACACTGAAGTCCATAAATTTGTCGCTACGGAACGAAGGTTTAATTTGCAATGTAATTTCTTTCCAGTCCGCAGGGGCCAGCATCATAATATATGCAGCGCCTACTTCTCCGCTTTTAATTTTAGAGCCATCTTTGCCTGTGGTACCATTCATTCCGTAGCAAGCGGTCACAAGTGCGGTTTTACCTACTCTAGAAACAAAATACGGAGATTGACGACTTGCAGCAAAGATCTTATCTAATGCGTCATCTGCTTCCTCCGGAGTCACATCCTCCGAATTTGATGCTTTTTTAAAAATCTTTTCAATCACCGAATAGTTGCTTACCAAATCAACGGTTTTGTTTTCAGATCCATTTGCAACGACAAAAACAGCCATCACCAACGCTTTATTTTTATATTTATTTGTATTTTCTATTTGAGCAAATTCATTTCCAACATACCCAAACAAGACGTTATCAACAGTAGGACACTCTAACGGATTCCCGATATCGCTTGTCACTCCGTATTCCTTATCCTCACCGCCAAGGTTATTGCTCTGATCCGTATCAAATTTGCCGACCGGGCCAGTGCTTCCACCGTTGGTATCATCGTTACCACCGCCATTACCACCGCCATTACCACCGCCGTTACCACCGCCAGAACCGCCATCGCTACCACAGCCAGTCAGGCTCATTACAGTGGTGCTTGCAGCGCCAGCACCCAGAACCTTCAGGAACGTACGACGCGAAACGGATTTTCTCATAACTATACCTCCCATAAAATTCACACTAGAAATAGCCCCAAAAAATTGCTATTCTTTTTTAAGTTTACCCCCCCTACCCATTTGTCAACTGATTTTCAAAATCCCAAAAAAATTGGCGTGTCTCACAGTTTTCACAAAAAAGAAGCAGCACTTTGACAAAAAAAGAATCCATCCTGCACACGAGTATGCACAGAATGGACTTTGGATAACTATCAATTATTCAAACGCTTCGTTTTCTTCGTTCTCGGCCTGACCGCGCAGGGTGTCGGCGTAGCCGAAGGGCACGATGTCGATGGCCTCCACAAGGCGGTCCCGCATCCAGAGCTGAACGTCGGTCTGGACGGTGTAGCCGCAGCCGGGGTCGGCCATCCACTGTTCCGGGTGGCGGCTGGGCAGAGCCCGCTGGCTGAGCATACTCATGATAACGCCGCCGTGGGTCACGCAAGCCGCCTCGGTAACGTCCATCCGGATCATATACTCAAACAGCTTGAGCAGTGTCTCGGAGCAGCGGGCGTGGAACTTCTCGGTGGGCTCAGCTCCTTCGGGCACGAAGCCGGAGCCGGGGGTGATCCACTTCTTGAAGTCCTCATCCTTGACCAGCTCCTTGACGGGGCGGTTCTCGAAAACGCCGAAGCCCGCCTCCCGCAGATCGTGGACCGAGAACTGATGGGTCGCGTTGGGAAAGAGGATGTTCGCCGTTTCCACCGCGCGCATCAGCGGCGAGGAGAAAACAGTGTCCACCTGCGGATACTCGAACCGCTCCTTCAGGTCGGCCAGCTGGGCGCGTCCCTCGTCGCACAGGGGGATGTCCGTGCCGCTGCCGATGTACAGCCCCTGCAGGTTGCCGGCCGTGATGCCGTGGCGGATGAGATGCAGCTTAAATGTTTTCATCGTCAAAAACACCTCGATTTTCGCAAAGTTCGTCGCATTGTGCTAAAATTTTTGTGCGCAGCGGGCAGCCTGCCCTTTCTGCGCAGCACAAAATATACGCCAGTTTCTTCTTAGTTTAACATAGATATGGTGGTTTGAGCAAGACCTTTGACAAAAATGACGAAATCCGACAGGAAATTCCGTCATTTTGCTCGCTTTACAAGTCGTTTTCCGTTGTGTATAATCAACATGCTGTAAACCAAAAATCAAAGAAGTCTCATATTTTCACTGAGGAGCCAAAGATCATGGAATTCAATCGTATCATCAAACTGCTGCGCAAGGAGCGCGGCATCACCCAAAAGCAGGCGGCGGAGGATCTCGGCGTCTCGCAGGCGCTGCTCTCCCACTATGAAAAGGGTATCCGCGAGTGCGGTCTGGATTTCGTGGTCCGCGTGGCAGATTACTATAATGTATCCTGCGATTATCTGCTGGGCCGTTCGGCGGAGCGCAACGGCATGATGCTGACCGCCGACGAGCTGCCCAACCCCGACAAGATGAAGGACAACGTCTACCACGGCAGCGTCCTGCCCACCATGAACAAAAAGCTGATCTCCAACGGCCTGAATGTCCTCTACGCCAAGATCGCCGAATGCCACAGCAAAGCCCTGACCACTGAGGTCAGCAGCTACCTGATGATGGCGGTGGCCAAGATGTTCCGGCTGCTCTACTCCGCCGAGCCCCACAACGCGCCCAGCCTGTTCAGCGTGGAGGCCCGCCGCTGGCCCGGCTACTCCAGCGCCGTGATGCAGATGAACGAAGCCAATGTCGAAGCCCTGCTGGCCGGGGAGGACGTGGGCACAGGCGAAGGGGTCAAGGACCCGTCCTGCCTTGCCATGACCACCGAGAGCCTGACCCGCGAATTCCCGCTGTACACCCCCAGTCTGCTCAATCTGGTCAAGACCAGCGAGACCCGCGTCAAGGGCATCAGCCCGGAGCAGTGACGGCCCCGCATGTGAAACTCGTGTTAATTTTTGCCGAAAAGGGTTGCGCTCCATTCCAAAAGATGTTATAAACGAACCAGAGAAGAAAAAGACATTGCCATTTGATAAGGAGGCAGTTTTTTATGTCGAACAAGATCTCCCGCCGCTCCTTCCTGAAGGTCTCCGGCGCTTCTGCACTCGCACTGGGTGCCGCTTCCATGCTGGGCGGCTGCCAGTCTTCCAGCAGCAATTCTGTGGAAGTCAAGGTCGGTGATAAGATCAGCAACTGGAACAATCTGGCCGTCCAGCTCACCAGCGTCTTCACGCTGGCCGACGCGCCCGATGTGCCCGGCAGCAAGTACGTTGCCATTCTGGTCACCGCCGTCAACCGCTCCAAGACCGATACCATGGCCATCGGTGCCCAGAACGTCCTTGAGATCGATGCTGCTTACCCGCTGAACACCGAGGAGCTCAAGGCCGCCAACACTGCCCCCTATTTCCACGCTCTGTCCGCCTCCACCACCGACTTTGCCGTGACCGTGGACGGCCAGACCGCCGAGGCCGGCGCTTATGTCGCTCTGTACGACAGCGCCACCGAGACCTTCAACGATTCCCCGAATCTGCCCCCGCAGGGCTCCGGCTACATCGAGCTGGTCTGCATGGTCCCCGCCGATTGGCAGCAGATGACCGTGACCTACACCCCGACCTTCGTTTCCGGCAAGACCCTCACCTTCTCGATGAGCGCTTCCGACCTGTCGAATTCCTGAGTTCCGGGGGACGAAATTTCGTCGCATCGGGTTTCCTTGAGCCGTTTTTGTTCTCAAAAAATCTGTGAAAACCATTGACATCCGCCCATTTTTCGCCTATTGTATAGGCAAGGCCTTTTGGCAAATGATATGTGATCCCATATAAAAGGAGGAACCATCATGTCTTTCGAGTTTTCCCGCCGTAATTTTATGAAGTACACCGCTGTCGCTGCCGTCGCTCTGGCGGGCGCAAGCCTGTTCACCGGCTGCAAGAACTCCGGCGATTCCTACAACCTGCTCAAAGAGGGCGCAGGTGAACTGACCGTTCTGCAGGTGACCGCCGCAATGGGCAATTATGACGACAAGAGCAAGAAGTACACCACTCCCGACATCACCGGTACGACCACGACCATTGAATTCCCCATGAAGATCACCAACAACCGCACCAACCCCATCTATGTCACTCCCAATAATTTCAAGGTGGTCGTCACCAGCAGTGATGGAAAAAACGTCAAAAAGTACTCTGTAACAATTGAGGATGCGCTGAAGGACACCAATCTGAAGAAGGGTTCTTCCGTTTCTGGTAATGTTACTGCACAGGGGGTTGATTTAAAGGAAGGCGATGTTGTCGTCCTGACCTACTGCCCCGACCTGCAGTACAATGAGTACTCTCTGAACTGGAAGCTGACCGTTTCCAAGAAAGAGAGCAGTGCTTCCACAACCAGTACCACGACCTGATTTTTCTCGATTAGCTGCATTCTCACCGCCCGGACCCGTTCCGGGCGGTTTTTGTTTGCCCGCTCCTTGGCAAAACATCTTAAATTTGCTTTCCATTTTCGGCAGTTTTGTATCTTGTGCACAGCATCCTTTTCCTTTACAATAGAGACATGGAAAAGGATGGGAGCGCAGCGGCTCAGCACATGCCGCCGCGCTGTTTGTTTTCCGCCCGGAACCGGAATGACGCCGGACTTTTGTAGAACAGGAGTGTTGCAGTTATGATCAACATGGTAAAGCTTCCCACCAGCAAGAGCAGTCTGTTCCTGCGTGTGGCAAAGGGCCATTTCGCCACCAGCCACAGCCACATCAACTACTACATCGACGTGACCACCCAGAAATCCCGTCTGTCCGAGGCAAAGGCCGTGGCAAAGGAACTGGTGGCCGCCTATCAGCATAATACCATCGTGGACACCGTGCTCTGCTTGGACGGCACACAGGTCATCGGCACCTGCCTTGCCAACGAGCTGACCAAGGACGGCTTTGCCAACATGAACGCCCACCAGACCATCTATGTCATCACCCCGGAGTACACCACCGGCAGCCAGATCATCCTGCGCGACAACCTCGCCCCCATGGTCAAGGGCAAGCATGTGCTGATCTTGGCGGCTTCCATCACCACCGGCTACACCGCACAGGCCGCCATCGAGGCCGTGAACTATTACGGCGGCATGGTCGCGGGTCTGTCCGCCATCTTCGCCACCACCAACGAGTGCCTCGGCATCCCGGTCACTTCCATCTTTGACCCGTCCAGCCTCCCCGATTACGCCAGCTTCGATTCCCGCGAATGCCCCCTGTGCAAGGCGGGCCAGCACATCGACGCCCTCGTCAACAGCTTCGGTTACTCGGCACTGTAACAGGCTGCTTTCCACAGATCCCTTTTGACCGACCTCTTCTGCCCCGCCGCACCGGACACTCCTCTGTTCCCGTGCGGCGGGGTTTTCTCGAACCAAAAAGAGACCGCGCGTGCGGCCTCTTTTTTGCGTTATTCCCTTACTTTTTCTTCGGGAACACGAACGAGTCATGCAGGTAAACAGTGACGAGATAGACCGCCATGAAGCACCAGATGATCGGCTCGCAGAGGATGACGGCGTTGTACGCGAATTTCGGGATCAGGAGCAGGACGAAGATGATCTTGCCCACCAGCTCGATGACGCTGGAGAAGAGGGGCAGCACCTTGTTGCCGAGGCTCTGCAGCGCATAGCGGGTGGAGAGCAGGACGCCCAGCACCGCGTAGAACGGCGCGTTCCAGAGCAGATACCGTGCGCCGTTTTCCAGCACCACCGGCTCGCTGGAACCGGAGACGAAGGCCACCATCCACGGAGCCGCCGCCCGCATGAGCAGGACGGCGAGGACCGCCACCACGACCGAGTAGAGGTAAATTTCCTTCATGCCCTTGCGGACGCGGTCCGGCTGGCCCGCACCGCAGTTCTGGGAAACGAAGGTCGAACCCGCCGACGCCATGCTCAGCAGCGGCATATCCGTGAACATGAACATTTTGCGGGCGGCGGTGTGGCCCGCAATGACCAGCGTGCCCAGACCGTTGATGCCGTATTGCAGGACCACCGAGCCCGCCGAGACGATGCTGCTCATCAGGCCCATGCAGATGCTCTGGCTGAACAGCTCCCAGTACAGATGCTGGCCGACTTTGAAGTGCTTTTTCTCCGGGAGGAGAAGCTTCACCTTGGCGAAGACGTAGAGGATGCAGAGCAGGACGGACACGCCCTGCGAGATGACGGTGGCCACGGCCGCGCCCTGCACGCCCATGCCCATCTTCGCGATGAAGAGCAGGTCCAGCAGGATGTTCAGGCCCGACGAGAGGAGCAGGAAGACCAGCGGCATAAAGCTGTTGCCGATGGCCCGGAGCAGACCGGCGCACAGGTTGTATGCAAACATGACCATGACGCCGTAATCAATGACGATGATGTAGCGGTAGGCGTCTTCCAGAATCTCCGCCGGGGTGTCCAGCAGCACCAGCAGCGGGCGCAGCCCCACCGCGCCCACCAGCGTGATGCAGAGGGAGGCGATCAGGCCGATGACGAGAGAGCCCGCCACGGTCTTCTTGAGCAGATCGTCGTCCTGCGCCCCGTAGGAGCGCGCTGCAACGATGGCAAGGCCGTTTCCGATGCCGAGGCCGAAACCCACCAAAAGCTCGTAGATCGAGCCGCAGGAGCCAATGGCGGCGAGGGCGGTGTCGCCCAGCACGTTGCCCACGATCATGGTATCCACCGTGTTGTACAATTGTTGGAACAGGTTCGACACGAAGATGGGCAACATAAAGATGACAAGGCGCTGGAAGATCGGCCCGTGCATCAGGTCCACATTCATATTGAAAAGCGGTTTTCTTGCGGTCTGGGTCATGCAGTTCCTCCTGTCCGGCCCCTATGAGCCGGAAAATGACCCTCCCCGCCGAAGGCGGAGAGGGCCATCGCATTTTTCTGATTTTTGATCACAGCTCCTGCGATTCGAAGCCGTTGGCGGTCAGCACTTCGACGCTGGTGAAACCCGCTGCCTTGATAGCCGCAGCGGCCTCATCGAAATCGAAGGTCAGGCTGGCGGTGTCGTGGGCGTCGGCGGTGATGATGACTTTGCCGCCCATCTTCTGCCACTCGCCCAGCAGCCATGCGCCGGGGTAGAAATCCTTGCGGTAGCCGCGGTATACGCCGCCGGTGTTCACCTCAAGGCGGCAGTCATGCTCCTTGGCCACGGCCAGTGCCTTGAGGGCAGCGGCCTGATAGCGGGGGTCCTCCTCGTCGAAGAACTCACCCTCACCGTTCAGCTTCTTGATGAGGTCGATGTGGGCCAGAATGTCCGGGCCCTTGGCGGCCACCTTCTCCACCTCGGCAAAGTAAGCTTCCACTGCGGCCAGCGCATCGCCGCCGAAATCGTCGAAAATGCAGTCGTGCAGATCCTGCGGGCGAAAGTCGATCTCGTAATACTTGCCGGTGTTCTTGCCGTACAGATGGTGCGCCGCACCGATCCAGTAATCGTAGCTTTCGGGCTTATCCTCGCTCAGAGAGTCCCACTCGATGCCGCAGAGGATATCCACCTTGCCCTTGTACTCGGCCTTGAGCTTTGCGATGGTGGCCTTGTACTGAGCCGTGCGGCTGGGGCTCATGCAGTATTCGCGGTCACGCTGGGTGTAGCTATGGCCGGAGAAGCCCAGTGTGGTCAAGCCCTGCGCACAGGCGGCGCTGGCCATCTCCTGCAAGGTATTTCTGCCGTCGCACATCGTCGAGTGGCAATGAACGCTGGACTTCTTATAATCTGCCATAAAAAACTCACTGCATCCTTTCTTGTTTGACCTTGTGGTCAATGACATGTCGCTTCTCCAGCTCACGGGTGATGTCCTCCACCGTGATGCCCGCCTGAACCATCAGCACCAGCACATGATATGCCAAGTCGCTGATCTCATAGATGGTCTCGGCTTTGTCTTCCTTTTCGCCCGCAATGATGACCTCGGTGCACTCCTCGCCCACCTTTTTCAGGATCTTCTCCTTGCCCTTTTCAAACAGGTAGGTGGTGTAACTGCCCTCCTTGGGGTCGGTCTTGCGGCCTTTGATGAGCTCATACAGCCCCTGCCAGCTGAACTGCTTCAGCTCCGGCGAGACGTATACTTCGTTGAAGAAGCAGCTCTCGGCGCCGGTGTGGCAGGCGGGGCCGTCTTTGACCACTTCCACCACCAGCGCGTCCTTGTCGCAGTCGGCGGTGATGGACACCACATGCTGCACATTGCCGCTGGTGTCGCCCTTACGCCAGATCTCCTGCCGGCTCCGGCTCCAAAAGACCGTCCGCCCCTCGGCGATGGTCAGCGCCAGCGTCTCGGCGTTCATATAGGCGAGGGTCAGCACCTCTTTGGTGTAGTGGTCCTGCACGATGGCAGGAATGAGGCCCTTTTCATCAAATTTCAGTTCCATAATCTTCTCCTCCCCCTCAAAGGGGATACTTACAGTTTATCCTAAATGGGCCCGAAACGCAAGAGCTCAGACCCGCATTTCGATGCCATTTTTATTCAAGTAGGCTTTCAAGTCGGAAATCGAGAGCAGCTTCTGGTGGAAGATGCCCGCCGCAAGGCCCGCGTCGATGCCTTTGTGGTAGAACAGCTCCAAAAAATCCTCCTTTTTGCCCGCGCCGCCGCTGGCGATGATGGGCACATGGACCCGCGCCGCCACAGCGTCCAGCATTTCGAGGTCGAAACCGTTCCGCACGCCGTCGGTGTCGATGCTGTTCAGGCAGACCTCCCCCGCGCCGTGCTCGGTGCACCACGCGATCCAGTCCAGCGCATCGCGGCCGGTGTCCTCCCGCCCGCCTTTGGCAAAGACCCGGAACTGGCCGTTCACCCGCTTGACGTCCGCCGAGAGGACGACGCACTGGTCGCCGTAGCGCTGGGCCGCCGCCGGGATGAGGTCCGGGTTCTTGAGAGCGCCGGAGTTGACGCTGACCTTGTCGGCCCCGCACTTGAGCACCCGGTCAAAATCCTCCAGCGTATGGATGCCGCCGCCCACGGTCAGCGGGATGAAGATCTCGCTGGCCACTTGGGTCAGGATGTCGGTGAAGAGGGCGCGCCCCTCGAAGCTGGCCGTGATGTCATAGAACACCAGCTCGTCGGCCCCGGCTGCGTTGTAGAGCCGGGCCATCTCCACCGGGTCGGCCACATCCTTGATGCCCTCGAAGTTCGTGCCCTTGACCACCCGGCCGTTCCGCACATCAAGGCAGGGAATGATGCGTTTTGTTACCATGTTCAGCTTCCTCCCTGTTTATTTCTGTACCAGTTTTACGCAGCGTTGCAGGTCGAGCGCCCCGGTGTAGAGGCTTTTGCCCAAGATCGCCGCCGCGACGCCCATCCGATCCAGCTCCACCAGCTCGGATTCGAAGGAGATGCCGCCGCTGGCCGTGAAGTTCATGCCCGGCACCTCGGTCTGCAATTGGCGGTACAGGGCCATGTTCGTACCCTGCATCGCGCCGTCACAGGCAATGTCGGTGTAGATGACCGCCGTGCAGCCCGCATCCGCCAGCCGCTTGCAGAAGTCGATGCCCTTTTCGGCGCTGACATCCTTCCAGCCGTGGATGGCCACAAAGCCGTTCTTGGCGTCCACGCCGACGGCGATCCTGTCGCCGTATTTTTTCAGCATCTGAGCCGTGAAGTCAAAATCCGTCACGGCCACACTGCCAAGGATGCAGCGGCCCACGCCGAGGGAAAGGTACTTCTCGATCCGCTCCTCGGTGCGGATGCCGCCGCCCACCTCGATGTACAAGCCGCCCTGCTTTGCCAGCGCGGCAATGGTGTCATAATTGGAAAGGGTGCCGTCCTTCGCGCCGTCCAGATCGACGACGTGGAGGTTCTTGGCCCCCGCCGCGAGGAACTGCCGCGCCTGTGCGCAGGGATCCTCGCCGTAGACGGTCATGCGGTCGTAGTCGCCCTGCGTCAGCCGGACGACCTTGCCGCCCCGCAGGTCAATGGCAGGAAATAATTGCATCGGGTAGATTCCCTCCTAACTTTAGCACTTCCTTCGTACAACCTCTCCGTCACGACTTCGTCGTGCCACCTCTCCTTGTAGGAGAGGCCTTGGCAGAACGATAAAGTTTCCGGTTTTGCCAAGGGCTCCCCTATTAGGGGAGCTGGCGAGCGTCAGCGAGACTGAGAGGTTCATAATTCACTGAACGCCTTCAGGATCCTCAGCCCCGTATCCCCGCTTTTTTCGGGGTGGAACTGGGTGCCGTACACCTTCCCCGCCCGGACCACGCCGGTGACGGGAAGGGAGTAATCGCTGACGGCCAGCGTGCTTTCCGCGCAGTGTTTGCCGTAGTAGCTGTGGACGTAGTACACATACTCGCCTTCCCGGATGTACCGGAACAGCGGGTCGTCTTTGAGGAGGGGCAGGGCGTTCCAGCCGATCTGCGGCACCTTCAGAGTCTTGTCCGCAAGGTCGGGTTCCAGCGGGCAGACCTCGCCTTTCACAAAGCCGAGACCCGCGTGCTCGCCGTACTCGTAGCTTTTTTCAAACAGAAGCTGCATCCCAAGGCAGATGCCCAGCAGCGGCTTCTTTTGGGCCTCCTCTTGAATGACCGGCACAAGGCCGGTGGCGGTGAGCTTCGCCATGGCGTCGCCGAAGGCCCCCACGCCGGGCAGGATCAGCCGGTCCGCTGCCCGGATCACCGCCGGGTCCGCCGTGACGACGGCTTCCTGCCCCAGATGGGCAAGGCTCGACTTCAGGCTGAACAGGTTGCCCACACCATAATCGATGATCGCGATCATACCAGCAGTCCTTTCGTGGAGGGGATCTCGTCCCGGTGGGCGGCGTCGATCTTTACTGCGGCGGCCAGCGCGTGCCCGGCCCCCTTGAAACAGGCTTCCAGAATGTGATGGGTGTTCCCCCCCGCGAACTGGACGAAATGGATTGTGGCGGGCACATTCCGGGCAAAGCCCAGCCAGAATTCCGAGGCGCACTCCACGTCGAAATCGCCGACCTTTTCGGTCTTGCAGTGGACGTCCCAGTTCAGGGTGCACCGGCCCGAAAGGTCCACGGCGCAGAGCACCAGCGCCTCGTCCATGGGCAGGCAGAAGCTGCCGTAGCGGCAGATGCCCCGCATCTCGCCCAGCGCCTTGGCAAAGGCTTGGCCCAGCGCAATGCCGATGTCCTCGGCGGTGTGGTGGTAGTCCACCTCCACGTCGCCGTGGCAGGTGAGCACGAGGTCGAACCGGCCATGCCGCGCGAACAGCTCCAGCATATGATTCAGAAAACCGCAGCCGGTGTCCACCTGATAGCGGCCCGCGCCGTCCAGATTCAGGGTCAGTTCGATCTGCGTCTCGTTGGTGTTGCGTTCCAGACTGACTTCCCGCATGGGTCACACCTCCAAAATCTCATCCAGTGCTTTGAGCAGGGCCCGCATCTCATCCGGGGTGCCGATGGTGATGCGCAGCCAGCTGCCGATCCGGGGCGCATCAAAATGACGGACGAGAATGCCCTTTTCTTTCAACTTTTTGTAAAGTTCCCCGCCATCTTTGCGGACTGTACTTGCAAACAGGAAGTTGGAGCGGCTGTCCAGCACGGAGAAGCCCCGCGCTTCCAGCTCCTGTTTCGTCCAGCCGCGGGTCTCCACGATGGCGGCGCGGGTGGTGTCAAAATACGCCGTATCTTCCAGCGCAGCCTGTCCGGCCTTCAGGGTCAGCCGGTTGATGTTGTAGGGGTTCAGGCTGAACTTGACCCGGTTCAGGTCAGCGATGAGCTTCTCATTGCCCATGGCAAGGCCCAGCCGTGCACCCGCCAGTTGGCGGGATTTCGAGAAGGTCTGCACCACCAGCAGGTTCTCGTATTGGTCGATGAGGGGCACGCAGCTCTCGCCGCCGAAGTCCACATAGGCTTCGTCCACGATCACCACGTTGTCAGGGTTCGCCTTCAGGATGCCCTCGATGGCACTGCGGGGCAGGGCCAGACCGGTGGGGGCGTTGGGGTTGGCCAGCACGATGGTGGCACCGAGGCCGTAGTAATCGGTGGGATCAAGGGTGAAATCCTCCTTCAGGGGGATGATCCTGCTGGGGATGTGCATCAGCCCGCACCAGACGCCGTAGCAGCCGTAGGTGATGTCCGCATAGGCCAGCGGGTGTTCCTCGTCGCAGAAGGCCCGCAGCGCGAAGAAGAGGTTTTCGTCGCTGCCGTTGCCGGGCATGATCTGGCTGGGCTTCAGCCCGAAGTGCTTGGCCGCCGTGTTCAGCAGCTCGGCACAGGCCGGGTCGGAGTAGAGCCGCAGTTTTTCGACCTCGGCGCGGCTCACGGCGTCCAATACCGCCGGGGAGGGCGGGTAGGGGCTCTCGTTGGTGTTCAGCTTGATGTATTTCTGATCCTGCGGCTGTTCGCCGGGGGTGTAAGGGGTGACGTTCATCAATCGTTCTGATAGAAACCGGCTCATTGGGGTCGTCCTCCGTTTTTCTGCACCTGAATCATTCTTCGTACCGGATGGTCACGCTCTTGGCGTGGGCGTGCAGTCCCTCGCGCTCGGCGAAGTCGGCGATGCGGGGAGCGACGGCACCCAGCGCCTCGCGGGTGTAGTAGATGAAGCTGGACTTCTTCACGAAGTCGTCCACGCCCAAGGGGCTGGAGAACCGAGCCGTGCCGCTGGTGGGCAGGGTGTGGTTCGGCCCGGCGAAGTAATCGCCCAGCGCTTCCGGCACATTACGGCCGAGGAAGATGCTGCCTGCGTTCCGGATCTCGTTCAGCACACCGAAGGGATCCTCCACGCAGACTTCCAGATGCTCCGGCGCGATGATGTTGCACGCCTCAATGGCCTTGTGCAGATCGGAGCAGACGATGATCTTGCCGTTGTCGTCCACGCTGGCACGGGCGATGGCGGCGCGGGGCAGCTGGGGGATCTGGACTTCCAGCTCCGCCTGTACGGCCTTGGCCAGCGCCTCACTGTCCGTCACAAGGACGGGGCTGGCCAGCTTGTCGTGCTCGGCTTGGCTCAGCAGGTCGGCGGCTACCCACGCGGGGTTGCAGCCGCCGTCCGCCAGCACCAGAATTTCGCTGGGGCCCGCGATCATGTCGATGCCCACCTTGCCGAAGACCTTCCGCTTGGCCGTGGCAACGTAGATGTTTCCGGGGCCCACGATCTTATCCACCGCCGGGATGCTCTCGGTGCCGTAGGCCAGCGCGGCCACGGCCTGTGCGCCGCCGGTCTTGAAAATTTTGGTCACGCCCGCCGTGGCTGCTGCCGCGAGGATGACCGGGTTCACCTTACCGTCCTTCCCCGCCGGGGTGGTCATGACGATCTCGGACACCCCCGCCACCTTAGCCGGGATAACGTCCATCAGCACCGTGGAGGGGTACGCCGCCGTGCCGCCGGGCACATAGACGCCCGCCTTCTCGATGGGGGTATATTTCTGGCCCAGCACCACGCCGGGCTTGTCGTTCATCACAAAGTTTTTGTGCACCTGCTGGCGGTGGAAAGCCTCGATGTTGGCGGCAGCCTCCCGCAGTGTCTCAACGAAGTAGGGATCCATGTTGGCAAAGGCCTCGTCGATCTCCTCCTGCGTCACCTGCAAATTTTCGATGGCCGCGCCATCGAATTTCAGGGCATAGTCCTTCAGAGCCCCATCGCCGCGGGCACGGACGTCGGCAATGATGCCGTCCACCACATCCTCCACGTTCTTCTCCGCGCGGATGTCGCGGTTCAAGATCTCTTCGGGTCTCAGTTCGTCGAAATTATACAGCTTGATCATTTTGCAGCCTCCTGTAAGGTATCCCGCAGTTTTTCGAGCATTTCGTCCATTTCCTTGTGCTTGAACTGGTAGCTGGCCTTGTTGGCGATGAACCGGGCCGAGATGGGCAGGAACTCCGTCACGACCTTGAGGCCGTTTTCCCGGAGGGTCGTGCCCGTCTCCACGATGTCCACAATGACGTCCGAAAGCCCTAAGATGGGGGCCAGCTCGATGGAACCGTTCAGCTTGATGATGTCGATATCCCGCCCCATGGACGCATAATAGTTTTTCGCGATGTTCACGAACTTGGTGGCGACCCGCACCGGGCGGCTGGGGTCGTCCTGATAGTCTGCCGGGGCGGCCACGCACATCCGGCACTTGCCAAGGCCGGTGTCCAGCAGCTCGTAGACGTCCGCCGAGGCTTCGGTGAGGATGTCCTTGCCCACGATGCCCACGTCCGCCGCGCCATGCTCCACGTAGATGGCCACATCGCTGGGTTTGACGAGGAAGTAGCGGATGCCCGCCGCCGGGTTCTCCACCACCAGCTTCCGGGTGGCGTTGTAGTCCTCGGTGCAGCCGTAGCCGATGCGGGCAAGCAGATCATAAACCTTGTCGCCCAGCCGGCCTTTGGGCAGGGCCACATTCAGCATGGTCTTTTCGGTCTTCTGCTGCTGCACCGGCGGCAGCGGGGCGCTCAGGCGGTCCAGCTCGTCCAGATAGACCGCAAAGCCGATGGCACCGGCACCGGGGGTGAACTTCTGCATCAGCAGGTCGTAGCGGCCGCCCTTGAGCAGGGGACGGGGCAGGGCTTTCAGGTAGCCCTGAAACA
>ULUH01020703.1_pt1 | contig 16137 bp, 9 predicted proteins | sample 1958241 | NCBI WGS metagenome assembly ULUH01 (sample SAMEA4835753, study PRJEB28245) | human gut metagenome | biome: gut microbiome; material: fecal sample | place: Denmark | collected 2008 | reverse complement strand
TAAGGCAGATGCTCTCCCAGCTGAGCTAAGATCCCATATTCCTGCGGGTTACTCATCTGCAACCCGCTTTGCTAGTATACTATATAGGAATAGTGAAGTCAAGCACTTTTTCAAAAATATTTTTGAAATATTTAAAATTTTTGAAAATATTTCAAGATTCAAAATTACTCCAATAATTCTGTCAAGCTGCCGGATACCTGCCTTATGAGATACCTTTGCAAATCATATATCTCTCCGTACTCCCTACTCCTTCGCAATAAACAAAACACCCAGTGTTCCCGGTCCACAGTGGCTGGATACTACACCACCCGCTCTGGTCTCTAAAATTTCATGAAAGACATGCAGGTCATTGAGATAAGCCCGTACCTTATCTACGATTTCCGGAGCACTGCCGGAATGAGTGATAAATACACGTTCCGGCCGGGCATTCTTCATTGCTTCTTCCATGTCTTTCACATAAGAGAGAACAACCTTTTCCATATTGCCACGGTATTTCTTGCCCGGTCCCATCTTACCATCCTCAACACCAATCCGCGGATGAAGCTTTAATGCACCACCGGCTAAGGCAGCCAGTCCACTGCATCTGCCACCACGATAAAGATAGGTTAAGGTGTCTACCACAAAGCTTGCCCGAACCAGAGGCTTTAATTCTTCGATACGGGCGGTAATCTCTGCCGCGCTCTTTCCCTGCTGTGCCATTTCGGCTGCTTCTATGACAAGAAGTCCGATACCGGTAGAAAGGTTTGCTGAATCGATTACAGTCACCAGATTTTCCGCATTCAGTTCTTCCGCTGCAAGACGCATCACATTCATGGAAGAAGACATCCCGGATGCAATGGCAAAACAGATAACCTCCTGACCTTTTTCTACATAAGGCTTTAACAATTCTACTGCCTGCTCTGCGGATGGTGCTGAAGTCTTTGGAGTGGTCTTGTGTTCATCCGACCAGTCAAAAATCTCCTGCGGAGTAATATTTACTCCATCCAGATATTCTTCGTCACCTAATAAAATGTGAAGCGGAAGAATGGTAATATCATAACGTTTTACCAGTTCTTCAGATAAATCACAGGTACTATCTGAAATTATCTTTACCATATCAAAAACCTCCCAAAATAAAAATTTACATTTCTTCCAGTAGACGTTCTACCAGTTTTACACAATCAGCTGCATCCGGGGAATAGCCATCTGCACCGATTTCATCTGCAAAGCTCTGTGTAATTGCTGCGCCGCCTACGATAATCTTGCTGTTGCAGCCACGCTCTTTTGCCAGTTCTACCACATCCTTCATACGCATCATAGTAGTGGTCATCAGGGCAGAAAGTCCGATAATCTGGGCATTCTCTTTTAACGCTGTATCCACAATAATATCCGCTGCCACATCCTTGCCAAGGTCTAAGACACGATAACCATAGTTACGGAGCATCAGTGCTACCAGATTCTTACCGATATCGTGTATGTCACCTTCTACGGTTGCAATAATAATGGTTGCCTTTGGCTCTGCGTCCTTATCTTTGGAAAGCATTGGCTCCAAGTATTCAATGGCATGCTGCATAGTCTGCGCACTGGAAATCAGCTGCGGCAGGAAATAAATCTGTTTGTCAAAAAGAACACCTACTTCATTAATGGCAGGAATCAACTGTCCATTAATAATCGCTCCCGGTTCTTCTCCTGCTGCCAAAGCTTTATCTACTTCTTTTAAAATATTGCCCTTATTTCCCTTTAATACACAATCAAATACCGGATTTGCCGGCTCTAAAGCGCCTGCCGAAGCTGCGTTAACGGTTGCCGGAGCTTCCTTCTGTGCCCGTTGGTTCATCCGATTGATATAGCGGATATCGGAACCTTCTTTATGTAAAAGCATATCCGAAGCCACTGCCGCATTCATTAATAAATCCTGGGATGGATTTGCAATTGCCATCGTAAGTCCTTTTGCAATTGCCATGGTAAGAAATGCACTGTTTACATAAATACGTTCCGGCAGACCGAAGGAAATATTGGAAAGTCCACAGGCTGTGGCAAGGCTCAATTCATCCTTACAATACTGGATGGTATCAAAACATTCCAATGCTGCCAGCGGATTTGCACCTACCGTTGCTACCAGTCCGTCCACGATAATATCTTCTTTATGAAGACCGATTTTTAAGGCGGCATCTAAAATGGTACGGACAATCTGCCGCTTCTCTTCTGCGTCTTTTGGAAGTCCCTCGTCAGAAAGCGGAAGCAAAATAAACATTGCTCCATATTTCTTTGCAATCGGAAGCAATTTTTCGAATTTCTCTTTTTCTAAGGAAATAGAGTTAATCAAAGCTCGTCCCGGATAAATACGAAGTGCTGCTTCAATAATATCCACATGGGATGAATCGATACAAAGCGGACAATCCACCGTATAAGTAACCTCATGAATGGTATTTAACATCATCTGTTTCTCATCAATTCCATTCATACCCATATTGACATCCAGAATGGCTGCACCATTTTCTTCCTGCGCCCGTGCCATATCACGAACCATATTAAGGCTGCCTTCCCGAAGCTCTGCCTGCAATTTCTTCTTTCCGGTCGGATTAATCCGCTCACCAATTACCATAAATGGTCCGTCCAAATCAATTTCTACCGTCTTACGCTCGGAAGTAAGCACTCTTCGTCTTGGTGCTTCCACATGATGGATTCCCATTGGTTTTACTTTATCTGCCAATGCCTTGATATGTGCCGGGGTCGTTCCACAGCATCCACCAATAATCGAAACGCCTTCTTCGACTAATTTTGCACCAACTTCCGCAAATTCTTCCGGTGTGGTCTTGTATACCGTTACACCATCCTCTAATTCCGGTAATCCGGCATTTGGCTTTGCCAAAACAGGAACATAAGCATATTCTACGGTCTGGCGAATCGGCTCTAACATTTCCTCTGGTCCTGTGGAGCAGTTCATTCCCACTGCATCAGCACCCAGACTCTGCAACGTAACTACCGCAGTTACCGGATCTGTTCCATACAAGCTTCTGCCATCCTCGTTATAAGTCATACTTGCCATAATCGGCAAATCACAGGTTTCACGGATTGCCAGCACAGCGGCTCTTGTTTCCTGCAGACTCATCATGGTCTCAATGATAAATAAGTCCACTCCCGCATCTGCCACAACTTTGACCTGTTCTTTATAAATATCTACCAGTTCTTCAAACTGCAATTCACCCATCGGATAAAGCTGCTGACCGGTCATGGTAATATCACCGGCTACCAGCGCTTTTCCGCCTGCTGCCTCTTTGGAAATGGCAACTAATTGCTGGTTCATTTCTACCAGCTTATCTGCCAGTCCATATTCTTCTAATTTAATGCGGTTTGCAGTAAAGGTCGGTGCCAAAAGAATCTGTGTTCCAGCCTCCACATAAGCCCGCTGCAAATCTATCATGGTCTGTGGATGCTCTAAAATCCACTGCTCCGGGCAGACTCCTACCGGCATTCCTGCATTCTGAAGATTGCTTCCGGTTGCACCATCTAAGATAACCGGTCCATTTTTTACTAATTCCTTAAATTCCTCTCTTGTCATCTGCGTTCTTCCTCCTGTCGGATTGCCTCAATAATTCTCGCAATTAAGCCCGTCCGGTTAAATGGTGTCATAAAATAAAATCCGTCTGCAATATCATATAATTTTGCTGCGATTTCAACAGATAATTCAATTGCCACTTCTTCTGCCTCTTCTCTTGTCATATCTTCCCGATACCGGTTTACAATTTCATCGGAAACATGGATGCCCGGCATCTCATTTTTCACAAACATTGCATTCTTATAGCTTACCAGCGGCATAATACCGCACATGATTTTGGTGTCAATGTGTTCCTTGATATAAGTCAGTCTTTCCACATCTTCCTCGGTATATACCGGCTGTGTCAGGAAATAACCGCATCCTGCTTCCGCTTTACGCTTCATCCGTTCAATAATCGCATCCGGATTGGCGCCATGATAATTCAGTGCACCACCATAATAAACCGGCTCCTGCGCAAAAACTTCTAAATTCATTTCCTTAACATACTGCATCAGTTTGATGGAATTGAAATCAAAAACAGAAGTCACTCTTTCGCGGTCTGCCCTTGAAACCGGGTCTCCGGTCACAATCAGGAAATGGCGGACATCATTCATATGCATGCCTAAAAGACCTGCACGCAACGCAATCACATTGCGGTCACGGCAGCTGATATGCGGCATTACTGCCACACCGGTCTTCTGCTGGATTTTCACTGCCAGCTGTCCGGCATCCATTCTCGCCCGCGCCATTGGGGAATCGGAAAGGGTAATCAGATCCACATTACATTTTCTTAAATCTTCTGCTCCTTTCATAACCTTGGATGCATCCCCGGAAAATGGCGGGTCCAATTCTACAATATAAGCCTTCTCCCCACGGGAAAGCTTCTCTTCAAAAATAGATGGAGTTCTTGTAACCTCCTGCGTTACTACATTTTCAATTTTCTTTGCTGCCTTCGGCACATCCTGTAACTCGCCAGAAAGCAAAGCAATATATTCCGGTGTGGTTCCACAGCAGCCACCTAAAATATCTGTGCCAAGGGCTGCAATATCCTTCATTTTTTCTGCATAATAAGATGCATTATTGGAATAAATTGTCTTTCCTCGCAAAGTATATGGGTACCCTGCATTTGGAAGTGCTGATACGAATTTGTCACTGGAGAACTTCAGGTTCTTCATAAACTGATACATGTGGGTACTGTCCAGTTCACAGTTAAATCCATAGGCATCCACATTTTCCATCTCGGAAGCTTCTACTGCCACACGTTGCATAGAGAGACCGGAGCGGGTGTATCCACTTTTGTCAAACGCAAACTGCACCAGAATAAATGCGTCTGATTTTTCTTTGATATATGCCGTCACCGGCTCAATATAGGTAAAGTCACTCTGTGTCTCAAATACAAAACAGTCTGCGCCACAAGAAAGGAATGTGTCACAAATTTCTTTGTACTCCTGTAACACATTGTCATAGTCCTGATGGTCAAGATCATAAATCGGTCCTAAATCTGCTCCGATAAATACCGGAATCTCTTTTCCATTTTCTGCCTGGAATGCGGTTACTGCTTCCTTTGCAATCTCATAGCCCGCCCGGACTGTCTCTTTTACTTCCTGCATATCTGCAAGAAACATGGTATTTGCTGCAAATGTATTGGTGCGGATCAGTCTTGCTCCCGCACGCAGATATTCTAAATGAATCTCCTTAATCTGCTCCGGATTCTTGAGATTCTCCTTTTCTGCAATCACGGTATCTTCGCTGTATTTTTCCTCATAATAAGTGCCCATGGCACCATCAGTTATCAGTCTTTGTTCTTTGATATATTCCTTTATATTCATAGTATACTCCAGTTTATCTTACATTTGAATTCCTACTAATTATATATGTAAGCTCCTTTTCCTGCAACTTAAAAATATAAATTTAATCCGGTGAGTTGCTTTTTTCATTTTCTGTGCTACACTGTTATTCATTGACAATGATATTTTCAAATACAAAGGAGTACACTTGATGAATTCAGTAAAGCTAATTGCCTTAGACATTGATGGCACCCTCTATAATAAAGACGGTGTCATTACCTCTTATAATAAAGAAATGATTCGAAAAGCCGTAGAAAACGGGATTACCGTTATTATCTCCACCGGCCGGCCTTATATCGGTCTTCCTGTGGATGAAATGAAGGAGCTTGGCATCCAATATGCCATTACTGCCAACGGTTCTGCGGTATACCGCGTCCCGGAAAAGGAACTGCTCTTAGATGAAAGCATGGATACCGATTTAAGTGTCCGGCTGTTACGCAAGCTCTATACGCAGTCTCTTCATATCGATGCCTTTATCAATGGTGACGGCTATACCCAGTTTTCCACCAGCGAGCTTACCAACCTATTAGATATTCCGGATTCCTTAAAAAAATATATCCAGACCACACGGAAGACGATTACTGACTTAGCTGCTTATATCGAAGAACATAAACTTTGTGTTTCAAAACTGACTTTAAACTTTGCACCGGATGCAGATGGAAGCTATACCACAAGAGAAAAAACAAAAGAAATCTTAGACACCTTCCCGGAAGTCACTTATGTGTCCGGCGGTTTTCATAACTTAGAAGTTACCAGATGCGGCATTGCCAAATCCAAAGGACTTAAATTCCTCTGTGATTACCTCCACATTTCCATGGAAGATACCATGGCGGTAGGTGACAGCGAAAATGATCTTGATATCGTCAAAGCTGCCGGCATTGGCGTTGCCATGGGAAATGCACAACAGCTCTTAAAAGATTCGGCTGATTTCATTTCCCTTTCCAATGAAGAAGATGGTGTTGCATACGCAATCGAGCGGCTCTGCTTTTAACAGAACCGCTCGGTTTTTATTTTACTATTTTATTTAAAGTATGCTACTCCACTTTCGAACAGCTTCATATCCTGCTCGCCGTAAATGTTGACTGCAACAGACTCTCCACGACGCTCTGCATGTGCCATCTTACCAAGGACACGTCCGTCCGGACTGGTGATACCTTCGATTGCCATGTAAGAACCGTTTACGTTCCATTCTTCATCCATGGTTGGAACACCGGTTTCGTTTACATACTGGGTTGCCACCTGACCATTCTCGAAAAGCTTGTCTAACCACTCCTTCGGAGCAACGAAACGACCTTCTCCATGAGATGCCGGGTTACAGTAGACGCCGCCAAGCTCAGCCTGTGCTAACCATGGGGACTTGTTGGTCACTACCTTGGTATATACCATCTTGGAAATATGACGTCCGATGGTATTGTAGGTCAGAGTCGGTGAATCCGGTCTCTGGTGTGTAATCTTGCCGTAAGGAACCAGACCTAATTTAATCAGTGCCTGGAATCCGTTACAGATACCAAGTGCAAGACCGTCACGCTCATTTAAAAGCTTGTTTACAGCTTCTTTCATCTTCTCATTACGGAATGCTGTTGCAAAGAATTTTGCTGAGCCTTCCGGTTCATCTCCTGCGGAGAATCCACCAGGGAACATGATAATCTGTGCTTCATCAATTGCTTTTACAAATGCATCAACAGAATCACGGATGTCTTCTGCATTTAAGTTCTTAAATACCTTTACGGTTACATCTGCACCTGCATTTTCAAATGCTTTCGCACTATCGTACTCGCAGTTGGTTCCCGGGAATACCGGAATAAATACATGTGGGCGGGCAACTTTGTGCTTGCAGACATAAATGTCTTTTGTATCGTAAAGTCCGCTCTTCACTTCTTCTGTTCCGGTGGTTGCTCTGGTTGGGAATACTTTCTCTAAAGTCTGTCCCCATGCTTCGATTGCTTCATCCATGGAAATGCTCATATCACCATAGATAAAGTTCTTGCTGTCATTTACTGCACCCACAACAGCTCCGTTTGCTGCAAGGCCTGCTGTTGCAAGGATTTCCTGTGCTTTTACAACTTTATTTTCCGGAACTTCTGCTACGATATTTCCAAAGCCCGGTGCAAATAATGTTTCTTTTGTTACATCTGCATTTACAGTAACGCCAAGTTTATTACCAAATGCCATCTTGCTGACTGCTGCTGCAAGACCTTTTCCGTCTAATGCATAAGCTGCTACGATAACGCCTGTCTCAGTCATTTCATGAATTGCATCATAAAGCTTCATAACCTGTGCGTAATCAGGCATATCATAAGCATCTTTTTCGATGGTAAATAACATCAGCTTATCATTTTCTTTCTTAAGCTCCGGTGTGATAACATCTTTTTCTTTTGCTACATCAACTGCAAAGGATACCAGTGTTGGCGGTACATCAATTTCATTGAAGGAACCGGACATGGAATCCTTTCCACCGATGGATGGAAGTCCGAAACCAATCTGCGCATTATAAGCACCAAGCAGTGCTGCAAATGGCTGGCTCCAACGACTTGGCTCCTCCGACATTCTGCGGAAGTATTCCTGGAATGTGAAACGAATCTTGTGGAAATCACCACCGGCTGTTACGATACGGGAAACAGACTCTAATACTGCATAAGCTGCTCCATGGTATGGGCTCCATGAAGATAAATATGGATCAAATCCGTAACTCATCATGGTTACTGTATCGCATTTTCCATTCATAACCGGAAGCTTTGCAACCATACTCTGTGTCTCGGTCAACTGATATTTTCCACCATATGGCATGTATACACTGCCTGCTCCGATGGAACCATCAAACATTTCTACGAGACCCTTCTGGGAACATACGTTAAGGTCTTTTAATTCATTTAACCATGCTGCTTTCATATCGCCTGCTGCAACTGCTTCTTCTACAGCCTTTGTGCCGATTTTATTTAAATAATTCTCTTCTTTTACCGGAAGCTCTACCTTTACATCAGTCTCCTGATGTGCTCCGTTGGTGTCTAAGAATGCTCTGGAAAGATTTACAATTTCTTTTCCTCTCCAGGATAATACTAATCTTGGCTCTTCGGTTACAACGGCAACTTTCACAGCCTCTAAGTTTTCTTCTTTTGCATAATCTAAGAACTGCTGTGCATCTTCCGGTGCAACAACAACTGCCATACGCTCCTGAGACTCGGAAATAGCAAGTTCTGTTCCGTCCAGTCCGGCATATTTCTTAGGTACTTTATCCAAATCAACCTGTAATCCGTCTGCAAGCTCTCCGATTGCTACGGACACTCCACCGGCACCAAAGTCATTACATTTCTTAATAATGTGGGCAACTTCTTCTCTGCGGAAAAGTCTCTGAATCTTACGCTCGGTAGGTGGGTTACCTTTCTGAACCTCTGCTCCACAGGTATCAATGGATTCTGTATTGTGTGCTTTGGAGGAACCGGTTGCTCCACCACAACCATCACGTCCGGTACGTCCGCCTAAGAGGATAATAATATCTCCCGGGTCAGAAGTCAGTCTCTGAACGGCACGACGAGGTGCTGCTCCCATAACGGCTCCGATTTCCATTCTCTTAGCAACATAATCCGGATGATATACTTCTTTGACATATCCGGTAGCAAGTCCAATCTGGTTACCATAGGAACTGTATCCCTGTGCTGCGCCGCGAACCAGTTTCTTCTGAGGAAGCTTTCCTTCCATGGTATCTTTTACAGATACGGTAGGGTCAGCAGCTCCGGTTACACGCATTGCCTGATATACATAGGTACGTCCTGACAACGGGTCACGGATTGCTCCACCAAGACAGGTTGCAGCTCCACCAAACGGCTCGATTTCGGTTGGGTGGTTGTGGGTCTCATTTTTAAAGTTTACAAGCCATTCTTCTGTCTTGCCATCTACTTCAACAGGCACTACGATAGAGCAGGCATTAATCTCATCGGACTCTTCCTGATCCTGTAATTTTCCTTCTTTTTTCAGACGCTTCATTGCCATTAATGCAATGTCCATTAAGCAGACAAATTTGTCATCTCTGCCTTCATACATTTTCTTGTGTGTATCAAGATAATCCTCATATGTCTTTTCCATTGGCTCTTTGTAGAAACCATCTTCAAATGCAACATTTTTCAGCTCGGTAGAAAATGTGGTATGACGGCAATGGTCTGACCAGTAGGTATCCAGCACACGAATCTCGGTCATGGATGGGTCTCTATCTTCTTCTCCATGGAAATAGTTCTGAATATGTAAGAAATCCTTGAATGTCATAGCCAGTCCAAGGGAATCATAGAGTGCTTTTAATTCCTGCTCCGGCATATCCTTAAATCCGGTCATAATCTTAACATCTGCAGGCTCCGGGAACTCTGTTACCAAAGTCTCAGGCTTCTCCATGCCGGTTTCTCTGGAATCTACCGGGTTGATGCAGTGATGCTTGATTGCCTCTAACTGCTCAGCGTTGATATCTCCGTAAATAACATACGTTGTTGCGGTACGGATAACCGGCTCTTCATCCTCTTTTAAAAGCTTCACACACTGCTCTGCAGAATCTGCTCTCTGGTCGAACTGTCCCGGAAGGAATTCAACGGAAAATACTTTTCCATCCCCCATTTCAAAATTCTCTTCATAGACATCATCTACCGGCGGCTCTGAAAATACAGTCTGAACTGCTCTTTTATATACATCATCGGAAATGTTTTCAATATCATAACGAATCAGGACACGTACCTTATCTACTGCGCTAATTCCAAGATAACTCTTAATCTCTGCATGTAACTCTTTGGCGCGTACTGCGTAAGCGTCTTTTTTCTCTACATACACTCTTCTTACCTTACTCATCTTCTACCTCCTGAATGTTTACTTTCTTATGTTCATTATAGCACGGCATTATGAATAAGAACAATTAATATATTTAATTTTATTTATAAGAGTTACTAATGTTGACACAGTTATAAGCGTCACTTATAATAAAGGAAAATATGTAAGATATGCATTCTGATATGATAAAGGAGCCATTATGGATATTAATTACGAATTATATAAAGTATTCTACCACGTTGCTACTTCCTTAAGCTTCTCGGAAGCCAGCAAGCAGCTTTACATTTCCCAGTCTGCAGTAAGCCAGTCCATCAAGACCTTAGAAAAGAAATTAGAGCAGCCGCTTTTTATCCGGAGCACCAAGAAAGTCCAGCTTACTCCGGCAGGACAGGTTCTGTTAAAACACATTGAGCCTGCCATGAATCTCATCGCCCGCGGAGAAAACCAGCTCTTAGAATCCAATACCCTTGGATTGGGTCAGCTTCATATTGCTGCCAGCGACACTATCTGCCGTTATTTTTTAGTACCTTATTTAAAAGAATTTCATAAAAAATTTCCCAGCGTTCCCATCAAGGTTACCAATGCAACTTCTCTTGGCTGCGTTGACCTCTTAGAGCAGGGAAAAGTCGATATTGCCGTTACCAACTGCCCGAATGTACGATTAAATCAATCCTACATCCGCAAAATGGTACTGGATTTTACGGATGTATTTATTGCGAATCCATCCTACTTTAATTTAAAACAACAGGAATTAAGTTTCCGGGATTTAACAAAATATCCTCTGCTGATGCTCGATAACAAGAGTACCACCAGCGAATTCATGCACAATCTCTTCCTTTCCCATCAGTTGGAGCTGATTCCGGAAATTGAACTGAGCAGTAATGACCTTCTGATTGACCTTGCCCGTATCGGTCTTGGTATCGCCTGCATTCCGGACTATTGCTTGAAACATGAATCTAAGGATTTGTTTATCTTAAAAACTTTAGAACCTCTTCCACGAAGACAACTTGCTGTCTCCGTAAATCCGAATCTGCCGATTCTTACTTCCACAGAAGAATTCTTAAATCTGCTGCCGACATTATAAATGCTTTTCCTCCCAGAAGGCAGCCAGCTTTTCTTCCAAATTAGATAGCTGGCACACACTCCGCTGTTCCCACTCTCTTGGGAACAGCCGCTGATAATCATTCTGCAGAAAGCGTTCATCCAAAAGCTCGATAATTCCCACATCTTCTGCAGTCCGGATAACGCGTCCCGCTGCCTGAAGTACCTTATTCATCCCCGGATACCGATAGGCATAGTCGAATCCCATGCCCTCTTTCTTATCATAATACTCTTTTAAAATTTCCCGCTCATTGCTAATCTGCGGCAGACCGGTTCCTACGATAATTGCGCCAATCAACTGCTCCCTCTTTAAGTCAATTCCTTCTCCAAAGATTCCGCCCATGACACAAAATGCCACCAGTGACTCCTCTTTTTCTCTCTGAAATGCTTCTAAAAAAGCTTCTCTTTCTTCTTCCCGCATGCCGGATTCCTGACAGATGCAGGTAATTGTTTCATCCGTCTGCAGCTCAAATGCCTCATGCACTTTTTTCAGGAAAAGATAGGATGGGAAAAACACCATATAATTGCCCTTTTTCTTCTTTATTGTACGATAAATATAATCTGCAATCCTTCCGTATTCTTCCGGTGTTCTTCTGGTATATTTACTGCTGACATCATTTCCGATTAACAAAAGTCTCTTATCCTGAGAAAATGTTGTCTTTGCATAAACCGCATAATTATCCGTTTTATTCGTCAAAAGCTCCTTATAATACTGAACCGGCAGTAGCGTTGCCGAGAAGAAAATCGTAGCATTTCCCTTATCCAGACACTCCTGCAGATTAAAGGACGGATCCACGCAAAAAAGCTTTATGACAAATCTGCCCTCTTCATCATGCTGCCCGTAAATCACATAATGCTCGTCCACACGCTCATAGATATTCAAGAAATTGCGCAATTCAAAATAGAAATCAAGAACCACATCCCGCCCCGGGAACTCCGGATTCTTCTGCATATATTCTTCGATTTTTGCTGCAAGACGCATACAGGAGAAAATGAGATTCGGAATGCTTTCGTAAATCTGATAAGTTTCGCATTCTCTCTTATATTCCAACATCAGCTTATTGCATTTACCCAGTTCTTTCTCAATGGCAGAGCTTCTTGGCTTCATAATTTTCCGCACCGCAAGAATATCCTCTTTGACAAGGGCGGCACTATACATCTCCCGTCCACGTTCCACAAGATTGTGTGCCTCATCCACCAGAAAGATATAATCACCCTTGATGCCATCTGCGAAAAAACGCTTTAGATACACATTCGGGTCAAAGACATAATTATAATCGCAGATAATATTATCCGCCCAGGTTGCCGTGTCCAGACACATTTCAAACGGGCAGACCTGATATTCTTTTGCATGTGCCAGCAAAACTTCTCTTGTCATATTATTTTCTTTCTGTAATAAATCGTAAACCGCATCATTTACCCGGTCAAAATGCCCCTTTGCATAAGGGCAGCTTACAGGATTACAGTCCACTTCCTCACAAGGGCATAATTTTTCTTTTGCTGTAATCTGCACACTCTTTGCCCGATAACCCTTTTCACATAAAATGCCAAGGGTCTCTTTTGCCACATTTGCGGTAACAGTCTTGGCAGTTAAGTAAAAAATCTTATCACCTAATCCTTCTCCCACCGCTTTGATTGCCGGATATAATGTAGAAATGGTCTTGCCTACTCCGGTGGGTGCCTGAATAAACAGATTCTTTTTTCTGGCTATCGTACGGTAAACCCCGGCAGCCAACTCCTTCTGTCCCTCCCGGTACGGAAACGGAAATGCCAGTTCCTTAATGGATGCCTGCCGTTTCTTCCGCCACTCATACTGAAAATCCGCCCATTTCTTATATTTTAAAATCAAATCTGAAAACCATTCCTGCAGCTGCTGCATGCTATATTCATAAGAAAAATATTTTAAATCTCCGGTATCGAGATTTCCATATGTCATCTGAACATTGATTTTCTGTAAATCATTCTGGATTCCATATATGTACGCATAGCACTTTGCCTGTGCCAGATGTACCTTTACAGGTTCTTCCAATAAGTCAAGGCTTAAATATACGCCTTTTATCTCATCAATGGTAACTGTTTCTTCTATTATAATGCCGTCTGCCCGTCCCCAGATTCCAAGCTCATAATTTTCTTCCTCAATAATAATGTTTAAAGGAACCTCGGCATGGTAAGTGCTTCCCATCTTCTTTTGAATCTTCCGATGGAGTCTGCTGCCCGCCTGCATGGCTTCCATCGTATCAAGACTGGCTCTACGGTTATCAATGTCTCCGGAACGCAAGATAAACTCCACCAGATTTCGTACCGATATTCTTATCTGCTCACGTTCCATTCCGCTGTCACCTCATTTCATCCCATCTTATACTTATTTCTATTTATGCTATTCACTATTTTTTCTATTTATCAATTTTTGAAAAATCTCATTTTTCTAGCAGACTTCGAAGGAATTGAAACGTATTCTCATTTCATAATAACAAAAAAATACCAGATAGAAAAGACAATATCCAAATTGTCCGCTACCCGGTATTTCTTCTTACCTTATGAACCTGTATTTTCTGGCTGCCAGAAAACCTGTACCATCATTTAAGCAGTTGCATACTTGCTTAATACATTCTCAAAGTTCATATCATGTCCGCCATACTTAACAGTAAGCTCTCGATTCAGATCAAGACTTAATACTCCAAGAAAAGACTTTGCGTCAATTATTACTCTATTGTATGAAATATCAATGTCAAAATCACATTTTCCTGCCTCACGTACAAAGTCTCTAACCTCTTCTGTGCCAGTTAATTTGATTTTCTTTTCACTCATTTTTTTCACCATCCTCAAAAAAATAACCTGATTTACTTTTGATTCTTGAGCATTATGACACCATTTCTTTTTTTTGTCAATTTTCGCTTACCATCTTAGTATATGAATTTTATGAGCATTTTACACAATAAATTTTTCTGTTTTTCTCCATTTTGGTCTTACCAAAATTAGTTTGCCTGTCACATTTTGTCGTTTTTTATGGTACTTTAGTCACATTTACAAGTTTTTTTTTACTCAGTCAATATTTTTTATCGTTTTTCACAAATTTTTGTGTCAAAAAATGAGGTAATAAGCCTCGCATTCCTTCAAAAGTCTTCAAAAAAGCTCCAAATTCCATCATTATTCATAAACTTCTTTCCACACATAACATTTACATAATACTTACTATTGCACTTTTTTCCGTACATTCAGCGGTTTTCCATATAAGTGGACATTTTGTGTATTATAACGTGATTGTATCACCCATTAATTTCGCCGATTGTCAATCATGCAAGTATGTTGACTCGCTTGCGCTCATTATATTACGTCTTTCGAAGATATCCAGATCCGCTTTTTCTTGAAATATACTATCTCTATAATAATAAGAAGAACGGACACTCCGATTACTGCCAGATAACCATATTTCCATTGAAATTCCGGCATTCCCGGAAAATTCATTCCATACCAGCCTGTAATTAGTGTCAATGGCAAAAAGAGAGTTGTTACAATGGTCAGAATACTCATAATCCGGTTCTGGTGAATATCAATCTGCGTCTGATACATTTCACGGATTTGCTGTAAATACTCGCGGATTGTCTCTACGTAATTATGCAGCCGCTCCACACGATTCATATAGCGTTCCCAGCCCTGTTCCTCCTCTACTAAAGACTCCCGGTTCATATACATCTGCATGAAATCTCCCATATTCATCAACTGTTCATAATATGCCCGGCTCTCTGAAAGCTGCTTCCGATAACGCATAATTACTTCATTAAAATGCTCCGGTATCCTCTTAATTACAACATCCTCTACCTTCTCCAAATTTTCCTCTATCTTTTGCAGATAAAGAATATCATTGTCAATTAATGCATTGCAAATAAAGAGCAACACCATATGAAGTGTGCAGCCATCAAACATATCATTTTTAACCTTTGCCAATATTTCCTGTAATTCCTCATCTTCTTCTATTAAAAATAGTTTATTTTCAAAGAGATAAAAGCCAAAGGAAAACTCTTTTTCCTTTTTACTTCCCTGTTTTGGTACATGTATAATCCCCTGTACACATTCATGAAATGCCTCTACTTTGCTATAGCGGATAAAACGCATGCTGCTAATCAGATTCTTTCGATGCGGATAATTTCCTTCTAATTGCTGAAATTCTTCCATATTTAATAGTATTATCTGCGGTTCTGATTCCTTTTCTATATTTTTCCCATTATCCCTTGCTAAAGAAAGTTCTCCTGATGCCGCATGCAACCAATACCTGTTCATTTCTCTTACAGCTCCCTTCCTCATAATCCTGTTTTCATTCATCACATATTTTCTTCTTTGTCAGTAGACTGCCCTTTATAAAACTTCTCTTTCATTACTTTCTCTTAGATTTTAACACTCTTTGTCTATTTTATACCACTTTTCTTTTTTATACAAAATTTACTGCTAATAGCTGTTTGTGAATTCATGCTAAGTCTGCCGGTAGCTTCTTACGAATACTTGACACAACTACGAGAAACACGCTTTGCGAGTTTCTCGCTACTCGCATAACAGAGAATGTGCCTTGGCACATTCTCGCGCCTGCGGCGGTCGCTTGCGACATCTACCTTATACGCCGCAGTGTGCATCCTCGCAGAGCGTTTTTTACTTTACAGGAAAGCAATTTCCTGTAAAGTAAAAAACAGAAAGTATAAAATATACTTTCTGTTTAAGAACAGGGGTGGAAGGAATCGAACCCTCCTCTGGAGTTTTGGAGACTCTTATTCTACCGATGAACTACACCCCTATATGCTAAAATGACGTACAAGTACGTCACAATAGGTTTGTTTTGTAACATACCTTCAAAACTTCATACAGATTGCTTTCCGAGTT
>ULUH01074305.1_pt1 | contig 17109 bp, 17 predicted proteins | sample 1958241 | NCBI WGS metagenome assembly ULUH01 (sample SAMEA4835753, study PRJEB28245) | human gut metagenome | biome: gut microbiome; material: fecal sample | place: Denmark | collected 2008 | reverse complement strand
AATAAGAAGGACGAAGAGAAATAGTTTTTTAGCTGTTTCTTTTTTTTAGGGAATGATTATGAAGAAAGATTTTATTGAGGGTGCCAAAGCAGCAACACCTATTATTTTAGGCTATATACCCGTTGGTATAGCGTATGGTATGATGGCAAAAGCGACAGGATTAACATTTTTCAAAGCTTTAAGCTTTTCTTTGTTTGTATATACAGGAGCTGGACAAGTGGCGGCAGTTACAATGTTAGCTCAAAATGTTGCCTATATTACAATTGTATTTACGGTATTTATTTTGAATTTGCGGCATATTATCATGAGCACATGCATCATGGAAAAGATGGAGAAGACAAATTTGTGGGTTCGATTGTTTTTATCTTTTGGCATTACAGATGAAGTGTTTGCGATGTCAATGACGGATAAAAAAATAAATAAACTAACTCCATCATTCTTTGCAGGATTAGCTTTGTTTAGTTATCTATCGTGGAATGTAGGCTCCGCTTTAGGCATATTGTTTTCAAGCATACTACCAAGTATTGTATCAAAAAGTTTAGGTGTTTCCTTATATGCGATGTTTATAGGATTATTGGTGCCGAATATGAAAAAGTCAATACGTTTATTATATGTAGTGATTTTGACAATGATCATAAATTTAGTATTAAATCAATTCTTATCGAGTTCATTATCGATTCTGATATCAACACTTGGATGTGCACTAATTGGAATGTGCTTTATTTCTAAGGAGGATCTACAATGAAATTTGGAATATTGATTTTCTTTCTTTGTTTATCTACATATATACCTAGAGTTTTGCCAGCTTTATTCATGGATAAAATTCAAGTATCAGGAAGGTTTTCGACATTTTTACAATTGATTCCATATACAGCCATGGCCTCATTAATATTTCCAGCTATATTGTATGTGGATGATAATATATGGGTTGGTATTGTAGCTGGTGTTGTAGCGGTAATCGCATCACTAAAAAAATTGCCTATAATTGGTGTGGTTTTATCGAGTGTAATAGTTTGTGTAATATTTTATGCATTTGTGCTTTCATGAATGTAAAATATTTACAATCATATTGTAAATGGTTGTAAATAGTGATATAATTTCTTTGGCTTCGAAAGGAAGTTTTAAGAAGGTTTGCGTCAATAGAAATCGATTTTGCTCCTTCCTCAAGTTCACTGATGATTTCAAAGTTGACGTAATAGATTAGGCCTGAGTGAATCCGGGCCTTTTTTCATGCTACAATAGTTTTGGTGATAAATATGGAACGAATAAAAAAACAGATGCAGTTTATATTAGAGATTGATAAAGAGAAACAGATTCAAAGAAAAACTTTACAAAGTAATGGTAAAGACTTTGAAGATGATGCGCAACACGCTTGGCATATGGCCATTATGACATTGCTTTTGAGTGAATATGCAAATGAAGAAATCGATGTATTAAAGACAATTTCAATGTTGTTGATCCATGATCTTGTAGAAATTGATGCGGGTGATACATATGCATATGATGTGCAGGGCTTAAAAACACAAAGTAAAAGAGAAAAGCTTGCCGCAAATCGGATTTTTAATTTATTGCCAGAAGACCAGGCGAAGAAAATGTTTGATTTATGGAATGAATTTGAGGAAAGAAAAACAGCAGAAGCTAAGTTTGCCAAAGTAATGGATAATTTTCAGCCGGTTATGTTGAATGCAGCCACCGATGGAAGAATGTGGGTTGAAAATGGTGTGCATTTAGAACAAATCTTAAAAAGAAATGAAAAGACTCATGAGGGTAGTGAAATGTTGTGGAAGTATATGTATGAGCATTTTATTTTGCCAAATGTAAAGAAGGGAAGAATCAAAAAATGATTCTTCTAATTTTTTGAGCACGCTACTATACAAAACACAGTAGTGGTGATAAACTAGTAGTGAAAGAGGTGGTTTGATGAAAAAAATTGGTATTATAATAATTATTTGTATCCTTGTATGTATTGCGGGAGGTAGTTTTCTTGCGATTCATTTGATTCGTAATGATGAAGTTTCAGAAACTAGGATTGTGAAAGAACCATTGAATCATGAGGGGATAGAGAATTTTACATCTGTGAATTTGGATTTGGTAAGTATGGATGTTAAAATTGAAAAATCGAGTGAGAATGCGATTTCTTATCGTTTGCAGGATGCGAAGAAACAAAAGCTAGAATATTCTGTTGATAATGGCGTTTTAACTGTAAAAGAAACAATTTCAGACAAACATTTTGTTGGTCATGATGATAATGAAGTGGTTATTTATACGACAAATGATTCTTTGGTTGTAAATGGTAATCTTGTTGCTGGGGATGTTGAAATTGAAAACGTGACATTAAAAGATTCTAGAGTAACAAGTGTATCGGGTGATATTTCAATTGAGAATGGAATTTTAAATAATTGTAGTTTCATCACTACAAGTGGAGATGTTGAATTTGATGGGCAATTGACAGGGGATAATTCATTAGAAACCACTTCTGGAGATGTAAGTGTAGAAAATATCAGTAATGTTTCAGTAACAGCTAGTACAACGAGTGGAGATATTGAGATTGGTGAAGAAGAATTTACGGGTTCTGCAACTCGAGTATTAGGATCAAATAATGCGACTTTAACTTTAAATACGACAAGTGGAGATATTGAAATTAACTAAAAAAAGAGGCAAGCGAAATTAATCGTTTGCCTTTAATAGTTCTTCTAGAATTTGAACTGCATTCGTTGCTGCACCTTTACGAATTTGGTCGCCACAACAGAATAAGGATAATGTATGGTTTGTTTCATCAGTGATATCTTTACGAATTCTACCCACATAGACTAAGTCTTGATTTGTTGTATCTTTTGGCATTGGATAGATTTGATTTTTTGGATCATCCTTAAGTAATACGCCTTTGGCATGCGTTAATAATTCTCTTGCCTCATTGACGTCGACTTCATTTTCACATTCGATTGTGATACTTTCAGAATGAGAACGCCAAATTGGAACACGAACACAAGTACAGTTTACTTTTAATGCATCATCGTGCCACATTTTTCTTGCTTCATTTTGCATCTTCCATTCTTCTTTAGAGATGCCTAAATCATCAAAATCACCGATTTGAGGAATAAGATTGAATGCGATTTGATAAGGGAAGGCTTTTGATGGAATATTTTCATCTTCAATTTGATTCTTTAAATCTTCAATTCCTTGAACACCAGCTCCCGAAACAGCTTGAAATGTAGTCACAATCATGCGCTTGATGTGGTATTTCTTGTGTAAAGCATGTAAGGCTACAAGGGCAATGATAGTGGCACAATTTGGATTGGCAATTAAACCATGATGTTTTTTAATGTCTTCTTTGTTTACTTCTGGAATAACTAAAGGTACATCATTTTCTAAACGGAATGCACTTGAATTATCGACAACAATGCATCCTGCTTCTTTTGCCCATGGCATCCACATTTTTGTGATGTCATTTCCAGTTGCTCCTAAAACATAGTCAACACCTTGAAAACTTTCTTTTGTGAGTTCTTCAACAATGTGTCCATCGATCTCTTTTCCTTTTGATCTTGCACTAGCTAATAATTTAAGATTGGCTTTAATATTTCTTTCTTTTAAGCATTCTAACATTTGTTGTCCTACAGCACCTGTAGCACCGGCAATTGCGATTGTTGTCATTCTTCGTTTCCTCCTACAAAAGTATCATATATAACTTGGACTGTTTTTGTGAAGTCTTTTTTCTTAACTCCGACAGTAATATTGATTTCATCACTACCTTGGGCAATCATGACGATGTTGATGTTATTTTTACCTAAGGCACCAAATAATTTTCCACTTGTACCTGGCTTATCTGACATGTTTTTACCCACAGTAGAAATTAAAGCTAAATCATCTTGGACAGTTAGTTTATCTGGTTTTAATTCTTCTTTAAAATGAGCTAAAATTTCATATAGACTTTCTTCAATTTCTTTCTTTTCTACGACAATGTTAAATGAGTCGATTCCACTTGGAATATGTTCAATACTAATATGGTATTTTTCTAAAATAGATAGAGCTTTACGAATGAAGCCAACTTCATTGGACATGTGTTTTTTATAGATGTAGATCGACATGAAATCTTTTTTACCAGCAATACCCGTAATTGGATAGCCACTCTTTATTTTAGAATGCTCCTGGATGATGGTTCCTGCATCTTGAGGGCGATTGGTATTTAAAATGTGGATTGGAATGTTGGCTTCTTTTACAGGGAAAATAGCTTCTTCATGTAAAACACTCGCACCCATGTAAGATAGTTCTCTTAATTCAGAGTATGTGATATGAGTAATTCCTTTTGGATTTTTAACAATGGTTGGATCTGCCATCAAGAATCCTGAAACATCAGTCCAGTTTTCATAGACATCTGCATGAAGACATTTCGCAAGTATGGCCCCAGTGATATCTCCTCCACCGCGAGGGAAAACTTGAATGTGTCCATTGGCACTTGTTCCATAGAACCCTGGGAAAACGAAGTGGTCATATTGGGCATATTTAGCTTGTAGTTTTGCACTTGTTGCTTCCCAATCAATGGATTTATCTAATTTAAAACGAATTATATCTTTGGCATCCACAAAGGCATAACCTAGATATTCAGCCATTAATTTAGCACAGAAATATTCGCCGCGACTTACGATAACAGCTTGAGACATTTGATTTAAATTGGTGTAAAAAGCATCAAGCTCTTTTTCGATAGGCTGCTTTAAACCAAGTTCATTTTTGATTTCGATGAAACGATTTTTGATGAGTTTAAATACACTTGATGCATCCACATGGTATTTTCTGTGTGCATCTAATAAGTATAATAGGTCGGTGATTTTGTTGTCGGTTGAAAATCGTTTTCCAGGAGCCGATACAACGATGTATCGGCGTGTTGGATCTTGTTGAATGATGTTTTTGATTTTTTTGAATTGTTCTGCATTTGCGACGCTAGAACCACCAAATTTAGTGATTTTTAACATGTGAGTTACCTCCATAATGCGATAAAGCTATTTTTATCTAATTCCTTTACTTTCTTAATAATTGACATATCTTGATTTTCAATCCAGTAATAATTGGCTTCCTTCTTTTGGATTGGATAATAATTTTCTAAAGCGATATCACTTCGAATCAACCAAGTTTCTTTTAATAGAGATGTATCGAATTCTTTTGGGGCTGCATAAACAATTTTTCTTTCTTTATCTTCAAGTGTATCTAAAGCATTTTGTACCATAGCCTGCGCTGTAGGTAATTGTCCAGCTCCCTGGCCATAATAGCCTAGTGTATCAAAGCTATGTGAAAGAATTTTTTGGGCATTGTAATTGCTTGGGACGTTGGATAAAAAATCACTTTCATCCATGCAGCAAGGAGCGATAATGGAAATAATCTTATCCCCAATTTGTCTTGAAATGGATAGATGGCGTAATACTTTGTTGTTCATTTTGATGAATTTGATGTCTAGCATCTTGATTGTACGAATTCCTGCATAATAAGGAATGTCAACAATTGGTGTATTGAAGGCTAAACTGTTTGAAATCTTTGTCTTATAGTAAACATCAACGCCATCAATATCGTTAGATGGATCTTTTTCGGCATATCCCTTTTCTTGAGCTTCTTTTAAAACATCTTCAAAATCCAAGTTGTTTTTTTGCATAGAATCTAAGATGTAGTTGCTCGTGCCATTAAAAATACCTTCATAGCCTTGTAGTGGTTCAAGTCTTTTTAATTTTAATAAGGCATCAATGAAGGGGATGCCACCGGCAACACAAGCTTCAACTTGAATGGATCCACCATACTCTCTTTCAAGCTCTAAATACGTATCTAAGTATGTAGCAACAACCGCTTTGTTTGAACTAATGACATGTTTGCCTTTTTTTAAAGCTTTTTGAATCAATGTGTTGGCTGGTTCTAATCCGTTTAAACATTCAAAAACGATATCAATATCATCTTGAATTACCATGTCTTCATTGTTTGAAAAATAAGGTAAGTTTTCCTTTTCTTTACGTACATATACGTATTTGATATTGATATCTTCGAGTGAATTCGCAAGGATTTCAATCCCTTTTCCGACAACTCCATAACCTAAGATAACTGCGTTCATATCGTTCCTCCTGTATCTTTTTAGAAAACACTTGTTTTTAAAGTGTGAACATTGTATCATATGACATATAGATTTTCAAGGAGGATTCTCATGAACGATTATATTTCTACAAGAGACGCACACCAAAGCGTTTCAAGCAAGCAAGCTATACTAAATGGAATGAGCCCAGATGGAGGCTTATATGTACTTCCAACTTTAGACCAAATTCATTTGGATCTATCTTTAATTTGTACAATGTCCTATAAAGAAAATGCGGTTTATATTCTTTCACATCTTCTTACTGATTATACAAAGGAAGAATTAGAGGCATGTGTTGAAAATGCATATGTGAATTCTTTTTCTAAACAAGAAATTACACCAGTTAAAAAAGTAGATGACGTTTATGTTTTAGAACTTTTCCACGGTCCTACATGTGCTTTTAAAGATGTTGCCCTAACCCTTTTACCTCAATTGATGTCCTGTGCATTAAAAAGCACAAACCGAAAAGCTTTGATTTTAACTGCTACAAGTGGAGATACAGGTAAGGCTGCTTTATCTGGATTTTGTGATGTTGAAAATATTGGTATCAATGTTTTCTATCCATATAAAAAGGTAAGTGCGATTCAATATCGTCAGATGGTTACGCAAAAAGGTAAAAATGTGAATGTGTTTGGCATTCAAGGAAATTTTGATGATGCGCAAAGCCAAGTAAAACGCTTGTTTTTGGATTCAGAATTGAATGAATATTGCGCAAAACAAAACATTTTATTGACAAGTGCTAATTCCATTAATGTGGGTCGTTTGGTTCCTCAAATTGTGTATTATTTTGATAGTTATAAACAATTGGTTCTACAAGGTGATATTCAATTGGGGGATAAAGTATCTTTCAGTGTTCCAACAGGAAACTTTGGAGATGTTTTAGCTGGATATTATGCGTATTTAATGGGACTTCCAGTTGAAAAGTTCTATGTTGCCAGCAACGCCAATCGTGTATTAACGGATTTTTTAACGACAGGTGTTTATGATCGTAATCGTGAATTTATCCAGACAATTTCACCAAGTATGGATATTTTGATTAGTTCAAATTTAGAAAGATTATTATATTATGCTTCAAATAAAAATACACAAAAAGTATCGAAATGGATGCAGGAATTAAATGAAAAAGGTCGTTACCAGATTGATGATAATACGTTTAATACTATTAAAAATTTATTTGCGTGTGGAAGCGTAGATGATAACAATACAAGTTTAGAGATTAAATCAGTTTATGATAAAACCAAATATGTATTGGATCCACATTCAGCTATTGCGTATAAGGTTGCAAAGGAATGTAAAAATCGTCCTATTGTATCTTTGGCAACGGCTTCTCCATATAAATTTAGTCAAGATGTTTTAAAGGCATTGGGATATAAGGAAGAAAATGAATGGAAGGCAATGCAAGATTTGTCAAAATATTGTCAGGATGAAATCCCTGCTCAATTAAAGGAACTTCAAGATTTAGAAATTTTACATAATAAAGTGATTGATGTAGCATCTATGGAAGATGTCGTATGTCAAAGTACTAAAGAGGTATTCCATGATTAGTGTATATGTCCCGGCAACAAGTGCAAATTGTTGTGTGGGATTTGATTGTTTAGGAATGGCTGTGGATTGGTGGGCACATTTTACTTTTGAAGAAAGTGATGAATTGATTGTAGAAGGTTGTCCAGATGATTTTAAGGGAAGTAATAATTTAGTTGTTCAAGCTTTTTATACGACATGTGATTATTTACATCTAGAGTATCCAACTTTTAAATTAACGATTGATACAGATATTCCATTTGCGAGGGGGTTGGGTTCAAGTTCAACTTGTGTTGTTGCTGGAATCTTAGCTTGTGATGCTTGGTTTAAAAAGAATATGGACAAGATGGAAATTTTAAAGATTGCAACAAGTATTGAGGGGCATCCTGATAATGTAGCTCCGGCTATTTTTGGTCAGGCAACAGCTTGTTTTATGGAAAAAGAAGATGTGAGAATGAGTCTAGTAAATTGTGCTGACTATTATTGTATGGCCATTGTTCCTGGGTATGAAGTAAAAACGTCTCAGGCAAGAAAGGTTTTGCCAACTGGTATGGCATTTAAAGATTGTGTGAATCAAGTTTCGCATGCACTTGTATTTGTACAGGCTTTGCAGCAAGGAAATGAAAAACTTTTGGCAAGCTCTTGTAAGGATTCATTGCACGAACCATATCGCAGGCAATTTATAAAGGAATATGATACGATAAAGGAGTATTGTACGCAAAAACAACTTCCAATGTGGATTTCAGGAAGTGGTTCAACAATGATGGTTGTTTCTTTAGAAAAGAATCGTTTGATTGAATTATCTAAGTTTTTAGATAAAAATTTGAATGAATTAGATCATCGATGTTTAACGATAGCCAAAAAGGGGGCGTTTATTAAGTATGAGTAAATATTATGTCGTGAGTGGTGATATTTTACCGGATGTATTAGAACAAGTCATGCAGGCGCGTATTTTATTGCAGTCAGGTAAGGCAAAAAGAATTAGTGAAGCCGTTAAAATGGTTGGTATCTCACGTGGTACATATTATAAATATAAGGATGCAGTATTTTCATTTAATGCTGAGCAATCCAATCGAAAAGCGATTATTTCAATGATTTTAAGAAATGAAAAGGGAACACTTTCAAAGGTGTTGTCTTTAGTATCTGTAAAACAAGTCAATGTTTTGGCAATTAACCAAACAATTCCGATTAATGGTATTGCCAATGTGGCATTAACATTAGATATTAGTGATTTGGAAATTAGCATTCAATCTTTGGTGAGTTTGATTGAAGCTATGCCTATGGTGGAAAAGGCAGATTTGGTAGCTGTAGAATAATGAGACGTGTTTTAAGTTTTATATTTGGTTGGTGCTTTATTATTGTATGTGTTGTTTTTAGTGTCAAGAGTACAGCATTAAACCCTAATTTTTACATTCCTAAATATGAAGAAATGGAATTGGCTAGTGATATTGGTGTTTCTAAGAAAGATTTAAATCAAAGTATACGTTTATTACTGGATTATTTGAATGATAAGCGTGATGATATAAAGGGACACATCACATGGTATGGTGTATCACAGGAAACGTTTAATGAAAAAGAAACAAGTCATATGGTGGACGTGAAGGCTTTATATCAGAATGCTCTAAAAGTAGCTAAAATGGCATTTATTATTTTAGTATTGATTGTTTTATATTTTTTCTTAAATGATAAAACATTGATGTTTGCGTATTTAAGTAAAGGATTTTTGATGGCCATGTTTACATTCATATTGATGCTTGTGTTTTTTGGATTCTGGATCTTGACAGATTTTACGAGTTTTTGGACATGGTTTCATACAATATTCTTTTCAAATCAATTGTGGTTATTAGATCCAAATACGGATTTTATGATCTGTATGCTTCCAGAAACAATTTTTTATAAGCTAGTAATTGCTTGTGTAGTCAAAGCAATTAGTTTCATGGCTTTAGCCAGTGTTTTGGCAATATATTATATGGTGAAAAAGGCACCAATAGGTTTTGAAAGATGATTGTATTGGCATCAAAGTCTCCTAGAAGAAAAGAGATATTAAAAGCATTGGGCTATGATTTTATAGTTTGTCCTGCTTTAAAGGATGAAGTGTTTGATTTAAACTTAGGTTTAGATGAGGCATTAAAAAAAGTAGCTGAATCAAAGGCAAAAGAAGTAAGAGAATCTTACTTAGATTCAATTATTATATCGGCAGATACAATAGTATGTTTGGATGATAAGATATTGGGAAAACCTAAATCAAAGAAGGATGCGATACATACGTTGAAATCTTTATCGAATCGTAAACATCAAGTGAAAACAGGGGTTTGTATAATTTCTAAAAATCAGACATTTTTGCATGTCGAAACAACAAATGTTTATTTTAAGAAGTTGGCGGATGAAGACATTTTATCCTATGTAAATAGTGGAAAATGTATGGATAAAGCAGGCTCTTATGGGATTCAGGAATGTGATTTTGTAGATCATATTGAGGGGGATTATACCAATGTGGTAGGTTTACCTAAATATGTCGTTGAAACGATGTTGAAAGACGTTGCACTCTAGTAAGAGAAATGATAAAATAGCGTGGTAATAATTTAGAGGAGGAACATATAAATGTCTAATGTTATTAATAAAAAAGATTTAGCTGAAAAGTTGGCTGAAGAATTTGGTTGTTCAAAAAAAGACGCAACAGCTTATGTTCAATTCGTATTCGATACAGTAGCTGATACTTTAAAAGATAATGGTACTGTAGATGTATTCGGATTTGGTAAATTCTCAATTAGCGAAAGAGCAGCTCGTACAGGTATCAATCCAGCTACTAAAGAAAAGATTGAAATTGCTGCAAGCAAGTCTGTTAAATTTAAAGCTAGCAAAGCTTTGAAAGATGCTGTTAAGTAAGAAGATTCGATAATGAATCTTCTTTTTTTTCATGCTATAATATTAAATACAAAATTAAGATAATTGAGAGGAGATTTTAATGAGCTTACCAATATATGTGATCGGACACAAAAATCCAGATACAGATTCGATATGTGCAGCTTTGGCTCTTGCTGAATTAAAAAGACAGACAGGAATTAACGCAATGGCTGCTCGTTTGGGCACATTGAATCCAGAAACAAAATTTATATTAGACAAATTAAATGTGAATATGCCAGTCTTATTAACAACAGCACGTTCAACATTAGAGGAAATTGAAATCGATGATGCAGTGACGATTGAAGAAGGACAAACGATTCGTCATGCATGGGATCTATGTTTAGAAAATCATGTTAAGACTTTATATGTTGTAGATGATAAAAATGAATATAAAGGTATGGTTACTTTGGGAGATGTTTCCAAAGTTCAAATGCAGGATTTAAATATTACAAGTGAATTGTTAAAAGAAACACCTTTAGATAATTTAGTAGCGAGTGTAAAGGGATCCTTTATTTTAAAGGGAAATCTTGAACGAAGTGGTTTTGTTCGTATTGCAGATAAGCGTTTAATGGAAAGAGATTTAAAGGGCGCTATCATGGTATTGAATGATCATGAAGATAGCATGATCAAGAGCATGGCAAAGGGTTGTGCGGTTATTGTGGTTGCGGAAAACTTTGTTCCAAATAGCTATATTATTGAAATGGCAAAACAGATGGGAGTTACTTTAATTAGTACGCCTTATAATATTATGAAGATCATTCAAATGATTTATCGTTCCATTCCTGTCGAATTGATCATGACTCCAGCTAATAAAGTGATTCGCTTTAGTAAGAGTGAGTATGTGGAAGATGTAGAACGTGAAATGTTGAAGACGCGTCACTCTTCTTATCCGGTTGTTTTCCAAAATAAAATCTTGGGTTCTGTTGCTCGCTATAACTTATTGAAGGCGGAAAAGAAACGTTTTATTCTTGTAGATCATAATGAAAAGAAACAAAGCATTAGTGATATTGAAACGGCAGATATTGTAGAAATTGTGGACCACCACCGAATTGGTGATATTGAAACGGATCGTCCAATTGTATTTAGAAATATGATTGTAGGTAGTTCATGCACGATTGTAGGATTAATGTATGCAGAATATGGTGTAAAAATGCCTGAAACGATCGCAAAATTAATTGCGTATGGTATGATTAGTGATACAATGAATTTCAATTCACCAACATGTACTCCAATAGACCATAATTTAGCTAAGCGTTTATCAAGTGAATATGATCTTGATTTTGATGCGATGGCAAAAGAATTGTTTGAAAATACAGCTACGATTCGTGGAAAAGAATTTAAAAATATTCTTTATAATGATGTCAAAGAGTATATGTTAAGTGGATACCATATTGCGGTTAGTCAGGTTTTTACATTTGATTTAAGTATTGTGGATGAAATCAAAGAGGATTTCTTGAAATATATGGAGGAACAAAATAAAGTTCATGAATATGACTTAATGTTGATGGTTATCACAAATGTGGAAGGTCGTGGATCACGCTTCTTATATGTAGGAAAATTATCTTATTTTGTTCGTGATGTTGTGGAAGAATTTAAAGATCAAGGATTTGTTTCTCGTAAAAAACAAATTGTGCCTCGTTTAGCACAAGAACTGGCATAAAAGGGGGATTTGAAATGGCAGTAGAAAAAAGATTAATGCATTATGCATCATTTGATACACAATCAAGTGAAGAAAGTACAAGTGCACCTAGTACTGAAAAACAATTGGTGTTAGCTCGTGAATTAAAAAAAGAATGTGAATCATTAGGTTTTGATTCTGTTGAATTAACGGATACAGGAATCGTATATGCTTACTTAAATGCGAATACAGATAAAAAGATGGATCGTGTTGGTTTTATTGCGCATATGGATACGGCTAGTGAAATTACGGGCGCGGATGTGAAGTGTCGTGTGATTTCAAAGTATGACGGAAATACAATTCAGTTAAATGATGATTATTCTATGACTAAAGAAGAATTTCCAGCTTTGGCAAACTGTATTGGTGATGATTTGATTGTGACAGATGGGACGACTTTACTTGGTGCAGATGATAAAGCAGGGATTGCGATTATTTTAGAGGCTATGGAACAATTGATTCAATCTAAAAAGGAGCATGGATTTATTGCGATAGCCTTTACTCCAGATGAAGAAGTGGGTCGTGGTGTTGAAAACTTTGAATTAGATAAATTTCCAGTAGATTATGCATTCACAATTGATGGAGATCGTATTGATTCGGTAGATTATGAAACATTTAATGCTGCACAGGCTGTTGTGACATTTGATGGAACGAGTATCCATCCTGGGGATGCAAAAGATCGTATGGTTAATGCAAGCTTATTAGCTATGGAATACGCTTCAAGCCTTCCAAAGAAACAAACACCTTCACATACACAAGGACGTCAAGGTTTCTATCATTTAGTGGGTATGGAAGGGATTTGTGAGGACGCAAAATTAACTTATATTTTGCGTAATCATAGTAAACAAAGTTTTATTGCACAAAAACAAAAAATGGAAGCTATTGCGAATAAGATGAATGAAAAGTATGGAAATCGTGTTCATGTTTCTATTCGTGATCAATATGAAAATATGCGCCAATATATGCATGGAGATATGCGAAGTGTAAATAAGGCAAAATATGCATTGCGTCAATGCGATGTCACACCTATTAGTACACCTATTCGTGGTGGAACAGATGGAGCTATGTTGACAGCTAGAGGACTTATTTGTCCAAATTTAGGTACAGGTTCTTTTAATCATCATGGTCGTTTTGAGTTCGCGAGTGTTCAAAAGATGGAAAAGATGGTTGAAATCGTATTAAAGATTGTTGAATAGGAGATTATCATGGATTACGCAAAGGAAGCTTTAAGATTACATGCGAAGTGGAACGGTAAATTAGAAACAGTTCCAAAAATGAAGATTGAAAATAAAGATGATTTATCGATTGCTTATACACCAGGTGTTGCAGCACCTTGTTTAGAGATTGAAAAAGATAAAAAGAATAGTTATGTCTATACAGGAAGATCTCATACAGTAGCTGTCATTAGTGATGGTAGTGCTGTTTTGGGACTAGGAAATATTGGTCCTGAAGCAGGTATGCCTGTTATGGAAGGTAAATGTGTATTGTTTAAGGCATTAGGAAATGTAGATGCAGTTCCATTATGCTTAAATACGCAGGATACAGATGAATTGGTTCAAATTATTTCAAGTTTAGAACCTAGCTTTGGTGGTATCAATTTAGAAGATATTGCGGCTCCTCGTTGTTTTGAAGTTGAAAAAAGATTACAGGAAAAAATGAATATTCCAGTTTTTCATGATGATCAGCATGGTACAGCTATTGTAGTTTGTGCGGCTTTAGTCAATGCTTTAAAATTGGCTGAAAAACAAAATCCAACAATCGTTATCAATGGTGCTGGTAGTGCTGGTGTTGCGATTGCGACTTTAATTTTAAAAATTGGTTTGGGAAACGTAATTTTAGTGGATAAACAAGGAATCTTAATAGCAAATATGAATTTAACAAGTGGTCAAAGAGGATTGATTGATAAGTTAAACAAAGAAGGAAAAACGGGTTCTTTAAAGGATGCATTAGTAGGTGCTGATGTATTTATTGGCGTTAGTGCAGGTCATATTGTATCTAAAGATATGATTGCTTCTATGAATGAAAAGGCAATAGTATTCCCTATGGCAAACCCTGTTCCTGAAATTGAACCGGATGATGCGAAGGAAGCTGGAGCTTATATCGTGGGTACAGGTCGTAGTGATCATCCTAACCAAATCAATAATGTTTTGGCTTTCCCTGGTATTTTTAAAGGAGCATTAAAAGCTGGTGCTACATGTATCAATGATGCGATGAAAGAAGCAGCTGTTTATGCGATCAGTTCTATGGTTACAGAAGATATGTTAGATAGTGAACATATTATTGTTTCTGCTCTAGATCCTAGAGTTGCAGATGTTGTAGCACAAGCAGTGGCAGATGCGGCAAAAGAAAGTGGTGTAGTGCGTGAGTAGAGTAGGTATTGTTGCAGAAGGTGGAGGAACTAAGGCTGCTTATTCTGCAGGAGTATTGAAGTGTTTACTTGAGCATGATGTTGTACTTCCTTATTGTGTAGGGATAAGTGCTGGTACAGAAATTTTGTTGAGTTATGTGTCTAAACAAGTGGATCGTCTAGAGGTGACTGGAATTGATGCGCCTTGTCAAAAAGGTGTAGTTGGTTTAAGACCGTTTTTAAAAGAAGGTTCTATATTTGGTATTGAAGCAACTTATGATTTTATTGAGTCTAGAGTTCCGTTAGATTTAGAGGCTTTTCAAAATAGTGAAACACAGATGGAAGTAGGTCTATATAATTTAAAGACGCATAAAGTTGAATATTTTGATAAGAGTCATATTGATAAAGATGAAACGTTGATCAAGGCGAGTTGTGCATTATTACTTCTAGCTAAACCTTATGAATTTAATGGTGAAATGTGGATGGATGCAGGTCTTGTGGATATGATTAGTATTGAACAAAGTCTTCGTGCTGGAAATGATAAGCATATTGTGATTTCTACAAAGGAAGAAGGCTATGTTCGTAATCCAGCTCCTAAATGGCAATTGTGGTTATCTAATTTGGTATATAAAGATAAACAAATTACGGATGATTTAAGAAATCGTCATATTCGTTATAAGGAACAGTGGGATAAGATTGCAGAATTAGAAAAACAAGGAAAAGCTTTAGTTTTGCGTCCGCATAAAGATTTGGGTGTCACTCGTTATACGACAGATCCAGAAAAATTGGGTCCTTGGTTTCAATTAGGATATGATGAAACTTTAGAGCGTATGGATCAAATTAAGGAATTTATTAAATAAAAAACCTGGATTTCCAGGTTTTTCTTTTGCCACAACAATCATTTAAGGAGGTTTGTTGTGGCAATAGTGATTACATTATGCGTAAGTGCTGTATGTTTTAAACTACTAGAAAAGAGATTGTAATCACATTAATAAGTATAGAGAGTCAATGTGAATTTATTATTAAAAATCGAAAATTCTTTTAAAAAAATTAGAAAGAGGATATTATTAAGTTATGAACGGTTATTTTTTTGATATGGATGGAACACTTTATAATAACAAGTTCCATGAAGTGAGTGAAAAAACATTTAAGATGTTAAATGAACTACAAAGACAAGGGCACTTTGTAGCTTTATGTACAAGTCGTTGTCAATCGGAATTACAAAATCTTCCTTCTTGTATGCGAAATTTTCAATTTGATTGTATGATCAGTGATGGTGGTGCTTTGATTTTGGATAGACATAAAGAAGTTCTTGAAATGAATTGTATTTCTAAAGCCACAATGAAAACTATAGATTCTTTTTGTAAGGAACATAATCTAGTGTATCGTTATAGTACAAGGAATGGAAATTATTTTGGTACGCCGTATTCGAAGTATGCACATGATATCTATTTTCATTTGTATTTAAATAGTCCAATATTTAAACTATATGAGAATGATGATGTATTAAATCTTCTTGTCTTTTGCGAAGGAAAAGATAAAGAAAAATTTAGGCCTTTGATCAAAGATTTGGGTATTGTAGAATTTTTTGATTGTTTTGAGATTCGTGCTAATCAAATTGATAAGGCAACGGCTGTTAAAAAAATTATGGATTATCATAAGTTTGATACAACATATTGTTTTGGGGATGGAACAAATGATGTGGATATGTTGAAAATGGCGGATGTTGGTGTTGCGATGGGTAATGCGTGTGATGCATTAAAAGAAGTTAGTGATGTTGTGATTGGAAAAGTGGATGAGGATGGCATCTACAATTACTTAATGGAAAATAAAAGCTGAATAGGAGGAGAATAAGATGGCTTATATTTTAGAGAATGATGTATTGAAGTTGGAGTGTACTCAAAAGGGTGGTGAAATGTTACACCTAGTAAAGAAGAGTATACAAAGAGAAACATTATATCAAGGAGATCAGGGGTGGTCTGGAAGAAATCCTTCTCTATTTCCAATGGTAGGAAATACGTATACAAAGGATTATGAAATTGATGGAAAAAAATATGCAATGAAAAATCATGGCTTGATCCGTTATGCGACTTTAAAGGGTGAAAGTAAAGAAGATAAACTTGTATTTAGCTTGGATGCAAACGAGGAAACGTTAGCTCAATATCCTTTTAATTTCCATTTTGAGATTGGATATAAATTGGATGGAAACAAAGTATTGATCAATTATCATATTAAGAACAATGATGAAAAGGATATGCCTTTTGGGTTTGGCTTGCATCCTGGATTTAAATTGGATGATGAATTTTCAACATATACTTTAGAATTTGAAAAAGAAGAAAACGTAAAACAATTGTTGTTTGATCCTAGCTACGAAAAGAATGTGGAGTATCAGGATGTTGCGCTTAAAGAATGGAAATTGTCTAGAAATGATGTGAAGAAGTATGCGACGATTATTTATAAAGATTTAAAATCAAGTTTTGTGACTTTAAAACATGGAGATGATGAAGTTGTTCGTGTATCGATTGAGGGATATCCATATTTAGCTTTATGGACACATGA
>ULUH01002446.1_pt1 | contig 17292 bp, 18 predicted proteins | sample 1958241 | NCBI WGS metagenome assembly ULUH01 (sample SAMEA4835753, study PRJEB28245) | human gut metagenome | biome: gut microbiome; material: fecal sample | place: Denmark | collected 2008 | reverse complement strand
GTTTTGAAATCATTTCTGAATCACTTCCTGCAAAAATCATAACACAAGTTGCAAATTTTTTCAATAGGTTTTGAGAAAAAAGGTCTCAAAGTGTCCCCAAATGTCGTCTTCTTGTCCCGAAATGCAAATAGTTAAATTTGTAAACAATTACGAACCATAATGTTCAGCTTAAAAATTCCGTCATCATAATCGAAACTTACTAACCCACCCAATCTATCAACGGAGGATTTGATACTGTTTATCCCTATGCCGTGAAGCCCTTGTTCTTTCTTTGTTGATGTTAAAACAGATGTATCTACCTTATCTGATGTATTTGTAATGACAATAAATAGCTTCTCTCGTTCTTCCATTAGGCTTATCCAAATATGCTTATGTGATACACCAGCTCTCTGGCAACCTTCTATTGCATTGTCAAGAGCGTTTCCGATGATACGGCACAACTCCAATTCGTCTGCCTTGATATTTGTTATGATATTGACCTTGCAAATAAACTCTATACCGTATGTCTGAGCAAGAGAACCCTTGATGTTCACAATAGAATCGACGGCATTATTACCAGTATAGCAGAGTCTGTTAGCAAGCCTTACAAATGAGCTTAGCTTGACAAGATATTCCTTAGCAGAATCAGTATCATTGTTTTCCAACATATCATTCAGAACTAAAAATTGATTTTCAATATCGTGTTTAAACTCTCGTACTTGCTTGTATGACAGGGTAAGCAGCTTATAGTTTTCCTGTTCCTGTTGCTTTATTGTTTCAAGGTATTTTAACTTTATCTTATCTTCAAAACTTTCAAAGAAATTAAACATAGCAAGGTTTATAAAGATAATTCCTGCAAGAGAAACGCCCAAAGAAACATAACTATAAGTGTTGCTGCCAACAAATCCATCAAGCATTGTTTGTAAAAGAAAAATACTTATGATTGGAATAACTATTATCAATATCCAATATTTTATCGGCAGTTCACGAATTTTTTTGTTTATTATGCGGTGCATCAATCCTATAAGCCATAAATAAATTATATTTGTGCCTACCATTCCGAGATAACGTCCTAAACCAGACTCTAAGAATTCATATGGTGTTCCCATATTAGCAATGCAAAGTAATCCAATCACAATAGGTTCAGATATAGATATAATCAGTAAAAACAATATGTTCCAAAATATTTTATGACGGATTGAATCATCATAACAAATAAAGGACATGGAGCTAATAAGAATAATGGTTGTAATCAGATACACTAAAATATTATCTGTCAACAAAACTGTCGCTGACAGTATTACAGTAGAAAGAAGATACGACAGATAAAGAACTGCTTTATTAACTTTTGCCTTACTCAACAAGGAAAAGTATAAGAATACCAACATCATTTCAATTGCTACATTGACAATCTCAATGATATTTTCAATCAATACGGGCAACTCGATCATCTCCCTGTTGCATAGTTAAGATAGCGAGCAACTATCTCATCTTTATATGTTTTGCCTATGGGGATTTTTCTGCCGTTGCTTAGAATAATATCGTACTTGGTAATATTCTGTATATGGTCAAGATTTACAAGTATTCCACGGTTTATAATAGCGAAATTGTACTTTAACAACTCGCCACACACAGTTGAAAAATCGCCGCCGTACTCCAATTCACCATTAACTGTGAATAGTGATACCTTTCTTCTATGTCCCTCAAAGTAAAGAATATCTGTCAGCCTGAACTTGAATGACAGATTTTTATTATTGAAAGTGAAAGTTCTAAATCGCTGCTGGCACTCAGCAATGATAGAATTTAGCTGTTTGGTATATACATAGTCTGGCTGATTTTTCAATATATAGCGAAACGATCCCACATCGTAGCCCTTAACGGCAAATTCGGCATAATTCGTCAGGAAAGAAATAATAACTGAACCATCTATCTGTCTGATTCTTTCAGCGGTCTGCAATCCGGTCAGATCGGGCATTTCAACATCGAGTATGATGACTTCATACATTCCCTTGACATAGAAACTCAATAAGTCTCTCCCGCTTGTAAATTCGTGTATTTCGCAGTCGGGGAGTTTCATTTCTCTTAATCTGTTATGAAGTTGTTTTAAGAATACAGGTTCATCATCAACGATAGCAATATTCATAGCAATCACCTCACAATTGGTCATGCTTTATGTATCAGTTATCATTATACCACATCGGAGAGATTATTTCAAGAGAAAAAATAGCTATGCCTCCATTAATAGTTTCGGAGACATAGCCTCATGTTGCGTTATTTTATATTCATCGAATATGGTCTATTGCCTGATTTAAGAGTGGGTGTACTTATAAGTGCTTCACAGATCCGAATCCTAATTCACACAGTGCTTCATCAGGAACAGTATGAGTTAATATATACTCAAATTTATAGTTATGCTTTTCAAGAGTGTCATACGCAGTTCTGTATTCTTCGTTGTTTGGAAGCTCCTCCGGAAACCAATCCACACCCTCTGTTCTGGGGCGTGTATCCTTATCGGTTGAATATGCTCCGCCCATTGTGAAAAACGACATACCTTCAATATTGAAACACTGACCACGCATAAGATGAATGATATTCTCTGATGTTCCAATTCTATGTACATTCCCTCCGTTCCATTTAGAAACGGGGAAATCGTTTATCATCGGAAATTCCTCGTGATTTCCGTCGATGAAGGCAATTGTAAAAGGCTCGTCAGCTAACTTGCTAAATGCTTTTATATTCTCCGCAAAGCTAAATACAAATCCAAAATCTCCGGTTACAATAAGAATATCATTCTTGGTGAGATGACAGTTATTCCCTGCAAGTCTGTCCATAAGTGGCTGATAGAATCCGTGTGTATCACCTGTTATATATACTGACATAGTGTTATTCCTTTCATATATCGTCCTCGTAATTTGGCTCCTTGTCACGGTAGCGTTTGCTGTTTTTCACATTATTTGCCAGATTGATGATTGCTTCTTCGAAGGTATCACCGCTGCAATCAAGTTCAACATCATGACAAAAATAGATCTTGTTTGTAGTGTCATTTTTAATAACCTCACCGTACTCCAGCCAAATCCGAGTTTTTGTGTTGAGATGTATCATGTCTTGGGTGATCTCGACCCTATTGTTGTTTGGATTTGCCTTGACTACCATCATAGAAAGGCAGCCATTTAAAAAGTAGTTTCTATGTAAGCTTTTCCTTTTGCGGTCAATACTGTTTGCGGGGTGAGAGCTTAAAAACTTCCAGGCTTCATAAAAATCTGTAAAATGTTCTTTCATATTATTATTTCTCCTTAGATGTTAAACCGTCAGATGGTACATTATCTGACAGTAGAATGTTGAAAACATTTATCAAATAGTTTATTCTGGCTTCCTGTGCTGAACATTTGCCCGAAGCAATATCTACAATTGATTTAGCAAAAGATGCAAAAAACTCAAATGTTAAAGCAATTGACAACTCAATCTGCTCGGGTATTGATACATTTTCATGGCAGGTTTCAAAGCTGCTGAAGCTGAATTCTTTAGTTTCAAAATCAAATCCCAGTTTTCCTTTGAGGACATATTTGTTTTCTAAATTGATAAACTTCAACAGTTCATACATAATTTCTTTGTCATCAATATCAATTTCACCCAGTGCCTTGATACATACCTGAAAGCCGTCCTTATGAGCCAAAACAGCCATTGGGGAATGATTTTCAGATGGACTGACAATGAAAGCATGACTATCGGCATTATAATCGTATCTGAGTTCATTTGATTCCAGATATTCAATAACGCTTTCATGAATATTTGCCGAAAAGTCGTTCATGATTTTTTCTCCTAAAATAAAGAGGGCGTATGCACAAGATGAAGTGCATACACCCTTTGATGAATCAAGGGAATTTACAAATCAAAATACGTCGTCAAGGCTGTACACAACAGCATAAGTGACCTCTGATCTGCAATTTCTGCATTTCATTCCGATGCAAATATTTAGAGTTTATTATTGTGGATATTTTGTTATTGTCTGATGCGCTGCTTCTTTGGAGGGAAAACACAGTGCTGCTATTTCCCATTAATTCACCTTTTGTATTTCCTAAAAGCTTTGAAACGGAAGACAATTCAGGCATAGAAACGGTTTCAGTAATGATGTATATTGTATTACTAACAGACATTATGAGTGCATTTTCTGCTAAATTATTGATTGCCATTTCTATACCTCCTATAGTGAATTTTCAATCGTCCTGTTTGCGCTAATATGATACTCTTTTTGTTTGAAATGTCAAGAGAAATGTCAAATTTTTCAAGCTAAAAAAATCCATTCTGTTTTTGTGCATTATACCAAGTGGTGTTAGACTATCTTCTCGTACAGTTGTTTCCGCTCACTCAATTCGTTTTCCCACTTGTTAAGCAGAGCCGAAAGAAGTTTGCTTCAGACATAGGGCTATAAAATAATAGGTCACTTTTCATAGTAACTGCCTATTTTCAGTTCATTGAAAAAGCATTGTAATGGCTTTATTCAGCTGGTCTGTACTTCTTATCCCGAATTTCGTCACTCAAATTATCCGCATACCGCTGAATGTCATCAGTCATCTGCCAAATCTGTTTCCTATACTCCGAAAGCTCCGTATCCGGACTGTGATCGGTAACGCTGTTTTTAAGTGCGAGAGCCTTTTTACGCATTCCCTTGAAATATTCATCGAACTTAGTCAGTATGGCTTCGTCCTTTTTCAGCTTGCGTTTCAAATTGTTGCCCGTTGTGTAGAAAATGTCATAAGTCCGCTGAACATTGCTCTTTGAGTTTCTTTTCCGTACCTCCTTTGTCCATTCATTTTTGTTTACAAGCCTGCACTCCTCCGAACAGAAATCGGATTCCGTCTGCTTGCTTTTTACGATGAGCTTACGACAGATAGGACAGTTGGAAATAATGCGGTTTGACTGCTTGAGAATGTCGCAGTAGATACGGAGAACAGCAAGGAAAGAGTCTTCAGCTACATATCCCGTCTGCCACGTTCCGTTGTTGTGAGTATAGTAAATGTGGATAGTCAGATCAGTAGGAGCATCGTTCAGCTGTTCGGGAATGTCCCAATATCTCACATTACTGCCGTCAAGCGTAGGCAGATTGCGGAACGGCAGGAGCATATCGGAAACACAGGTGTTGAACTGCTCCGCAAAGCGAGCCGCCGACTTTTTCATTGCTGATGTGAGCAGATGCCATTCTGAACTCAGCGTCTTGTGGTTGTATTGATAGTTTGTCAGAATAGAAAATATCATAAAATTGAGAATCATATTGCCATTGCCGGAATCGTCATACATTTCGGTGAGGGCATTTATATATTCCTCCGCAGACTTGTTGCCCTGCCCTTCGCTGATTATTCCGCAAAGACCGTTGGAGCATTCAGCCATAGTGTCCATTTTGCTGTCACAGTCACCTTTGGCAAGCTCATTCATATCCTCCACGAGGCTGCCGAGCTTTCGTGTGCGTACTTCAATTTCATCGGAAACGATACCCAAAGTGAAATAGCTTTTCAGATTTTCGGGACTGCCGATAGCAATGACTTCCTTTTCGTTGGGAACATCAAAGCTGACTCCGATAGCTGCCGTTTTATCTTGTGCGTTTATGTTTTTTACGTTCATTCGTTGTCCTCCAATCAATTTTGTGTCTGTATGATTGTGTGTTGTTTGTTCAATATATAATAGTATATCACATTAAGACCCGAATGTCAATTCCAATCAGTGAAACCAATCAGTTTTTATGTGATTGATTGGACGTTATCAATCGAGTGGTACTCAGTTACACCACTATTTAGAGCTTTTCGAAAAAAATGATGTATAATTGAATTATCGAAAGCAGAAAGGTGGTGAAAAGTATGAGTGAGGATTTAAAGCACACACCCGAAATCCTCTCCGCAAAGGATTTGCAGGAGATGGGATTTTCACGTTCAATGTCATACGCCCTGTTCAATCGTGAGGACATTCCCGTTATCCGCATCGGTAAGCGTAAGTTTATCAGACGGGAGAAATTCTTTGAGTGGCTTGCGGAACAGGAGAGGACAAATGAAGAAAAATCAGATAAATGAAAGGAGAAAATCGAATGATAAAATTCAATGAAACCTACATAATCGGTATCGACCATGGCTATGGAAATCTCAAAACCGCTAATACGGTTACTGCATCGGGAGTAAAGGTGCATGATATTGAGCTGCCTTTCAAGAAGGAGCACCTCGAATACGACGGAAAATTCATCTGTATCGGAGAGAACCACAAGTCCTTCACAGCGGACAAGACCACAGATATGGACAACTACTATCTTACGCTTTACGGAATCGCAAAGGAATTGTCCCTTGTGGGAATCACAGAAGCGAATGTTCATCTTGCTGTCGGACTTCCGCTTATGTGGTATTCTGAGCAGCGTGACAGATTTTCCGAGTATATGTTGCAGAACGAGAAAGTTGTTTTCATATACAATGGCAAGCAGTACATCGTTCATATCGAGAGTGTTTCGGTTTATCCGCAGGGATATTGTGCGGTATATGACAGACTCAAGGATATGAACGGAGTGAATATGATAGCCGACATCGGAAACGGGACGATGAATATTATGAAAGTCATCGTCCACAAGGTCATCACAGACAGCTGCCGTACTGAAAAGCTGGGAGTGGAAAAGTGCGTGATAGAAATTCGGAATGCTCTTATGAACAAGTTTCACGAGGACATTGACGAGAGCATCATCAAAAAGTTTCTAATGAACACCGAGCAGGAGCTTCCGCAGGATTATGAAAAGGTCATGAGGTCTTGTACCGAGGAATACTGCAAGAGTATTCTCAATGCCCTTTACAAGTACGATTACAATTCAAGGTTGATGAAGCTCTATGTGGTAGGCGGCGGAGCAGTTGTGATGAACAATCACAATGTCAATCCGCCCAACGTCACATTCATCACAGATGTTTGTGCAAACGCAAAAGGCTATGAATGTCAGGCAAAGAGAAAGCTGAGGAAGGCTGCAAATGATAAAGACAACAAATCTCAGGCTTAATCTGGACAAGCCCGACCACAGAAAAGCCTATGACATTCTGAAAAGCTCCGAAATGAGCTATTCCAATACCATAGTGGCTGCTCTTATCGCATTTTTCGAAAATGAGGAAAATCGTAAAACGCTTCTTGACGGGATAAGGAAAATCGTCAGAGAGGAGACCGGCACAGTTTGTAAGAATTTGGATTTTGAACAGGAAGCCATTTCTGCTGAAATTACAAATTCCGAAAATGCTGCCGATAAGGAAATTCTGAAAAATGATGATTCCGAAAATTCTGCAGATTATGATTTTGATGAAAACGAGGAATTTGTCGATGATTATTTTCTTGAAATGTGAGATTTTCGTCAAGTGATATAACATTTTTCAAGGTGGTATGACTTCAAAATCCCGTTGTTTTGGTATCAGCTATAAAAACAGACTGAAATGGAGCTGAAAAGATGATATCAAAAAGGGGAATATTTGAAGCCAAAGGAAAAGTGGTGCTGATATGGGGCAGAAATTGAGCCAATAAAGTGGTATGAAAAACGCCCCATATTAACGCCAATATCGGCAGTGACTATAAAAATCAACGCTTTTGGAATCAACGTTTTTTCTTGACTGTTGGTATCAGCTTCAAAATGGAGGATAAAATTGAGAATTAGTGAATTTTGCAAAACCTTTCAAATTTCGCATCAGGCTGTATATGCAAAAATCAAAAAGTATGCAGCGGAGCTGGAGGGTCATATTTCAAAGGATAAGGAAAATGTTACAGATCTTGATCCCTTTGCGGTGAACCTTCTGAAGCCAAAGAAGGCAAGCTACAAGGCTCTCGATGAACGTAATTATTATCTATTTAAAAAGAATAAAGAAATAGTTTCGGAGAACGAGAGTATAAGGGCAGAGCGTGATGAATTGGCTTCAAAAAAGTCCGATTATGAAGCCGTTATTGAGTATCTCAAAAAGGAAAACAAGGAATATGCAGCCTCTGTTGAACTTCTTTCGCAGGAATGCGAGCGATATAAGAAGGAATGTGCAGATGCGAAGGCACTGTATAAGGTTATGGAAAGCGAGTTTGACAAAGAAAAAGCGGAGCTTACAGCCGAAATAAAGGAAACTGAGTTTGGTCGGAAGTTACTTGCTTCTACGATTTCGGATCAGTGTAAAAAGTTAGAGGAAAAGGATAACCGTATTCATCAGATCTATAAGAAGAGTGACGAGCAGGATGACACTATTGAACGGCTCAACAAACAACTGTCTATTATGACAGAAAAGTATAACAGAGCCGAAAAGCAGATTGCGGAATTGCAGGAAGAAAAGCGTCAGGCAGAGGAGCAGCTTGCCGAAATGCAGAGTGCCGACAAATCGAACGCAGCGAAACAGAATAACATCTTCAAACACATATTCGGACAGGATAAGAAGTAATATCTGCAACTCTTGCGGATAATTGCAAGTAAGTTGCGGATATACGGGAGGTAGGCAGGATTTTTGAGGAAAGGGGTGGTTGCTATGATTTAGCAAGCATAGAATTTGTGTACCTAAATTCGGTAGGATTTCGCCGATAGAAGTTATATAAGTATATCCATATTATACAGACAGGAGGCAATATGAACAGAACAGAAGTTATGAAATTCCGAGCGACAGAAGAAGAAACGGCTGAGATCAGGCGGAAAGCCGCTGCCGCAGGAATGAACGTCAGCAGATTTTTGAGAACGTCCGCCGTGAAAAGTCAGGTGGTGCTTTACAACACCGCCGACATTTACGGACTCCGCTCCGATCTCAGGCGTATCGGGAACAACATCAACCAGATTGCAATGGTGGTGAACTCAAACAAAGAGGCGTTTTACGGTGACATTGTTTTGCTGAAAAAGCAGTTATCCGAATTGAGCGAAAAACTCAACGAGCATCTGAAACCACTTTCATACGAGGTGTTGTGATTTGGCTTATGTAAAACACAAGGCGATTTACACAACTCCGAAAGCACATCTGAAGTACATCTTGAATCCCGAGAAGAATGAAGAAATGAAATATGTCACAGGAATATGCTGCGGCGATGACCTTGAAACTGCTTATGACAATTTCAAGGAAATATTTGAAAAGTACAATGATGAGGATTTCGATAATTGTAAATCTTCAAAGAAAAGCGGAAAGCGGCATATCCGCATTCACTCATATACGCAGTCTTTCGACAGTTCCGTTTCTCCCGAAGAAGCACATCGCATAGGTGTGGAATGGGCGAAAAAAGTATTCGGAGCGAACAGACCGATAATTGTAAGTACACACGTTAATACGGATCACTGTCATAATCACATTGCAGTTTGTCCCTATGACCTTGACGGAATACGCTGGTACAGCAACAAAAAAACTTTGGAGTTTGTAAGAAAGCGTTCCGATGAAATTTGCCTTGAACATAATCTTGACATTATCAGAAATCCGAGAAAGAAAAGCACTATCAGCTATAAAGAACATGATGCAAGGAAAAAGGGATATTCGTGGAAGGTCAAGATGGCTGATACCATTGACAGGCTTATACACAGTGATGATGTTACGGATATTTATTCGCTTATCGAAAAAATGAAAGAGTGCGGATATACCTTTACCAATGAAAGCCGAATGATCGCCAAACCCAAAGGTGTGAAATACGGCTGCTGTATTTCAAAATTGGGATTCGGGTATTCGTATCAGATGCTTATTCAGAGAATAAACAACAAGCAGAATGAATTTGTGGGAAGAAAGATTAGTGCGTTCATCGGTTTTCAGGTTGAAATTGCTGTTGGGCTTCGTGAACGTCAGTTTGATATATATCGTTCTCAGTCGGTGCATATGCCGACTTATGCAGAGGTGAAAAAATCTTTTGAGATTCTGAATTTTATTCACAGCAATCATATTCATTCTCTTGCTGATATGAAGTCATGTCTTGCGGCGGCAAACAGAAAAGAGGATATTGCTTTACACAGATATTGCAAATGTACCGAGAAAAAGGAGCAGCTGAAAACTCTGAATTATCTTGGAGATGAATATGCACGTCTGCTTAAAACCGAAAACAGAGATGAAGCTCAGCAGAAACGGCTGGAGAAGCTTCATTGGAAACTTGCCGAAAGCGGAGGTATAGGCGGTTGGAATACTCATATGGAGAACTGGCTGCCGAAACTGAAGGACAAGCTTCGTAATGACCTCAGACAGCTTGACAGCCTTGGTGCCGAATTGGGCAGGACATCGACCGAGCGTACAGAAGCAGAAGCGGCATATGAATATTTGCAGGATTTTCTCAAATCCGATTATGACAGGATCAGGGAACGTGAGGAACTTTGCACACAAATAGAGATGTATCACGAAGGTTTGGAGCTTCAGGAGGACGGCACATACAAGTCCGAGCCCGGACCCACGGCGGAAAGAAATGCGGAGTTTGCATATCTTGCAAGGCTGGAAGAAAAATGTCAGCGTGCCGAGAAAGAACGCCGCATAAGTGAAGAACAGAGAGCAAAGGAAAACCGAAGGAGATATATCGGCTATTCCCGTTAAAAACATAAATCGTGACTGCAATCACGATACAAACACAAGAAAGGATGTAACAAAATGAAAAAGACAGTATTAAGTGAACTTAATGAAAAGTACAGGGACTATCCCGTGCGGACAAACAGCTATTTCGTCGACGGAAAAGAATACATAGTTCACAGCCATTTTGTGGGCAGTAAGGATATTGACAATGTGATATCATCTATCGCATTTATTCGTGCTATATCCGAGGTGCTAAAAATGTCTGAAAAAGCTGCGTAATTTATCACTTTAAAGCATTGTCAAATCCGATATTCTGTGATATAATATGAGTATCGGATATGTCTGCTTTGGAACAGAAAGGAGTTTTTAATATGCCAAAGCAGACAATTTACAATGCAGGGATATATGTTAGACTTTCAAAAGACGATGAAAGAGCCGGCGAATCCCTGTCAATAGAAAATCAGAAGCGTATTCTCACAAACTATGTTACCGAGCAGGGTTGGAACATTGTTGATATTTATGTCGATGACGGTTTCAGCGGAACAAATTTTGACCGCCCCGGTGTCACACGTTTGCTTGAAGATGCAAAAACAGGTAAGATAAATCTTATCATTGTTAAGGATTTATCCCGTTTCGGCAGAAACTATATTCAGGTGGGACAGTACATTGACTATATCTTTCCAACCTACAATATTCGGTTTATCGCCTTGAATGATAATGTGGATACCGCAAGTTCAGATACAATGGCGATGGATATGATGCCGATAATGAATGTGTTCAACGAGTGGCACGCTGCTAACACATCTAAGAAGATACGGGCTGTTATTGAATCTAATGCGAAGTCGGGAAAATACCGTACCACCTTTGCTCCCTATGGCTATGTTAAGGGTGATGATGAAAATCGTCTGCCCGTTGTGGACGAGCCTGCAGCGAGTGTTGTGAGAAGAATTTTTGAAATGCGTTCACAGGGTATCAGTCCAAGACACATTGCTGACACTCTGAACGCAGAAGGTGTTCCGACTGCATCGGATTATATGTATTCCAAACTTGGAAAGCCAAATCCCCGCAAAACAAGTCATTTCTGGAGTGCCGAGAGGATAAGGGCGCTTGTGAACAATCCTACATATCTCGGTCATCTTGTGCAGATGAGGACAACAACGGTTTCCTACAAAAATCATAAGCACATTAAAAAGGACCCGTCGGAGTGGATCGTTGTTGAGAATACTCACGAGCCTTTGGTATCGCAGGAGGTCTGGGACAAATGCAGAGAAATCGAAGCATCGGTAAGTCAAGGAAAAAAGACTGCTTCGGGATTCGTCGCTCCTCTCAGCGGTTTGATGTTTTGTGCAGATTGCGGAGAAAAGATGCGTTTAGGCTGGAATAACACTACAAACGGCAGTAAGAAAAATCCGAGAAAGTATGTGCGGCACAACTTCAACTGCGACAGATATAATCGAAATGGCAAGATTGCCTGCAAGAGCCTCTATATAAAAATGAATGATATGAATGCTATCGTTCTTGCCGATATTCGGTCAATGGCGGCGTTGGTGGTTGAAGATGAAAATGCGTCTCGTCAGCAGTTTCTTGCTCATAAGGCAAAGCTGAACGCACATCAGACCGAATCGGAGAAGAAAAGACTTCGTGACGGTAAGTATCGTCTTGACGAATTGCAGAAACTGATACCTTCTATTTATGAGGATAATGTGTTAGGTAAAATCCCGGAGGACGTTTGCGTAAATCTTTTGGAAAAGTATCAGGCTGAGCAGAAAGCATTGTCCGCAGAAGTGGAAGAGCTTGAAGCAAAGCTGTCCGCCGTAAAGCAGGACGAAGACGACGTTGATGAGTTTATCCGTCGTCTTAAAAAATACACCGATGTGCAGGAGCTTACCAGAGAGATGTGCCTTGAACTGATTGAATACATCACCGTTGACGAGTATGCCGCCGACAGACCGAGAGATATTCATATTTATTACAAGTTACTTGAAAAGCCGCTTCCTCACAAGAAATATCTTGAAGTGGCTAAGAATGATGAAACCTCCTGATTTAGCGGTTTGAGAAGATTATTATATTGTGTGACCTTTTGCGATGTTTGCTACTGTAATAAGATATGCAAATTTCAACTCACACACCCGTGAGGGTGTGACCGTAGGGGACATATCCAGCGGAAGGGGGTCAACAGTATTTCAACTCACACACCCGTGAGGGTGTGACCAAACAAGGCAATGGTTATGGTGGACGGCAAACCAATTTCAACTCACACACCCGTGAGGGTGTGACGAAGCTGTGGGAAATTTCGCATCGTATTGCGTTATTTCAACTCACACACCCGTGAGGGTGTGACTCGCCGTTGCTCAGCGCCTTGATCTCTGAATTTTTATTTCAACTCACACACCCGTGAGGGTGTGACTAACAAAAGCCCAGAATGATGGTAAAGTCTTAGCATTTCAACTCACACACCCGTGAGGGTGTGACGACCTCACAAAATTTAGACAATTTTGCTGCATCATTTCAACTCACACACCCGTGAGGGTGTGACCTAACCGTAAATAAGAAACATTGCAAGATTTTGAAGATTTCAACTCACACACCCGTGAGGGTGTGACCCATAGCTAAAAGTTTAAAGCCTGCATATCTGAATTTCAACTCACACACCCGTGAGGGTGTGACCATAATACCAAGCTTGTTGGGCAGAGTTATCTGTGATATTTCAACTCACACACCCGTGAGGGTGTGACCATAATATGCTGATAAAATTGTAGGTACAGAATCATTTCAACTCACACACCCGTGAGGGTGTGACCATGTTTTCTTTTCCTTTTTCCCAGCCTATTTTTGCATTTCAACTCACACACCCGTGAGGGTGTGACGCCGAGAAGTTCAATATCGAATATACCCAGGTAATTTCAACTCACACACCCGTGAGGGTGTGACCATAAAACACTTCAGTTTCAACAGCAGAATCAGGATTTCAACTCACACACCCGTGAGGGTGTGACTTTTCTCGGTTTGTCTGGTTTTAAAAGAATGCACATTTCAACTCACACACCCGTGAGGGTGTGACAAAATTGACTATGATTTGGAAAAGGCTATGGAAATTTCAACTCACACACCCGTGAGGGTGTGACAAGACAAAGGCAGAGTTAGTTTCTGGTATTCTGGATTTCAACTCACACACCCGTGAGGGTGTGACCATTTGTTGCAGAAAATTCTTGGCATGGATATGGATTTCAACTCACACACCCGTGAGGGTGTGACGTTAAATAAGGATAGCAACATAAATTTTCTTAGATTTCAACTCACACACCCGTGAGGGTGTGACCAATGAGCTTTACAGTTTCTGCATCTATTCTATCATTTCAACTCACACACCCGTGAGGGTGTGACATAAAAATAATAGAATATTTTATTCTATTTGTCATTTCAACTCACACACCCGTGAGGGTGTGACATAAAAATAATAGAATATTTTATTCTATTTGTCATTTCAACTCACACACCCGTGAGGGTGTGACCGGACACAACAACCGAAAAGTAACATCTTTTCGGATTTCAACTCACACACCCGTGAGGGTGTGACAATCACCCTTTCTTTGAATGACTGTTATATTCATTTCAACTCACACACCCGTGAGGGTGTGACAGGTAAAAAGATTGTTTTTGACTGGGTTGAGGAATTTCAACTCACACACCCGTGAGGGTGTGACAAATTAGAGGTGTTATAATATAATTAACAAATGAATTTCAACTCACACACCCGTGAGGGTGTGACCCCTACATATAGACATAAAAAAGGTCACACGCACTACATGGGGGACTATTGTGTCTCTGTTCAAAAGATGTCAATCAATTATTTGCTGTATATTGGCATTTACACAGTGTTTTTTCTGCGAAGTGCACGGAAATTTCAGAACATTGAGGGTTCGCTAAACTATCAGGACACCCTCAGGATTATATGTCTCCTTGATGCCGAAATGCTCAATGTGGCGCTCCCAGTTGTTGCCAAGATAATATATCCGCAGGCTGTCTTTATTTTCGTCGATTATCTTCAAGAGTTTATCCTTGACTTTAAGGAAAGTGCCATAGTCCACGTCGATCTCAAAAACTGAATTCTGGACACGCTGCCCATAGTTCCGGCATTCCTTTGCCACCTTGCGGAGCCTTGTTTTTCCGCCTCTGTCCTCGGTGCAGACATCATAGCACACAAGTGTCATCATTATGACCGCCTCATTTCATCAGAAAGCACGGATACTCATCTATCTCGCCTCGTATATACTTTGCGAGCAAAGTGCTCTGTGCATAGGGAATAAGTCCCACGGGTATCTTTTCCTTTAGATATGTGTGAACTATCACGGTGCGCTTCTTTTCCTGCCACTGGGTTATGACCTTGCGTTTGCCGTCCTTACTGAGATAGACCGCTCCCCCGGGCTGTACTTCAAAATCATCTGCATTTACCATTTTGAGATTTATCATTGTCAGCACCAGGCGTTCGATTATACATCTTATCTCCTCGACCATATCACAGGCAAGGCTGTTGCGTCCGGGACGAAGAGCATGATAAAATCCCGCATAGCTGTCAAGTCCCACCGCTGCCAATGCTGATGCGCATGTACAGGTCGCTATGGTATAAAGATACGACAGCATTGCATTTACCCTGTCAAGAGGCGGACGCTTTGTTCGGGAAGTCATGACAAAATCTTCCTTCTGCCTGAGTATCAGCCTGTCAAAAATATCAAAATATGCTTTGGCGGCACTGCCCTCTATGCCCATGAGAGCATCTCTGTCATCGGTTTCATATGCACTGTCGATACTGCTTTCAAGATATGCAATACAGCGGGATACTTCGCCGTCATCGTCTATCTGCGGATTATCCCTAAGCGAACGTTTTATGACATATCGGGTATTTGCAAGCTTGGCTGCCACTGTGTTCTGCATAAGCAGTGCAGGCGGGTCGGCAAACATATCAAACTGGGCCTTGCGCAGATAGACATTGCCCTTGACCTCGCCCTCTACTCTTGCAAGGAACTCGCCCTGCGGAGAGATGAAATTCAGCGGTATCTTATATTCCACACACTTGCCCATAAGTGCAGGAGAACAGCCACGGTAGCTGAAGCAATAGATATCCTCAACATTTGAAAAAGGTATCCTGAATTTTTCAATTTCATCTGTACGGCAGACGATATTCTCGCCATCAAGTGAAAGATATGCCGTTTCATCAAGCACGTACAGTGAATTAAGCAGCTTTCTTATGACATCTCCCCCTTTATCCCGCTCATTATTTCATCTCGGACATTATAGTGCACCGTTTTCGGGAAGCACACATCGTACAGCGAACAGCCCGAACATTTTACGCCTCTTGCCTTTTGGGGAATAACGCCGTCAGCAAGTATCTTTTTCATTCCCAAAAGATATTCTTTAAGCATTTTATCCCACTTTTCATACTCCGTATCAAATGGAAGCTTTACACGCCGTCTTGTTTCGGAGTAATAGATATATGCTTCGCTGTCGCATTTCCACATACTGTCGGCGCATATCTTCTGAGCAAATACCTGTATGGCATCACTGTCATGAAAATCCGCTCCCTTAGGCGGCTTCGGCTTGTATTCCACTATGCGCACCTTGTACTTGTCATCACTTCCGTCAATGCTCACTCCGTTCCTGCTTTTCACAAACTCCATGCAGTCCGTAACGCCGAAAATATCGTACTCATCGTTATACACCGCAACAGAGCTTCTTACAAGCATTCTGTCATTGGAAAACTTATGGTCTCCGCCGTGGACGTTTTCGTGCATAAGGTTTGCTTTTACCACAAAGGCATTTTCAGCCCAGTCGCAGTTAAGCTCAAGCAGAGCAAACCTTCTCGGGCAATACATATAATGCTGTATTGCCCTGATGTTTATGGTCTGCTCTTCGCTCATATCTTCTCGATAAGCTCAACGCCTGCGGGCATTGTTCTGTCAACACTTATCTCATAGTCGGAAAACTTTCTGGGTGCTCCGTCGCACTTGCTTTCTGCGGTTATCTTATCAAAAAGGACAGCTGCAGGGGCATTGCCGAGAGCGCTTTCATGCTTGAAAACATAAAGCTTTCTCAGGCACATTTTTCCTCTTGCGGAACTTCTGTCGTTTTCAAACATATTGATAATGGCAGTCCAGAGCAGCTCCAGGTCCTCCTCGCTGAACTGTGTCACATTCTGCGCCAGCATTGCGGAAACATAACCCTCGGCACGGTAGAGAGCATATGGGATTATGCTCTTCCTGCCGATTTCAGAATTGCCTGACTTGTTCTGGCGCTCTTCAGTCGTCTTTGCCTGTCTTGTAATAGTGATATCCTGAATAAGCACGGGATCTATACTGCGGGCAAAGTTTATCTGAACAGGTCCCCTTACTATTCCGCAGGGATTGTCGCCTGTGCTCATTACTGCGCCGAATGTTCTGACATCATAGTAATTCTTGCAGATATATTCCTGCGCCCTCTTTTCGGCATCGGCAGGCTTATCGGCGTTCTTGCCTGTAGGCATTCCAAGCTTTTCATAAGCTTCGGTGAATTTGGAGTTGAGGGAACGGTCACCCTTGATAAGAATGTTGTAGCCTTCCTTACCGTTCATGGTAAGCTCCACAAAGTTTCTTATCTTTCTCTTGATGCAAACATCGGTAACGATGCCTAAATTGGTTTCGGGGTCGATCCTGGGTGTATTGCCCGCATCGGGGTCGCCGTTGGGGTTGCCGTTTTCTACGTCAAAATACATTACAAATTCATAGCGGTTCTTGATAGCTTCCATAGTTTTCATTCTCCTGTTACAATAATATTAGTCGGTAAATCCATAACA
>ULUH01066408.1_pt1 | contig 17734 bp, 26 predicted proteins | sample 1958241 | NCBI WGS metagenome assembly ULUH01 (sample SAMEA4835753, study PRJEB28245) | human gut metagenome | biome: gut microbiome; material: fecal sample | place: Denmark | collected 2008 | reverse complement strand
AAATCATAACCGCCAAAACGCAGGAGGCTGGGACATATAACCCGGTCTTTGATTTAATCATAACCGAGTTGGCCGAAATTTTAGAGGAGCGAGACAAGGTTTACAAGGAGTATAAAAAAACCGGTGGACATCCTATCATAGAATACACAAATAAGCGGGGAGCAACAAATTTTGTTAAAAGCCCATTCTTGCAACAATGGGAATCGCTGAAAAATACGGCTTTGCCGTATTGGCGTGATTTAGGATTGACACCTGCGGCCCTTAAAAAAATTGACGAAAAAACAAGCGCATTAAAAACAAAAGAGGAGACACCGTTAGACAGGCTGAACGATATATTCAAAGAATTTGCATAAATGACAAGTTATAAAAATATCGCTCTTGAATATGCGCAAGCCGTTGTAAGCGGGCGAAAGGTCGCCGGGGCAGATGTAAAAAAAGCCTGTGAGAGATTTTTAGAAGATTTAAAACGCCCCGACTTGGAACTTCATACGCGAGAGCCGGACTTTGTTATTGCAATTATCGAACGCACAATGGTGCATAAACAGGGCGAGGATTTAAGCGGCCGCCCGCTTTTGGGAACGCCATTTTTGTTACAACCTTTTCAAATTTTTATTGTTTATAACCTTATAGGCTTTTACTACAAAGGTACTCAGGAACGCCGCTACAAAGAGGCGTTTATTTTTATACCAAGAAAAAACGGCAAGACATCATTTGTCGCCGGCTTAGCCTGGGGGATAGCGTTGTTAGAACGTGAAAGCGGTGCGAGCTTGTACATTGTTGCCGCAAGTTTAAAACAAGCTATTCAAAGTTTTGAATTTATTTGTAACAGTCTGCAAGCAAATGGCCTAATAGATAATTTTAGGGTGCGAAATAATAACGCTGAACACTCTATTTTTTACGAGTTTAAAAAGCCCAACGGAGCGCCCGCCGGTTCCATAAGGATTGAACGGCTGCGGTCTAACCCGGACACACAAGACTCCTTTAACTGTAATATTGCAATAGCTGACGAAATTCACGCCTTTAAAAAGGCGGCACAATATAACCGCTTTAAAGAGGCAATGAAAGCCTACACAAATAAGTTAATGATAGGCATAACAACCGCCGGCGATAATATCAACAGTTTTTGTTATAGACGTTTAGACTATGCCGCAAAGGTTGTCAATGGCACTGTAAAAGACGATAGCCTTTTTGTATTTATCGCAAGAGCAGACCAGGACGAAAAAGGGCGGGTGGACTACTTAAACCCGTTACAGCATGAAAAAGCAAATCCGAACTTTAATATAACAATAAGACCTGCGGACATTATGAATGACCGGTTACAAGCGCAAAACGACCCACAACAGCGCAAGGACTTTTTAAGCCGTTCTTTAAACATCTACACAAGCGCAATGCGTTCTTATTTTGATATTAACGAATTTAAAGCAAGCGACACGGCTTACAGTTGGAGTTTAAAGGAGCTGGCAAAATTACCGATTGAGTGGTACGGAGGGGCGGACTTATCAAAATTACACGACTTAACCGCCCGGGCTTTATTTGGCAATTATAACGGGGTTGACATCATAATAACTCACGCATTTTTCCCGATTACGGCCGCACACTTAAAAGCAGATGAAGATAATATACCGCTTTTTGGTTGGGCGGATGATGGACTTTTGACTTTATGCAACAGTCCGACTGTAAATCATACTGATGTTGTGAAGTGGTTTGAGGCAATGCGCCGGCAGGGATTTAAAATAAAGCAAGTCGGCCACGACCGCAAATTTTGCCGAGAATATTTTATCGGCATGAAATTGGCGCATTTTAACATCATAGACCAACCGCAATATTATTATAAAAAAAGCGAGGGATTTCGCTACATTGAACAATCGGCCAAAAATGGCAAATTATATTATTTACACAACGAGGCCTTCGAGTATTGTGTGGCAAATGTACGAGCCATAGAAAAGACCGATGACATGATACAGTATGAAAAAGTTACACAAAATAACCGCATAGACTTATTTGACCGGGCAGTATTTGCCGCAGTCAGATATTTGGAAAATATCGAGAAACAAAATAAAGTAAAAAACTGGTGGGGGGATAAATAAATTTGGGAATTTTTAATAAAAAAAAGCGTTCAAAAAATACCGCCTTTATGGTTGTAAATAATCAGCAATGGCAAGACATGATTTGTAACGGCTATACATCATTAGAAAATAACCCCGAAGTTATAACGGCCGTTGAACAAATAGCGCAGCTTATTGCAAGTATGACAATTTATTTAATGGAGAATACCGACAGGGGCGACATAAGGATTAAAAACGGATTAAGCCGTATTATTGACATTACGCCAAATGAATATCAAAACAGAACAAATTTTATTTTTTGGGTAACAAAAACAATGTTGTTAAAGGGCAATGCCGTTGTTATGCCGAAAACCCAGGATGGGAAGTTACAAAGTCTTGACCCGGTACGCCCGGAAACTGTGAGCATTGAAAGCAATTTAACCGGTGACGGCTATAATATACAAATTAACAGCGTTGCTTACGACCCGAAAGAACTTTTACACTTTGCGTTAAACCCGGGCGCAAATGAACCTTATAGGGGCATGGGATACAGTGTAGCGCTTAAAAATGTTATTAACAATTTAGCCCAAGCGCAAAAGACAATCAACGGCTTTTTGTCGAGCAAATGGGCACCGTCTTTAATTGTAAAGGTTGATGCCATGACCGAAGAATTTTCAAGCCCAGACGGCCGCCGTAAATTGTTAGATAATTACGTCAAAACAAATGAACGGGGCGAGCCGTGGATTTTGCCGGCCGATGCTGTGCAGGTTGAGCAGGTTCGCCCATTAACCCTTGCAGATTTGGCAATAAATGACAGTGTGAAATTAGACAAGCAAACGGTTGCGGCCATACTCGGTGTGCCGGCGTTTGTTTTGGGTGTTGGCGAATTTAAAGCCGCAGAATGGAATAACTTTATCGGTTCAAAGATTAAATATTTTGCTTCTATTATAGAGCAAGAATTGACCCGCAAATTATTATTGAACCCAAAATTTTATTTTAAATTTAACGCCCGTAGTCTTTACAGATATGATATGACGGAACTTGCAACTGTCGCAAATGCCGAATTTACACGAGGCATAATGACCGGTAACGAGGTGAGGGACTGGTTAGGATTATCACCGCTTGAAGGTTTGGACGAGCTCAAAATTTTGGAGAACTTTATAAACTTAAACCGAATTGACGACCAGAGCAAGCTGACGGGCGGCAATAAATAAAGAAAGGGGTGATATTATGAACAATAAAAAAAGTTTTGCAAATGTTGGGAAATTTACAACACGAGCCGAGGGGGACGACCTTATAATTGAGGGTTATTTTGCGGTATTCAATTCCCTTTACGAAATGTGGCCGGGTTACTTTGAGCAAATTGACCCGGAGGCCTTTGTTGGCGCATTGGACGAAGATATAAAAGCCTTAGTCGACCATGACACTGCGAAGGTGTTAGGACGAACGGGCGCCGGTACATTGGAGCTAAAAACCGACGACCACGGCCTATGGGGTAAAATCTTAATAAATGCAAACGACCAAGAGGCGGTGAACCTTTACGAGCGAGTTAAACGCCGTGACGTTTATCAATGCAGTTTCGGATTTGACATCCTCGAAGAAGATACCGACTATGAGGATATCAAAACAGTTGTAACGATTAAAAAAGTTAAACTGTATGAAGTAAGCATAGTGACTTTTCCTCGGTATGAAGAAACTGAGGTACAAGCACGTAAAAAGGATTTTGAACAGGCAAGAGTGCGCCGGCTTGAAATATGGCGCAATAATGCAATTAACAAATTAAAGGGGGTTAAATAACCATGGCACTGAGAGCAATGGCACTTAGAAAGCGCATTGACGAAAAAAGAGCAATCCTTGAAGAATGCCGCAAAGATTTTAAAAAATTTGAACGGCGTGAAAAGGAAATTGAACAGGCTATTGATGAGGCGGACACAAAGGAACAGCAAGACCGGGTGGATGCCGAAATAGAAAAGTTTGAGCAGGACAAAAAGGACAGCGGGGCAGTTATTACGAATTTGGAAAACGAAATAAACGGCCTCGAATTAGAATTAGCCGAGGCTGAAAAAGCAACACGGCCACAAACAAATGAACTAAATGAACGAAAGGAAAATAAACGAATGGAAACAAGAACAAAATCATTTTTCGGTATGACACGAGCACAGGCAGAGGAATTTGTTGCCCGTGAAGATGTAAAAGGCTTTTTGACAAGAGCAAAAGAGGCAATTTCAGAAAAAAGAGCAATAACAGGCGGTGCCCTTTTGATACCGACTGTGGTTCTTGACATCATCCGAGAAAATCTTATTGAATACTCTAAACTTTACAAGCATGTAAAATCCATCTATGTCAGCGGCAACGCAAGACAACCGGTCATGGGCATTGACCCGGAGGCCGTTTGGACTGAGATGTGCGGCAAGCTTAACGAACTCAGTATCAATTTCGGTGTTGTAGAGGTTGACGGTTACAAAGTAGGCGGTTTTATTCCTGTTTGCAATTCAATAATTGAAGACAGCGATGTGGACTTTGCGCAGACCATTATGGTGACTTTGGGTCATTCTATCGGCAAGGCGCTGGATAAGGCAATACTTTTTGGTACAGGCACTAAAATGCCTTTGGGTATTTTTACAAGGCTTGCACAGACAGAAGACCCAAGCGACACCCACGACACCCGCACATGGGTAGACTTGCACACCACAAATATGCTTGGCGTAAGCGGTTCGACTGATATTGCAAAATTTAAGTCGCTTGTAACAGCAAGCGGCCGGGCAAAGGGCGCATATTCAAGGGGCAGAAAGTTCTGGGCTATGAATGAAGTAACTTATACTTCCCTCGTTGCTTTGTCTCTCTCAATCAATACAGCAGGCGCAATCGTTAGCGGTGTTAATGGCGAAATGCCGGTAATCGGTGGTACCATTGAAGTGTTGGATTTTATCCCGGACGGTGTAATTATCGGCGGCTATGGCGATTTGTATTTGCTTGCAGAAAGAGCAGGCACAAGAATTGAAAGCAGTCGTGAAGCGCAGTTTATACAAGATAATACCGTATTTAAAGCGACTGCAAGATATGACGGCCGCCCGGTTATCGCTGAGGGCTTTGTTGCTATCAATTTGAACGGTTCAACAGCACCGACGGCAAATGTAACTTTTGCGACCGATACAGCTAATTAAATAATAACGGGGGCAAATTATGACAAATGAGGAAAAATTAACGATTTTGAAACATGATTTGCAAATACTAACCGACATTCACGATAATTATTTGCGAGGGCTGTTAGACACGGCCCTCGCTTTAATTGCACGTGAGGGCGTGACACTTGAAGATACAATCGAGGATAACAGCTTGCAAATTATGTATGCGGCCTATTTATACAGGCATAGAGCTGAGAGCGATAATAAAATGCCCCGAATGTTGCGCTATGCTTTAAACAACAGAATTTTCGGGCGGTGATACAGGTGTTATTGGACGACGGAATTGTTACAGTATATGAATTAAATAACGTAGCTAAGCCGGGAGAAATGCCCAAAGAGGTGTTAAAGCCTTTAAACTCTTTTTACTTTGGGCGGCGCTCAATCGGTTATAATCGCCTTTACGCGGCGCATGGCGTGAATAAGCAAATTGACCTACTTATACGAATATGGCGAGCAGATGTAACCGCCGGACAGTATGCAGTTATTAACGATATTCAATATAGAATTGACACCGTGCAACAACTGACAGATAATACCGGGTTGGCCGTTACGGATTTGACCCTTGAAAAGTTGGGGGCATTTTATGACATTATTGACAATTAAATTAAAAGCAATCCAAGCCGCACTTGTTGAGGTTTTACCGGCCACTTTCCACTATTGGCGACCGATAAATAATGACCGGACACCGTTCATTGTTTGGGCTGAAAACGGCGAAAATAGCCGGCTGGATGTAAATAATTTTAAAGATTTACAAGCAATAGGCGGCAACATTGATTTTTATACTAAAAAGGAATTTGACCCGTTGGTGGACGACATCCAGTCACGGTTACAAGGCTTACAATTAAAAATGCCTTTTGGGTGGGTATTGGACGCCGTGCAATACGAGGATAGCACCGGGCTTATTCATTACTCGTGGGCGTTTGAGGTTTAAGCAATGGCAAATTTAAAAATCACCGGTTTAGACGAATATTTAAAGCAATTAAATAAAATCGCTGACCCGGAGCCGGCTATTAAAGCGGCAATTTATGAAGGGGCCGGTTTGCTGACAAATGAAATGCGCACAGCAATAGAAAAACTTCCAAAATTTAGCCGCAGTGAAAACGGGGGCAGGGCACACGGTGTCACAGACATAGAGCGTGCCGGGCTTTTGCGTGGCTTAGGCATTACGCCTATATCTAATAGAGACGGCGTTTTTAATGCAAAAATAGGGTTTGACGGTTACAATGACAACAAAACCAAAAACTGGCCACAAGGCAAGCCGAACGCAATGATTGCTCGTTCAATCGAGAGTGGCACAAGTTGGTTGCAGTCGAGCCCATTTGTTGATAAGACCACGAGGGCAAATAAAAAAAGAGTAGAGCGGCAAATGGTTGCCGCATTTGATAACGAAATAAAAAAGATAATAAAATAAAAAAGGAGATTACAGAATGGCAAAAGGTAGAGTTATAACAGGCTTTTCAAAACCTTATGTAGCACTTTACAACAACAACAGCGGCGCAGTCACTTATACCAACGGCATGGCCTTGGCACGTGGCGTCAATGTAAGTATTGAACCGGAAGTTAGCGACAACAATATTTTTTATGCCGATAATGTGGCCGCAGAAACGGCCGGGGGCATATTTATGAGTGGAACAGCAACATTGCAGGTTGATGGCCTTTTTGATGAGGCCGCTAAATTTATATATGGCATTACGCAGGCAAGCGAAGGCGGCGCAAATTATTACGAATACAGCGCCGCAGATGCGGCCCCGTTTGTAGGTATCGGTTATATTATCCGATATATGAGCGCAGGCGTAACAAGTTATGTGCCTATGCTTTTGAAAAAATGCCGCTTTGATGTTGGCAAGATAAGCGCAGAAACACAAGGAGAAAACATTGATTTTCAAACAAGCGAACTTACAGCAACTATTTTGCGAGACGACAGCACAGCTCAGGCATGGCGCCGTGACTATACAGCTCAAACAACTGAACGGGCGGCCGAAGGCATCATAAAAACATTGTTTGGAATTAGCGAGTAAGAAAAAAGGAGACAGCACTTAAATGATTATAAATAATAAAAAAATTGATTTTTTATTTACCGTTGGTGCCGAGGCTGATATACGCAAATTGTGCGAAGGCGGCGACATAGAGCAAATAAGCGAATTATTGCAGAACCCGCTCACATCGATTGACACCTGCGCCACAGTGGCCGTGATATTAAATAAATGGGCTGTCAAATATCAAGAAAGAGAAGGGGCGGTTACATCCGCCTCTCTTTCTTTTGATGATGTTTTATTAATGAGACAGTATGAAATATTGGAACTTATGCCCGAAGTTATTAGAGCAATTAAAGACGGCTATAAAACAAGCATAGAACTTGAACCGCAAAAAAACGGGGAAAGCCGGGTAAAACCGGCGGAGCAATAGAGCTAAATCTTGCTTGGTTTTTATACTATGGCCGCCGCTTTGGCATGGAAAAAAATGAAATATTAACAACCCGTGTGGGGGAAATTATTGATTTGATTTTATGCGACACAATCGCAAGCGGCAGAGCAAATCAGAAAATAAAAAAGCATTACACGCAACAACAAATATATGATTTATTGTAGACAGGAGGGTCAAATTTATGGCGGTAAATATAGGGCCTAAAATCCAAGTTGACGGCGAAAAAGAATATCGAGCCGCCATGGCTGGGATTATTCAGCAGAGTAAAGTCCTTGACAGCGAATTAAAGCTATTGAGTGCCAGTTTTGGACAAAATTCCACAGCGCAAGAAAAAAACAAAGCGACTGCGGAAGTGTTGGGTCGTCAATTACAAAACCAGGAGAAAGCAGTTGAACAATTAACCCGGCAATACGATAAAGCCGTTCAAAAATACGGCGAAAATTCCACGCAAGCCTTGAAGTATAAGCAGAATTTGCTCGAGGCACAAACCGCAGTTAAAAACACAGAAAATAATATTTCCGAGCTTAACAGCGGATTAAATAAAAACTCAAAGGAATTTAAAAACGCCGGGGATAGTGGCCTATCTTTTGGCGATATTTTAAAGGCGAATGTTTTTAGTAACCTTATAATCGAGGGTGCGAAAAAGTTAGCAAATGCGATAAAGGGAATTAGCGGTGAAATGATAGAGGCGGCCGCCCGGGGTAAAGCCTTAAATTCACAATTCGAGCAAACATTCGGCAACTTGCAAGGCCAAGCCACCGAAATTATAAAAGGCATTGCAAACAGCACCGGCATATTAGAGAGCCGATTAAAAGGCGCAGCTACTCAAATTTACGCATTTGCAAAAGCAAGCGGAGCAGATGAAAAGACATCTCTTGACATTATGCAAAGAGCATTGACGGCCGCCGCAGACAGTGCCGCATATTATGACCGCAGTCTCGAGGATACAGTCGAAACTATGAAGTCATTTTTAAAAGGCAATTTTGCGAACGATGCCCGGTTAGGTATGAGCGTAACCGAAACCACAAGAAATGCAAAAGCCTTGGAGTTGTACGGCAAAAAATACCGGGAATTAACTGAGCAGCAAAAAACAAACACACTGCTTTCAATGGTAGAGCAAACAAACCGGTTGACAGGTGCGGCAGGTCAAGCACGGCGAGAAATGGACGGTTGGGAGAATGTTACCGGAAACTTAAAAGCAACATGGCAACAATTTTTAATGCAGGCGGGGTTGCCATTTTTGGAAAATATAACGCCGATTATTCAGGATATAACATCCCGGCTTAACAATATGGCCACAAAGATTGACTGGGCAGGGTTTGGCAAAAAAGTAACAGCAGTATTTAAATTTTTTGAAGAAAACAGCAGTACAATCGTGTCACGGGTTACGGCAATCGCCGCCGGTTTTGCGGTTTTAAATATAGCAAAAATAGCCACTGATATTGGCGCGGCAGTAACCGCAGGAACGGCACTGCCGGGGTTGATAGGTACAATCGGCGCATTATTTACCGCCACCGGTCCGGTGGGAATTATCATTGCGGCAATCGCCGCAGTTACCGCCGGTATTGTTACTCTATGGAACACAAACGAGAACTTCCGCAACGCTGTTATCAATGGAATAACAACCATAAAAGGGTATTTTTTGCAGGCCGAAAATACCATAAAAAACGGATTGCACAGCATTGCCGGTTACTTTGACGGCTTGCGTGACCAAGCGTTAAATTGGGGCCGTGACATGATACAGGGCTTTATTAACGGAATTATAAGTAAGATAGAATATTTAAAAAATACCGTTAGAAATGTAGCGAACACAATATCCAGTTATTTACATTTTAGCCGACCGGATGAGGGCCCGTTGCGAGAGTATGAGAATTGGATGCCGGACTTTATGCAAGGGCTTGCCAAAGGCATTGAAAATAGTCAAAGTCTTGTTACAAATGCAGTTCAAGGATTGGCCGCAGATATGCAGTTGAATGTTCAAGCAATACCACGGGGCACGGTTGGAAATGGTAAAGTAATAAATTTGACAATCAGAGAAATAAATATAACCGGCTACGACGACAACACAGCTGACGAAATGGTTCAACAGATAAATGAAAAGTTGGGGGCTTTACTGATATGATAAAAGGCGCGAGAAATTTTAAGTTAGTAAATGAGTACGGCCAAGAATATGACATCACACGCCCCGGCGCTTTTTTCCATAGCCCGGAGGGGTTAGGGTGGGGACAAAATGTAACCACCGAGCCTTTGGGCTTTTCGTTCGCCGTTACAGATGTTAAACAAACGCAACCACGGCCGAGCGGTGAAATGATATTCAATAATTATATTGATTATGATAATTTTTTAACATTTATACAGCGCTCAAAAAGGCTTTATTTGGCCTATATGCCGTTGAACAGTTGGTATTACTTGGAAGTCATAGCGACGATAAATAAAAGTGAAATAAAAGCCGAGCAAAATAAGTTGATTTGTCCGCTTAATTTCAAAGGTATATCCCGGTGGTACGAGGAACTACACTATGTAACATCAAGCGGAGAAAGCACCGGAAACGGCAAAAAATACTCCTATACATACAGCTACACTTACGGTCAAAGTGACAGGGCTATTTTTTATTTAAATTTAAATTTATCAAGCTATTTTAAACTTGAAATCATGGGCGAAATTGTAAATCCGGAATGGCGTGTAATTCAAAACGGTGTAACAATATTAAGCGGCAAGATAAACGCAACAATCAGTAGTACCCATAAAATCGTAATAAATACAAATCCAATAGATGCCGAAATCGGCGAATATACTAAGGACGGTGTGTATGTCCAAAACCTCTATAATAAAAGTGACTTTACAACGCAACGACTTTTTGCCATACCGGCGGGGGATGTTACTTTTACGGTATTAGGGCAGGGAACAACAGCGCCCAAGGTCTTCATGGAGGTTTTGAAGCGTGTATAAGTTTGAAATATTCAAAAGAACCGATTTTTCTTTTCAAGATTATGGCTTTTTTTCAAAAGATGTAAAAATCGTATATGACTATTTAAGCCCACAAAGTTTTACATTTAAAGTGAATAAAATTGTAAATTGTGATTTATTGGACTTAATCCGAATTGGTGACGACCAAGAAAGAAATATTTACACCGGTTACATTTCAAATATTGAGATATTAAACAATAAAACAACTTTAACAATTAGCCCGATTGTAAACCTGCTTGATTGTGAGAGCATACAAAGCACTGAAAAAGAGTGGGGCAAGGCGATTTATTATCAAATATTTCACGATTACACAAGAACGACCCCGACACTTTATAGATTGCCGATTAAATTTAATTCTATCCGGCCTTACACAAATTGGGGGGATATAGAAAACCCATATCCGGACAAGTTAAAAAGCACAAAAGAAGTGATAATTGACCGGGCTAAGCAAAATAATTTATTTTTGTATTTTTTCATAAATGCCAGAGCAAGTAGCGTGTATGTTAACTTTTTAAAACCGTTAACCGATGTGAAAATCATTGAGGCCGATTTAGATAACATTATCAGCAAAAAAATAACAGTAAATTCTAACACAGGCCCAAACATTGCTATTATGTGGCGACCGAAAGGAGATGCCGACGGCGGATATGTATTCTGGAGACTGGTGAAAACTGACCGGGGAGAATTTACAACCGACTATTCCGCCCACTTAAATGTAGCGGTGCCCCGTGTAATTAGTGAGGTTATGAACTCGCCAGACGAATACACTTACGAAGAAGTATATCAAAAACTCCGTGAAATGTTAGGTGCAGCGAATGACAGCAATAATAACAACATTAAATTAACGGTTTTATTAAACGACAAAATTATTGACCCGCTAAATATGCAAATAGGTCAACCAGTAAAAATTATTAGCGAGGGCAAAACATATAACTCAACTTATACAGGATATAGCCGAGGGCGTACAACAATCGAGCTAACATTCGGTTCGGTTAGAACCGAACTGACAAAGATATTAAAAAGGGGGACTTAATAATATGGTTACTTTACACACAATAGATGGCGGCATAGTAAACGCAATCAATGATGCGTTATTATATGATTTTATAATCGGTCAAAATGGCATTGCGACCGGTGCAACGGTAACAAGCAAAGGCGCTTTATTATTGCACATTGACTCCGGGTGGGGCGTTATCAAAGGCCGCATTTTTTCGATTGAGGCAGAAACAATTAGCGCTACACCGTCCACAAGCGGCACAATGAAAGGAAGATTGATTTTACAAATAGACATCACAAACACAACAAATCCGATAACATTTGTGACCCAGGCGGCCGCAACATTGCCCGCACTTCAACAAGAGGACATCAACGGTAACGGCACAATTTATCAATTACCGATTGCGACATATGATGTGAACGAGGTTGCGGTATCAAATCTGCAAATGGTTGCGCCGGTTGTTGAGGCAATCAAAGAGCGGATTGACAGTGCACAGAGTACGGCAAATGCCGCACAGAGTACGGTCAATAACGCCATGCCAAAAAGCGGCGGTAATTTTACGGGTGCAATAGCCGTTCCCAACTCAAACAATGCAGGTTATTTTGTGCGAAATATTTGGTGCGGAGATGCTTCTGAGCGATTGGTGGACACATCATATATCTGGACTAAAAGAAAGTAGGTTTTTATGGCAATATATGACAATAATGGAACTACCAGTTATGAAATCGGGAAAATCTATGACGATGACGGCACTACAAATAATCAAATAGGCAAAATGTATGACAATGACGGAACAAGCAATCATTTGATTTATAGTGCGGAAGAAACATATCTATCGTCTGCTGGTTTAGGCGGCGGAGTGACTGGTGTAACTCTTAAAGGTAATCTTAACTCAAACACTAATTACACCATACCGTCTTTCACAAATAATAAAATAGTTATCGATTGTGCCGTTCCGCCAAACAATAAAGGTCAATCTTGGTTCGCATTAACACCCAAAATTAACCTAACAAATATTAAAACTTTAACTTTTACGGTATATTGGGATAAACAAAGTTATGGTGCATTTATGTATCTGGGTGTGTCATCATCATTACCAACTGGATATTACAATAATAATAATTCGCCACAAGGTTTTTTCACAAAATCCAGTGGTTATCAGTATCTGAACGGAAATTTTGCGGCGGGAACTACAACCACGGTGACTGTTGATGTTAGTAGTTTAACTGGCACTTATTATATTTGCGGCGCTTGGGTATCACACGGTGATGAGTGGCTTGGTTCTTATTATAGAGGATTTCATTGTAGCGTAACAAGTATTATAGGTGAATAATAAAGGAGTAAACAATATGAACATTAAATTTTCAAATGGTAAAACATTTACTTATACACAGGCATTCGTCTTGGAGAGAGATTTTAAGGACGGCTATACAAGACCGTCACTGGAAATCACAATGCCGATTGCACAGACAAGTTACAATGAAATAGAGAGTCTTGTATCTGATGCAGAAATTATGAAATCATTCACTCTAATAGGAAATTCAACCCCAATTCCTGTTTACAAAGAAGAGACAGTAGTAAACGGAATAGTGAATGCAAACGGCGTTCCTATTCTTGATGCAAACGGAAATCAAGCCACATCTATCAGTAAACAAGTTGTAACAGATGAAAATGGTAAGCCTGTTGTAGACCACTACGATTATACAGACCCAGTGGTAAACACATACGAGGACTACACCATTAAGGGCAAAATCAGCGTTGAGGACGGTAATATCACATTTAAAATGTACAAGCTGTCCGATACAGAAATTGAAAAAAATAGCGCTGTTCGGGCGGTTGATGAATTGCTTTTGTCAATGGCAGAAAGTGAGGCATAAAGATGATTTTTGAGAGAATTAAAAAACTTTACGCCGAAGGTAAAATTAAAAATCTGCAAGTTTATATAGATAAAGGCTTGATTACGGCAGAACAGGCGAAAGAAATTGAAAAATCGCACTGAAAGGAGAATACATGAAAACCATTGTTGATATATCAAGACACCAAAATGACATTAAAATCGCCGATTTAAAGGGCGTTGACGGTGTTATTTACCGTATATCAATCGGCACTTCCAAGCTGGACGATAGTTTTAAAAACTTTGTAGCCCAGAAAAATGACCCCTTAGGCGTATATGTGGCGAGCTACGCAAAAAACGCTCGGGAGGCAAAAGCCGAGGCGGAATATGCAATCGCCGCCTGCAAACAATACGGCATACACCCGATAATCTTTTTTGACTGGGAGTATTTTTCGGCGGATTACATCAAGTCAAAATTCGGAATAACGGCCACAGCAGATTTAATTCGTGAAATGACTGAGGCATTTTGCGACACCTGCATTAATGACGGTTATCTTACAGGGGTGTACTTTAATCGTGACTTTTTAACTCGATACTACAAGACAGTATTTTTTGACAACCTGCATCCGGAATACCGAACGTGGTACGCTCTCCCGGGTCTTTCCGCCCCCGATTATGATTGCGACCTGTGGCAATATGCAAGCAACAACGGCGCCGAGCTGGGCTATAACGGCAACATTGACAAAAACAAAGTTGTTAAGGAGCCACGCATTATGGGCAATAATGATATTAAGCCTATGCGCCCACTCTCCACAAGCGCTACACGCCTTAAAATCGGATTTGCCAGCGTGGGTGATATACGGACATTAAAAGTTAAAATTGAGGGCTTGGGCATTGCCTGCGTTGTTGCTGACGGATATATAATCACCTCGGAGGTGTCAACGGGCGACCAGTGCTATATTTTGAGCGATTGCAACAAGTTAGGCATCCCCTGTGTGGAGTACCGAGAGGAAACCTCAAAACCCGAACCAAAACCCGAACCGACCCCGGAACCGGAAAAGCCGGAACCGCCAACGGAAGAACCCAAAGAGGACAAACCGCAGGAAAAACCGGCTAAAAAGAAAAGTATTTTTGAATTGATAATTGATTTTATCTTTGCTCTTTTTGAGGGCAAATAAAGCCATTAAGGGGTGTTATATGAACGTTAATACAGGGGTGTTAATTGCATTGATAGGTTGCATTGTCGGCCTTGCTGGTTGGCTAAGAAATCACGATAGTGACAACGAAAGAGAGACCAGCAATATGACAACAGTGATAGTAAAACTTGAAAATATCCGGGGGAGCATATCCGACTTAAAGCTGGATTTGAAAAGAACCGCCGAGGATTTACAAAGCATTGACCGTAGATTGACTGTTGTCGAAGAAAGCACAAAACAAGCTCATAAGCGCATTAACGAAATAAAAGGAGAAAACTAAAAATGAATGAAAAATATTTAATTTACGGAGCTATCGCAGTCATAGTAATTTTGACCTTGGGCGTTGTGTGGTATTACCGACAGGCAATTAAAACCAAGCTGAAAGACCCGAAATTTAAGGACTTCCTGCACAAAATGATGTTACAAGCCGAAGAATATTTCAACTCCGGCGAGGGGCAGAAAAAATTCGATTGGGTTTTAGATTGCGCCATGACTTGGTTACATTTGACCCCAAAGCAGGCAGATATTGCCAAAGAGCTTGTAAAAGCACATATTCAAAAGATTTTTGACGAAAATAAGGTTGAAACCGTGGCCGAGGACGGCACGATGCACACAACTATTAAATAATTAAGAAAATGCAGGGGCCTTTTATTGCAATATCACAAAAATAGTTATATAATTAAACAAATGAATGTAAAGTCCTTGTGAATTTTAAAAAAGTTATTTAGTAACGTATTACGGCAAAAGTACGGCAAAAATAAAATTTAAAACACATAAAACGGCTAAAATAGGCAGTTTATAAAAATGTGTTATAATGCACCAAGTATTACTTGTAAGGAAAATTAAAGAATAATAAAAACAAAAAGCCCCTATTTTGGGGCTTTTTTTGTTTATATTGGTATAACTTAAAAAGTTGAAATTTAAAAAAATACGGCAAAAGTACGGCAAACACATAGTAAAAGTATAGCAAGCATATAGCAAAAATATAGCAAAGACACGGCAAGAAATTAAAGGCTATCAAGTAATTTTACAACTTTGTTTTCGTCATTTGGGAATAGATGCGCATACACTTGCAAAGTTTGTGTTGTAGAGGCATGCCCAAGGCGGTGGGCAACCTCTAAAATATTTATATTATTGTTTATCAAAAGTGAAGCATGACTGTGCCTAAAATCGTGAATGCGTATTATAGGCAAATTGGCGGCGGTGGCCGCTTTGTCTTTGGCGGTTGTGTAAAAACTGATAGAGTGCGGCCGGGAATAGCCTAAAATCAAACCGCTTGAATTCCACCCGGGGTAAGCCTCTTTTTGTCTTTTCTTATGCTCATTCAGCGCATCAAGTAAAACGGTAGGCAAGGCAATTTTGCGGTTAAGCGTATCAAGCGCAGGCATTGAACCGCGTGTATTCATTGAATATATTAAATTCTTGTTTATATTTAAATCGCTTAATAATTTTGACAGCGCTATTTTTTTACTTTTGGCCGTACTTTTAATATTTTGTGCTATTTGTGCAGTATTCATAAAATGTCACCTCGATTTTGTGCAAGTATACAAAAGTCGACAAATTGAACTAAAACTATTGATTTTTAGTTCAAAATGAAGTAAAATATAAACCGTAAACAAAAGTTTACAAAAAAATACCACACAAAAGATAAAAAAACAAGAGAGGTAAAGAAAAATGATTGAAATTGAAGTACAACTTGGATATGGCCAAGTCAATATCAAGAAATTTGACGGCACAACAGAAATCATAACCACCAAAGACAATTATAAATACTGGGATATAATCGCCGAATACTGCGAGTGTGCGGACAAAGTCGGGCTTGTGCCAGAAATCAAAATAGTACCGTAACAACAGCGGAGAAAGAACAGATAAAAAAGGAGCAAAATATGACAAGTGAAAAAATTTTATATTATAGGCTGAAAAGTAGATTAACTCAGCAACAAGTGGCCGACCGGCTGGGCGTAACTAAAATGGCGGTCTCACAGTGGGAGACAGGGGTGCGAACACCGAACCTTATAACAGCGCAAAGGCTGTGCAAAGTTTTGCACTGTGAACTGGAAGACATAACGGACGACCGCTACAAATAAAAATAACTACTTTAAGGAGGATAAATAAAAATGATAATAACAGCGGAAATAGAAAAAAACAGAGTAACGAAAGTTAAAATTGCAAACCGGGCTTTATTGGTACTTACAAGCCACAATGACTTATACGACCTTGAAGTGTACGATTACACATCGGGAACACGAAAAACAATCACCGTTTGCAATGACGAAAAGAACTTCGGTACTATCAATGATTACGCCGGGGGATTAGGCGTTAGATTTATTGAAAAACAAAACGAAAAGGAAAACATAAAGGCTAACTTTAAAATTTGGCACGACTATGCCGCCCCCGATTTCCAACGGTACAGTATTCAGTACATAGACAATAACGGTGTTTACAGCGGTGACGGTTATTTCGCCAAAGACCTTGAAACGGTGCTTGAATGGGCAAGGGAACATTACCCAAACGACTATGGTATATTAGAAGTTATCGAAGTAAATGACGACTAAAAGGGGGGACACATAATGGCAAATATAAGACAACCACGAATAAATTTAAAAAATGAGGAAATTTTAGACCTTTGGCGTGATTATCAATTTATCAATAGTACGATACTGAGCAATTACACAAGTATATCAAGAGCAACGGCCACAAAGGCAATAAAATATGCCCAAGCATGGCGGGAAGATAAGGCACTAATGGCCGAGACCGAAAAACAAAGATACATTATTGTGCCAACCGAAATTTTTTTTAAATGTTATGGCATAGATGTCACAAAGGCCATAAATGTTGAAAACTTAAAAGGGGCGAATTTAAAGGGGGCAAAACATGAAAAGGCATCTTCTTGAAATCTTAATCATAATAACAGGGCTGTGCATTCTTGCAACCGTGGGCGGTTTAGAGCATGATATGTTTACAATCGCCGGGGCGATTTGCCGCCTTTTAATCTTTGGCGGATTGATGTATGCAGAATGTAAAATCAGCGAAAAAATATGATTTTGTGTGACACAAAATGTTACAAGGTACTTGTAACAAAATGT
>ULUH01036593.1_pt1 | contig 18471 bp, 10 predicted proteins | sample 1958241 | NCBI WGS metagenome assembly ULUH01 (sample SAMEA4835753, study PRJEB28245) | human gut metagenome | biome: gut microbiome; material: fecal sample | place: Denmark | collected 2008 | reverse complement strand
TCAGTCCGGAAGACCAGGTACCGATGAGAAGGTCGCCGTTTTTGTCTTCAGTTACACATTTTACGCTGAAAGAATTGAGGCGCTGTTTCTTTCCGTTTTCATCGATGCGCCAGGCATTCCTGGAAGTATAGGTATAGAAGGATTCATTTTCCGGATTGAAATAAGATAATCCTCCATCTGTACCAACCCAGAGTGTACCATCTCTCGAAACAAAGAGATGGTAGATGATTCTCTGATCTTCGCTTGGCAGGAAATAGGTCTTGAAAACGCCAGTCTTCCGGTTTATCTTTACCAGGCCGTTTCGGGTTCCCAGCCAGAGGTTCTGCTCGTGGTCTTCTGCCATGGAACGGATGTCGTTGTTGGGAAGAATACCTGGAGAAAGAGCATTCGATTTATACGATTTCACGGTATAGCCATCGTATGATTTGAGTCCGGAATTGGTTCCCACCCACATCATTCCTTCGCTATCTAGTATCATGCAATGGCTTTCAGACGCTGGCGAAATGTTAAAAGATGCAATGCTGCGGTATGGAAATGTTTCCGCTTTAGCAATGATGCAGCACACAAAAGTCAGTATCAAATATATCGTTCTCATCTTGATTATTAGTATTTCTTTGTATTTTGGGTACAAATTTACAGCTTTTTCCCGAATTTTTCCCTTATTTTCTCGAATTTTTCCCTAATATATGATAAAAAAGACCGAATTTTGCAATTGTGAAGCAATAAAAGTTGCCTTGGCGAGAGCGAAGGCGGCACTTTACATTTTTTTTACATAAACAGTATAATATAAACTAATAAATTAAAATACAACTTAAAATGGAAAATCTTAAGCTAATAACATCGTCTAGAAGATTGATGGCTTTGGCAGCTTTGGCAACTGGCGTTGCTTTGCCTCCACAATCTATCATGGCAGCTTCTACAGCTCAGGTTGTTCAGCAGTCGGGTGTCGTTAAAGGGCAGGTTCTTGATCCTTCTGGTGAGCCGGTAATCGGTGCTACCGTAAAGGTTAAGGGTTCCAAGACGGGTACTGTTACCGATATTGATGGTAATTTCTCGCTCAGTGCTGCTCCAGGTGCTATGGTCGAAGTGTCTTATATAGGTTATAAGACCATGACGGTAAAAGCTGGTAATGGTCCGTTGAACGTTACTTTGGAAGACGACAATCAGGCTTTGAGTGAAGTAGTTGTCGTAGGTTTCGGTACTCAGAAGAAGGTAAACCTCACTGGTGCTGTCTCTGTAATCGACAGCAAGGAGATTGCTTCCCGTCCTGTTGCCAATGCTACCCAGGCATTGCAGGGTCTGGTTCCTGGTTTGCAGATTTCCAGTTCATCTGGTTCTATGGATGCTACTCCTAATGTAAATGTACGTGGTACTACTACCATTGGTGAGGGTTCCAAGGGTACTCCATTGATCTTGATTGATGGTTCTGAGGGTGATTTGAATACCATCAACCCACAGGATATCGAAAGTGTATCTGTATTGAAGGATGCTGCTGCATCTTCAATCTATGGTTCCCGTGCACCTTTCGGTGTAATCTTGGTTACTACCAAGAAAGGTAAGTCGGGTAAGGTTACAGTCAACTATAATAACAGCTTCCGTTTCAGCGGAATGATTCGTGGCAAGCACATGATGAACTCTGTTGACTATGCAGCATGGGTAAACGATGCTCATACCAATGGTGGTAGTGGTGTGTTCTTCGATCAGGAGCGTATGGATAAGATTGTGGCTTATCACAATGCCACTCCTGTAGGTCCTGGTACCCGAAAGGATGCCAATGGTAACCTGCTCTACGGTATCGATTCCAGCAACGGCACAACATGGAATGATGGCTACGCCTATGGTGTAGATGACGTAGATTGGTATGATGCCTTGTATAAGAGCACAGCCTTCTCTCAGGAGCATAACGCAAGTGTGAGTGGCGGTAATGATAAGTTTAATTTCTATGCTTCTTTCAACTACCTGCACAATGGCGGTTTCATGAAGCTGGATAAGGATAAGAACGACCGTTACAATACGGCAGCTAAGATTGGTGCGCAGATTACCGATTGGCTGCACCTGGATTACTCTACCCGCTGGACCCGTACCGATTTCCAGCGCCCTGCTAATTTGACCAACAGTCTGTATCAGGACTTGGCACGTCAGGGTTGGCCGGTATTGCCTTTGCAGGATCGCAACGGTTACTATTATTCTGCACCTTCTCCTGCCCTCGGTCTGGCTACAGCAGGTAAGGATACCAAGGAGCGTGACATCCTGAACCAGCAGGTGAACCTGTTGATTGAGCCTATCAAGAACTGGAGAACTCATATCGACTTCACCTATCGTTCAGAGAATACTGCACGCCACTGGGACAAGAAGATGCTCTACAACCATGATGTTGCCGGCAATCCTATCGTTTACGACAAGGGTTCCAATGTTCATGAGGATGAATATAAGGAGAACTACTATAACTTCCAGGCTTATACCGAGTACAACTTCTCTCTGGCTAAGAAGCATAACTTCCACGTAATGGGTGGTTTCCAGGCAGAGCAGTTGAGAAAGACCGAATTCGGTCTGCAGCGTAATGGTATCTTGGATGAGTCTCGTCTGGAGGTGGATCTGACCAATGGCTTGAGCTACGAAGGCAAGGAAATCGTTCCTTCCGTGAATGGTGGACGCAACCAGTGGCAGACAGCGGGCTTCTTCGGCCGTTTGAACTACAACTATGATGAGAAGTATCTTTTCGAGTTCAATATCCGTCATGATGGTACATCCAAGTTCCGTAGAAACAATATGTGGAAGACCTTCCCATCTTTCTCTTTGGGTTGGAACATCGCTCACGAAAACTTCTGGAAGCCATTGGAGAATACTGTAAATACCTTGAAGCTCCGTGCATCTTACGGTTCTTTGGGTAACCAGAATATTGATAACTGGTATCAGACCTATTCTACAGTAGCTTATAATTCTGTCGCAGGTGCCTGGCTTCAGGGTGGTAAGAAGACCAACATTACTGCAGCTCCAGGTCTGGTTTCTGCAGCCTTGGGTTGGGAAAAGGTAGAAAGCTATGATGTCGGTCTCGACTGGGGTGCTTTCAACAACCGCCTGACTGGTTCCTTCGATTACTATGTACGTAATACCAAGGACATGGTAGGTCCTGCTCCTGAGTTGCCTGCACTTTTGGGAACTGCTGTTCCTAAGACCAACAATACTGACCTCCGTACCACTGGTTGGGAGTTGCAGATTGGCTGGCGCGATCATCTGGAGAATGGCTTGAACTATGGTGTAACATTCAATGTTTCAGATGCTCAGGCTAAGGTAACCCGTTATCCAAACAACCCTACCGGTTCCTTGTCTAGCTATATCGAGAACCGCAAGGTAGGCGAAATCTGGGGTTATGAAACCATCGGAATTGCCAAGACTAATGATGAGATGAACCAGCATCTGGCTACCTTGCCAAATGGTGGACAGAGCCAGCTTGGCGACAAGTGGGCTGCTGGTGATATCATGTACAAGGACCTGGATGGCGACGGCAAGATCTCTAATGGAAGCAATACATTGGCAGACCATGGTGACTTGAAGGTTATCGGCAACAAAACTCCTCGTTATCTCTTCGGTCTTGATCTCACTGCCAGCTGGAAGGGGTTCGACTTCCGTGCATTCATGCAGGGTGTCATGAAGCGTGATTATTCTGATGCGAAAGAATTTCTGTTTGGAGCTACCGACTCTGGTGTATGGTGGGCTGCAGGTATTACCGGCGTTCAGGACTACTTCCGCGATTCAGAAACCTGGTCTGTCAAGAATGGCTACGAATCAGAGAATCTGAATGCCTATCTGCCACGTCCGCAGTACAGCGGGAAGAACATCCATACCCAGACACGCTATTTGCTCAATGCAGCTTATTTGCGTATGAAGAACCTTCAGATTGGCTATACCCTGCCACAGAGCTTGGTTTCAAAGGCAGGTTTGGGCAATGTCCGCTTCTTCGTTTCAGCAGAGAATTTGTTCACTATCACCGATCTTCCAAGTCAGTTCGACCCAGAAACCATCGATACCGATTATGGTAATGGTTATCCTCTCTCTCGCACTTTCTCTTTCGGTGTTAACGTTACATTATAATTAAAAGGAGATATTAATATGAAATTCAAACATATAGCACTTATGTCATTGGCACTTGCTGCATCCTTCTCTTCTTGTAGTGATTATCTGGAGCAGGAGCCACCATCAAGCTTACCTTCTGATGGATTCTTTACTTCAGAGGCAAAGGTGAAAGCTGCTGCCGATCAGTTCTATGGTGATGTCATGCCAGGACACGCCAACTGGAGCTATGGTCTCTATGCCGGAGATGTGAATACCGACAACCAGATCAACTGGAATGGTGATGGCAAGTTTGCCACAGGACTTTGGAAAACAGCCAATGATAACGGCAACTGGTCTTGGAATAATATCCGCAACATCAACTATCAGCTCAATTCTATCCTCGAGGCTCAGAAGGCTGGTAAGATTTCAGGTAGTGAGGCTATCATCAACCAGTATATTGGTGAGATCTACTTTATGAGAGCATACTGCTACTTTGATATGTTGCAGAAGTGGGGCGACCTTCCTATTGTAACCGAGGCATTCCCTGACAATGAGGAAATTCTGGTGGCTGCCAACAAGCGTCAGCCTTGCAACGAGGTGGCTCGTTTCATCATGGAAGACTTGGACAAGGCTATCTCGCTGATGCAGGATGGTTTTGACAAGAACCATACCCGTATCTCTCCAGATGCAGCCCGCCTGTTCAAGAGCCGTGTAGCTCTCTACGAGGGTTCTTGGCTGACTTATTTTGCCGGCACAGCTTTCGTTCCTAACGGCGAGGGATGGCCAGGCAAGGCTAAGGAGTATAATGCCAACTATCAGTATCCTACAGGTTCTGTTGATGCTGAGGCTAAGTATTTCCTGCAGGAGAGTGCCAAGGCTGCCGAAATGGTAGCTGACAAGTATAAGGATCAGTTGATGGTGAACACCGGTACTATTCCTCAGAAGGAAGGTGATCCTCAGAACCCTTACTTCAATATCTGGGGTACTACAGATATGTCGGGTACACCTGAGGTTATCCTTTGGCGCCAGTATAGCAAGGAGTTGGGTGTAGTCAATAATGTGGAGGTTGGTGTCCAGCATGGAGACTTTGGTGTAGGTCTCACCCGCTCTATGGTAGAGGGCTATGTGATGAAGGATGGTAAGCCTATCTATAATTCAGCCTATACCTATAGCGACCAGACTATCGCCGATGTAGCTACCAATCGTGACCCTCGTCTCACCATCTTCCTGAAGGTTCCTGGACAGAAGAATGTATTCAAGAATATGTCTGCTCCTGAGGATCACTATGTCATCGACGAGCCATATCCAACCATTACCACACGTAATGCCGAGAATGACTATTCTACAGGTTATGCAATCCGTAAGGGTGGTACCTTTGATAAGGCTAATACAGGTAATGGTAACTGCTACAATGCAGCTGAAATCTTCCGTGCTACCGAGGCGCTGCTGAACTACATGGAGGCTGAGTATATGTTGACCAACAGTCTTTCTGGCAAGGTTCTGGAGTATTGGAAGGATGTACGTAAGGCTGCCGGCTTCACAGGTGATGCTGTTAACCCACAGGTTACCATCGATGCTACTGAGATGAGCAAGGAAACTGCCGACTGGGGTTCTTACTCTGCAGGCAAGCAGTTGACCGATAAGATTCTCTACAACATCCGTCGTGAGCGTCGTTGCGAGTTGATTTCAGAAGGTCTTCGTGGTATGGATTTGCAGCGCTGGCGTTCATACGATCAGTTGATGACTACTCCTGCTCACATGGAGGGTATTCATCTCTGGAATACTCCAATGCAGAGCTGGTATAACAACCTGAATGCCGATGGCTCTTCTAATGCCAACGTATCAAGCTCTTCTCTGAGCGAGTACTATCGTCCATTGGAGGTGAACATGACAGCTACCAACAGCTACAAGGATGGTTTCACCTGGCACATGGCTCACTATCTGCAGCCACTTCCTATCAAGCAGTTCCTGCTCACCGCAAGTGATTATGCTTCTGTAGAGAAGAGTCCATTGTATCAGAACCCATATTGGCCAACATCAGCAGGTCAGTCAGCAGAGAAGTAATCTTCTAGACTAAATAAGTATTCTAATAAATAAAGGCTCAGATGAAATTGTCCATTGATGGATAATCTCTTCTGAGCCTTAATACAAACTCAGAGCATATATAAAAAGATAGGAATTCGAAAAGGAGATAATTAGGTACTGTTAAGCGGGGTTAAAAACGTTAATAAATAAATATAAGTTTTGGGGGCTGAATTTTTTATATAAATTTGCGTCTAAAAAATAACAAAAACGATGAATAAACAAGTAATAATTAACAATCTAAACACGTCAAAAAAGAATTGTGTTATTGTGTCTGTTGGCGATGGAAGCTTGCATCGTCAATTGTGCTATGATACTGCTAATTTTGATTTGCATTTGCTTGTTTATGACGATACTTATAATAAGTATCTTGGGGATTCAAAGTTTGTATGTAAACTGAAAGGTTACAAAATGGATATGTCTTTTCAATATTTTCAAATGCACCCTCAGTTTATAGAACAATATGATTATTTCCTGTTGTTGGATGATGATATTCAAATCTCTGTAGATTCGGTCAATAAGTTATTTGAATTGATGAAGGAATACAGGCTTAAAATCGCTCAACCTTCATTGAGTAATTCTTATTATACGTATGAACATACATTGCACAATCCAATGTGTACAATACGATATACTAATTTTGTTGAAATGATGATGCCTTGCTTTTCACGTGAAGCTCTTATGGCAGTGATGGGTACATTTGAAGATCATGTGCGTTGGTGTGGTATAGAGTATCATTGGCCTTTATTGATAAATAGCAATAAAAGAGATATAGCCATTGTTGATTCTGTCCAGGCAGTTCATACCCGTCCTGTACAGACTATAACAAACGAGAATTATCAAATTATGCTAGAATATTTACAAAAAAACAAACTTAAAAAAGAAATTGCTATATATATGGAATGTACCTGTTCCGATACAGATTATGAGGATTATAAGAAATTGAGGAAAAGAGTAGATGACATAATAGTAGAGCTTACAAATGGAAAACTATATAGGATGTTGACTTCCGAGTTGGTTCCTGTAGTATGTTTTTTCTGTTTATATTCTATGGTTTCAGAAAAGAGAATATATTTGGATATGGCAAAAAGAGCTGTTGATGAAATATATTTCAAGCATCGTGCTGATATTGAATCTTCAGTAACGGAACAGGAAATTCGAAAATTATCAGTTTTTGTCGATTATTTACGGCAGTATGATATTTCTCTGTGTGAAATTATGAAGTTTCTGCCAGAAGTTGATAAACGGGCTACTAGCTTTGCTGACGTATTAGCTATACTCAATATCAATGATGATTATGTAGATACAGATGTAATGGATTCTGTAAAAAAGGGGGTTAAAATTTGTTTGGAACTCTTGACGGAAGAAAAGTATAAATATAAGTTTTTTTAGTATTAATCTTTTAAATTTTGGAATTATGCAGATAATTAAGAAAATCAAACCTGCGAATGTAGTTGATAAGGATTCTATGTTTCATATCCTTGGTGGCAATAACACTAATACGTCTGATGGCTGTACTTGTCAGGGCAGCGGTGATAACATTAATGGAGCTAGCCATTGTCATTGTGTTAACTAATGAAAGTTAGTAAGTATAATATTTACGTAGAAAAAGAAGGCCGCAAATTTGTTTATAACCAGTTGCGGTCTTCTTTACTCGAAATAGACGAAGAACTATTTCGACGACTGTCCGTGCCAGATTCTGAAGTGGATACTTTGGATGAAGAAATCTTGGAGGAGTTGCATGCCAATGGTGTGGTCTGTGACACCAATCTAAATGAAGAAAATATAATTTTAGCAAATTGTAAGATTCGTCGTTTCTCCAACGATATGGCAAGGGTGACGATTCTTCCAACGCTGGATTGCAACTTTCATTGTTGGTATTGTTACGAAAACCACCATGATGGTTTTATGACTTCCGAAGATGTAGCGAAAGTCCTTGAATTTTGCAGGAAAACCATAATAGACGGAAAAATTAAACACTTTCAGTTAGATTGGTTTGGCGGTGAACCCCTGATGTATTTTCAAGAGGTGGTCTATCCGATTTCAAAAAAAGTACAAGAAATCTGTGCCAATAATAATGTGGCTTTTCGGAATACCATTACAACAAATGGTTATTTAGTAAATTCTTCCATGATAGAGAAACTAAAGGAGATTCAGCTAACATCATTTCAGATTACCTTGGATGGAGGAAAACGTTTCCATAACAAGACTCGTTTCTCAAAAGATGTTCATAATTCTTATGAGGTTATAACTTCTAATATCATAGCCTTATGTAGGGCGATTCCCAATATAGACATGACGGTTAGAATTAATTATACCCCAAAGAATATGGAGTCTATAGATGAAATAGTGAACGTATTTCCTTTGGATATACGAAATAAAATAACCGTCATGCCTCAGCTTGTCTGGCAATTTAAAGATGACCGTAATATGCAGGGTGACGATATAACTCGAAAAATGGAGCTGTTTGTCTCTCATGGATATAAAAAGAAATTAACTGATTTGTCGTGTTATCAGTGTTATACAGAAAACATGAAACAGTTTGTTGTTAATTATGATTTGTCTGTATTCAAATGTACTGCCCGGGATTTTTCCGAAAAGTATTCAATTGGTAAAATTGACAATGATGGTGAATTTGTGCCGAATAATCATTTTTACGATTACTTCGTCCGGTCTTCTTTTGAAAATGAGAGTTGCCTGGAATGTAAATTGCTACCTTCATGTTATGCCAATTGCATTCAAAAGCAGGTAGAAGGACAAAAAATTAATTGTAATAAAAAACAAATTGAAAATAGCGTAAAGAACAACGTTCTTTTGTACTTGTCACAAAAACAATAATGCCTATGAGACATGCCTTTATTATATTAGCTCATAATGAATGGCAAATATTGGGAAAGGTTTTGGAATATTTGAACCATAAAGAATGTGATCTATTCTTGAATATAGATTGCAAGGCTACTGATATGCCTGTAATCAACGATTTGCTTGACCGCAATAACCGAATAAAGTATTGTGGTCATGACAGATTGCATTGGGGAGGTTATAGTATTTTGAAGACTGAAATCAAGATGCTCAATATTGCGATAAATAATTCAAATGCAGATTATTATCATATCATAAGTGGGCAAGATTATCCCATAAAGCCCTACGAAAGCTTCCTGCAATTCTTCGACAATAATCCAGGGCAAAGTTATTTTGACTGTAGAATAGCTACGTTTAGAGAAATTGATCGTCGGTTGTTGTATTTCTTGCCTTATGACTATTATCAAGTAAGAAATCCTAAGAGGTATTGTATTACCAACTTCTTGCGAGGCTTTCAGGTGAAATATCAAATAAAACGCCCAACATCCCATTTCCCAGATAAAATTTATTTGGGATCACAATGGTGTTCTATGACAAGAGAGGCATGTGCATTTTTGTTACGTTACACAAAGGAACATCCAGGCTTTTTAAAGCGTTTGAATCATACATTTGCATCTGAAGAAATTTATATTCATACCGTACTTTTGAATTACTATGATGAAGATAAAATTTGTTCGGAGAATAACTTGAGATTCATCAGGTGGAGAGAAGAAAACGGAAATCGACCAGCTAATTTGGGAGAAGAGCACTTTAAGTTTATGCTTGATAAAAATCACTTCTTTGCACGTAAAATGGTTTCGCCAATAAGTACAAAGTTGATGGAATATATAGACTATTATCTTTTAGAACATTTTCATGAATATGAGAGTTGCTTTGATTATGACAATAGAATAGCTGAAAGCCTTGTTGAGGTCATGAAAGTTCTAGATATTTCTTCTGTACTGGTAGTAGGTGATAACTTGATTTATTTAGATGCTCTTCTTGGAATGGAAATTCTAGCTAATGGTATTTGTGACAACGATCAAGCTTTCCATTTGGCTCAAAAGATGAATATAGCAGAGTATTGTCAAGTTGTAGATTGGACTCAGCCAATTTATGTTGAGGATGATGACAAATATGATTCTCTGCTTTTTCTTAATCAGTTAGGTGGAAATAATGAGATATTAAGGTATCTTGGAAATTTGTCAGAATTGACTAGTCATTATATGTTCTTCATAGAAGAAAATATGCAAGAGTCTCTCAAAGATACATTAGAAAAGTCAATTGCTTCATTTCACCTCAAAAGTAATAGTGAGCTTAGTAAAATGCTGCTGGCAGAATTTGATATGATAGAAAATCTACAAGTATGTGTATTAATTAAATATTGATAAGATGAAACATTTATGCTTAAAAATATTGCTGGTTTTTACCTTTTGTGTAATGAACTTAATAGCCGTCGCTCAGCCTGTTGGTAGAACGATAGAGTTGATTGGCTTTGTGATGGATTCATTTACTGATTATGGCTTGGAAAAGGCTAAAGTAACATTGATGTCAACAGACAGTACTGTTATAGATACAATGTCTGTGAGAAATCGCCGTCCTTCTGGTTATATGGTTTCTTCTTCTTTTTCCTTCAAAGTTCCTGCTAAGGTTGAATCATATATCATAAAGGTAGATTGTGAAGGCTACAAGTCTATTACGACCAATTACAAATTAAAGCATACAGCAAGAGTCTTACGGCGGTGGATTCCAGCTATAAAACTGGTAAGGCTTAAGCCTAAACATAGCCTGACTGGTGATAATGAGTTGGGTGAGGTAACCGTGCGTGCTACCAGAATCAAGTTCTTTCACAAAGGAGATACCTTGGTGTATAATGCAGACGCATTCAACCTGCCGGAAGGTTCCATGCTTGATGAGTTGATCAGGCAGATGCCGGGTGCAAGAATTGAAGCCAATGGAGAAATCTTTATTAATGATCAGAAAATAGATTACCTTACTTTAAATGGCAAACAGTTGTTTAAGGGAAATAATCTGGCTTTGTTGGAGAATATGCCGTATTATACGGTAAAAAGTCTTAAAGTCTTTGAGCAGAGTAAAGAAAAGAATCGCAACCTGAATACAAAGACAGACTTGAAAGACTATGTGATGGATGTTCTCTTGAAAAAGGAATATAGCCAAAATAATTTCGGAAATATAGAAACAGGTGTCGGTACTAATGACAGATGGCAGGTAAGAGGATTTGATGGGTATATGAAAGGTTCTGTAAATGCTTCTGCATATGCTAACCTTAACAACGTCAATCAGTCGAGCGTGCCTGGCAGCGATGGATCATTTTGGGATTCAGACAGCCCAAAATCAATTATGAATACTAAAAAAGTTGGCGTGAGTACTATTGCAGAGAAAACCGGTGGAACTTTTTATGTTTCTACAGATTTGGCTGCTCAATGGCAAGGCGTAGATTTGGATGAGCAGAAAAAACAGATCAGCATATTGCCTCAGACCAACATCAATAAAATATTTCAGAATTTAAATGACAGCAGGAATTCTTCCTTCAGTTTGAATAACAAGATTACGAAGATGGGTATTTCCTATTTTCAGTTTCAGACTATGGTGGATTATGGCAGAAGCAAAAATGATGACTTGAACAAATATGCGCTGTTTGATAAGAATATACCATCAAATTCTTCTGTGTTGCAGCTTTTTGATGCTATAGATGAAGGTGGCAGAAATGCCTTTGACTATTTGCAGAATTATTCTATCAACAAGGCGAATAACAGGGCACATAATTTTAGACTTCGTGAAAATATAGAAATGTCGCAAGCCTTGGCCTGGGGCGATGATCTCATTTTTCATGCCGATGCTTCATACTCAGACAATAACCAAAAACTAGGAGAGAATAGTCATATAACCTATTATCTCCCGGTAAATGATTCTATTGTCTCTTATGTAGCCAATGATAACACCAAGACGAAATCTTATTCATATACATTGGAAGGTTTTTATCATTTCAACTTCTTGAATAATACGAGTCTGGAAATCGGATACCGTTATACCCAGGGTAACGAGTCTGTTTCACGTCAGCGTACCTTGGATGATCTGTATGATGCCAATAGCTATCATTCCAACAGCCTGTTCAGGGAGCATAAACCTATGGTAAACTGGGAGTATAAAAAGGGTAAGTGGCAATTGATAGCGGGCTTTGATGTGCGTATGCTTAGCAAGAATATGAGTTATAGTAACTCTTCGGTAGATACTACTCTTACGAGGAGTTATGTTGATCTGTGTCCAAGATTCCGACTCAAATGGCAGGGAAAAAATTCCAGGATTCATTTCTTCAACAAATTGGAATCCTATCGCAAACCATCAGTGTTAAACTTGGTTGAAACTATAGATTCATCTCATCCGCTAGTGATGTCAACCGGTAATAGTAGATTGAAAAAAGAATCGATGTACGATTATCAGTTTACCTATGCATGGCATAATACTGAACGCCAGTGGGATGTAAACTTTTCTTCACAATCTCAGTTTATGCTTAACTCGATAATAATGTGTTCATTGTACGATGATAAGAATGGTAACTCTCTTGTAATTCCCCAGAACGTGAAAGGGAATTGGGCATCATGGAATCGTTTGTATGTTGAAAAGGGATTGGGAAAATCGAGGGCATGGAATATCAACAATGAAATTGTTTACAGGAAAGATGTTACAACTCTTATGTCTGGACATATGAATGAAGGTCTTCAGACTAGCAAAAAAAAGCGAGATATCATTGATGAAACAGCTAGATTAGTCTTTCAGCACAAGGAGTTAACGTTGAAATTAAATGCAGGTTTTAGCTATAATAGTACAAGAAACAAGCTGAATTCCATTAATTACGAAGCCTGGGACATAAGGTATGGTTTTAATCTTGCATGTCGCCTGCCATGGGATATTAAGTTCTCCGGTGACTTGACCTCCTTGACGCGTAAAGGTTATAAATTAGAGGAAATCAATAAGACAAGAGTTGTAAGTAACATTTCCTTGTATAAGACATTCTTGAAAGGTAAGATTACCGTTCAATGTAAGGCTTATGACATATTCCATCAGTTGACTAATTTCGATAATGGATTTTACGAACAGGAGTTGACTGAGGCGACATACAATTGCATCCCTCGTTATGGAATGATTTCCATAGGATACAGATTCGGAAAAAAGTAACTGATTATGATTAAAGGCTTTCCCCATTATCAGCAACTCGACGAGATGGACTGCGGTTCCACCTCGTTGCGGATGATAGCGAAATATTACGGTAAGGAGTATTCGGCAGAGATGTTGCGCAATCATTGCCACATCACCCGCAACGGTGTGTCAATGCTGGGCATCAGCGAGGCTGCCGAGTATCTGGGCTTTCGTACGCTGGGAGTGAAAATCACCATGGAACAGCTGGTCCACGATGCCTCCCTGCCCTGCATCCTCCACTGGAACCAGAACCATTTCGTGGTCTGCTATAAGGTGAAGAAGAACCGGAGCGGGCGCTATCGTTTCTATATATCAGATCCTGCTTCCCAGAAGTTGTGCTATACTGAAGAGGAGTTCATGCGCTGCTGGCTAAGCACCAGTGTGCAGGGGCGGGACTGTGGTATGGCGTTGCTGATGGTGCCGGGAGTGAACTTTGGCAAGCGCAAGGAGGAGTGCGAGAGTCACAGGCAGAGCCTGGGGTTCTTTTTCAAATATCTCAAACCCTACCGTCGTCAGGTTGTGGTTCTCCTGCTGGGGATGTTGCTGGGCAGCTTGCTGCAGCTGGTGTTCCCTTTCCTGACCCAGGCGTTGGTTGACAGGGGTATCAATGGAAAGAACCTGGGCTTCGTCACGCTCATCCTCATCGCCCAGCTCGTGCTTTTCATCGCCCAGCTTAGCGTGAACTTTATCCGGGGCTGGATATTGCTGCATGTGAATACCCGAATTGACATTGCCCTGATTTCTGATTTTCTGGTCAAGCTGATGAAGATGCCGCTCCATTTCTTCGATACAAAGAAGATTGGCGACCTGATGCAGCGCATAGAAGATCATTCCCGCATAAAATCGTTCCTGATGGGCAACTCGCTGGGTTTCATCTTCTCTCTTGCAAACTTTGTCGTGTTTTCAGTTGTACTCGGTTATTATAGCCTTCTCGTGCTTGGTGTATTTTTGCTGGGCAACACCTTATATATATTATGGGTTGCATTCTTCATGAAGTATCGCCGTGAATTGGACTATAAGCGCTTCAGCCAGTCGGCTACCGAACGCAACAAGATGATTCAGCTGATACAGGGAATGCAGGACATCAAGCTTAACAACTGTGAGCGTCAGAAACGCTGGGAGTGGGAACGGGTACAGATGAGGCTTTTTCGCATCAGCGTGAAAGGGTTGACCATCGGACAGTTCCAGCAGTCTGGTTCCGTTTTCTTCAGCCAGTCCACCAACATCCTCATTACCTTCATTGCTGCCCGTAACGTCATTCATGGCGATATGACGCTGGGTATGATGATGTCTCTCACCTATATCATCGGTCAGCTTTCCGCTCCTATCAACGACTTCATCAGCTTCATCCAGGCTGTCCAGGATGCCAAGATCAGTCTGGAGCGACTGAATGAGATTCATTCACAGCCTGATGAGGATACTGACCTTGATGACAAGGTTAGCGAACTGCCTGAGGACAGGACCATCCGTGTAGAGCACGTTACCTTCAGCTATGATGGGGCTGAGCGTAACTATGCCCTCAATGACGTCAGCCTGGAAATACCAGAACGTAAGGTAACGGCGATTGTGGGGGAGAGCGGCTGTGGCAAGACCACGCTTATCAAGCTCCTGCAGGGTTTTTATCAGCCTAACCATGGAAGTATCAAGGTGGGTAATGTGCCGCTGACTTCCATAAATCCTCATTTTTGGCGCAGTGTGACAGGCTCTGTGATGCAGGAGAGCTTCATCTTCAGTGATACTTTTGCCCACAATATTGCCCTTGACAGCGATTCTCTGGATGAGACCCGACTTTATCAGGCGGCAAAGATGGCTAATGTAGATGGTTTTATCCGCACGTTGCCTCTGGGTTATCATACGAAAATAGGTATGGAGGGTAATGGTGTGAGTCAAGGTCAGCGCCAGCGCTTACTTATAGCTCGTGCCATTTATAAGAATCCGGAGTATATCTTTTTCGATGAGGCAACCAATGCCCTTGATACAACCAATGAATCGGAGATAATGCACCATCTGTATGATTTTTACAATGGAAGAACCGTGGTTGTGGCAGCGCACCGTCTGAGCACCGTAAAGAATGCCGACCAGATATTGGTAATGCGGCATGGAGTAATAGTGGAGTGTGGAACTCATCAGGAGCTGCTAGCAAAGAAGGGTTATTATTACGAGTTGGTAAAGAATCAATTGTAGATGATGTATGTAAAAGAATGGGTCTATATGCCACCTGTTATCGTGGCATATAGACCCATTCTTTTATTGTGATATCTGTGATCTACATCTCGGCTTTCAACAGCTGTATCTGCTCTGCCGACAGTCCCGTTATATCCATCACGGTCGCACCATCCATCCCCTTTGCCAGCATCTTTCTGGCAATCTCAAGACTTTGTTGGCTCATACCTTCTACCTTACCTTTCTGGTAGCTGTCATCTATGAGGGTTCTTTCAACGCTTACGGAATCCCAGAATTTGTCGTAGGCCCAGAGTTCGGCATCTGTAAAACCGGAAATCTCCAGTTCCTCTACGGCTTTTCCTATTTCCGGGTCATTAAGCAGGTCAGCAGGAACTTCCTTTGTATTGGAATTGATTTCCGTGAGGAAACGGAGCCACAATACCATCATGCGCTTGTCGGCAATGGAATGAGGTGTGAACTTCGGGAGTTCTATGAAGGTGAAATGCAAACCTTCGATGACCTTATTGCTGTCCTTGTCGTGCACGATGCGGTAGTTGTGGATGAAATCCGGAGTATCATGTGCAAAGATATCATTTATCAGGTTGAGAGAATACACAGGTTGGAGTTCGCTGTATTTTCCTCCCTTTTTAGCCTGGCTCACATAGAGCTTGGATGCATTGAACAGTACTCGCTGCTGGAAAGCATCAGACCATTCCATCTGCATTTCCACGCAGAACTTCCTGCCTCTGGCATCGGTACAGAGTACATCCACAATGGTGTTCTTGCCCCCTTCGAGCTGGGGCACAAGTTCTGTAGGCAGATACTTGATTTCTTGTATCTGCTCCTCGTCGCTGAGTGGCAGTAGTGCGTTCAGAAGGCTGATCAGTCTTGCGGGATGATTGCCGAATATCTTCTTGAACGTGAGGTCTGCCTTAGGATCTAAGTACTTCATAACCATCTGTTTTATAATTATCTACCGCAAAGTTACAAAAAATATGAGATTACGGCAACTTTTTAACGAAAAATCTGTCGTAATCTCGCTTTTTTATTGAGATTACGACAGATTTTCCTAAATGTTACCCCGGAAAGCAAAAGTTAAAAACGAAATAGGTCTTTCATTGTAACCTGACAATGAATATCGTCTGCATAACCTCCTGGAGTTAGACCGTAGGTGGTAATCATCGTTATGAGGATGGATTTGTTTGTTCCTGTTTCTTTTATGAAAATAGCTTTTCTGTTTCGAATCTTCATGTCCTCCTCTTCGCTTATGGTATATGGAGCATTGGTATATTTCATTTCGCAAAGGTTGATGGTTTGGTCATTTCTATCAATCAGGAGATCTATTTGTACCCCTTTTTCAGATAAATCCTTTGGCTTGTATACCCATGAGTGAGCAGTACTGATGACCGCTGCAAATCCTAATGCTGTTTTAATCTGCTTGATATGCTGTATGCAGACACGTTCAAATGCCCTGCCTGCCCAACCGTTGTGTATGGTTGTGTCCATGTTGGCAGTCCAGTAGTGTTCGTCTTGATTCGTATTTTTTTGATGAAGTCAAAATAGAAAAGGGTGTAATTATCCATAAGCTGATAGATGGCGTTTTTGCTTTTCCCACCTATCGGCATGAATTTTCTGATGAAACCACATTGTTCTAGTTCTTGTAGAGCATTGGAGAATGTGGTGTTGTCGGAGAGCCCAGTTGCATCTAAGATGTCTTTTCTCAACATACCCATTTTTTTGCTAGCCAATGCTGTGATAATGGAAATATGGGTCGTTGGTCTTTTAAACAAGGATGCATAGAGCGCATTGAATTCCTGGGTAAGTTCCCCTCTCTCTGAAAAGAACATTCTATCGAAATTCTGTGCTACGCTTTGTCCCCTTTTCAGAAAGCTCCAGTAATAAGGAATACCACCAAGTGCCATATAGGCCTCTAGAATCTGACGTTCTGTATATCCCAGTTTACGCTTTTCGCAGAATTCCTGGCATTCTCTCAAACTGAATGGTTCCAGAAATATCTGGTTTGTTAAGCGATTGTGCAAACCGCCATAATTCATAATGATGTTGTTGATGATCCAGGAGGTGGCACTGCCACAAATGATAAGGATAATGTCTTTTCTTGCAGTTGCCCAACTGTTCCAAAAATGGTCTAGCGAGCGTACAAAGTTTGATTTATGTGTATCCATCCAAGGCATTTCATCGATGAAGATTATTTTCTTCTTCTGGGTATCTTTCGATTTTTCGATGAATCGTTCTAATAAGTGGAATGCTTCATTCCAATTAGAAGGAAGTTCTTTTACCTTTCTCATACCAGCAGAGTATAGTGATTACGTAAATTCACTTAGCTGCTCTTTGAGTGAGGCTCCATATATACCTGTATGTTGAAAGGCAAAGCTATAGTTGAAAGCCTCTCTTATCAGGAAAGTCTTTCCTACGCGTCGTCTGCCATATATAGCTACAAATTGCGACTCTTCTTCTTCGAGTAGCCCTTTAAGAAGCTCTATTTCTTTTTCCCGTCCTACTATCATATCTTTCTGTATATTATTTGTTTGTTGTGCTGCAAAGATACAAATAAATAAATTATTAGTCGTGGAAATGTGAAAAAATCGGTAGATTTCCACGGTTAATAACAGTAATTAACAGTTTTGCGGTTGTCATATACGGAAAAAGCATCCATCGTGAAACTTTTTGCGTCGCTATTCTGCGCGAAATGGGGTAAAAACATCGTTTCGCGCAGAATAGTAACGGGAAATGAGTTATTAGTCGTGGAAATCTATTGATTTTTTGCACATTTCCACGACTAATAACAGAGAACTTCACACGCCCTGAAAGGGCAGAAGCTCCTGGTGCTTGGGCTTTCAGAGCGTGGTGCTTTGGACCCTTCAGCCTGTTCTTGAACCATGCGAAAGATTTATCATAATTAATAGCTTTGTGGAGGGGAGAAAGGATGAATTGCATTTGTTTTTCCAGCATTTTCCCGATTTGTATCCCTTTTATATCGAATATTAGACCCTTAAGCGGGGCTTTTTTCTTAATTTTGCAGACAAAATAAACAATTAGCATTTCACTTACTTATTTAATAACATCAGCAAAATGAATAAACTATTCACATTTATC
>ULUH01036790.1_pt1 | contig 18487 bp, 21 predicted proteins | sample 1958241 | NCBI WGS metagenome assembly ULUH01 (sample SAMEA4835753, study PRJEB28245) | human gut metagenome | biome: gut microbiome; material: fecal sample | place: Denmark | collected 2008 | reverse complement strand
CCCTCCACATTCCGGGTCTTAGCTTGCGTAGCTGCTCATTGGGCTTTGGCCGCCTGAATTCCTTGCTCCTTGCATTTGTGTCTAAACTGCTAACAATTCGCCCTTCGCATTGAGGGCATGTTCGGCTCATGGTATAATTAAATCATAGCGAGAGGAGCTGGACATGAAGCGATATCGGTACTTGTGCATCTGCAGAAAGAACAAGCAATTCTGCCAATACGCCTGCATTCACCGTGTTGCATTTTCCAGATTCCCATTGTGGCGGGTTCCGAAATTTTGCTGCTTGAAGCGGCTTGGGACCTGTACGTACCAAAGCGTGCGGAAGGTGATTGTGTGAGCAGCAGCATGATTCTTGAACATCTCGATGCCTGGCAGGGACAATGCCTTGTCTTAACCATTGTGGTGATTCTTGCTATCGAATGGCTTGGCCGAAACTTGAGTCTCTGGCTTGTCATGAAAGCTTTCGGCACAAAGACGGCAAGGTTCTACGATACCCGCATTACGGCAATCGGTGTTATCCACCATGAGCTCTCCCATCTCCTGGTTGCCATCTTCACCGGTGCTCGAATCGATGGCGTGAAGCTGTACAAGATTTTCCAGAAACAGGATGATGAAGTCCTCGGCTATGTGAACTACACGCCACGCGGCCTTTATCCGTTCCGCTGCATCCAACAGACCCTCATCGGCATTGCACCGGGAATCCTTGGCATGGTTCAGATTTGCACCATGAGCCAGCTGCTTCTTGGGTTCTGGTCGAGTCTTGGCAATGACTGTCTCAAGCACCCGGCTCTCTGGATTCTCGCAATCGTCATGAGCCAGATAGCATATCATTCCTGCCCGAGTCGGTACGACATCAAGGGGTCGTGGTTCTGCATTGGTCTTGTGGTCCTTGCATTTTGTCTGTTCCGGGATAATATCTTTCCCACCTGGTTTGCTTTGCAGGTTGTCCAGTGTGTGGCATTCGCCGTCGTTCTTGCATCCGCTCCCGTGATGCTCCTGAGTATCATCGTGATGGCTGCTAAATTTCTAAAGCATTTTGTCTTTGCTGGAGGTAAACGAATCTTTGAATCTTAATAAACTCTATCTTCGCGTTACGGCTTTGCTGAACGGCCGCGAAGTCCATTACGACTATGTCATCAGCCCAAATACCGATGACTTGACCGATGAAAAGGCTGACTTGATGAAACAGGAACTCTCGGAATCTCTGCTCAAAGACCTTCCGGCTGGTACAAAAATCCTTCGCACCGAATTCGTCCCGGAAACCGAAATGATTGCTCCGGTTTTCGACGGAGACCGGGTCACGCCCTGGCGGTTCCTCGATTACATCGCGGACGGCCTTACTCCTGAACCTGACATGAACGGAAACCTGCATCCGAAATTCACCCCGCTCGCCATTGTGCGCGTGATGGTGGACGAGGATGTTTCGCTGATTCAGCTGGAAGAGCGGGAACGAATCCGTATCATGGTTGGGAACTATGTCATGGAATTGACCAAAGCTCCGATTTACACAATCCAGCAAATTACTCCGGATGATTACTGGCGTATTCTGAAAGGCAACGGCGTGATGCGAAACTTCCAGACCTCTCAGCAAATCCTCGTGAAGGTCGTATCCCTGGCAGAACTCAAACGCTGCACGGAACGGCGCAGAAAGCGGTTCGAATCGCAGTCCTAGACAATACCGCCAACTTGCTGTAGAATTGAGATACTGAATCTCAAGCAGACAACAAGGAGGCAAAACTCATGTTCGAATCTCTCAAAATTGGGGAATCTGCACCATTCCTCGCAGGGCTACCGGAAGGATGCTATTTCGAGTGCGATGGGTCAGGACTTGTGCTGATATATAATTTCTTTCATCCCTCTCAGAAAGAAATCGAGGCTTTCAAGGCAGGCGTTCCCGGTGAAATTCGTTTCGTGCGCGTTGGCGGCGTTCTGTTCATTCTTTCCAAGCTAGGAACCCTTGAATGGATGGACAGTCCCTATGCTGTACAGTTGAGCCGAAACATGTCGTTTCCTGAAGTTCCGCAAGGGCAGGGATACAGTCTTCTGCTCATTCTGGCTGACGCAGCCAACAGTAAAATCATGGGCCTGCGCTATGTTGGCCTTGGAACAAAATTCTCGGAACAGCTGCGCAGTGAAGTGATGGCCGACATCAATATTCCGATTGTCAAGCCGATGTACGACGCGAAAGTTCAGAAGCTGTATGCCCGTTACACAACGAAAGACCTCGTGAAGCTGAGCAAGACAAGATACAAAATTGGCGAGAAATAAAACCAGGAGAGGGGAACCAGCGTTCCTCTCTTTTTTGTTTTTAAGCCCGAAAAACACAACTCTCTGAACCAGCCTTGCCGCAGCAGAACCCCGGCTGGAAATGCCCGCACCCCGCCCACCAATGCATCGTTCAGAACGTCCGCAGTGACCTCGGTGAGCCTGGCAGTTAAATTCTTTGGCAGATACTTGTATTCCATTGCGAATCCCGTACACTTGAAAGTAACAAAATCAAACAAACCTGAAAGGCGGTTTTTATCATGCTGAAAAATATTCTTGCCGTGATTGGTGCTGTGACTGTCGCTGCTGTTGCCTATGTGGCTTTCAGTGACCACGTGATTGTGAAGATTGAACCCGACGAAGAAGGCCCTGAGGACCCCAAAGAACCGGAAGAACCCGAAGAGCCTGCCAAGCCCTCCGAACCCAAGGAAGAAGGGCACAAGTTGACCTTCGATGAGCTTGTTCGCAAGATGGACGAGTCCGAGGAACGCCTGGCTGAAGCCGAAGCAGCAGCTGCTGCCGCCAAAGACGATGACAATGATGAGGATGACGAGGACGATGAGCCCGAATCCAAAGTCGAAGAAGTCAAAATTCAGGATGACTCGACTGAAACTGAGTGACAAGGAGTAAAAGCTATGGACACTGGTACTCGCATTAACGTGATTGCTGGACGGCCCGGAGCGGGTAAGACCCGCTGGGCTGCCAGGGAAGTGGTTGAGACGATTCGCGATGTGAACAATGTCATCATCTACATCGGCTTTGACCGGGAGTTTGAGCGTATCTGCCGAATGGTTTCCGACACCTATGGCAGCAAGCCTCATGGCAAGCTCCTCTTTGCACTGCAGGATGGCGCAGGGGAAGCAATCGGAAAGGCCGTCGATATCGCCAATAACGGGGAATCCCGCATGTTCTTGGGCAATGAGGATGACAACGAGTACCAGAACAATCGGCGGATGGTGTTTGTCTTCTATGACCAGTGCCGCCATGATATCTTCAACGGCCGCCGCGACCTCCTGAGAGCTGCTGCCAGAGCTGGTGTTCATGTCAATGTCCTCTGTCAGATTTTCAGTCAGATTGACCGTGGTGATATCGATTGGCTGAACGAATACTGCACACCGTTCGTCATCTCGAAATCCCGCGAACCGCGCCTGGCAACACAGGAAGAGATTCAGGAAAAGTACCGCTGACATCATCCGTTCCCGGAACCCACCGGGAACTTTTTGCTGAAAACTATAAGCCGGAAAGGAAACAGCTATGTGCTTTGAGTATTTTCTAAAACCGCAGCTTTCTCCTTCCGCCTCTGGCTTAACGGGTTTTATTCTGGGCGAACAGGCTGCTTTGAATCAAGCATTGGGCCTGAACAGTAAAATTCTCTTAGCCACAATGAAAGGGATTGAATCCCGTCACGGGCTCGCTTCATGTGATGCCATCAGGAATCAAATCCTCCTAACCCTGGGCAATTCCGAAAAGAGCTGTACGGAAGCGCAAGTCTTAGCCCGAATCCTGCCGCTCGCATTCCTGCCGGTCTATGACATTCAGCTGCTCAATACCGTGACGGATGTCGCCGCCATGACTCACAGCACCAATGACGCGGTTCTGTGCTCGTGTATTTATGCAGAAATTATACGTCAACTTGCGCAGGGAGAAAGAAACAAACGAAAGGCCGTTGAAATGGCCGTTATAACGGTTGGCGGCAGGTATTCCGTTGCGGCTCTTGGCGAACAGCTTGACCAGATTTTGAATTCTGAAAAAGTCGAGAACAGTGGGAATATCGCATCGACTTTGATTCTAGCTCTGTATTGTTTTGAGAAATCTAAGAGCTTCGATTCCTGCATCCACATGGCAGCGCAGGATGTTGCCGGAGACCGAAAGCTCATTTCGGCTGTCGCGGGAAGTTTTGCTGGAGTATATTACAAGCTGCACGGGCGGCCGATACAGGATGTCAGCCGGTATGAGACAGTCATCAATGGCTTAGACTAGAGAGGACAACAATGGCAAAGACACTGGTAATCGCTGAGAAGCCTTCGCTTGGACGCAGCATTGCGTCAGGGCTTACCTGGTGGAAGAAAGAACAGTTCACTCGGCAGGGAAAAGACCGGAATACCTGGCTGGAAAGTCAGAATTATATCGTGACATCCTCCGTTGGACATCTGTATGAGCTTATTGACCTGGATGCGTATTTTCCGGATTATGAGCCGGGGAAAAAACATTCCTGGACGATGGAACGGCTTCCGTTCTTTCCCGACAACTGGAATTTTAAGTTCGAGGGGAAGGACAATGTCAAGGGCCTGATTCGAACTATCAACAGTCTGATGAACCGCACAGACGTTGATAGGATTTATAATGCCGGAGACCCTGACCGGGAAGGGCAGCGGCTCGTTGATGAAATTATCCAGTATGGACTCAAAAAGCCGAAACCCATCTACCGGCTCTGGCTGCCCGATACGACCAACAAGACCGTCAAACAGGCATTTGAGACGGCAAAACCTAATGATGGGTATGCGGATTTTTCCTCCTCCGCAGAGACCCGCAGCGAGATGGACTGGCTCTTGGGAATTGAACTGACCCGGTATGCTTCTATTAAGGCAGGCTCTTTTATCCGCATTGGCCGCTGTGTCTGCCCGATTGTCGCCCATGTCATTGAACGCGAAAAGGCAATTCAGGATTTTGTTCCGAAACCGTATTCTGCCGTGTCCAGCAAGGAAAAGACGAACGGTGAAGATATTGAACTGACCAGTAAACGAACCTTTGAGGAAGGGCATGAAGCCGAAGCTCAGGCATTGGCGGATGCCTTCAACCGGGCAGGTGCGACCGTCACGAGCGTCAAGACCGAGCGCAAGACCATCAATCCCGGCAAGCTCTTTTCCATGAGCGACTTGCAGAGCTTTGCCTGTAAGGCAGACAAAACCCTGTCCCCGGCAGATGTTCTCGCCGCAACGCAGGCGCTGTATGAAGGCGGATTCGTCACCTATCCGCGTACCAACAGCAGCTACCTTGCGACGAATGAAACCGTCAAGGTGGACGCCGCCATCAGAGGTTTAGCGCAGAACGGAATTACGGGCCTTATCAATAAGCCGGGTCTTAAATCGATTTATGACGACAGTAAAATCGAAGCTCACTCTGCCATCACCCCAACTGGTAAATGGCCTGGAACATTGACAGGAGCACAGAAAACGGTCTTTGAATGTATTCTGAATCGATTTTGTGCTGTCTTCTGTACAGAGGATTGCACCGTGGACCGGACCACGATTGTCATTCATTGCCATGACGAAGACTTCACGCTGAAAGGTGATGTACAGGTTACGTCCGGTTGGCGAGAATTTGAGAAGCCGTCGAGTGGAGACAAGATGCTTCCGAAACTCAATAAGGGTGATGCTGTAAACATCAATTTCCAGCTGGTCGGTAAGATGACAACGCCTCCGAAACGTTATACGGTTGAAAGTCTCAACAACTGGATGGTCGCCCCGATGCGTGGTGCTGAGAAAGAAGACACTGAGTATACCGATGCCGAATGGAAAGAGATTCTTTCTGATGCTACCATCTGCACCGAAGCAACTCGCGCCGACACGGTAGACCGGTGCGTCAAGAGTCAGTACATTTCCCTCAAGAAGGGCGTGTATTACGGGGAACCCGCAGGGTTCCAGCTGGTCGATATCATGGATAAGCTGGGCATCGTTTTGGACGTTCCCGTGACTGTCAACCTTTCCAAGCAGCTGCACTCCATCAAGGACGGAAACCTGACCCGCGTTCAGGTTTTGGAGTACACCAAACAGACCCTTGAGAACATCATGTCAAAGGATGTGACGATTGCAGCTGCACAGGGAGCCAGCAGCAAGTATCCAGTTCTCTGCCAGTGCCCAAAATGCGGCAAGGATGTTGTGGAAACAAAGCTTGCCTATGCATGTACCGGGAAAGACTCTGATGGGAAACGATGCCCGGTCGCAATCTGGAAGAAGAACAAGTTCCTGGAAGCGCTCGGCAAAGAAATGACCAAAACAACAGCAAAGGCTCTGCTCACAAAAGGCAAAGCTCCGCTCAAAGGGTGCATAAGCGCCAAGACCGGCAAAAAATACGACTCCATACTAACTTGCGACTTTTCAGGAGACCGCCTTGCTTATCATATTGAATTTGATAAGTCAAGCATGTCATTTGGCAGCAAAGTCGGAAAATGCCCGTTCTGCGGAAAGCCTGTGGCAGAGACGGCAAAAGCCTTCACCTGCACGAACAAGTCTTGCGGCGCGGCGCTCTGGAAGGAATCGAAGCTGTATGGCAATGAGCTTGATGTTGATGCCGATATTGCCAAGACTCTTCTCTCCGGGAAAACCGTCGAAGCCACGATTCAGAACAAAGAGAGAACCGGCACACAGGATGTTGAGGTTGGGATTGAACCGTATACGGCACCCAATGGCAGAAAATATATCGGCCTTTGCATCATGAAAACCAAATAGTTAATTTGCCTCATCGCCTGCCCATTTTGGGTGGGCGTTTTTTGTTGCCAAGCTGTGCGAATTGCGTATGATTAAGAACAGTGATACGAAACTAAAAAATCAACGGTAGAAGGACAAGCACATTGAAGCTATATTTTATGAAAGTCGGGTATTTCCTGATATTTATTTTCGCAATCCTCAATTTTTTGGGGCTGAAGCAAACGGAATTCGAAATCCGGCAGCTGGATAGCACGGCAAGAATCCTGACAACTCATGCGGAAGCGATACAGGCAGCACAAGAACAGCCAACGCTGAACGCGGCGGCGGCCGCCGCTCTAACGAGAGCTGATACCCAAATCGCGATTGCTTCGTTCTCAAATGAGAATGTAGCGGGGGAAGCAAAACGACTCGCGTCTCTCTGCAACGCAAACATCAAAGAGAAGTCCATTACGGCATCGGTGTCGAATGACGCGGTTCTGGAAGAGATGGCGAGAAGACCGAATATGTATGGGCGGCTCGTGATTCCTTCCGTGGGAGTCAATGTGGCGTTGTTTGCAGTCGTCAGCCAGGCAGCAGCGGATGCACAGGACAGCGCTGCATATTTTCCGTTCAAAAACTATATGCTGGTTGCGGACCACTGGAATCAGGGGTTCTGGAAAATCAAGCGTTGCTCGGTTGGAACGAAAGCTTATATTTATCGCGGAACTTCGATACAAACGCTTACATGTACCGGCATCTGTCGCGGCGTGAACGCTGGTTATGATTTGCTGTATGAGGATGGGTCGAGCGCTACGACAGGCAGCGGAACCATCATGTATACCTGCAACGGTTCGAATTATCACGATATCACATTGACTTTTTGGAGCTGAGTTTTATGCAGAAGAATAATAAAAAGATGACATGCCTTGCAACGATTCTCATGGCAGCACTTGCTGCATTGCTGATTTTCGCTATCGTTGACGCGAACCGCATCAATCGTAGTCTTTCTGAGCTGCAGCAAACGGTGAATTATGAAGAGCGGCTGGAACCTTTGCTGTTCTATGGCGCAACCGCTGAAACTGCCGAGACGGCTGCAACAGCCGAAACCGCAAAGACTCTGGAGCCGGAGCTGAACTTCACCGTGACGAAAAGCAGCATTGTTCCAGATGACGGCTCCTATGTTCCGGTCACGCTGGGCGACGTGACTGTCTGCATTCCTGTCGCCGCTGCCGGGCAGGGCGGATGCACGGTGACCTATTGCTCCGGTAATTCCACTGCCGCAATCGGGGATTACAAAATTGCGTTGGTGGAAGGGAATACGGAAGACTCCGTTGTGACTTTCCAAAACGACGACAAGGAAATCCTGTCGGGGACAAGGACGATGGGAGAAGGATTGACTTTGACCGTTGCTGCTGAAGCCGAGGAAGGGCAGGAGACGGAACAAGAGGCAGTGATTGAAAAGCTGCTTGCTGATGCAGTAATCACCGATACAGCTCCTGCGACAACCGTGTTTGGAGAAACCGTAAAAGACGATGTTGTAATCGAAGCGGACGATGGCTATTTGCAGCTGCAGCTGAATGACAACACCGTTTTGGTATCGACTTTCTCTTTCAATTATGACAAAAACGTATTCTCTAAAACTCTGAATCTTCCCGGTGGACTCACCGTTCGATACGGGAACGTGCAGGACAAAGAGACCGGGTATATCCCGTTTGTCTCTACGGTAAATAACCGCAATATCAAAATTCTTGCAACCAGTGTAGAAGCGCTGCAGGGATTCTTCCAGGGTTAATACGTTCTGAACCAATCTTTCACTGAGCCATCTGCCCGTTTCGGGGGGTGGCTTTTGTGTTGGCACTTTGCTTGCCAGTTCTTGCGATGCTCGTATCATTAGAAACTGAATCAGTATTTTTTTGCGGGGAATCGGGTGAGGAGAACCATGAAAAACAACGGAGAAAAGCTTGAAGGGCTGATGATTGCGGCGATGCTGCTGATTTTTGTCACAAGCATCTGGGCGTTCAGGGACGCTCAAAGAATGCACGAAAAGTTGGCGGAGAAGGTACAGCAGACGCCGGAAACGGCTGAATTTGCAGAGTTTGTATCTCATTTATTGCCAGCAACGCCGGAAACGGCAGAAATCACTCCATTTGATGCAAGTGACCCGCACATGAATTTTGTTGCAAGCAAAGAAAGACTCAAATTGACTCTCAATTCCTGTGTGCCGCTCTCTTTGGATGATACAACGGTCTGCATTCCGATACAGAGCATCGGTGAAAGGAGCCTGGTATCGTATCAGACGCAAGACCATACGGCCTGCGTTGGGGCCTATCATATGACTCTTGTGAATGGGCACAAGGAAGAAGGCGTCAACTTTCTTCTGATAAATGATTCCGCCTTGATATCCGGAACAAGGAACATCAATGAGGATACCAGCCTTGTCGTCACGGCACTTGTCAAGGTGAATGAAGAACAGCAGCAAACCAAAGTGATACAACAGCTTTTGGATGGAGCGGTTCTTTGCGATGTCGCACCGACCATCACAATCTTTGGCGTTCCAGTTAAGAACAATTCGATGATTGAGGTTGATAATGCTCTCGCCAAAATCGAAACGAATCAGGGCAGGGTGATTATCACAAACTCGGCCACCATCAAGGAATCAAAGCCTCTCGATAAATATGTGCTTCTGCCATCCGGCATTGAAGCCAAGTACAACAGTACTGCCAGAACCAGGTCCGGGGATATTGTTTTCGTGGTTGAGCAGGATGGCTGCAGATATTATCTGCTGGCTCCGAGCGTGGAGCAGCTGCTCGGCGTGTTTGACGATTCCGAATCTAATTAGGGCTTTTATTGTTGCAGCGCCTTGCGGAACAAGTACAATAATAGTTGTACGATAGATAACAGCCTTTTGGCCCAATGCGTACAATTCATATTCTGCAGCTAAATTAGCAGACTCACCAATTCGGTGGGCCTGCTTTTTTAATTGCAAGAAAGGAGCACCGACAATTTTTGTCAACCGTTTCCGAAAAATAAATATCAACCAAAAGAAAGGACAAATTGTATGTTTAACGTTACTTGTTTAATCAAAACCGACATTGATACCGTGAAAAAGTGCATGGGGCAGAATCCCTATAACCCTGAGACTTTTCTTCAGAACTTTGCGTCTCGTCTGACATCTTTCGATGACCCCCTTCTCAATATGTACCCAACATCCGAGATTGAGGGCAACATCGAAGACGAGGATGTTATCCTGGGCCTTCGCGAACCGCAGAAGCTCGTTGAGTGGGCAAAAACCATGAAGGAACGCACGCAGTGCATGGCAATGGCCGAAGTTAGTGCAGCATTGCAGAAACATAAAGCGGAAGGCATCGATATCACAAAGCCGATGTATACCTGCCTGCGCTGCATTGAGTTGGATTCCAACGAATCTTATCTTCTTCGCTGCGCCGCCGAACTGCTCGACAACCATCCCAACCCGGAATGCGGTGAGATGTTTTATGATGGCGACTCTTGGAAATGCTTCCCGGATAGCTTTCAGCTGAAAGACATCGAAGCTCATACTGAGGATTATATCATCATTCCGGTGTTGTTCTGTGATGACTGATTTGATTATGAAAGGAATTTATATGGATTGGAAATTCATTATGTGTCTGCTTGTCATGTGCTCAACCACCGTCTGGAAGCTCCTGGAAATCCTGACTTATGGGGAGATTCAGGTCCGGCCGGTGGATGACATCATGATAATGTATATGGCCTTTACCATCTACGCCGCCTATAAGGCTGGCATGGCAGTACAGGCCAAAAAACAGAAGCAAACCAAAGAAAAAATCGCAATCAAATCCGATAACACAAAAGGAGAATGACTATGTATCAGCTGCAAAACATTGATTATCTGTACCGTATCTCGACCATGACCGGCTTATCCAAGCTCGTCACCGTTCAGGCAGACAGAGACTCCCATGACCTGAACGATAAGCATTTTGTGATGCTGAATCTGTGCAGGGCAATTGTGAATTTTGCCAATGAAGGTCACGTAATTTCGGCCGTCTATGAACTGGAACCGGACGGAACCTCCAAGCGGGTTGCCTATCGTGGCTTGCCGGAATACCAGGAAGCGCTCAAGGACCCTGAACCGGATGTGGTTGTTGCAAAATTTGCAACGAACTTTTCGTCAGGCGCTTCGTTTACCTCGAATTGCCGTGTGAATCAAAAGACGCGGGAAGTGTTCGACATCGAGTCTGCCGGGTCTGCTTCTGATGACGATGACATTTCCGAGAGCCTTGTATCGCTTGATGGCGGAGAACACTGGCATCAGGTCCATTGCATCGATGACATTCTCGATGAATACGACGATGACTCCGACAATGCCCTGGATGCTTTGTATTCCATCCAAGCTCACGGCGACATCGACGGGGACTACTGGTGTACTACCACCGATAAAGACCTGAACCGGACCATTCGTGAATGCCGCACCGAAATTCTCGTTGATGCGCTGCTTGCTCGCGGCTCTGAGGCGGTAGAAGAATTTCTCGGCTATCCCGTGAATATGTCGGAGGCAGAATACGTGCTCGAAGAATACCTGAATAACCTGTCCGATGAGGATTTGGCAAACGCCTTCTTCGAAACTCTTTGAGTTACCGCACTTGCGCGAACGTGCGACACCAATAAAATGAGAATTGTACGATAGATACCATCTACTAGGCGCTTTTTGCGTTCGTACAGTTCACAATTTCGCTTGAAGGCGGACTTCCCATTCCGGGAGGCCCGCCTTTTTGCATCAAAAATTACAGGAGGTAAATACCATGTTCAACATTATGAATCTCAACAACATCGAAAACATTTTCTACTGGACCGACAACAACGGTGCAATTTCTCTTCCCGGAGATACTGCACTGACGTATCGGACCGAATCGGACCTTCCTCGGTTCGTGGCTGCCGTTTATGGTGCGCTGAACACCGATAGTGGTGTTTCAGAACGTGTTGTCACCCTAAACGGCCACTGCGGTCTGCTGTTGGATGTACTCTACGATAAGGACTGGGTATCGGAGACTTTCTCTAATCTCAACTGTGAGATTCCAGACGAAATCATCATGAACCTGTTCGGTGCTGCCTTGCCGTGTCTGGCACAGATAATGTGGAATGATATCCACGCCTCACTTAACAAGACGGAACATTGTTCGAACTGCCCCGACCTCAGAATTTTGGTTGGCCAAAATACAGATAAGGATGGTCATGAGCTTTGCTTCTTCATTCCCTTTGGCGGCACAGAGTTTGACCATGATGAACGAATCAGGTGCGCACATGCGGCTCGCGTTGTAGAGAATTATCTAGACAATGTGGCTTATGGCAAAAAGGTAGAAACATATATTCGTGGACTCGTTGAAGCTGCCAGTATTGACGGCACTATTTCTGAAAGCAACACGGAGGTGTGAGCTATGCTTATCAAGAATATCAAGTGGGATACGGACGGCGACATGGAGGCTCTTGCCTCCTTACCAATAAAAAGGGTGCCGTAAATGTAGAGTTCAAAGTACCTGCAAAAAAATGGTCAAAAATCTGCAAGCCTTAAAAAGCTTAAAATCGTAAAGACGACAGATTCCATGCATTCTGCATGGGAAAAAATATCTTAATCATTTAAAGAAAGGAGTAGCAGGGTATTTGTGCTAACTGAGTACACTTCAAATTGCCTCTTGGTTAGCGCATTCCTCACCGCCTAAGTCAAGTCGCAAGCGACTATAGACGGTGTACCCTGCGCACATAATTTGATGAAATGGAATGTATTTTGTAACGAAAACGCTCCTTATCGTATTTATTATCGTCAAATTGAGATTGATGGATATGAGATGTATGTCATGTTTCCATTGCCAATGACTGGCATGGAATGTGGCTGGGCAGTATCGCATGGCGCAACTACGGCAGCTACCATTCAGGAAGCGGTTCAAAAGTTTTATCCCTTTATGATAGAGTATATCTGCGATAAAGAGGATTCCGACAACGATACGCAACAATACATTCTCAAAAACCTCAATTCTCTTGGCAACTCTGTGGATTTTTGGGGCAGGAAAAATGACCGTCAACATGTTATTGACGGCATGAGCACAACGCAGAAATCGCAGCTTTTATGCTATATTCTGCGAAATCATGAAGCCTTTGGCAAGATGACTTGCCGTGACTGGAAGAATTGGCTGCTGGATGACGCTGAACCTCAGTTTGGTATCTGGTTTTGATGGCATTAAAAACGGCAGGCAACATCCCGGCCCTGAACAACAAGAAGGACAAGAGTGCTTCGTTTCCGGTCGTCGTGCATCGGGAAGTTTTACCCTCAAAAAGCTAGACGGCGCGCGTATTTCCAAAGGTGTAACATTTAAAAATTTGCGGCTATTAGAGCCTGCAACAAATTATCTAATAGAAAGGATGTGAACGGGCAATTCCTCCCACGACTAAAGTCGCGGGTCTCCTTGCCCTGATTTATGAAAGCTGAAATTAAATTTGCAAACACAAGCAATGGACCCAAAGCCTTTGTCAAGACTTTTGACGATGATTGGACTCCTATGAGCACGCCGCTCAAGGCATACAAAAAAGACATGCGCAGTATCAAGCCTGCAGGTAACTACGAAGAAGGAAAGGACTACATGGTAGCCGTCAGCCCTTGGGTTCTTGAAGCATTTCTGAAAGCCAATCAGATTGATTATGTTCAGCTGATTCGCGGCCAGGACCTCAAGAATCCGCCCGTTGGCAGCATTCGGTATGCGAACGAGAAGGAAGTCGTCTGGTACGAGTATTCTTCCGCAACCACCACACGCCGCTGCACGGACTTGTCCCGCGCAAAAAGCTTTGTTCAGGAATGGGTCAATCTTGATTGTCCTACACTCAAACGCTTTAGCACGAATCAGAAAGTGCTTTCCGTGAACGGCTTTGGCGCTGCGGTTCCGCTGTTTGAAAGCCCGCTGGTCGATACCTCCTATGTCGATACTGTCATCGCAGACGATATTGAAGACAAGGAAATCGAAGGGCTACGCAAGCATCTGAACCCGGATGGCGTAATCTCGCAGCTGCTGAACAATGTTCAGAAAGCGAGAGCCGAGAAGGAAATCGATGAAGTGGAAAGCCGCGTCAAGCAGGTCGAAACCCAGATTCGCCTTTTCCTGCGCACTCCGGAAATCGAAAACGAAATCAAAGACATCGAAACTGCTCATCTCAATGAGGAGGGCGGCTTTGACTGTGGTTTCATTTTCTGGTATCCGAAAGCTGATTCTCAGCTCGAAAAGGACATGAGCCTGCTGGTCGGTGCCAACAAGCGCAAGCTGAGCTGGCTCGACATTGCGGTTCCGACTTTCAGCCAGAGCGTCAATGTTCAGAGATATGGTGCAGAGCTTGTCAAGAAATTCGTAAAAGAGCGTCTTGGCATTGAACTCTATTATCGTTCGGAGCTCGACTAATATGCCTGACATGAGAATTTCATTGATGAAAGGGGAGACAATCCCCAGAGATATCAAGGGCCGCAGAATCATTTGCTGCTTTTGCAATGACAAGGGGACTTGGGATACCAAGACTCTTGAGAAATTTGCAAAGAGATTCCCGGAAGCGAAAGAGTGGTACTTACATAAGCTGCCAGAACAGCTTCGGTATCCCGGTCAGGTTCTATTCTGTCCGGGCAATAACGAGAACACGATTGTAGCAATTATGATTTGCAGTACTGAAACCTCCGACAAGTACGGCTCGAAAATTCAGTTCCCGTATCTGTACGGGTGTCTCTTGCAGGCGATGGTCAAGGCCAAACAAGCTGAGGCTTCCGTTATCGTATCAAAGCTCGGAACCGATATGGTCGAATGGCAGTGGAGAAAACTTATTTGGATTCTGAACCATGCGGCGGAAATGAATGAAGGGGTAACGGCAATCGCAGTTTCACCCTATGATTTGTCTGATGTGTTCGTTGAACCCAAAAAGAAGAAGTCCACTTCCAGAAAGGCAAACCCCAAGAAGAACTTGGAGGATTCCGAAGAAAACGATAGCGAAGAAAAGGACAACTGGGATGGTCCGCAGGAAAATGGCAGAGACCAGCAGCTCAGCATACCTGACGAAAAAGAAGACAAGAAATATAGTAAATACGATAATTTGCGCTAACTTACGAGCTCCTGCAGTGATGCGGGGGCTCTTTTTTGTTGTCTTTTTGTTGTTCTTTTGTTGTTCTTCCACAAAAAAATCATTTTTTTGCTTTTTAGGCTTTCTTTTACTTGCCCATCCGTGCGAATCAAAGATAATAAAAACAGCAGCCTAAAAGTGGCACTAAAAAGTAGCAATCAAGAAAGAGGTTATAACATGGCAACTAAGTTTTATCTTGCCGAAATTCCGGATGATTTTCCGGCAACCAACGTCAAATTTGAAAATATGACCAAGCCACTGTTGGCGATTCCGGCCAAGATGGTTGATGGAAAGCCGATTACGATTGTCGGCTACATCAATGCTGGCCAGAAAAAATACAAAGCAAACGATTACGGCTTTGTTGAGTTCAATGACAACGGGGCCGATTTTGCGCAGTTCAAAGACGCCAATATGGATACTCGATATGCTGTGAAAGAAAAGGCTTCCGGTGATATTCTCGGATACCTGCCGCTTGAAACCGGGGAACTCGTTGGCATTGTGCGTGAGAAGGAAAAACCGATTCTTCTTCTGATTATCGCGGTGATTGCTGCTCTCGTGCTGCTCGTCGCCCTTATCACTGCAAGCCTTTATAAAATGGTGAACAAGCCCCTTGATGGCAGCGGCAGCGATGCCAGCTCCGCAAGCAGCGAAATCGTGATTGCTGACGGCGAAGCGTATGACGGGACGATGGACAACGGCAAAACCGATTCCGGGGAGATGCGATTCATCGAATTCCCGGCATTCACGACCATCTATGTGAGCCCTGACAGTACCGTGGACTTGGTGAACCCGGAAAGCAACCATGTCTACTTCAAATATACGATTCTTGAGAACGATGAAGTGCTCTATGAATCCGATTACATCGCTCCAGGCCAGAAATACGCCTGGCAGGCATCGGATTACATTACCGGGGCAGGAGAGCACGCTGTGGTGTTCTCGGTATCTACTGTCGGTGTAGATGACCAGCAGCCGCGCAATGGCGCTGAGTTTGCGGTCACGGCCGTTGTATCTTAAAAAACGTGGCAAGAATTTCCCTCCTCATTCATGTGGGGGAGGAGTTGCCGTTTTTTAGTTGCGTTAATGTGCGAAATAGATAAATTAAATCATAGAAGGTGGTGATAGCAATGCCTGTGCAAAAATTAAATAGAGCAATTATGTATCGTGCATATCCTACACCTGAGCAGCAAGTATTGCTTTCCAAGACCTTTGGCTGTGTTCGCTTTGTCTGGAACCACATGCTGATGGATGCTCAGCAATTTTTGAATGAAGCAGGATGCTTTTTTATTCCTACTCCTGCTAAATACAAAACTGAATTTCCATTTCTGAAAGAAGTGGATAGCTTTGCATTGTGCAACGCACAGCTTGACTTAAAGGAAGCACGTAAGCGGCATCGGGAAGACCCTAAAACAGTTGGCTCTCCCAAGCTGAAAAGCAAGCGCAAAAGCAAGATGTCTTACACAACAAACAACCAAAAGTCATGCCGTAAGGACGACACAATCAGAGACACGATTTATATTGTTGGAAATCTTGTTCGTTTACCAAAAGTTGGTAATGTCAAAATAAAAAGGCATCGTGAGCCGGAAACCAACTGGATACTGAAGGGTGCCACCGTAAGCTGTACTCGCAGCGGCAAATACTTTATTTCGCTGCTGTATGAGTTCGAGAAAGACATTCAGCCCATTAAGCCTACAAAAGAGACTTCTCTTGGGTTGGATTACTCTTCTCATGACTTTTACGTTGACAGCAACGGCAACGTGGCCAACTATCCAAGATTCTACCGTCAGAGTGAAGCAAAACTCGCTAGAGCGCAGCGCAGGCTGTCCCGTATGCAATTTGGCTCCCATCACTATGACAAACAGCTTTATAGAGTTCGAGTTCTTCAGGAACATATTGCCAATCAGCGCAAGAACTTCTGCCATACGGTAAGTACTGCGATAGCCAAACAGTATGACGCTGTATTTGTGGAAGATATCAACTTGCGCGGTTTGGCTGGTTCTCTGAAATTAGGGAAATCCACTAACGACAATGGCTTCGGTATGTTTCGCACGATGTTGGAGTATAAACTCACATCGCAGGGAAAAACCTTCGCCAAAATCGATAAGTGGTATCCGTCCAGCAAGACCTGCAGCGTGTGTGGCTTTATAAAAGATGACCTCACACTTGCTGACCGCAGCTGGACATGCAGCGCTTGTGAAACAACGCATAACCGCGACCACAATGCTGCTATTAACATTCGCACTGTAGGATTATTAGGCTTATATCCCGCATAATCCATTCTGCCCCCGCTATGCCGCTTGCAACGGCGACGAAAGCATACTGTACTCGGTAGCACGGACGGAAACCGTGCCTAACAGTCCGTCGAGTATGAATTTATGGAGTCCTACGGGACTTCAAGCCCCCACGTTTAGGTGGGGGTAGTTGACCTGGGCTGAATTGCGCGACAAGCGCATTTTGGTAAACTCGCAAGGGAGATAAATAGTAAAAGACAAGGGCTCGAATCAGCTGATGGCCTTGCACATGGCTGATTTTGTGCCCGCAATCAACGAAGGAGGTTTCTGAAGATGAAACTCGCCAAAGCTATGTCGATGGCCCTCGCTTGTGCGATGGCCGCGACTATGTGTGCAACCTCCGCTTTTGCTGCAACTTCCGGCAGCACGAAGGTTAATGCCACTGTTACCCCGTCCTACACCCTGACCGTTCCTGAATCCATCACCCTGACCAATGCTAAGGGTGGGAGCGGCACCTACACCGGCACGATTCCCGTCAACGTGAAAGGCGACATCGGCGAAGGTCAGTCCGTGACCGTTACTTCCACTGCACCTATCATGAAGTGCTCTGGCTCCAAGAACGTCACCGCCACCTTTACCGGCACCCCGAAAAAGAGCTGGAGCCGTACCGAAACTTCCGGCACTGGCACGACCGATAACTACGGCCTGTCTGCTGTCTTGACTCCTGGTACTTGGGAAGGCACTGCTACCTTCTCCTGCGCTCTGGCATAATCAATCCCCATAACGCAACTGGGGTATCCCGCGCAAAACCGAAAAGCGGTCGGCCTCACAAGCAGGCTGGCCGCCTTTTCTATTAGATTCTGGAGGCTTACCATGAAACTGAAAAAGCTTACAGCGGCGGCATTGAGCTTTGTAATGATGCTTGGCATCAATACAGCCCCCGCATTTGCTGCTACGAGTAAATCTGCATCTACCGCGATTACCGCAGAGGTCGGGTCTGGGTATACAGTCACTGTCCCTGAAAAAATCGCGCTGACCAGCACGACTACAGGAACCGGCACATATACGGGTACGATTGCCGTCAACATCAAGGGAGATGTAGCAGCCAATCAAACGGTAACGGTTGCGGCAACTGCGCCTACGATGAAAGATACAGCAGGAAACAGCGTTGCTGCTACATTTACGTCTACCCCCAAGACAAAATGGTCACGGACTGACATGCAGGGCAATGGCACCACCAGTAACTATGTTGTTTCTGCATCCCTCACCCCCGGCAGCTGGACCGGAACCGCGACCTTTACCTGTACTTTGGCTTAAATCTTTGAATCATGCCGCTATGCAGAGGAGGGCATCATTATGAAGATATCAAAGAAAGTTCTGGCAGCCCTTCTGGCGATTTGTCTCAATACCGGAACTGCTCTGGCCGAAGTGGATAAGACTGCGACAACG
>ULUH01035971.1_pt1 | contig 18497 bp, 11 predicted proteins | sample 1958241 | NCBI WGS metagenome assembly ULUH01 (sample SAMEA4835753, study PRJEB28245) | human gut metagenome | biome: gut microbiome; material: fecal sample | place: Denmark | collected 2008 | reverse complement strand
CCACCCGCCACGCGAGCAGCAGGCTCCAGCGCAGGCTGAAGAGGCAACAGAAACCGACAACAGCCCACGCATCCCGGCACCGCGCTACAGCAACACGTCAGTGTCGCCGTCGATGCCTACGGCAGAACCGGTGGCAGCGCCAGAACGCCGCGACGACTACCGCAAATACACCGCCCACAAGGAGGAGTATCCAGGACAGGACGAGCAGCGTCAAGCAGCACGCGCTCCGCAAGGCCCACACCACACCGACCCTATCAAAGTAGGACCGAAAGTGGGACGCAACGACCCATGTCCATGCGGCAGCGGCAAGAAATACAAGAACTGCCACGGCAAAGGACTTGTTTAAGCCTTTGACTAAAGCATAACTCAAAAAGAAAGCACTTCCTGACATCGCGTCGGAAGTGCTTTTTCAATTATATAACCAAAAATCCTAAACATGCATCAGAATGCGACCGCACGCTTCTCTGTACCCAGCAAGCCTCCGGCAATACCGAATCCGCCATCGACGTTGCTGTGTATCTGCACAGCCTCCGTCTGTGCGTCGTTAATCAACTGCAAATAGACCTGATAGAGCATCACCGACTTCAGATAGTAGTATAAATCCTCGGTCAACGACTGCAACTCCACCTCCACTATGCGCTTACCCACATCGCCTTTGCGCAGACGCGTGGTCACCGTGCACTCATATCCTGGGCCACCGGCAGCTGTGCCGGCAAACACGTTGCTGAAATCCTTATACCATCCTTTGCGGGGCTTCGACAGCCGGATATCCTGGAACAAAGGATAGTAGGAATGATAACAATCATTGGTGTCATACACCGTCTTGCCGTCGACAACCTTCTCCGTGAGGCTGCGCACGTTGAGACGGTAATAGCCCGACGGCTCCAGCCCCTTCATCCTCAGAGAGATGTCGACCACCGTGTCCTGTCCACCGTCATAATACCCGGTTTCAAGCTGGTCAAGCAAATGGTCCTGCTGATATTTCCGAGTCCTTACAATCTCGACTGTCGGGGCAACCGTAGGCATAGTGAAATTTGCCGATACCGACGGAAAATTCTGTTCAGAGGCAGAAACCGCAATCACATCGCCAGCCTTCGGACGATAGTCGCTGCGGAAACGGCAATGCTCGGCATCGTAGACCATCTCCACCGGAGAGGCGCCGTTGACCGAATATGTCACCGTGGCAAACCGCAGCGTGGCAGCCTTCAGAAACGTTTCCACTACATTCGTTCCTTCCGTGCCGACAACACCCGTGCGGTATGTGCGCGCCACGATGGCCTCCAGCGTAGTGTCGGGCGACGCCACCATACTTATCGCTATCACATTGAGGTTCTCTCCGCCCTCGTCAAAGCCAAGCTCTTTCTCACATCCCGTGAGCACCACCGCAACGATGCTCAACGCTGAAATCAAATATTTTAACCGTTTCATATTGTCAGAATTTTAATGTGTAGGTCAACGACGGCATAAACGGGAACATACAAATGCCTTTCAGCACATATTTTTTGTTATTTGTCCCGATATAAACGCTGTTGATGTTCTGTTGGTTGTACAGATTATAGAACGACAGGTTCACCTCGCTCGCGCCAAACCTCCGATGGTTTACCGAATAGGTTATACCCACATCAAGATGGTGCACATCCGGAAGCTTATAATTGTTGCGCTCACGATAAGTTGTAAACAATCCCGGCATTTCCGCCCAATGTGCAGCGTCATCACGATTCTGCATATATTCCTGTTCTTTAAGCGTGCTGGATTCCGGTCTGAAACTCGGATCCCATTCCTGCAGCACGCCGCCATACATTGATGTGTTTGCCAATATACCGCGGCGGCCACTCTGATAAGTCCACGACGCCGACAGTTTCCAATGCTGTCCCAATCGCTGCACCACAACGATGTTGAAATTATGGCGCTTGTCGTTGCCGGCAAGAAACTCTCGTCCGCCGTTCAGTTCCTGCCCCGGGCGGTCGAATGTGCGCAAGGATTTTGCCCATGTATAGCTCACCCAACCTGTAGTGTTGCCCACAGAGCGTTGAGCCATCAGCTCCACACCGTAGGAGCGTCCCTTGCCGAGGCTGACAAGACTCTGCCAATCGCCGGTGCAATTGAGCCACGACGCTCCGTTGTTGTATTCCAGCACATTGTCCATCGTCTTGTAATAGCCCTCAACCGACACCTCAAGACCTTTCATAATTTCATAGTTGACACCACCGGCATACTGGTTGGAGCGCATAAGCGGAATTTCTTCAGTCACAGGCACCCAAATGTCTGACGGCATCACGATATTGCTGCTGCTCAACAGATGCACGCCCTGCGCCATCCGTGCATACGACAGTTTCAACGCCATGGCAGGCGTAAGCAGGAAGCGCACCGAAGCTCGGGGCTCAAGCGAGCCGTATGTCTTGTTTTCAACAGAAAACAACGAATAGCGCAACCCGACATTTGCCATCAGCCACGAAGCCACAGTCCAATCGTCCTCGGCATATACGCTTGCCGTCAGCAAGTTCTGCCGTTTGCCTATTGTTCTGTCGGTTTCCATACGCGTTTCCTTAGTCGGCGTATAATCATAATTGTAACTATAGGCATGGATTATCGGCGACAACTGCTGCAACGAGCCTTTGACACCCCATCGCAAATCGTGGGCAGCAACAGGGCGAAATCTGAAGTCGGCAGTGATAGAAGCATCCTTCACCTTCGAATCATAACGTGTTTCCGACACATCTTCTGTCAGCCTCTGCAATTGTTCCATCTTCCGACTCTCATAATATCCCGACACATTCTGCGCCAGTCTATAGTTATACAGACTGAAACTCGCGTTGACATTCATAAGGAATCGGTCGCCGGCTGTATGCGTCCAATACAAACTCGACACCAGGTTGCCCCAATTGTTTTTTGTCTCATTTTTTTTAGTTCTAGTCTCACCACTCTTGCTGTTGAATTCAATCTCATTGTCAGTCGGAGAAGAATTGCTAACGTCCTTGCCCCAATAGAACACAGCCGACAGTCGGTCGCTCTCCGAGAAGCGATGCACCAGTTTAGCGTTGACATCATAGAAATTCATCTTGGCATACGGCTCCATTGCCTTCTTGTTGTCGTACACGCTTTTGAGCAAAGGCTGCACTATGGCTCCGAAATATGAGGCGCGAGCTGCCACATTGAACGACGTATGCCCCTTCCATATCGGACCCTCAGCCTGCACCTTCGACGACAACATTCCTATGGATGCGCAACCATGATACGCATCAAAGTCGCCTTCCCGCACACCTATGTCGATCACACTCGAAAGGCGCGAGCCGTAACGAGCCGGAAAAGCGCCTTTGTAAAGCACCACATTGTCTACCATCTCGGCATTGATTGCCGATACAAACCCTTTAAGATGTTCACCATTGTAAAGCGTTGAGCCATCGAGTGTAATCAAATTCTGGTCGTAATTACCCCCTCGCACAAAGATTCCCGCAGTGCCGTCGCCTCCCGACTGCACTCCAGGCAAACGCTGTAGCGATTTCATCACGTCGATTTCACCAAACAATGCCGGCACCTCCTTCACCTGCTGCGATGTCAGCACCTGTGCGCTCATCTGCGAGGATTTAACGCCAAAGTCATGGCGCGCACCATAGACCTGCACATCACGCAACTCCGTGCCTCGCTGCAGGCGCACCTCAACAGGCGCACTTCCCGACTTAATCTGTATTGTTGTCTCTTTATATCCCACATAGCTTATCCGCAAATCAACCGTCTTCCCTTCCGGGATTGCCATTTCAAAGCGTCCATCAGAATCGGTTGATGTGCCTTTCGCCAACGACTTGGCATAAACGCTTGCCGAAGGCAGGGCTTCTCCGCTCTCATCGTCGACAACTCGACCCGCCACAGTCTGCCCCACCGCCGTAGCCGCCATTACGGCAAGCAACAGCAATATACATATCCGTTTCATAATGCTTATTGTTTATTCAACCTGATAATTCCATGGACTGCATCTTTTGCCAACAGAAGCAATGCGCTCGATAATAGTTTTTTCATAATTTTTAGGTTTGGGTTATTAATAATTGGATTGTAATTTTTCATTTTATATTTTTCGAGCGCAATATAATTGTTTTTTTTAAAATTTTTCAAGCGAATTTATATCTTTTTTTAAGCAAACATCAACAAAAGCCGCGTTTTTTGCGTAAAAGTTAAAACAAGTTTGAATGCTCTGCTCTCGATTTGCGCTATCTGTTGAATAAAATAGGCGGCGGTTCGGAAAAACATTTTCAAAAGTTTGAATGTTTTTCGCTCGGCTTGCACTATCTGTTGAATAAAATAGGCTGCGGCTCGGAAAAGAAAATTGAACAAGTTCTTTTCTTTCCACTCGGCTTGCACTATCTTTTCATAAAATAGGCGGCGCCTCGGAAAAACATTTTCAAACAAGTTTGAATGTTTTTCGCTCGGCTTGCACTATCTTTGCAATGATATTTCGCGAAAATGGAAAAACAAATTGAAATTAACGGAGTCAACTTCAACTATAGCGTTGAGGGAGAGGGCATTCCTGTGGTGCTGATGCACGGATGGGGTTGCAACCGTACAACGCTGGCAAGCATCGAGAAGCTGCTTGTGCCATATTTTAAAGTCTACAACGTAGACTTCCCCGGCTTCGGCAAAAGCACTGAGCCACAAACAGTCTGGGGCATAGAGGACTACACCCGCCTGACAGAGGAGTTTCTGAAAAAAGAGGACATCGAAAACCCTATACTGCTCGGGCATTCGTTCGGCGGACGCGTAGGCATCCTGCTGTCGTCGCGCAACAAGGTGCGCAAACTGATCCTTGTCGATGCCGCAGGCATAAAGCCGCGCCACTCAATGAAATACTACATCAAGGTTTACACCTACAAGACGGTGAAACACGCCTTGCCGCTGCTTCTTGGCAAAACAAAGGGCGAGGAAATGCTCAACCGCTACCGCAAACGCGTGGGGTCGAGCGACTATTCAAGCGCATCGGTGCGTATGCGCCAGATTCTGAGCAAGGTGGTCAATGAAGATTTGACATGGGCTTTGCCTAAAATCAGCTGCCCGACACTGCTCGTATGGGGCACTGCCGACACTGCCACTCCTATCTCTGACGCCCGCAAGATGGAACGGCTAATACCGGATGCCGGACTGGTGGAGTTTCCCGGCGTGGGACATTACAGTTTCCTCGAGAATCCATATCAGTTTGCAGCCGTAATCAACAGTTTCTTAGATAAAGACAAAACTATAAAGTAATGGAATTGACCGTGACTATACTCGCTGCCGTAATGGTGGCAACAACCGCTTTCTACCTGCTGCAGGTTTACAAGTTCGACCTGCAGATGATGCAGCAGAACTCTTACCGCAACGATCGCTACTTCAAGTGGTGGCGCATGAGCAAGGACTACGCTTCGATGTCGAGAATCTCCGACCTTGCGGTGTTCCTGCTTCTCGTCTCGATGTTTCCAAAGGTGGTGACTCTGCCGATTGCAATCATTGTTTTTGCTATCAAGGCAGCAATCCTGCTCAAAAAGAAATATAAAAAGCCACTGGTGATGACCAAACGCGTGTGGCGCCTGCTCTCGGCTATGATTGTCGCCACGCTGGTTGTGGCGGCACTGTCGTGCTCACCACATGCCGATGCCGGCATCAACATCACCGCCGCAGGGGCTGCGCTCACAGCGATGGCTGTGCTTTCGTGGGGCGTGCTCGCCCTGTGCAACGCAGCGATGCAGCCTGTCGAGAAGTCAATCAACAACAGCTATGTCAACGACGCGCGCCGCATCATCGGCGAAATGCCGTCGCTGAAGGTGGTCGGCATCACGGGCAGTTACGGAAAGACAAGCACCAAGCATTATCTGAACCGCATCCTTAGCGAACAATTCAACGTGGTGATGACTCCAGGCAGCTTCAACACTCCGATGGGCGTGACCCGCACCATCCGCGAGATGCTGAAGCCGTACACCGAAATTTTCATCTGCGAGATGGGCGCCAAGCAACGCGGAGACATCAAGGAAATCTGCGACATCGTGCATCCGCAATACGGCATAATAACCGCTGTGGGCGAGCAGCACATGGAATCGTTCAAATCGATAGAGAATGTGCAACGCACAAAGTTCGAGCTTGCCGACGCTCTCCCTGCCGACGGCTTCTGCGTGGTCAACGATGACTTCCCATACGTGGCCAACCGCGAAGTTGACAACACTTCGTGCCTGCGCTATGCCGTGCAAGCCACCGCAAACGCCGACTACACCGCGCGCAACATTGAATATTCGGAACACGGCACCCGCTTCGACGTGGCAGACAAAAAAGGCGGCACCGTGATGTCGCTCGAAACGCGTCTTGTGGGCGAATGCAACATCTCCAACCTTCTCGCCGCCGTTGTTATGGCGATGAAACTGGGTGTGCCAGCCGACAAAATCCGCTATGCCGTAAGCCAGATTGAGCAAGTGGAGCACCGCCTCAACATGAAGCGCACTCCAGGCGGAGTGACAATCATCGACGATGCGTTCAACTCCAACCCTCACGGATCGCGGATGGCTCTCGACGTGCTTGCCAGAATGACCCGCGGCAAGCGCATCGTGGTAACGCCGGGAATGATTGAGCTCGGCGACCGCCAGCAGGCTCTCAACGAGGCGTTCGGCGAGCACATAGCGGAAACGGTGGATGTGGCAATCGTCGTAGGACAATACAACCGCGACGCCATTGTGGAGGGCATAAAGAAATCAGGCACGTTCAACGACGACAACCTGATTGTGGTCGACTCGTTTGCCGAGGCTCAGCAACGTCTTGCCTCGCTGCTGCAAATGGGCGACACCGTGCTCTACGAGAACGACCTGCCCGACACCTTCAAATAAGCAATCAATAAAACAACCCATAACAATACAAAAAGAAAATGAAAACAACTGTTGCTGTATTCTTCGGAGGTCGCTCCGTTGAACATGAGATTTCCGTGATTTCCGCCTCACAGGCAATGCACGCAATGAACCGCGACAAATACAACGTCATACCAGTATACATCACGAAGCAGGGTCGTTGGGTGACCGGCGACGCACTTTTCGACGTAAAGAACTACCGCGACATGAAGGCCCTTGTAGAAAAATGCGAAGAAGTCTACATGCGTCCTGAGTTCGGCGACTTCAACCTCTACCGCGCAAAGACAAAACTTTTCGGCGGACACAACGTCTATGCAGCCATCGACGTGGTCATCCCTGTGCTTCACGGCACAAACGGCGAGGACGGCATCTTTGAGGGCGTGCTCGAGACCATCGGCGTGCCTTACGCCGGCTGCAACACAGTGTCGTCGGCCAACGGTATGGACAAGGTGACAATGAAGATGATTCTCAAGGACTGCGACATCCCTGTGGTCGACTACGTATGGTTTACCGACAAGCAATGGTACCGCGAGAAAGACGAGTTGGTGAAGAAAGTGGAAGAGCGAATCGGCTATCCTGTAATCGTGAAACCTGCCAACCTCGGATCAAGCGTGGGAATCAGCTGTGCAAAGACACGCGAGGAATTGCTCGACAGCGTTGAGACCGCACAACAATACTCCACACGCATCATCGTGGAGGACATGGTGGAGAACCTCAAGGAAATAAACTGCTCAGTGCTCGGCGACTGCGACGACTGCCAGCCGTCGATTCTTGAAGAGCCTATCAAAACCGGCGCGTTCCTGAGCTACGACGACAAGTATAAAGGAGGGACAAAGGGCGCGAAAGGCATGCAGGCTTCCGACAAGCGCATCCCTGCCGACCTGCCGAAAGACATCACGGAGCGCATCCAATTCCTCGCCAAAGAAACATTCCGCGTATTGTCGTGCCACGGCGTGAGCCGCGTTGACTTTATGGTCGATGCCAGCACCAACAATGTTTTTGTCAACGAAATCAACACAATCCCTGGGTCTCTGTCGTTCTATCTGTGGGAGGCCACAGGAATCAAGTTTGACGAACTGATGGACCGCCTCGTGCAGCTGGCTCTGAAGCGCAAACGCGAACAAGGCCAGAAAACAACCAACTTTGACCAGAACATCTTCAGCCTCGGTGGAGGCGTGAAGGGCGCAAAAGGCGCAAAGTGCTAATATTCAGACGCAATCTCATAAAAAACGCCTGCAGTCATCGATTTGCAGGCGTTTTTTTGCGTTTTTTATTCTCCCATCACGGTAGCCACGATGCTTCGGCTGCCGCCGGAATCGCGGAATTCGCAGAGGTAGATGCCCTGCCACGTGCCGAGAGCAAGGCGATGTGCGGAGATTGGAATCGTAATGCTCACACCGAAAAGCGACGACTTGGCATGGGCTGGCATATCGTCGAGCCCCTCAAGCGTATGCTCGTAATATGGCTCGCCCTCACACACAAGGCAATCCATGATGCGCGCCATGTCGCCACGCACGTCGGGGTCGGCATTTTCATTGATTGTAAGCGCGCAGGAAGTGTGCTGCACGAATAGATTCAGCAACCCCGTCTCGGGCAGCTGCTGCGGGATGCCGCTCATAATTTCAGAAGTGATCAAATGGCATCCTCTCCGCTTTGGAGACAGTTTTAATACGGTTTGTTTTATCATTGTTTCTGTGTTATAAATTCATACGTCAAATCGACAGCCTTCCGGAAAGCCTCATCCTGTCCGGGCACTGTGATGAAAAGATGCACGGCGTCAGGAAATTCCACTCTTTCAATCCGTCCGCCTGATTTTTCAGCCAGTTCGCAGCCCTGGTCTCTAAGGATGTCGCGTCCGGCAGCGACAAGAAGAGTGCGCGGCAGACGTCTCAGTTGCTCCCCGCTGCACAATCCCACACTGACGGCATGGTTTTCCGAATCCGTTCCGCCAAGATAGGCGCGGTTGAACGCCTCCATCAAATCCGCATCGAGCCCGTAGCCGCTACCATATTTACGCCACGACTCCGAGCCGTCGGCAAAAGCCTTAGTGACCGGATAAAAAAGCACAAGCGACTCCAACGCGCCACGGCATTCATCGGAAAGAGCCACAGCAAGAGCAAGATTGCCACCCGAGCTGTCGCCTCCGGCGCTGATGCGCGATGCGTCTATGCCCAACAAAGCGGCATTGTCGCGGGCGTATGCCACCGCATCGCAGCAGTCGTGCAGTCCGCACGGGAACGGATGCTCGGGAGCAAGCCGATAGTCAACGGCAAGCACCTTCACGCCACCCATAGCCGCCACCGCGTCGCAAAACCGCGCACAGCTGTTCAGACTGCCGAAAGTCCAGCCGCCGCCATGGAAATAAACCAGCAACGGCAACCTCCCGTCTACACCGCTCGGCTCATAAAGCCGCAACGACTCCGACAACTGCCCCACACCGACATTTTCCGACAGCGTCTGACGCGTGTTCCGCGAATTGCGCACAGCCATCAAAGCGGCATTGTCGCCGGCAATGGCTTTCTCCACTGCAAGAGTCTGTGTCTGCTGCAACCCGTCGGGCAACGCCTGCAGAAAACCGTCAGCCTGACGGCGCATGACACTGTCGGCGGCGCCACCGACAGCAGCGGTTGCTGCAAAAGCCACAGCAATCATTATTTCCCCGAAACCCATAATTATTCACTTAAGAAATCAGGCATCGGTCCGCCCTGCGCATCATTGCCAAGCCCCATAGCCGACGCGTCGACAGCACTCGGCTGTCCGTCGGCAGGCGCAGGAATGTAGACCTCCTGCGGTCCCGGGTCGTCATTGATTTTCGACGCCATCGTACCCTTCTCAAACGGCATTGGCTCCGAACGGTTCTGGAAACGTGCGAACCGTGCGACAAACGTCATTTCAATATCGTCGACCGAACCACTACGGTGCTTCGCCACGATAAACTCAGCCATGCCGCGGATATCCCTGTTCTCAGCGTCTGTAGTAGAACGTGTATAATATTCCGGACGGTGGATAAAGCAAACAATATCGGCATCCTGCTCGATGGCACCCGACTCACGAAGGTCGCTCAACTGCGGACGCTTGTTGCCGTCGTTGCGTTCCTCCACCTTACGGCTCAACTGCGACAGTGCGATTACCGGGATGTTAAGCTCTTTGGCCAACTGCTTGAGGCTTCGTGAAATCATACTCACCTCCTGTTCGCGGCTTCCGAACTTCATACCCGTAGCGTTCATCAGCTGAAGGTAGTCGATGATGATAATCTTCACACCATGCTCCTTCACCAGACGGCGCGCCTTCGTGCGCAACTCGAGGATTGACAGAGACGGAGAGTCGTCGACATAAAGCGGCGCGCTGAAAAGGCTTCGCACACGCGAGTTCAACTGCTCCCACTCCTGCCGGCTCAGACGTCCGCTCTTGATTTTCTCGCCCTCAATCTCGCAAACGTTTGAAATCAAACGATTGACCAGCTGAAGGTTTGACATTTCAAGCGAGAATATCGCCACCGGAGTGTTGTAGTCGACAGCCATATTCTTCGCCATCGACAGCACAAACGCCGTTTTTCCCATCGCCGGACGTGCGGCAATGATTATAAGGTCGGAGTTCTGCCATCCCGACGTCAGCTTGTCAAGATTGTGGAAACCGGTCTGCAGACCGCTCAAGCCGCTTTCACGCTTGCCGGCGGCCTCAATCTGCTCCATGGCAGAATTGATTACAGGGTCAATCTGCGTGAAGTCCTTCTTCAAGTTGCCCTGCGAGATTTCAAACAATTTACCCTCAGCCTCCTGCAAAAGGTCGTCGATGTCATACGACTCGTCAAACGACTTTTTCTCTATCTCAGAGCAGAACGAAATCAGTCGGCGCGCCAAGAATTTCTGAGCCACGATGCGCGCATGGTATTCGATATGCGCCGCCGAAGCCACATTGGATGTCAATTCAGAGATGCGCACCGGACCGCCCACATCGTCGAGCGCACCGTCGGCACGCAGCTGCTGCGTGACGGTAAGCATGTCGATGGGTTGCTGCATCACACCGAGCTTGTTGATTGCAGCATAAATTTTTTGGTTTCCAGGGTCGTAGAACGACTCCGGTCGCAACAAGTCGCACACAATGGCATAGGCATCGCGCTCAAGCATCAACGCTCCAAGCACCGCGTCTTCAATCTCCTTGTCCTGAGGCTGAATCTTCGCGTCGTCGGTAAACTGCGCCTTGCTTCGAGCCGACTTCCATTGCTCCGCCTTGAATTTGCGGAATTCCTGGTATTCACGGAAATCACTGTATTCCTTGGAATTCTTTATATCGTTAACGTTCTCCATACTTCATTCTTTTCAACGACAAATGTAGGAAGATTTAATGAAACTGCCTACTTCTTTCTTCCAAGAATTACCAACAACTTGCCAACCGCCTTTGTCGACAGCCTGTTGAAAACAAGTTGAGGCGGCACGTCGTCCGACGTTCCGCCTCAACTGCTAAAAACTAAACTATAATACTATCTAAACTTATCCTAATTCACGATTACTTTCCGCGTTGTGCCATCCGCCCTGACTACATATATGCCCGGCTGAAGATTTTCAGACCCACACATCTTGCCGTCAAGCGAATACACTTGGAAATCATGGCAACCGTCGACCACAATCGACCTGCCGACCACTTTCACCATAATATTCTCATCAGATGTCGTAGCCGAAACCGAGGAATATCCCGGATTGTTGTATGGGTCGGTAGGAAAAACAATCATCGATGGAAACCAATAGTTGGCAATCATCGGATAGACATTCTTCAGGACTCCGTCGGATGTATAACGCCGTGTGGCGTACGTCTGGTCCTGAAACTGATGAAACACCGAAGCATACAGCTCGTCGGTCTGCGGATGGATGCCAAGCGAGCATCCGTAGATATGCCAATCGCCAGGCTCCGAAGAGAAATCGATGATTTTCTCAATCTTATGGCTGTCGGTATCGAAACGGAAAACGCAATAGGTCGTAAACCAGCTGTTGGCGCCGCCGCACCAATAAAGGCTGTTGGTCACCCGCGACGCGCACATCGGGTCGGGAGTCCATGCATACCATGAGTTTGACGGCGGATACATTCCTTCGCCGTCGATATGCACCACCTCGCGCTCCAACGTTGTAGGATTGACCTTGACCACATATGGCAACGTCGCTCCCATGCCCTGCACGTTTTTGGCTACTGCATACCACAGATTGCCGTCTTTCGACCGCACTATCGTCGAGCCTATTCCCGAAGCTGGGCGTTTGCCTGTTTCCGCTTCAACAACATCATCGACAATACCCATGTCGAGCACATCGACAACCTTGTCGGTCTGCGTGTCGACCACCAGCAGTCCATATTGCTGATGCACGGCAAAGACTTTTCCACCGGCAAGAACCATCGTTCCCGTCTGCCCATAATACAACGAACTGCCGGAATCAGTGTTGGGCTTGTCGTTGCCGTCGAGATTCGGGTTGCCCGAACCCTCCACCTGACGTTCAATCTCAAGAGTCTCAAGATTGAGCACCCAGATGCCGTTGCTCGTCGACACATACCCCTTTTTGTCGGTCACTCCGCAGAAAGCACGGCCGTCGCACTGCCTCCCCGAGGGGTCGATAATCTGAAGCTGCTTGATGAGCTTCATTGTCTTGGCGTCGGTCACCGAAATGCGTCCGCCCACTACAGAAGCCCCTGGATCTTTCTCCTGTTTGGCAATCAGATACATACGTCCGTTCCATATGGCACCATACTGATTCGTGCAGCCCAATTCCTTTCCGGGATTCTCCGCCTGCACAATCCGATAGCGCCAATAATCGCCGTCTACATCATCGGGCAACAAGTAATTGACCGTTGAATTCTGGTGTCCATACCAGTCTTCGTTGACAATCATGATGCCTTTCGTGTAGTCTGTCTCCGACGCCTTGACTGTATTCAAGACTCCGGCGGCAAATGCCGCAACGATTATTGCTCGTGATAATATTTTCATTTAAAAAGCACATTGAAAAGTGAGCCCGAACGGTCAACAACCGCTCAAGCTCACTTGATTAATACTTACTGGATTGAAAATTTCAGCGTATGGCTGCCGTTGGTTGACGCAACGACGTAGACTCCTGACGGAAGCGTCAATGCCACGCGCGCGCAATCGGAATCGGCTACAAACGCACCGACAACACGACCCGCCATGTCATAGACAGCGAAGGTGGTTCCTGCCATATTCTTCACAGTTACAATATTGTCGCAAACCGACAATGTGCCGGCAGCGCCATCAACATTGTGAATGCCTGAAGCCGAATCCTCCACAGCATAAGGAATGCTGACCGTAGTGGTCTTGCCGTTTGACTCCGCCTTTACATTGAGGTTACCGTGACCGGCAATCAACGGAGTGATTGTAAGCACACCATTTTCAAGCGTAGCGTTGACCAGTCTCTTGTCAGAGACCGTGTTGTCGGCAGCGACAGCGTCGCCTCCTACAATCGACAAGCGTATTGCCGCATCGATATTGTCCTTGTCGGTCACATAATCCTTAAGGTCGATTGTAAATATGTCGCCATCCTTTGCCAAATCAACACTCACCTCAGGGAAATCGCTGAACTCTGGAGCATATTTATCGGGGAAAATCGGCATTGAAGGGAACCAATAATAATCCTTAAGCTTGATTGTTTTCACGATGTCACCAGTCTTGCAGTCAACAAAGTGGAGCCAATTGTAACGATAGTTTGACGAAGCGCCATGGGTTGCAGCCACGAGCAGCTGATTCTTGCGGTCGTCGTAGCGCACACCGGCATAAGGAGCCTGGAACGTTTTGCTGTCAACACCCGGCAAATTGTTTGGGAACACAAACACCGGTTGGATTCCTGCGATGTCGGAACCTACGGTCCACTTGTAATAGCCCGTGTTGCCCGAAACAATTGAAGCCTCAACTCCGGCACCATACCAAATGGCGTTTTCACTCTTTGAAGCAAAGAAATTGGTTGAGCGCCATGCTCCCCATCCGCAAGTGACACGCTGTCCCTCCGGAAGGTCAACACTGTCGGTCACGTCGAGCGTGCTCGGGTCGATGCAACGGAATGTGCACAAACCACTTGAGGCACCGGCAGTAGTGGCAACCCACACATTGCCGTCGGCAGTGACAGTGATGCCCTGAGGATAGCCCATGCCGGAAGCATCGTTGCTTTCTACCGGGAATGTCTTGACCACCTTGTCTGTGGCGATGTCTATGACATGCACACCCACACCCTGCTGGATTGCAAACGCATATTTGCCAATGGCAACCATGTCGCCAATCTGTCCGTTGTACTTGTTCTCACCGGAAGCAATACCATCGACCATTCCGCCCAAAGTAAGCGTACGGGTGTCGAGCACCTGAATGCCGGCTGTCGATCCGAGATAAACCTTGTTTTCAGAAACGCCGACACACGCGCGTCCGTCACCGTCACCGTTGCCGTCGCCGTCGGTGTCTGCGCCGATATAGTCGAACGCAGCCAATTTTTTGAGCGTCTTGGCATCAGCCACCACAACACGTCCGCCACCCTTGCGAGGGTCGCCGCCGTCGGTCGCCTGCTTCGACATCACGATAAGTTTGTCTCCATGTATGATGCCATACTGCGACGTGCAGCCAAACGACTCATATTTGTTTTGCGACTCATAAACGTGGTATTTCAATTCGCCATTGTCGGCAATATAGTTGATTGAGCCGTTAGAATGCCCGAACCAATCCTCGTTGAGCCAGAACGTACCATTCTGATAACTGTCGGCAAGCGGTTCGCGGTTTGGCTCAAGCACGTTGACCGTATAAGTCGTCGATGCGCCGGAACCGTCCTGTGATGTGAACGTAACGTCGACAGTGCCTGTCTTGTGAGTAATCAATTCCCAGAAACTGCGCGACGGGTTGAAAGCCTTTGCAGCATAAGTGGTAGCCACCTCAGGATCGCTTACGCTGACATCGTAGGTCTGAATATCGGCATTCGCAGGCTCTACCGTAGGCGACAGAGCGAGGATGTCGAGATATGTAAGATTGATAGTCTTGTCGCCGTTGCCAAGCACAAAACCGGTAACCGGATTACGCAGCGCGGCATGCACTGTAATCGTTGTCTTGACAGCAGGATCGGTCTTCAACGCAGCTGTAATCACAGCGTCGCCCTCAACGCGCTTCACGCTGACCGCGCCGGTGCGCTTGTTCACGCTTGCCACTTTTGTGTTGCTCGATGAGAATTCAATCTTGTCCAGCGAATAAGCATCGCTATAAAACTCAAGCGTCGGAGTGAACGACTCATCGAAATGGGCGTCATATTCCGCATCTGTGAAAGCAAACGTCTTTTCGACATTGATCATCTCCGGATACCCTGCAGTATATGTTGATCCGTTATCTTCGTATTGAACAATCAATCTCAACATATCGGCATTCTCTGTGTCGGGCATGGTAACCGTAAACGTAGCGTCGTCGCCAACCGTCGTTTCCGTCACCGAGGCCGCCTTGGCAATGTCGAGCGTCGCCGATGTCATTTTGCAGACCACTTTCACAGTCTTGCCCTTGAACAACACGCCGTCGTTGAACTGCGTAAATGCGGCAGGCGCATGAGCATCGTCATAAGTTCCGGCAATCCGGCCTGAAATGACAAGATTTCCACCAGCCTTCTTCGCCGAGCCTTCAACCAGCTGAATCCCTTCCAGCTGAAGTGTTGTCAATTTAGATTTTCCCCAATAGTAAATGCTGCTGTATGCGCTCTCACATCCCGCAGGGACAACAATTTCGGCAAACGTCGCAGGCGAGCCGTTCTTCACGCGCCATGTATAACTCCCAGTAGCTCCCGGTTCGGTTACAGGAGAGTATACCTTTATGCCCGTACATCCGTAAACCAAATTCGTGTTGTTGTAGTTCATCTTCTTTTGAGGAAGAACAAGCCTATTCAATCCAGCATTTTCAAAAACGTAGCTCGGCAACGATGCCAACGCCTCCGGAAGCACTAAAGTTCCGACAGCTTTGCACCCTCTGAAGGCATACGCTTCAATCGATGTCAATGTCGACGGGAGGTTCACTCCAGTCTGACCGTCGGCATAAACAATGTTGGCAAGCATATTGCAGCCGTCGAAGGCATAACCCTTGATTGCATTCACGCTTTTTCCGATTTTCAAAGTAGTAAGGCCCACACAACCAGCAAACAATGAATTAGGAATCTCAGTCATCGCCGCAGGCATCGTAAATTCCTTTATAAGCTTACAATTCTTGAACGCGCCTTTACCCAAATTAGTCACGCCGGCAGGCAGTGAAAATTCAAGGCTGCTGCAATCTTCAAATGCATAATTGCCAATGCTCGTAACCGTTTCAGGAAGCTCGATTGATTCCATCGAGCTGCACTTGCTGAACATATAGTTAGGCACCTCAGTAAGTCCGGCAGGCAATACCGGCATACGCAACGATGTGCAATTCTGGAAAACATAGTTTCCGATTTTTGTAGCAGTGTCAGGCATCTTTACCACAACCAGACTGCTGCAAGAGCTGAACATATAGTCAGAAATCTCCGTAAGTCCGTCTTCAATAATCACCTTACGCAACGACGGGCAACTCAGGAAAAGATTCCGGCCTACAGTACGGAGAGTCGACGGCAATCTGATTCCAGAGAATCCTGTTCCGTAGAAGCAATATTCAGGCAAAGCCGTAACTCCCTCCGGGAAATTGATATCACTCAGTTTTGAGCACAACGCGAATGTGCGCGCTTCGCCAAAATCCGTAAGCCCGTCAGGCAGAGTCACGCTCGGCATGCTCTTGCAATAAGCAAATGCAGATGTGCCCAGTCTTTTAAGCGTTGACGGAAGGTCGACAGATTCAAGTTTCGTACATTCGAAGAAAGCATAATCACCCAAAGAAACAACCGGTGCGATTATTCTAGCAAGAGTAAGTTCCGACGCACCATAGAATGTGCTGTCGCTCATCTCAGTCACGTTGAAATCCACATTCTGGAAAGTCACAGACGCAAGGATTGTGATCTCTCCCACATATCCAGCCTTGTTGGCTGCCTCGATTTTTTTACGGTCTGGAGTGCCTTCAACCTTGCAGTAGGTGGCTTTTACATTGTTCGACTCTCCTACCGCAGTCACGGCATAAGTCATTCCGCCTACTTTGAAAATGTCGCCTACTTTGACATCAAGGACATATTCGCTTACTTTGGTAAATTTTTTCCATCCGGCAGCCGCCGCATAGTCGGCAGTGTAGCCGTTTGGCACTTCAAGAGTCGCATTGGCATAAGCTTCCGCGCTGAACACGTTGTCGGCAATCGCGACAGGATATGTCGATGCAACTTTTACAGATGTGATTGCATTTGACTCGGCAAACGCTTCCTCTCCGATTGCAGTTATCGTTGTCGAAATCTCTACTCCGGCAAGCTGCTGACATGCGGCAAACGCACGTTTTCCAACCGCTTCCACATGCGCAGGGAATTTGATGTCGGCAATCGCCGTTCCCTCAAACATACTGTCGGGTATCGACGTCATCGACGACGGCACAAAGAGAGTGGCAAAGTTGGAGCATCCGAAAAATGCCCCGTCGCCTATTTTAGTCACACCATCGACCGACGGCACGTTGAGCGTGGCGATAGTGGAGTTTTTAAACGCTTCTTTTCCTATGGCAGTCACTGTAGCCGGAAGAGTGACCGTTGTCACTGTCGAGTTGGCAAAAGCATTTTTGTCGACCTCAACCACGGTATATGTCACGCCCTCGTCGACAAATGTCGACGGCACAGCAACCTCGCCTGTGTAGACACCTGTTTCCGGAGCAGTAAGTTTTACGGTTTTTGCAGAATAACTTTTCAGTTCATAGCGCAAGCCTTCGTTTACAAACACTGTCTTTGCATCCGCAGGAATAGGCAGCGGCGCTGCGACAAACGATTTCCACTCTTTTTTTTGAAATCCCGGCATGAAATTCCATCCGTCCCAGCTGCCGTTTTCAAGCACACGGCCAGAAGCGCCCCAACTTGAATACTCGAAATCGGCTGTAGCATTGTCCTTCACCCAGTATGACCAATATCCGACAGAAGTCCATCCAGCCCACCACATATCGTCGGTGTCGCGCGCCTTCCAGTTGTCATAGTCATACTCAGAGGAACCGCCCTGTCCGGGCTTGTAGCCGCGCGGATGTTCAAAAAATCCGTCTTCCGACTCGTAGACCTGATTGCCGTTGCCAGTGTCGATAAGGGCAATGTCGCCGTCATCGTCCACGTCCCAGCCGATACCGTTGATGGTGTAGCCGCCATTGGGATCGGTCGGCGAGCTAACGTTTGTGTACTGCATCAATGCATACAGGCGCGGATTGTTTTTCACCACCGCCTTAAGCATGTCGGCACCAGTGGCTTGACCTGTCCAACGATAGCCAAACACCAAAGCCGCCGGCTCGTCGTCGTAGTTCCATTGAATCACCAGAGCGGCTTTGTTTTCGCCCTCTCCGGTCCAGTTCTTGATCATGTCGAAGGTGAAATTCGCATCACCCGCCATGTCGTCGGGAGTTGCCCACTCCCAATCTGATGCCGCCCGAAGTTTTCCGTCGGCCGCCTTAGGTGTGTAAGGCACACCCTGCACCGTCCTCGGAAACTGCGTCCTGGCAGCAATAGTCATTACCACAAAAATCGCGGTCAGACTAAGTAAAATTCTTTTCATAAGGAATTTTATTTATTA
>ULUH01078321.1_pt1 | contig 18895 bp, 9 predicted proteins | sample 1958241 | NCBI WGS metagenome assembly ULUH01 (sample SAMEA4835753, study PRJEB28245) | human gut metagenome | biome: gut microbiome; material: fecal sample | place: Denmark | collected 2008 | reverse complement strand
ACAGTATCTATTTCCCAATGACCGAATTCATTGCGTTCATCTATGACTTACGAAATGCGTATGAAGGATATTCGTGAAGAATCTCTTGCTGAAGGCGAAGCTATTGGTTTTGCTAAAGGTGAAGCCGAAGAAAAACTTGCTACCGCCAAACGTCTTTTAAGCATTGGCTTATCTGTGCAAGATGTCGCTAAAGGTACTTCGCTTTCTGTTGAGCAGGTTGAAAAGATTAAGGCTGAATTAGCTTGATTATCCCCCCTACTTCCCCCGTCATGCGATCCCACGCACGGCTTTTTATATACAAAAAATCTGCGCAAGCACACAGCCTGCGCAGATTTGCCAAAGCACGAAAGGTTAAACCTTAATTCGCTCAGATACCTTATTTAACTTCAATAACGATTTCCTGACCATGCGGAATATCGGGATTCATAGCATCCTTCAGCTCCTCCGGAGTTACACCCAAATCCACATTATCCCTAACCTCTACCTGAAAATCAGTACCGGCCGGATAGTTGATATTGCTGCCCTTCATAAAAAGACCGCCCACCAGGCTAACCGCAGCAGCAACAGCCACAGCACCGCCATCGGTTTTGCCCTTGCCTTCAAGGCCCTTTCTCAACGGAACGCTTACATTGTTCAACGTCTTGATTTCCTTGCCTGCAATACGCAGTACACCCTTTCTGCCAAAGCCGCCTGCCTTCTGCACTTCATATACATAACCCATGCCTACAGTACCTTTGGGAATAACTACAACACCGTTGATTATCAGGTTTTCTGTAGTCTTGAACTCCACCTGCTGATTTTTCTTATGAGTTTTAGAGTTTGCAGGCTCGATAAGCTCAACGTTAAGCATAGTTTTTTTAGGGATATAAATATGTCCCGGCAAAACATTGGCAATTGTCACCTTTTGAGCAGCGGCCTGCTCCTCTTTTTTCTGCAGCGCAAGTCTTTCCTTAAAGGTCAGCTTCGAAGGATCTGCCTCCTTAGCAGGCATTTCTTCTTCTGCAAACGGGTCGTACTTTTCATCCACACTTACATACCGGCTTGACGGCGCAGCATAAGCCATCGGCAGGCTCAAGCCATTAGCCATCATAATTGCGCTGAGTATTGCTGCCGCAAATTTTCCTGTTGTTCTCATTTTCAAACACCTTCCCTTCAATAATTAGGATATCTTGAATACCATCATACCCGGCATTACAGATATCAGGGTAAAACAAAAGCCATTTTTGCGAACTTCTCGCGTTGCCGAAGCTTTTTGACTTCTGCTTTAATATAATCTTACCATATAAATTGGACAATATCTGTCTATCTTGACTTGCTTTTATAAAATTTTTATAAATTATTTTACGCAATATCATTTTCTTTTTATCGAACTATTGTTTTTATCCTTTGCCTATGCTATAATTATCTTAGTTGCATGAGTAGCCGCAATTTTGCGGAGCTTATGCCTGGTCATACGGACCAGTGGCGCCTGTCGAGCTTTCGGCAGGCGCCTTTTTTGTATACAAAAAAAGCATCGTAAGCTACCTCAATAGCCTACGATGCTTTTGTTTTCAGCCTTATTTGCTGTGGTGGCAATGACCGCTGGTCTCGCCATTCATGATTTTGCGGAAAACCTCATGCGCTTCGTCTGCGCTCTTACCGCTTTCCAGTGCTTTTTTCATATGCACCATGGCAGTGCGATACTTAGCATGTGCTTCATCCTGCGGAATGGACTCAATGTCCATCGGGTTGAACTCCATTACCTTTTTGAAGATAGCATGGATTTCGTCGCTGGATTTACCTGCCTTTTTAGCAGCCTCTACGTGCTTCATAGCGCTTTCATAACGATGCTTGCCGTGCGGATCAGTCGGAATTTCAAATTTCGGATGCATATTATTCACCTCGCTTCCTTTGATTACAACCATAATATACACTATATTGCCGCTATAAGGTCAAGTACATATTTATATTTTTCTCACCTGAAACTAGCTCTCTTTTGCAGTCGGATGCAAGCGTTGGGCGATAATTTTGTTGAACTGCTGCTGCCAAGAGGCCAGCATAGAAGCCAAAGTGCCTTCATTTATAATCTCAGCTTCAACATTATATTGTTCTGCAATAGCCTGCAGCAGCTTCTGCCCTGCCAACTGCATTTCTTTAGCGCTGATAAGCTCCCACAAATGCTGGTCCAGCAGGTGTACATAGAGCGAAGTATATACCAGCATTATATCTTCCTTGGCCAGCCTTTCGGCTGCCAGCAGATATTCCGGCTTTACTACCGCAGCATCCTGCGCGCTGTATGCCTGCCACATATCGCCCGGCTTGATGTCAAAGCGTTTGAGGCGGCGGAACACGTCATGCTGTTTTGCGGGAGTGAGGCCGGATTGCTTGGCCAGCGCTTTTTTAACTGCGTTCTTCACGGTTTTGCCTATAAGCTCACCCAGCTTGGAGTGCTTGCCTGCTCCCTCCATGTACAGCTCGCTCGCACTGTTGGCGATGATAATCGTCTGATCCGTGCCGGAGCCTGTAGCAATACCGTTGGAGTATTTGCTGCCCTCCAGCAGCTCCTGAATGGCAGCGGTCTTAGCCTCGGTACAGGTCACCAGAGCGCGCGCCATTACTCCTTCCGGCATATCGCAGTCCAACAGCAGCATAATATTAATTGTTCCGTACTTCGGCTTAGGCATAGGCTTATAATAATCAGCAGGGTCACCTGCACGCCCACCGTTTGTTTCGATACCGCCGGTTACGATGGCAGTTACGGTCAGCTCCTTAAAGCTCAATGTCTCTACCACAGCGTTTTCCATGCTTGCCGCCGTACCCATGCCGCTCACCTTGTCCGGGTCCAGCGCCAGGCGCTTGGATACAAGGCGCATGTGCTCCACATAGGTATCAGCCAGCATTTCGCAGGGCATGCCGGCTCCCTGCTTGGCATCATAATTATATACGGCAGCGTAATCATCATGGTAGCCGCCGTTATAAAGTGAGGTGCTTAAGATTTTGCGCGCTCCTTCAAAAAAAATAACGATGCTTTTATCGTAAAAATAAACCTTATCTCCTGTCGACAAGGTGCATAAATGTTCCGACATAATCAGCCTCCTTTGATTTTTATTGTTATTATAAGCTATATAGTAATAGTATGGTCAAGAGAATTACAGGTGAAAACAGCTCCGAATGCACTGCGCATGCCGGAGCTGTTTTTTATAAGTTTTTTGAGGTTGCTGCAGCGCTGCCATGGCAGCACCGCAGCTGAGTATGAAAAATATGAGAGAGCTGAAATAATTTCTTAGAACTCGAAACGGAGACCAACGTTCATCTTCCACTTGCGTTCAAAGTTGCCGTTGAAGTCCTTAGCAATATCTGCATACAGATGTGCATTATTGCTGAAGTCATAAGTTCCGCCGAGCTTCATTTCCATCCAGGTTTCTTCACCGTCGAAGTTGGTGTGTTTTCTGTCGCCATCGTTTGCAAAGTAGCTTGCGCTGATGTCGCCGTTGAACTCGTGTGCTGCGAACAGGCCTGCATACAGACGGCCTTTTTCGCTCTTCACGCCTGCTTCAAAGCCCAGTCTGCCAACGAAGCTGCTGTAGCTGTCCTGAGAAATCTGCATGGTTGCGTTGTCGGTATGAGCAGTGTAATCCTTAGCACCTACCTGAGACCAGGTCAGCTGTGCTTTCGGAGTGAAGTATGCTTCCTCATCACCGAAGGTCTTGCCGTATTCCATGGTCAGGCCGTAAGCATTGGCTTTGTAATCGCCGTTCAGCTTCAGGCTGCGGATTTCGTTGTATACGTCATATTCGTTCTCAACACGGCCAACCTTCGCTGCAACGCGGAAGAAGGCATCGTTTTCGAAGTTCTTCACGCCGTATACGCCCAGGCTGTACATCTGGTTGTCACCCTTGCCGCCCAGCAGATAGTTGGAATCGCCGTTGCGGTAGTCGAATGCCACGCCGGTGTGCCAGCCGTTTGCTGCAGCCTTGTCGTAGCCAACCTGTACGCCGTAGTAGGTGTTGCTGTCCTTCAGGCCCTTAACATCGGAGCTGGTCTTGCCGCCCAGTGCTTTTGCGAACATACCGTCTTCATCAGCCATGTCTGCACCGGTGTAGGTATCCTGCATGTTGTCGCGCCAGGTGTGCAGGGAGGTGGTTGCTGCGCTTCTTACGCCCTTCATGACAAAGGTTTCGTAATCGCCTTCAATAATCTGATTCCAGTTTACACTGTCCGGATTATATTGGCCCTTGCCGTTTTCATCCCAATGCAGAGTACCGATGTTTTGGGATTTGCTGGAAGCTGTCAGGCCACCAGCAATCTGTACCTTACCGGTCAGGTTGTCGCCATTAGCCTCGTGATCGTTATAGGTAACCTTTTGTGCCAGCGCCTTCAGAGTTGCTTCTACAGAATTCTTGTCCTTCATGTTAATGCCACTGTTATCGGTGGACAGGATTACGCCAGAGCCCTTATCAGCCTTAGCAATAACGGTATCGCCGGACTTGTAGTCGCTAACCTTATCGCCTGCACCCTCATGACTGTAGATGAAGGTTTCCCAACCGCTGTAATTAGCAATCTTGACGTCCTTAGTTCTCTTTTGCAGATTAATGAAACCGGTTTCAGCCTCTGTTTTGCCACCATTGAGTGTCAGGCCTTTTGCGGTAGCTGCCGGAGCCTTAGCCATTCTCATCAGGGACATACCTGAAGCTTCGTCCTCGTCATCAGTCAGGTTCCAGGTTGAACCGTTAGCAATGTTCATTACGATGCTGCTGTCAGCATCAACATTATAAGCGCCAGTCAGAGTGGATTTCTTGTCGTTCAGGCTGATTTCAACATTGCCACCGTTGCTTGCAGTTACGTTACTTTCAATAGTGCCGGTTGCTTTACCGCTATCTACGGTAATGTTACCACCGTTGGCATTGATATCACCCTTGATGTTCAGAGCGCTGTTGTTGGTGTTGATATCTACATTAGCACCTTCGCCTGCATTGATTGCAGCATCAGTACCGTTGATAACAGTGCTGCCGTTAATTGTTACGTTGCCGTTTACTGCGTCGATACCTACTTTACCGCTGATATCAGTGCTACCCTTAACATTAACATCTGCACCGTCAGCCTTGATGCCTGTTTCGCCCTTCAGCACCAGCTTAGCCTTGGTGGTGTCGATTACGATATCTTTATCGGTTGCACCAACTGCTGCGCCATCTTTAACTTCGATAGCAGTCGGGTTCTTGGTGAAGACATAAGATCCATCTTCCTTCAGTACGCCTTCCTCTTTATATTTCTCGTCATTGCCGGAAATACCTTGGTCAAATTTATCAGCCTTTTGATCCTCAGGATAGGTCGGTGTCGGAGGTGTCGGAGGTTCAGGTTTAACATCTTCCTTATTCAGGCTGCCTTTACCGTCTTCAGTGCTGAAGGCGATATTGCCAGTCTTCAGCGCTGTGGAAGAAGCAGTCAGACCGTCAGCAATCTTCACTAAACCGGTCAGGTTTTTCTCGCCATTTACGAAGTTGCTATAGGTCAGCTTGCTTGCCAAGGTGTTCAGTACGTTAGCAACGCTGTCCTCGCTGTCCATAGCTATGCCAGTGTTGTCGGTAATCAGGGATACTACAGAATCCTTCTCTGCATGCTTAATGATGGTGTCGCCTGCTGCGTAGTTTTCAGCTGCTTCACCGTTGCCGGTATGAGCGTAGAAAATGTTGGTGTTGCCGCTGTAGTTGTCGATGGTCAGGCTGTTCGTATCCTTCTGGAAGATGTTGCCTGCTTTAGCTTCGCTTGCACCGCCAACGAAGTCAGCGATTTCACTGCCGGTGAATTTATATTTTTCCCATTCGGAATCGCCGTATACATAACCGTACTTCTCATTATTCCAGGAAGCACCGTTTGCCACAGTCAGGTTCATGGAACCGCTCAGGCCTGCTTCTTTTTCTGCATCGAAATGTTTGTATGCAACGCCGGTCCATGCGGATTCAGCATCGGTAAGCTTCAGGTTGATAACAGATTCCTTGCTGTCGCTCACAAATTTCTGCCCCTGTTTGCCGAAGATACCTGCATTACCCTTAACGGTAACGGTCTTGCCCTCGCCGCCTACGTTAACAGTACCCAGTGCAGCGCCCAAGGCATGGAAGCCATAGCCGTCCTCGCTACTGTTGTTCTTGATTTCGATGTCGGCAGCACCCAAGTTAACAGTTGCACCGTCTGCTGCTACAACACCGGAGCCATGAGCTGCGATAGTAGTCTTGCCGTCAACAGTTACGTTTGCACCTGCGCCGTTAGCGTTGATGCCGGCAATGATTCTCCAGGAGGATTCAACCAAGGTAGTGGTGTTCTGGCCTTTGATAACGTTATCAATAGCCCAGTCTTCGCCGTCCTTAGCCATGGTCAGATCGCCATGCAGCTTAATTTCGGCATTGCCGTTAGCGTTAACGCCGTAAACATTGTTATAGCCATGAGCCTTAATATCGGTATTGCCGGTAACCTCTACAACAGCCTTCTCGCCTGCGCTCTTAGCATAAATGCCGATTGCGCTGCCTTCGCCGATCAGCGGGGTGCCGCTGCTGGTCTTACGGCTGTAGGTATTATCAATGTTGATATCCAAGGTGCCGGCAGTAATTGTTGTTGTGCTGCCAGCAATGCTGTTGTCGATGCCGCGCAAAGGAATTCTGTTGTTCAGAATACCTGCATTCGGATTAGGCGGAACTGTATCCTTGTCCAAAGCTACTTTGAGCTTCAAGGTCTTGTCTTCAGCCTTGATTACCAGGTCCTTAACTCCTGCAGCGTTCTGCACAGCTGCACCGCTGATGATGAAGGAGCTTTCCCAATCGGGATCTGCTTCCTTATGAGTCATCTGGTTAATCTTGATGGTTGCATCTTCGGTAAATACATAGGAACGGTCATCTTGCTGTACGCCTTTGTATGCAGCCTGTTTTTCACCGCTAATATAGTCAGTGAAGATATTCTTGTTATCATCTTCGCCGGGACCAGGATTTACTGCATCATCTTTAGTAGCGCCCTTACCGGTATCTTTATTGAATTTAATAGCTTCAGATTTCAGGGTTTGGCTGCTGGCAGTCAGGCCACCGGCAATTTTTGCGTAACCCTTCAGGTTAGTTTCACCGTTTGTAAAGTTGCTGTAGGTCAGCTTGCCTGCCAATGCATTCAGTACGTTAGCAACACTTTCCTCGTTGTCCATAGCAATACCGGTGTTATCGGTAATCAGGTTAACAACAGAACCATCTACAGCACTTGTAATAATGGTGTCGCCTGCCGCGTAGTTGCCAGATGCTTCACCATTTCCTTCATGTGCATAGAAGATATTGGTGTTACCACGGTAAATATCAATAGTCAGGTTATTGCTGTCCTTTTGGAAGATATTACCTGCAGCAGCTTCGCTGTTACCGCCAATGAATTTAGCTACATGGCTGCCAGCAAAGGATGTATTGGTTTTGCCCCATGCTTCATTGTTCCAGGTTGCACCGTTGGAAACATAAAGATTAATGATACCCTTATAAGGATTACCAGTTGTACCAAGGTCTTTAGAAAACGCAACACCGGTCCAGGAAGAATCATTATCAGACAAGCCTATATTGATAACACTGTCTCGATCAAGAGCGTCATAATTAGAGTTAGCCTTTTCGCTATAAGCAATTGCATTGCCTTTGATTACTGTAGTAGTTTTGCCGGCAGAAAGCTTGTTAGACCTCATATTTACGTTAACATTACCGCCATCAGCCTTCAATGCATAGTTTTCTTTATCTTTGTTAGCAGCAATCTGAATATTACCGCCGCCGACAGTAACGGTAGAACCGGTTCTGATAGCAGTCAGTGCATTACCATTTTTCAGGTTGATATCAACCTTACCGTCTACATTAATGATAGATGCTTTGCCGCCCCAATCCTTTGCATCCTCGGCCCAAAGACCATGGGTAGGGCCAAAGATGTCATTTGCCAGCTTAAGGTCACCGTGAATATCCACACGGCTACCATTATTTTGCGCTAAAATACCATAGGCAGGATTAGTTGTGTCAGAATGAGCATGAACAGTAGTAGTAGCTGCTGTGATATCAACGTTGCCATTTTTTACAACGAGGCCGGAACGGTCATATCCGTCAGCGCCAGCACCATAGCCACCAGCAGCGCCGATTACCAGCTCACCGGCGGTAATTTTAGTTGTACCTGCAACATCGTGATTAAATGCTACAGTAACATCAGTCCAGCTTCCCTTCTTAGCAGTCAAGACAAGCTTGTTGCTGCCTGCTTCGATAGTAAGTGGTGCTTTTTTAACGTCAACTGCAGAATTAGCTTCTGCTTTAACTGTAGTATCTGCAGCAAAAACGTACTTGCCGTCCTGAATATTACCTGCATATTCAGTATCTGCTTCAGTATCACCGGTCAAAGTAGTGGTGAATTCTGTTTTAGACGGAACAACAGGTGCTTCAGGCTTAACATAGGTACCCTTGCCATCTTCTTTATTGAAAGTGATATCACCGGTCTTCAGTGCTGCGGAGGAAGCAGTTAAACCGTCAGCAATCTTCACATAACCATGCAGATTGTTTTCATCGGTGGTGAAGTTGCTGTAGGTCAGCTTGCCTGCCAAAGCGTTCAGTACGTTGATTACGTTGTCTTCACTGTTCATGTTAACACCAGTGTTATCGGTAATCAATGTTACGGCAGCATCTTTTTCTGCATGCCTGATAATGGTGTCGCCTGCTGCGTAGTCGTCAGTTGCTTCACCGTTGCCGTTGTGTGCGTAGAAGATATTGGTATTGCCGCTGTAGTTATCAATGGTCAGCGTTCTTCTATCATTTTGGAAGATGTTGCCAGCCTTTGCATCACTTGCACCACCAACAAAGTTAGTTACATGGCTGCCCAAGAAAGGAGTCTGGTATTTATCATCTTTAAAGAACTTCAATTTTCCATAAAGCTTATTGGTCCAGGTTGCACCATTCTGCAGCCACAGGTTGTTTTCACCGGTGAAGTGCTTGCTTACAGTTCCGCCCTCGTCAGCTTCAGTATCAATGCCGGTAGTGCCATCCTCACGGTCAAAGCCGTTAACTATTGCACCCTGCAAAGATGATTTATCAGTATCAAGCGCCAGATTAACTCTGGTCATCGTACCGTTTTTATCAATGCTGTTGACAGCACCAACGCTGGCAGCTACGTTGCCTTTAATTACAACGTCATTACCCAGGCCGCCAGTAGCATTGCCTGCAGCATCCAGCTTAACGTTCATGTTAGCAGTAGAGTCCTCAGCACGAATAGCTGCATAACCATTGCTCTTGGCAGCCTTTTCATCAAGAATAATCTTACCGCCGCCATTCACTGTAACAACAGCACCGCCAATGTTTGCAAACAGTCCCTGTGCAGTACCGCTCAGGTCAACATTACCGTTGACAGTAAGCGTGCCTGCCTTATAGCCTTCGTTTTGCTCACCGGTTGCACCGGAAGCATACAGATGTGATGCGCCGTAATAGGCATTAACACCAGCACCTGCATCAATTGCAGAGGTAACGTTACCGTTAATCACTATATCAGCCTGGTATGTGTAAGCACCCAAAGTATAGGCGCCGCCAACGTCTGCACTTATATCATGGGTTGCTTTCATGTTCAGGTTGCCATTAAGAGTAAGGGAACCGCGCTCACCATTGGAGCTGCCGTTAACATGAATCGCATCAGCTCTGCCCTTATTGTTAGTAATATCAACATGCAGATTTTCGGCGTTGATAACAACATTTTTACCTGCATCCTGTACAAGGCCATAGGAATTTTCTTTTGAGCTATTAACCTTCAGCTTCAGGTCTTTGGCAGCTTCAATAGTCAAATCACGCTCAGCAGTAATCGCACCTGCATTGTTCTCAGGACTTGCCAGAGTAATCGTTGAATCATTGCTGAAGGTATAAGCGCCATCGCCGTTAATATTACCTGCGTACTCAGTATCTTTATCCTTATCGCCGGTCAAGGTAGTGGTAAACTCTGTCTTAGAGGGAACGATAGGATTTTCTTCAGATTTAGTATAAGTGCCCTTGCCATCTGCCTTATTGAAGGCGATGTCGCCGGTCTGAATAGCAGCACTGCCTGCAGTCAGACCGCTGGCAATCTTCACATAACCCTTCAGGTTTTCTTTACCCTTGGTGAAGTTACTGTAGGTCAGCTTGCCTGCTAAAGCATTCAGCACGTTAGCTACGCTGTCAGCATTACCCATAGCAACACCGGTATTATCAGTGATCAGAGATACTACAGAGCCTGCTGCCGCACTGTTGATAACAGTGTCGCCTGCTGCGTAGTTATCAGTTGCCTCGCCATTGCCAGTATGTGCATAGAAGATGTTGGTGTTACCGCTGTAGTTATCAATAGTCAGCGTTTTCTTATCATTTTGGAAGATGTTGCCAGCCTTTGCATCACTTGCACCACCAACAAAGTTAGTTACATAACTTCCTTGGAAATTTCTATCAGTCTTGCCCCATTTTTCGTTGGTCCAGGTTGCACCGTTTTGCAGCCACAGGTTAGCAGCACCGGTAAAGGTTACATCATTTTTAGTAACGCCATCGCTGCCATATTGGTTGTACACAACGCCAGTCAGGCTGGAGGTGTCAGTAGTCAGGCCAAGGTTAAGTTCACTCTTGGTTCCGTAAATATCTGCACTATTTGTTGCACCGGTATGCAGGCCAACGTTACCCTTGATAGTAACCTTATTGCTATCTGCGCTGGTAACATTACCTTCCTCATCTTTGAGAACATTCATGTTGACAACGCCGTCCATAGCATAGATAGCAGCATACGCAAAAGTCTGATCCTTGTTAATAGCAATATTGCCGCCCTTAACATTAACTACAGCACCGCCACTGTTGGCCACCAGGCCATTGGCATTACCCTGGAAGTCAACATTACCGTTAATGGTAATAGTGCCGCCCTTGGTTGATTTCATGCTGCTTGTAGCATAAAGGCCGCTGGCACCATAAATATCATTACCGCCATTATGTCCTTCAATATTCAGCTTTACATCGCCATTAACAACAACGTTGCCTCTGTTATAAATACCAATAGTATTGGTTGTACCATCGGCGGTAATATCCAAATTGCCATCAACAGTCAGCTTAGCATTATAATTAGTAATTCGTACACCCTGCAAGCCATCAGAATTAAGCATAACACCGCTCTTATTGGTCAGGTTCATTTTTACGGTATTAGCTTTAATGGACAATGTTTTAGCATTATCAATTTTAATACCTGCGCCGCACAGTGTTGCGTCCTTAATATTAAAGGTCAGTGTTTTGCCGGTTGCATCAATTTTAGCATTTTCCTTTAGCTCAACGCCATATTGGTTATGAGTAATTTGAGTATCCTGGTTAAATTTATATACTCCGTTCTCATCAATTATATCTTCATAGGCAGAATCACTATAACCTGCACCAGTAATAGTATTAGTGTAATTAGCAGTTTCCTCTGCAAAAACAGTACCGCCGCCTAAAATAGTTGCAGCAACGGCAAGTGCCAAGCAAGCATTTTTCTTTTTACTACTTAGCTTCAGCATATACTCCTCCTTAAAAATTGGTTAGGAAAAGCAGAAACAATCATCGTTTCTGCTTCTCCCTTCTGTACAAAATATAACTCCGTACAGCTTATACATTAATCAAACAGACTGCTTCTCATCAGCGCAGCCTGCGATTTCATAACAAAATTATTCAGCTTATCATAAACATGCTGCGTTCATTTCAGCGCTTTGATAACCTCGTCGGTAAGATCCTTGCCGCCTGCTACCATAGCATTCATATTTACAACACTGTCAATATTGTTTGCTTTAGCTACGTCCAGAATGGTCTTGTTAATTTTCTTTTGTACAGGCGCCATCTTTTTCTGTTCAAATTCAGCCAGCTGCTTGCTGAGCTTTTCAGCCAGAGCCTGCTTATCTGCATCGCTCATGTTGGCAGATTTCTTGTTGAATTCTTCCTGCAGACGAGTTTTTTCCTGTGCTACAGATTTAGCAATCTCGGTAATACCGGGATAGCTGTTCAAAATTGCATTAACGTTAACAACGCCGACAGGTGCAGCAAAAGCACTTGCGCTGATACCCAAAGCCATAACGGCGCTCATCAGCAAAGTCATAAGTTTCTTCTTCATTTCTGCCACTCCCCTTATTTAGCCCAAACAGCTTCCATGATGTTACCATATTGTGCTTCCATGAACTTAACAGCTTCGCCCATGATAGCATTAACCAAAGCCGGGTTGAAGGTGGTGTTTTCAGCAGTAATGCAAGCATTCAGCATGAAGTCGCCTCTCTCGGAAACGGTGAATTTGAACGGACGCACGTTGTTGTTCATGTTGTTGATAGCACTGGCAAGTGCTTTCAGCTTTTCTTCATCGATTACCTGCGGAGCGATTTGCACCTGCAGCAGCATATAAACGCTGTCATCCATCAGCAGAGCCATCGGCAGCAGCTGACCCTTAACTTCCATGCGGCTGCGGAAGATAGTGGTATGGTGCTCGTCCTCCAGCTTTTGGATATCGAAGCATTCGATTTTATTGTCAGCCAGGAACTGAGTCATCTTCTCGATTTTGTTTTCCATTTCAGTTACTTTGGTTTCTGCTTTTTCAGTAGTTTTTGCCATGATAAAATCTCCTTTGCATCATCAAAAAATACAATTTATATACGGAGCAGAGCGTTCTGCTCCGTATATAACATGATTAACTCGTAGCTTAGAAGGTGTACTGCATACCAAGTACGAAGCTTCTTCCCGGCATGGAATACCAGCCCGCACCATCGTTCCAAATAGCGTCAGTATGCTCAGCCCACAGCTTGTTGAATACGTTGTCCACCTTTAGGTAGAACTTGGTCTGCTTATCAGCAGTGTAGTTAAGAGACAGGTTGTAAACACCATACTTATCAGAAGGCCAACCCTTAACGCCCGGCTTCAGGCCCTTGGTATCACGGATGAAGTAGAAGCCATCGAAGGCAGCACCGAATTTGTCCTTATCATAGTACAGGCCAAAGGTTGCTTTATCCTTCGGTGCATAGCCCATGGTAAAGTTATCAGCCTCATTGAAGAGCAGATGTGCCCAGCCAAATTTGAACATCAGGGTATCGCTCAGACGTGCATTATACTGTACGTTCCAACCACGGGATACGCCATCGCGGCTGTTCTGATACTGACCGTAGGTCGGATCATTCTTATCAGTAGTATTACTCATGCTCATGCCAACTGCAGTTTTAGTTTCAAACCAGTTGAACATCACATAGTTATCCGGATTGAATTTGTGGTTGTAACCAATGGTGGTAGTGCGGCCTTCAGAAGCCAGCAGCTTTTCATTACCAAATCTATGATCGTACAGCTGAGTCAGGCTCGGCATGATGTAGAAATCACTACGACCTGCGTACAGGGTATCGTTTTCAGTAATATCCCAACCAAGCTTGTAGCTGATGGAATTATGGCTGTCAAAGTTTTCAGGACGATCATGACGGATGCCGCCGGACAGTGTCAGATGCGGCAGGATTTCCCAATCGCCCTGCAGGAAGAGGGAGGTATTGGTAGCATCCTTGTGTACATCGTTGTCCTTGCCCTTGCTGTATTCAATGCCACCGTACATGGAGTAACGATTGGAATGATATTGGAAGTTATCGCTGAACAGCTTGTATTCCTGGTTGCCGGTAATAGGTACAATCATATCAGGATCCTCGCCACCCGGTTTAGCCCAGGAATGTTTCTCCTTCGTTGTACGATACAGCAGAGTGTTGCTCCAGGCATCATTAATCTGCCAATCATGCTTCAGGGTAATGCTGTCGCTATCATACATACCTACATAATTACCGCCATATACGAGGTCAGTACCAGTGTAGTTGGAGCCAATAGTTTCATAGTTTACAGTCAACTTATTAGCATCATTAAATCTATATTCAAACTTAGCACCGCTGCTCTTGGTGTTGTTCTGACCAGGCCATACCTTGCCGCTACCGTCCTTGGTAGAACCGGAAATGGATCTGTCATGATAAATATTGTAGCTGACCTTGTTCTTGGCAGCCTGGGTATTGAAGTTATAAGCCTCTTTACCGAAGTTGCCGCGGGAAATATCAATTACAGTCTTGGCTTCGGTCGGTTTACGGGTGATGATGTTAATAACACCGCCCTTAGCACCGCTGCCATACATGGTTGCCGCACTGCCGCGCAGTACTTCCACGCGCTCAATGTTATCCATGTTGTTCATGAGTGCTGCAAACATATAACCGCTGCTGCCGGAGCCCTTGAAGTCATTAACTCTTACACCATCGACAAGGATAACTACGTCCTTGCTACCATTCAGGCGGATGCCGCTCAGATTAGCATTCAGGCCGTTAGCGCCATAATTCAGGAATTGTGCACCTGGAACAGTACGCAGAGCTTCCTCTACGTTTTCCATATGCATCTTTTCGATTTCCTCACGGCCAACAACGCTCATGTCTGCTTTGGCCTTCAGGATGGATTCTTCTGCACGGGAAGCAGTAACAACAATCGGTGCCAGCTCAAAGCTCATTTCATCAAAGTCAGCTGCTGTCGGTTCAGGTGCAGCGTAAGTGGTTACAGTTTCTACATAAGTAGGCTCAGAATGCTCTACAGCAGTAGTTGTTTCTGCTGCAGTTTCTTTAACAGCTGTAGTCTCCGGCACCTTCTCTGCTGCAGGCTGAGCATTGAGAGTATGCTCTTCTTCAGCAATACCCGGCATCGCTTCAGTCTTTACGTTAGCAGCAGCATTTTTCTGAACTGCTGCGCCCTCGCCCGCAAGGAACTGCTCAGCTTCAGCCTTGCCGCTGATTTCCTGAGCTTGCTTCGGCAAACGGTCCAGTGCAAAGAGCAGGCCGCCGCTGAACTTCCAGTCCTGCTCGTAATCTGCGCCATAAGTGCGTGATACATCGAAATATGCGCTTGCATTAGGCTTAATGTTCAAGGTAGTGCCAAGGCTCATTTCTGCCCAGGTGCCCTTGGTCTCTACAGAGGTATTCTTGCTGCCACCGTCCTCTGCGCTATAGTTGCCGGTAATATCACCGGAGAATTCATGTGCCAGCCCAAAGCGTGCATAAACAGAACCCAGACGACCGGTTTTGCCGAGTTCTAAGCCCAGACGACCAACAAGGCTGTTGTAGCCTTCCTGGTTAACGTTCAGCACTTCGCCGCCATCGGTAGTAGCAGCAAAGTTTCTGCCTCCCAGTTGTGCCCAGGTCAATTGTACCTGCGGCTCCAGATAGCTCTTATCGGTTCCCAGGCGTTTTGCCAGACTTGCGGTAGCACTGTAGCCGCGATTTCTGTAAATACCGCTCAGCTCAGTACCAATGCCGTTGTGTACGCTGAACTCACTGCGTACGCTGCCAGCCTTAGCAGCGAAGTCCATATGAGCGCCCTTGCCCAGGTCCTTAGAAGCATACAGTCCAACGCTGTACAGCTTGTTATCGCCGCTGTTGCCGCCAATAACACCGAAATCATCATCAGTGTAATTGTAGCTGGAGCTGCCCTTCTGGTAATCAATAGCAGCGCCCAGAATCCAGCCATTGTCATACATGCGGTCATAGCCAACCTGTGCACCCCAATAGTTGTTGCTCAAATCAACTGCATTTGCATTGTAGCTATCCTTGCCGCCGAAGGTCTTAGCCCATATGCCATCGCTTTCCATATGTGCACGCAGCATGTCGCCACGATAAATTACGTTTGCTGCATTATCACGCCAGGAAAGCATAGCGCTGGTAGTTGCCGCTCTTGCACCCTTCATCAGAGCAGTTTCGTAATCGCCGGTAATATTAATACCGCTGCCGCCAACAAAGCTGCCTACACCGCCATTGCTGCTGTCAAATTTCATATCACCAAGCCAACGTGAAACGCTGGAAGAGGTCAGGCCGGAGCTGATCATAGTCTTACCGGTCAGGTTTTCATCAACACCGGCATTGCCGTAGTAAATTTTTTGTGCCAATGCCTTGAAGGCTGCTTCCACAGCATCCTGGTCACTAGTCTTGATGTTTTTGCTGTTTGTTGCCGCAATCAGCATAGAACCCTGGTCTGCTTTTTCAACAGTGAAATTGCCGCCCTTGTAATCGCTTACATCGGTGCCTGCGTTATCATGGTCATAGCTGACAATATGTGTTCCGCTAAAGCTGCCTACGGTAACTGCACCGGCATCAGGTGCCATGCTGATAAAGCCGTTAACAGGAATTTCTACTTCCTCGTTATTGCCGCCGTTCGGGTTGATATATTTAATAGTCTTAACAACACCCTTGCCGCCTTTTAAGGTATTAACCAAGGTTGCATCTGTACCGGTATTATTCCAGGTACCGCCGGAAAGAGTCAGGTTAAGCTCAGCATCAGCGTTCTTATGAGCGCCGGTCCATACAGCACCATCAGCAACGGTCAAATTAACTTTACCGTCGTCCCCAACAGCTGCAGTTGCCACATCACCGGTCTTCACAACGCTGCCGTTGAATTTTTGTGCATAACCGGCAACGGTCAGGTCTATTATACCGCCGTTTGCAATAGCAAGATTGCCTTCCAAAGAGCCGGTCTTATAATTGCCGTCCTTATCCAGGTTATCCTTATTGATGCTAACTGCAGAGCCATCACTGATGACATTGCCCTTAATTACACCATTGCCCAAGATAACCTCAGCGCCATTAATTGCCTTAATAGCATTCTTCGCTTCCGGATCCTCTGATTTATCTTCGCTGTTGATATTGGTCATGCCCAGGCTTGTTACCTTACCTCCATCAGCAGCAATAGCATCTTCCTTCGCAGAAATGTATAAGGTACGGGCCTCAATATCCACATTTTTGCCGTTAGTAACAATGCCCTGCTTGGCATCTAATGTCAAAGCTGCATCTTCAGCATTAATTTTAATATTTGCAGCGGCATCAATAGCAGTGCCATCCTCCACGTCAATAGTGGTAGACTTGGTAAAGTTATAGGAACCATCATTTTGACGGATATTAGCAGCAGTATACTCGCTATCAGAAGCAGTACCTGTCAGTCCACTGGTAATTTCAGTAGAATTCTGCTCACCCTCCTGCGGCTTAACGTAACCGCCAACACCGGTTTCTTCGTCAAATTTGATGAAGCCTTTGACATCAGCAGTGATGCTGGAAGCAGTAAGACCGGAAGCAATGATAACGTTACCATTAAGATTTCTTTCACCGCCGTTGTCTTTCGCATAGGCTTCATAGGTCAGCTTGCTTGCCAAGGAATTGAGCACTGCAGCAATCTCATCACCATCGCTAAGGTTAATATTGTTGTTGCCAGTTGCCAGGGTAATATTGGAACCGGAAGCAGCATGCTTAATGGTTGTATCGCCGCCGATAAAGTCAGCCTTTTCTGTACCCTTATTGTTATGCTTATAAACAATAGTATTGTAACCGCTATAATTAGCAATGTTCAGCTTAACATCGCTATTTTGATAAATATAACCGGTGTTAGCAGCCTTTTTGCCGCCAACCAGCTTATTAACATAGGATACGCCATCAAAGTTATCGTAGCTCGGCTTGCTGTAAGCAGGCATATGAGTATAATCAAGGCCATCGACTCTGGAGGTTGCTTCGTGTGTCCACTGTGCGCCGTTGCTCAGCCAAACGTTAACTTCACCTGCCTGAGTTTTGCCTGCGTTATCAACTACACCCTTCCAGGTGGAGTCCTTGGTTACCAGGCCGATATTAACACGGCCATCCTGATATACGTCAGGCTTATCTGTACGTTCGGAGCGCTTCAGGGAAATTACGTTACCGATAAGGTTAGTGGTATTGCCATCAACTGCCTCCAGATTTTCGTTATCGATAGAGCTTTTATCCTGGTTGTTATTGCTATCAACAACGTTGATATTGATTGTACCGCCATAAGCAGCCAGAGAATAATATGCTTCCTTAAAACTGCCGTCCTCTTTTCTTTCATCAGACGGGGTTTCAATTTTAATAGAATTGCCTACCAGGTTAATAGTTGCTAGATTGTAAGGATGTACGCCCTTCATCGAATTGTAAGCACCTACATTGACAGCAGTACCGCGTACAGCAACGTCTACATTGCCATTAACGCTAATGTTGCCCATAGTATAGCCAACGCTGAAGGCACTCGGTTGCCAGCGTGCGCCAGTATAGTTAACGTCTGTAGGATCCATAGAGGTTGCACCGCCAGGACCGATGTTGCCATGAACGTTTTTAGTGATAATGCCCCAGGGATTAGAAGGATCATCCTTGCGCATTTTAACGTTACCATTAATAACGAGCTTAGCACCATTACCAACTGTCACACCTACAGAGGCATAATCAGATGTTGCAGTGATATCCAGGTTACTGTTGATAATAGTGTTGCCGCTGGCTGCAATGCCATTGACACCAGCCCAAGGATTCCACAGGTTGTTGGATTGATAAATGTGCAGTGTCCCCTTGCTGCCATCAGCGCCCACGTTATTGTAGACATAGCTATATTTATCGGAGTTAGAAACAGCATCTTCGTTCTTTACAGTAAAGGTATGGTCCTTACCTTGGAAATCATAGGTAATAGTGTTAGTAGCTTTATCCAGCTTTACTGTGTTGCCATCGCCTCCGATGATATCAAGATCATCATCAACATAGCCGACAAGCGGTTCATCGTATTCTGCAGCCCAGACTGACAGTGCAGTAAAGCATGATGTACAAACTGACATCATAATACTGGCAGTAAGTAACTGCCAGTTTTTCGATTGATTTTTACTCATACTCTCACTCCTTGCAATATGATTGCTTAAAAATATTTTTCATCTATATAAAATTGCATTAGTCCATTACTTGTGGTTGGGTCGACCTAGTCCAATTTTTGTGCTCGATTAAGACCTGGTACATTTTGTGGTTTCGCTAGTACATTCTTGTGCTCAAGCTAGTCCAAATCTGTGGGTCAACCTAGTACAACTTTTGTGGTCGTAGGCCAAAATACCCTATTCAACAATAAGCAAAAATGGC
>ULUH01002636.1_pt1 | contig 18961 bp, 19 predicted proteins | sample 1958241 | NCBI WGS metagenome assembly ULUH01 (sample SAMEA4835753, study PRJEB28245) | human gut metagenome | biome: gut microbiome; material: fecal sample | place: Denmark | collected 2008 | reverse complement strand
ACATTTAGTCACCTTTTGTTCGGCAGAGTCTCATTAGGGAGTAAAAGAAACATCTCACAAAGAAAACAACTTTTCTGATAAGGTCAACTCACCATTCACTTATTCATAGCGATATGGTCTTTTCACTTCTCACTTCTCACTAAACACCTCTCACAAGGGAGAACTTTAATTTCGCTTAGCTATTTACAGCAACATTAATCGTGTCAACCGATTTTGCATAGTTTACTAACGCCTTAAACACAAACGGATGCAATTTTTCATCTTTTACGTCTTGATAAATTATTGTAAGTGCTTGTTTGGGAGACATTGGAGCTTTATAAGTTCTACTTTCGGTCAGTGCTGAATACTTATCTGCGGCAGAAAGAATTTGCAAATTCAAATCTGCATTAAAATCCTTACCAACCCACGGATAACCAGTTTTTTTTGCATTCTGATGATGGTTTCTTATCAGGTTCAATGTTTTTTCGTTCAAATTAGAATTTTTTAAAATTTCATAACTCAACTCAGAATGAGTGTGCATAATTTTTGTTTCTTTTTCATCCAACTTTGCTGGTTTATTCAAAACCTCTGGCGGAATCAGAACTTTTCCCACATCATGAAGATACGCCGCATCGTCAATCGCTTTTATATCAACCCTATTTCGCAAAGCAAACGGTAAATTATCCGTAATTCCGTTAATAATACTTTGCGTATCAGTCGCATGGTTTTGTTGTAAATCATTTAATTCTTTTATATTCAAATTCAAATCTGGGTTAAAATCTTTTACAATCGCCCGAATTTTAGGATTTGAATTAACAGCTTTTCGAATATACTGTTCTGTCGCAAGTGACTTAACCGATGTACTTTGGAAAGTATCGGCATTCAAACCTGTTCCAAAACCAATATTATAACGGTTTCGGTCAACACGATTATTTGGTTGTAATGCGCCCACACTAAAAGCGCGATTGATTTCCAATCCCATACACGACTACATTAAATTACTACTACACTACATATTTATAAAGTATTTTTTCTCTCTTAAATTGACTTAATTTCAGATCTTTGTATAGAAATTTTAACAAAATATAATTAAGGATATATAAAGAATAAAAATTTTTATTACTAAATGTGCTACAATAATATCTATGAAAGAAATAGAAAATGTGTTAGTATGCGGAATAGGTGCAGTAGGAAGCATTTACGCCGATAAAATAGAGAAATATTCACCTGAAAAATTAAGAGTTTTAGTAGACAAATCAAGACTTGAAAGGTACAAAAAAAATCCGACAATCTTCAATGGCAGAACATTAGATTTCAAATACGTTCTTCCTGAAGAAACTAAATTTAAAGCAGATTTAATAATCATTGCAACAAAATTTGACGGATTAAATGACGTTATAAAGAACATCAAAAATTTTGTCAAAGACGACACAATCATTTTATCGTTATTAAACGGTGTAACGAGTGAAAAAATTATCGCTAAAACATATGGGCGTGAAAAGCTATTATACTCCTATTTTATAGGGCATAGTGCGATTAGAGAAGGCAGAAAAATAGTTCATGATGACGTAAATACAATTGTTTTCGGTTCTGAAAATACTAACGATTTTGCAAATGTCGAAAAGGTAAAATTTTTCTTTGAAAAAGCTGCTATAAACTACCTTATTCCAGACGATATAATACATTCATTATGGTTAAAATATATGCTAAATGTTGCAGCAAACCAAACAACTGCCATTTTAAGAATGAATTTTGGAGAAATGCTTGAAAATGACAAATGTATGGATTTTGCTATTAATATAATGAAAGAAGTTCAGGCTATTGCCAAAGCAGAAGGTGTAAAAAACTCCGAAACAATGATTGATGAAACTATCAAACATCTTCACACAATGATACCGGAAGGTAAAACGTCTATGTTACAAGACGTTGAAGCCGGCAGAAAAACAGAAGTCGCAATGTTTGCAGGTACAATAATAAAAATGGGAAAAGAACTCGGAATTCCAACTCCATACAACAAAGTTATTAAAGATATGATTGAAATTATCCATAGACAACAGGATATTAATAAATCAAAGCAACTTATAAATTGCTAATTAATCCTCATCGTTTTGAGAATTTTGTTGGTAATTTATAGCCTGCTGACGCATATTTTGAATTTCATTAACCTGTTCATCAACTTGCTCCTGAACACTTTTTGTATCAGTTGCAGAATTGTCAATCTTTAACGAAGAAGTTCCTTTTAGTGCATTCATTCCAATAAGAAATACTATTGCAGTCAAAACTAAACCTATCAACAAATCTATAGCACCAAATGCTTTTCTTTTCATAAATTTCCTTTAACTCAATTTATTTTTTTGAATAAAAAATTTAACCGCATCATCAACCGTTTTTGGAGTTTTCAATATTTCATCTTCAATACTATGACTTTTATTTCTGACAAAAAATTTGTTATAAACAGTCAAACCTGCATAGATAATTATTGATGACAAAGCGACACCTCCCATTGCAAGGAGGAATTTTGTTATCGCCGTAGACATGGCAGTATTGCGGGTTGTTTCACACAAACCCGCATTTACTGTCAAAAACATTAATGTAAAAATTGTACTAATAATTTTATTCTTCAACGTTTTCTTCTGTAGCCTCTTTAGCCTTCTTTGCTCTCGGTTTTCTTGTTTTAGAAGTTCCTCTATTTGGTCTGCGAGTTTTCTTTGGCTTTTCTTCTACAGTTTCTTCACTTGCAGGAATTTCTTCTACAACCTCAGCTTTTTCTTCAACTTGCTCGACAACAGACGCTTCTTTTTTAGTTTTTGGAGATTTCTTCTTACCCCTTTTTTCTTCTTTTGGAGCTTCAGTTTCTTCAACTTGTACTTCTATCACAGGTTTAATTTCTTCATTCGGCTTCAAAACTGTTTCAGCAGTTTCAATCGTTTGTTCTGCAATTTCAGTAGTTGGTTGCTCTTGTTTCTTTTCAAACTTATTTTTTCTTCCGCCACGTTTACGTTTGTTATCTCGTTTTTCAGCTTCTTGAACTGCAACTGTTGAAGGATTTTCAACCTCAACAACAGGTGTTTGAGCTTGTTGTTCTTCAACCGTTTCTTGTTGTGGAGCAGGTTGAATTTGGTTTTGATTATTATTTCTGTTATTATTGTTTTTATTATTTTTTTTGAAATTATTAACCGGCAACTTCATTTTCGCAGCTTTTGCTCTGTATTCTCCTTCTGCGGTCGGTGTTGCAAAATTAAATTCATTCATAAAATATCCAGTACCTTGACAGTGCGGACATTTTTTAGTAAAGATTTCTGACAAAGATTGACCTTGTCTATGGCGGGTAAGTTCTACCAAACCTAAGTCAGAAATTTGTCCAACTTGAGGTTTTGCCTTATCTGGTTCAAGTGCGATTTCAAGTTCTTCTAACATAGCCAATTTATCAGCTCTTGACATCATATCAATAAAATCAACTATTATCATACCGCCAATGTTTCTTAATCTTAACTGACGTGCAATTTCGTGAACCGCTTCAATATTAGTTTTCAGAATTGTTTCATCTTGAGTTGATGAACTTGTAAACTTACCACTGTTAACATCAATTACCGTCAACGCTTCAGTTTGCTGGATAAACAAATATCCTCCTGATGGCATATTAACTTTGATATTCAAAGCAGCTTTAATCTCTTTGTGAACATCGGTTGCGATAAGCAAAGGTTCTGTGCCTTTATACAAAGTAACTTGAATATTTTTATTCATATGCCAGTTTTGCAAAATATTTTGAACTCTTTGCATTGCAAAAGCTGTATCAACAACAATTTCTTTTACATCTTCAGTACAAGCTTCTCTGATAGTTCTATAAAGAAGATCTTGATCACGATATAAAAGATTTGGAGGTGTCATTGTTTCTGAAGCGGTAATAATGTTATTCCATTTTTCAAGAAGGATTTCTAAATCTTCTTGAATATCAGCCTCTGACTGACCTTCTGCCTCCGTTCTAATAATTACACCTACACCAACTGGTTTAATCAAACTTACAACAGATTTTAGCCTTGCTCTTTCTTTAGAGTTTTCTATTTTTTTACTAATACTAATTCCAGGTTCATTTGGCATTAACACCAAAAATCTTCCAGGAAGGCTGATTTCTGTAGTAACTCTAGGTCCTTTATGTCCTGTAGGTTCTTTTACTACTTGTACAATAAGTTTTTGTTTTGGAGAAAGTTTATCTTTCAAAGAGCCTTTGCCCATAACATCTTGAGCGTGTAAAAAGCCCATTTTGTCAACACCAACATCAACAAATGCAGCATCAATACTTGGCAAAATATTGTCAACTGTTGCCAAATAAACATCTCCTAAAATAACATCGCCTCTTGAAATAAAGAAATCTGTAACCTTTCCACCTTCCATAACTGCAGCGATATTATCACGTTCTGCAATGATAATCTTTTTATCAGCATTTTGTTGTTGCTGATGATTTTTAAAATTGTGTCTGTCGTTTGCCATAAAAAAATCCTTTATAATTCTTGTAAATCTTTGTCAAAGAAACGGGTGCGCTTGATATTAAATGTTACACCTGATGCAATCAAATTCATTAAAACATCTGCTCTCAATGCCGGAATACCTGCTTCTACAGTCCCGTCTTCTTTATTAATTGCTGATTGACCGGTTTTTAATACTATGAACAGACTTTCATCCTCAAATCTATATGATTTTATAGATTTCTTTACGTCTGTTTTTTTAATTAAACCTTTTTTGTTTTTCTTCTCGATAAAAATTTCTTCGGAAGATAAAACTTTGTCTGTATTATATCGTAAACTTTCAAAATCGTAAAGTGATTTATTAAAAATATCAACTTTATATTCTGCCCACTGCGCAGTAATATCAATTGCAGGAGCATTTTTCGGAATTTTTACAATACTTATAATTTTAGATTCTTTCGGTAGAACTTTCTCTAACTTTAGTTTGAGTTCATCTTCCGTCAAATCATTAAACAATTCCACATCAACCAATTCCCCATAGCTTTCCGCAAACAATGGAAGCGCAACACCCATTGAAACTTTCATTGATGGGTTATAACCCAATGAATAAACTACATCCAAATTGGTTCTTGCAATCGCCTTAAAAAAAGTATTTTGCCAATCGAGATGTGAAAAATATTTTAAAATTCCTGTTTTGGTTAATTTAATTCGATATTTATAAACTTCTTTATCATAACCATTTATAGTCGTCGGATCCTTATGCTCAATTTTCAAATGTTGCGCTTTTTCACTTGCTTTAAAAGGTTTTGCGATAACTTTATGAGTTTTCAAATTTTTGCAAACTCCACAGTTTACGCATTGCTTTTCGCAAGTAGGAACAACAGATGGTTGGGGGGTATCCGGACAAGGAGTTATAGCTAAATTATATTCATTAACTAACCAACTTTTATCAATTCCTGTATCTATAAAATCCCACGCAAGTTCTTCATCTGTAGAATACTGATGTTTCGCAAGTTCTGCCAAATCAATACCTAATTCTTTAGCTGTCTCATGCCAGATATTTTCCTTAAAATATTCACCCCACGCATCAAGGTAACAACCTTTTTTATAAAGAGCTTCAATATACTTGCAAAGTGATTTATTTCCACGTGTCAAAACCGCCTCTATTTGAGAAATTACATCCTCATGATAGTTAATTTTCAACCCCTTAATATGTTTCGTTTTTTCTTTTAAATATCTGATATGTTCAGAAACTTCTTTCAAATCCATCTGCCCACACCATTGGAACGGCGTGAAAGGTTTTGGAACAAAAATTGACAACGTACAAGTTATATCAAGTCCATGATTTATGCTTTTTTCACGTTTCAACAACCTTGCACGATATTTAATCTTATTCAAAAGATTTGCCATTTCATCCATATCTTCAAGCGTTTCAGTCGGAAGCCCACAAATAAAATAGAACTTAATTCTGGACCATCCGTTTTCATACAACGTCAAAACGGCATTCAAAATCATATCTTCCGTAATATTTTTCTTTATTACATTTCTAAGCCTTTGACTACCTGCCTCTGGAGCTAAGGTCATTGTTGATTTTCTTACACTTTGAACCAAATTTGCGAGTTCAAGATTAAATCCATCAATTCGCTGGCTCGGAAGCGATACCGAGATTTTCTTTTCATTAAAATCAACAGCTAATTCTTTTATAACCTCATTTATATTTTTATAATCATTTGATGATAAAGAAAGCAAAGAATACTCGTCATATCCGGTATTTTTAACCAATTCTTTTGTAATTTTTATAATATCTTCCGCTGGTCTTTCTCTCAAAGGAAGTGTAACATGTCCGGGTTGACAAAAACGACACATTCTACCGCAACCACGCCTGATTTCTACAACTGCTCTATCTTGAACAGATGTTGAAAAAGGAATTGGGTACGATTTTAAAGCAGTCTCATATTCTAATTGAGCAATTCTTTTAGTTACTTTTCCTCCAATAGATGCAGACCAACGCCCCGCTTCCGGAGAAACCAAAGCCTTAATCCTTTCTGCCCTAGGTAAACCTTTAGTCTTTTCAAGAATTTCACAAACTTCTCTTAACGCATCTTCCCCATCACCAATCATAAAAACATCAATAAAATCTGCCATTGGCAATGGATTGTACGCACAAGGTCCACCAGCCATAATTATCGGATCATCTTCACCTCTCATATCGTTACGATAAGGAATACCGGACATTTCTAACAATTTTAAAACTGTCGGATATGCTAGTTCGTATTGAAGCGAAAAACCAAGAGCATCAAAATCTTTTAAATGTCTTTTGCTTTCAACACCATATAAAGTCTTTGGTTTGAAATCACCTTCAGGCGCATAAGCTCTGTCAGCCATCCAACCATCATGCCTGTTAACAACATCGTACAAAACCCTTACGCCTAAATTACTAATTCCTATTTCATATTTATCAGGAAAAACAAAAGCATACCTTACCTTTGCAGAATCAAAATCCTTGTTATACGACAAAAATTCTCCACCTACATACTGATATGGTTTTGTACAATTATATAAAGCTTCATTATTTTCTCTAAAAAAACAGTTCAATTTATCCTCTCAATCTGGACAGATGGAAGTTTTTAAGCGGGAGTATCCGGGAAATATTTATCAATTTCTATGATAATTCCGTCTAATGTGTTTTCTTGAAAAGATTTTATAAACTTAAACAAATCAGAATTCGGAATATCATAGTTATACAAAACAGTTTCACCTTTATATTCACGCATAACACGCACAATGTAGTGACAACCTTGCGCATATTTTAAAAGATGTTCTGAATTGAATTTGTTTCCGTTGTGATCTTTATCTATTCGGACATAATTAAACCCTGCGTAAAACTTAACTTTTTCTTTTGTTTCAGGTTTTAATTTATTGTTGTGCTTAGAAAATATATCTATAACTTTCTTATTTATTTCATCTACCATATTATTATTAAACTATAATTATATAGGTCATGTCTAAATATTAAGCAAATTATTACAATTCAAAAATTTTGCTTGATAGAACTAAACTTTTATCACAGAATAATCGTTATAAGGAGAGTTAAGAATGTTTTATATAAAGAAAACCGCATCCACAGGAAGATATGAGATTAATCTTTTTGGATTAAAAATGAAATTCCGCATAAATGGAAGTAAAGACGAAATTTATAAGGAAAAGATAGACAATTTGTTATATGAATTATCAGATCCAAGAACTTTACAAAGCGTTAAATTACCCAAAATCTTAAATGCGTGGGATTCTCTTTACACAATCGCATCAACAAATAAATCGGTTGCCAGACTTGGTGATGGAGAGTTTAAACTAATTATGGGCGAAAACATTAGTTTCCAAAAATTTGACCCCGAATTATCTGAAAGACTAAAAAATATTTTACGTAACCAAAATGAAAATATTTTAATCGGAATTACAGATATTTTTGGTTATTGCCCAAACGATTATTTGCGCAGAGTAATGTGTTCTTGTAGGGAAACCTTATATAAATACATAGACTTCAATAAAAGCTATATTGACACAAATGTTAGTCGTCAATTGGATTTCACCTCACATGAACAAGGAAAAGATTATTACAACAAAATGAAATCTATTTGGAGTGAAAAAGATGTTGTTATTGTAGAAGGCGCAGGAAGTAGACTTGGTGTAGGGAACGACCTTTTGAATGAAGCAAAATCAGTAAAAAGAATTATTTGTCCTATCAAAGATGCCTTTTCTAAATATAAAGAAATTTTAGCAGAATGTTTAAAACAAGATAAAAATTCTTTATTTATTATGGCATTAGGACCTACAGCAACAGTTTTGGCAGAAGATTTATCTAATAATGGCTACCGTGCATTAGATATGGGACATCTTGATACTGCTTACGAGGCATTTTTAAGAAATTCAAATAAATTTGTGCATATTGAAGGGAAAATTGTTTTCAACGAAGAACGCCATAATAATTTGCTAAAACCTTGCACTGATGAAAATTATAACAAGCAAATTGTTGCAAATTTTAATTAACGCTTCAATTCCCGCCCTAGAGTGAGGACAAAGGAGGGTGCTTTCCCGTGAGGGGAAATTTTTCTTGTTGCAAAAATTAACTTATTTGCTATTCCTATTTTGTTTGATAAAATTGTACTATGATTAAAATTTTACTTGTATCTGAAGATAATAATGAAATAAATCGTTTCAAAAACATTTTTACAAAAGGTTCTTATGACTTTGAAACAATGTCAGATGAAACTCTTATCTGCGACCTTATCAGCGTGGAAGCCCCTGATATTATCATCATTGATACAAAATTTCCTCAAACAAAAGACTTAAACAAAAAAATCAAGTCTATTTGTGAAAACACAATTATAATTTTTGCTCTTTCAACACCATCAGTAGAAAAAGATTTAATTAAGTTTGCAAACGCTTTTATCACAAAAGAAATGACCGATGATTTAATTTTGTCGACTATCAACGTAAATTTGCGAATGAAAAACTCTTTAGAAATGCTTTCAAGCTCAAACAAAGATTTGGCAGATAGCTTGTATCGCCTAAATGCTCTTTATACAACAAGCTCTCAATTTGCAGGAACTTTAGACAAATCAAAATTAATAAATTATATGATTGAGGGAATGGACAAAGCTTTAAGTTTTTCATTAACTTGTACATTATCATTATGCACAGATGAAACACCTGTCTTAATCCTTAATTCTCTATACGAATTGTCTGATGAATTAATCACAGCAATAAAACTTAGAACAATTTTAAATTTTAATTCTCTGTTTGAAGGGAAAACTCCACCTTGCGAGCTTAATATTGATACGTTAAAAATTGAAAAACACATCAAATATCCCGCAAGCAGATTTACATTCACCCTTTTTCAATATGATAATATGTTTGCGCCAATAAGTTTGGGAGAAAACTTTTTCGGATGTATTGAAATTTTCAAAGAAACATCATTTACGTCAGAAGATGCAACCTGTTTTCAAACAATTGCGCAACAAGTTTCACTTCCTTTAAAAAGTGCTACTCTTTATCAAGAAATTATTGAAACCAATGCTAAATTAGAAAGGTTGGAACGATTGAAATCTGAGTTTATTTCAATTGTTTCTCACGAATTGAGAACTCCTTTAACCTCAATAAAAAATTCGCTTGATATCTTGATGAGCGGAAGATGCGGAGAAATTACTCCTGCCTCAGAAAAATTCTTGGCAATGGCAATGCGAAATGTGCAAAGACTTTCCGGAATTATTAATGATCTTCTTGATTTGTCGAAAATTGAAGCAGGTAAAATGGATTTTCATTTTGCTCCAACAAATATCAATACCGTTATAAACTATGTAAAATCTGCGCTTTCTGAAGTTGCTAAAACAAAAGGGTTAAATCTTGTAACTGAAGAATACAAAAAAATCCCCGATATAACTGCGGATTCAAGGAGATTAGAACAAGTTTTAACAAATCTTGTATCTAACGCAATAAAATTCACTCCGGAAGGTAAAACTATTACAATTTCGTCAAGATTAGTAAATGCTGACGATATAAAAGTAAATGAATATTTTAAAGACAGTATCCAAAACTTGTCCGGTGAATATGTTGAAGTTTGCGTTAAAGATGAAGGAATTGGAATTGAATCTAAAAATTTATTACATGCTTTTGACAAATTTGCTCAAATAGAAAACTCACTATCAAGAAAAGCAGGTGGTACAGGATTGGGATTGCCAATCGCAAAGCAATTGCTAGATGCACACAAAGGTGCAATTTGGTGTGATAGTGAGATTAACAAAGGTTCTAAATTCTATTTTATAATTCCTGTTAGCAAAATTACTACGCAAGTTTAATATTGCCGGATTTTACAGCATTTATATCAACTCGTTGAGGAGCTTTTGCATAATTTAGGTGAGTTGTCAAAAACTCGGTTATATCAAGAGATTTTCCTTGTTTTTTAGCATCAATTGAAGCTTGTTTAAGTTGTGGAATATTTGCCTCAATTTGCGGAATTGGAGTTTCACTTCGAACAAAGTTGTCGACATAAAACGAATTTTCACCAACTGTATCATCTGCAGCTTTTGATGCTTTTTGTAATAATTTAATTCTTTCAGGTTCAACATCTGGTGAAATAATTGATTTCACATAATTCATAAATGATTTTTCTTTTGCAAAATCCATTCTAAACCCACCACTCAATGTAGCTTCTGCAATGTCTTTAACCAAAGGTTTTGCAGCTTCAAAATGTTTCCCTGCAGAAGTACACTCCATCATGCCTGCATAATCAGTCAAAAAATATTTTGATGCAGTTGCATCGGTATTATTAAGAACTTCTTGAGTAAATTCTAACATGTGTGGATTTTCTTTTGATGTTTTAGAAAAGTTCTCCATTACATAACCAAGAACACTTTTTTTACCATTTTCAGCTTTTCGCAAATCAATATTTACAGGTAACATTTCTTTTCCATTTGCCAATTCACAGATATCTGAAACCAAATTTAAAAATTTAGGTTGAACAGATTTTAATTCATTTTTAAATTTTGCAACCTCAGGATTTTTATTTGCAAAATAATCAATATTTTCCAGTAATTGCTTCGTCGTTCTTGTGTCTACCGGTTTTTTATCAACGCCTAATGAATGCCACCCGCTTTTTGCCGGTCTTTCTGTAAACTTTGCCACATTATTTAATAAACTCATAAATTTTCCTTTCCTGATTTTGCACAGGTTTAAAAATGCGTAAAGATTAAAAGTTGCGCCTTTATCACAATTTATGATTAACATAATTTAACAATGTAGAAGAAGTTTTTTAATATGCTATAATACTTCTATAGAACAGACTAGGGGAAAGTATGAAAAAAATTCTTATTGTTGACGACGAGCAAGATATAGTAGAAAGCTTAAAATTTGTACTTGAAGCAGCTGATTTTACATGCTACTGCGCATATAACGGAGAAGACGGACTTAGACTTGCAAAAGAATTAGTACCTGATTTAATTATTCTTGACGTTATGATGCCAAAAATTAATGGTTTTAAGATCAGCAGACTATTAAAATATGATGCAAAATATAAAAACATTCCTATTTTAATGGTCACTGCAAGAACTCAAGAGGAAGATAAATTAATCGGAGAGGAAACAGGGGCTGATGAATATATTACAAAGCCTTTTGAACTCGAAGAAGTAGTAAAAAAAGTTGAACAATATCTAAAATAATTAATCATGGAAACAACAGTTACAAACAAAACACTCGAAAAATTAAAATATGACCTTGTAAGAACAGGGCTTGTTGCGTATGAAACAATTGAGCAAGCAGAAGAAATTGCCAAAGCTCAAAACATCAACATAGGACAAGCTCTAATAAATTCAGGCACTTTAACAGAAGAAGCTATCCTGAAATTTTTAGAAGCAAAACTCCATATTCCATACGTAAATCTCGATGATTACACATTAGACGCAAAATGTCTAAAATACATAAATTATCTTGATGCTAAAAAATACCGCATTATTCCTCTTTTCAAAATTGAGGATACTCTAACAGTTGCGATGGCAGACCCTTTGGATCTGTTCGCAATTGATAAAGTAATTGAAAGTGCTGAATGTTCAATTGAACCTGTTGTTTCTTCAGAAAAAAGTATTCTCAAAAAAATTGATGAATATTACAAAACAGATGAAACTGTCGGCGAAATCCACACAGAATTTAATATTGGATATGATTGGAGAGATGAACTTCACAGTGAAGATTTATCAGATAATCATATTCAAAAAATTATTCGAGCAATCCTTAAACAAGCTATTTTGGAAGAGGTTCACGAAGTAACTTTTCAAAGAGAAGATGAAGGATTTACTGTTAATTTTAAAAAAAATGGCGAAATTCAAAACAAAGGGAATATTCCACCCGTTTTGACTTCATCTTTTACCGCAAAACTAAAAACATTGGCAAAATTAGATGCCTCTGTTTCAGAAGTTCCTCAACTTGGCAAACTTAATTTTAAAGTTGATGAAATGGAAGTTACCGCAAGCATTTCAACTTTTCCAACAATTATGGGAGAAAGAATTTTCTTAAAAATTTATAAACCACCGAGAACCTTGAACAAAATTATCAAATCAGACACGAACCTTCAAGTAATTAAATCCGCATTAAATAATCCGGGAATCATTATTGTTTGTGGCTCTCCGCTAAGCGGGAAAACACACATTATTTATTCGCTCTTGCTAGAAGCTGCAACTCAAAACAAAAATATTATGACACTTGAAAGTATCGCAAAATATACTCTCAAAAATGTTCATCAGTGCGAATTGAATGAAAATGTCGGCTTTAATATGGATAAAGCATCAAGATTTATAGAGTTCCAATCTCCCGATATTGTTTATCTTGAAGGAATAAAATCTAAAGAATCTTTTGATTATTTCGCAAACCTTGTTTTTGATAACAAAACAATAATAATGGAATTTTTGGCAAACAATATGGAAGATTTGCGCTATAAGTTGTCTTTCTCTGATTTTGAAACTCTAAAATCATTAATCAGTTGCATGATATTCATTCATTCTCAAGATAGCATAGAAGTGTTCACAAAAGAAACTGTTCAAAAGTATTTAGCGTAAAATATATTGTTATATCAACAATCAGCACCCACCTTTAATCCGCCCTCACAAGGGAGGAAACTAATTATCTTCTCTTGAGGGAAGGTAGGGATGGATGCTTTCCCGTAAGGGGAAATTACATAATATAAAACACCAAATTAATTAAAAAATCTGCAACCAACATGTAAATTGTTGACAAAATTGCAGCTTGAGTTGTTGAAGTTCCGACTTCTTTTGCACCACCTTTTGTGCTATAACCTTGCGTTGCACAAACCAATGATATCAAACCACCAAATATAGCAGCTTTTAACAAACTGATGTAAATATCTTTGGTTGAAATCCACAACCACGCAGAGTTCATATATCTTGCCGGATGTAAATCAATGGTCGCTTGTGAAACTAACATTCCACCCGCAATACCAACAAATTCCGCCAACAATACAACCATCGGAACAGTTATAACTCCGGCTATAATTCGAGGAGTGAAATAATATCCAACTGGGTCAACTTTCAATGTTTTCATTGCATCAACCTGACTAGTTACCTGCATATTTGCAATTTCAGCGGATATTGCAGTACCGGCTCTCGCTCCTATCGCAAGAGCAACAAAACCCGGAGCGATTTCTCTAATCATTACAACAGCAATAGTTCCGCCAATATAGGCTTCCGCACCACTCATCAAGAACTGCTTTGATACCTGAATTGCAATAACCGCAGCAGCAATAAAAGCAATAATTAATGAAATTGGCAACGAATCATAACTAATAGCAGCAGCCTGTGCCAAAACCGCAGAAAACCGAACTTGGAACAAGTATTTTATACTTTTTATTAAGTTTTGCACACATAGCCCAAAAAATTCTAGCACAATCTTCTCCTTGCGCTAATTGTACCATGAAAAGATTATTAGGACAAAAAATTATGAAAAAGTCAGATTACACAACTCATTACAAAAATTATACAGATATTTGTCATCACAGATTTATTCACAATCTAAATGATACATTGATTATCTTACTCTTTCATCGCAAATTTCTTTTTTGCAGTTAAATTTGAATTATCCAAATTCGCAGTTTCGATAAACTTTTTCGCTTCATTTACCGGAATTGCAAAGCCTATTCCGATATTTGAAATATTGTTATCAGGATTATAAATTGATTGAGAAATCCCGATAACTTCACCTTGTGAATTTAAAAGCGGCCCGCCTGAACATCCCGGATTTATTGCGGCATCTGTTTGTATTCTACCTTTTGCATAATCAATTCTTGAAACAATTCCAGATGTCAATGTTCCCGAAAAACCAAACGGATTACCAATAGCTAAAACTTTTTGTCCAACTTTCACATCGGAAGAATCCCCAAAAGCAATCGTTCGTAAGCGAGATTTTGGCGAAATTTTAAGTAATGCCAAATCGTTGTTTTTTCCCATTTTAGCAAGAACCGATGCTTTGTAAACTTTGCCATCAGAAGTTGTAACATCAATTTCTTTCGCTTCATCTATAACATGAGAACCTGTCAAAATCACTCCATCAGAACGTATTACACAACCTGTTCCAGCAGAAAAACCATCCGCTAAATTTGCCTCTATCGCAACAATTGCGGGATTTATTCTTTCATACACACTAATATTTATCAATTCATCCGCTCCAAAATTTTGGGCTGAAACAGGTGAAATCATTAACAAAAGAAACGTAAAATATATAACAAATTTCTTACACATATTCTCCCCTTTTAATAATATTATGTTGGATTTTGAAATTTATTCATCATCCTCAAAAAAAATTTTGGGGTTAGTTATTGTAATTATTACAATTTTAATGTATAATTCAGAAAAAACTTCACATTTTATAAGAAAGGAAATTTTTAAAATGAGCAGAATTGATTTATTTAAACAACATTTGACAGAAAAAAGAGCTGTAAAAGTTATTGCTGGTATCGACAACTTTGATATCGAAAACATTAAAAAAGTTGTATCTTCAGCAGAAAACGCTGGCGCATCAGCAGTTGATATTTGCGCTAAACCTGAAATTATTTCTGAAATCAGAAATATGACAGATATGCCAATTTTCGTATCTTCAATTGTTCCTTCTGAATTGGTTAAAGCAGTTGAATTAGGTGCTGACGCTATCGAATTAGGAAACTTTGACGTTCTTTACAAAAAAGGTATGTCATTCTCAGCTGATCAAGTTATGTCATTGGTTAAAGAAACTATGGATATGCTTGGCGATACAAGAACTTTCTTCTGTGTAACAATTCCTGGAGAATTGTCAATTGCTGACCAAATCGACTTAGCTAGAAAATTGGAAACTATGGGTATTGATCTAATCCAAACAGAAGGTCACTTCTCTGCAGACCACATTTCTGAAGGTGCTAGAGGTTTAATGGAAAGAGCAGAATTAACAATTTCTAACACAATTGAACTTTCAAGAAACATCGATCTTCCAATTATGACAGCTACTGCAATCAACCCAACAACTGCTCCATTTGCTTTCGCAGCAGGTGCATCAGCAATCGGTTGTGGTTCTTGCATCAACAAAATGGATTCTGATTTGTCAATGATGGCAACTGCTAAAAGCCTTGTTGAAATCGCATCAAGAAATGCTTTGAAAGTTGTTGAATTAGTTTAATAACTAAAAAAAACAGATCTAAAAAAAGCTCCCTAATATGGGAGCTTTTTTATTGTAAGAATTTTTTAATAAGCCATTTGCCAATTGACGTTTAAGATTTTTCCAAAACAACCACCACGATTATTTACAGAATTAGAGCAAAGGTCTTGAAATTGAGTTTCTCTCTGTTCTTTGTTAACATATATATTTTAACAAATTTTTTGGAGTTTTTTAGCATCTAAAAATCGCACAGTCTAACTATTTTTCTTCATAAACTTTTCATACAAATCAGGACGTTTGTTTTTGGTTCTCTCTAAACTCTGTTGAAAACGAAATTCCTTAATTTCCTTATGATTCCCGTTCAACAAAACTTCCGGAACCGCCAAACCTCTGTATTCTCTCGGTTTTGTGTAATGTGGATATTCTATCAAACCATTTGAAAAACTATCATCATCCGCCGATTCAATTTTCCCTAATGTTCCTTCTATTTTTCTACTAACCGCATCTATTAAACACAATGCAGGTAATTCTCCACCAGTTAAAACAAAATCACCTATTGAAATTTCTTTTGGTTTGATAATCTCTCTAATTCTTTCATCAAACCCCTCATAATGCCCACATAACATAACAATTTGGTCATACACAGCCAAATCATTAACCAAGTTATCCGTCAACGGTTCACCTTGAGGAGAAAGCATTACAGTAATTGAATTTTTTATTTTTTTAATACTTTCATAAGCATCAACATAAGGTTGAGCCATCAAAACCATTCCGGCTCCGCCTCCATATGGAGTATCATCAACTTTTTTATGTTTATCTAGCGTAAAATCTCTTGGATTTATAACATTTACAGACAAAATATCTTTATCAACAGCACGTTTTAATATGCTATAACTACAACAATCTTCAATCATTTCAGGGAAAAGTGTAAGAACATCAAAAATCATTCTATCAATCCCTCGATATTATTGATTATAATTTTTTTGTTTTTTATGCTTACATCAGTAACAATCGCTTTTACAAACGGAATTAAAACTATGTCTTTAGAATTTGTTTTAACGGACAATAAATCGCTTGCACCATTATTAGAAACACCTACGACAAAGCCCTTTTTTATGCCATTTTGATCAAAAACCTCAAGACTAACCAATTCATCAATCAAAAACTCATCTTCTTCAAGGTTTTTACGAATTGTTTCTTCTTCAACATAAAGAAAAGCACCTTTATATTCCATAAGTTCATTAATTGAATTAATTCCTTCAAAGCAAACCAAAGCGACATTTTTATGAAGTCTGCAACTCTTAATTGACAATTGTTTGTAATCATTATCAGTTTTCACAAAAACCTTATCAAGAGAGCAAAAGAAATCTTCTTGATTCTTTGTAAAACCAACTTTTGCCTCACCTTTAATTCCGTGAAAATTTAAAATCTTACCAACTGAAACATATTTAGTCATAGCTACTAAGCTTCCGGTGCTTCTTCAACCTTTTTAGGTTTTCTGCCTCTTTTAGGTTTTGGAGCTTCTTCTACAACTTCTGCATCAGAAACTTTTTCTTTTTTTTCAGCCTTCTTTACTTCAGTTGCCTTTTCCGCCTCTTCAGCTTTTTGCTTTTTAAATTCTTCTGGCAAATCCGGTCTATCTTCATTCCATCTATCCAATCCCATTTGAGAACGGATTAAACCAATACCAACGTGAACTCTCCACTCATCCATTTTTAATTGAGCTGCAATAATTTTATGGCAGCCGATTGGAGGCAATGGCAACAAAGGTTCGTACAAGTTTTTAATAGCAAATAATTGATCCGGTGAAATAGCCAATTTACGCTTAGGGAATGGCAACTTCGGCAACATCATTTTTTGTCTGATTAAATTGATACCAAAGAAAACTTTTCTAGGTTCTAAACCGATTTTTTCACCGATTACTTCATGGCAATCAGGGTTTGGTAACGGCAACATAGATTTATATAACAATTCAATTTGTTCAAGCTGTTCCTTACTAACCAAAAGTTGTTTAGGAGCTTTTCTTTGTTGAGGGCGACGGTTAAAGTTATTGCCTCTGTTAAATCCACCGCCTTGAGGTCTTCTGTTTTGGAAACCACCTTGATTGTTGTAAGGTCTTTGCGGTCTATTATTTCCATAACCACCTTGATTACGATTATAACCATTGTTATTGTAGCCACCTTGACGGTTGTTATTATAACCGCCTTGATTTCTGTTATATCCACCTTGTTGGCGATTGTAGCCACCGTTTTGTCTATTTTGATAACCACCTTGATTGTTATAAGATCTTTGTGGTCTGTTGTATCTTTGTTGAGGTTCAGAATTACCACCAGCACTGTAATAACGAGGAGCTTCCTCTGTTCCGCCTGCACTGTAGCCATTCAAATATTGTGGTTTTTCTTCTGTTTGAGCGGTTGCTGCCGGAGTTGTGTCATTAGATGGAGAAACCATCATTTTCTTATCCGGATATAAACAATCTGGACATATTACTCTTTTGGGGTTCTTTGTTTCAAACTCACGACCGCATTTGATACACTTGTTTACATACATAATAAAAGCCTCTTAATTAAAAAATAACGTAATTTCTGGGTTAATAATAAATAATAAAGTAAAAATTCTCCTCAGTAATAAAAAATCGATTTCTAACTCTATATTAATACATGTATTATAGCATGCTTTTCAAAATTTTGCAACATGCAAAACACAATCAATTAAAATTGTTCCAAACTTTTTACACCATCTTTGGTCAATCCACACAATTTAATAACTTGTTTTTCAACAACTTTTGGATTATCAATTTCTTCTTTAAATGTTTTCAACGCACTTTCAGCCTTTTTTAACACTTTTTTCCATCTTGTCAAAAATGGCTTTTTACATCTAATAATTTCACCAGTTCTATTATTTATCAATAAATTAATTTTTCCTAATGCTAACTCGGAACTGCCAACAATCTGCTTATCAGCCGGAGCAGGCATCATATAATACCTCTTGTCATAAAAAGTAGTCTTTTCACCTATTTTCAATGTATTCGGAATTTCAGAGTGAAAAAAATCACCATTAAACTTTGTTACAGCTTTACGATTTAAATTTACTAAAATAGTTGCTAAATCTTTGTGAGCATTATTTGAAATAAAATGGGGGTTACCTGTAAAACTTTGATTTGATTGAATTGCTTGTATTTTCATTGTCATCCATAAATTAATTAACTTTTTCAAAATAAAATAAAAAAACAATTTTTACAAGCTAAATTCTATTTTTCTAACCAAAATGTTACAGGACCGTCATTTATTAATTCAACATCCATCATTGCCTGAAATTTTCCGGTCTTTACAGGA
>ULUH01074531.1_pt1 | contig 19276 bp, 24 predicted proteins | sample 1958241 | NCBI WGS metagenome assembly ULUH01 (sample SAMEA4835753, study PRJEB28245) | human gut metagenome | biome: gut microbiome; material: fecal sample | place: Denmark | collected 2008 | reverse complement strand
AATCATGATGTCGCTGGTTCGAGTCCAGCTTGGGGAGCCAAAGCACACACAGGCGAACCGTTGGTAATAATCAATGGTTCGCTTTTGTTATCAGTTAAGAGAATAAAATAAAAAAACGCCGCCGATAAGAGCCCCACAGCTCTTACCGACGGCGAATTTTTTGTCTTACATTGATTTAATAAATGCACCCGGATAATCTTTTTTCACTGTTTTAAGGTATGCCTCAGCGTTCTCACGAGACTTAAATGCCCCGACCTGGACGTAATATGTCTTGCCGTCATCGCTATCCTTTGTCAGCTCGGCAGCTACACGCTTTTTAAACGCCAAAAAACTTTCAGGGTGCTTGACGTACCATAAGGGACAAAGTTTGCCCGTTACATCATAGTGCCTTATGATATCGTCCGAAGTCAAGTTATAATGCTTGCAGAGATATGCGCAAAGCTCGACAAGGCTCTGCTCTGTAGCCTCGTTAAACTTGCCCGATGTGTCAGGGTGGCAGCACTCAATGCTTATGCTGTAGCCGTTTGCCTGGTTTGTGCAGTAGGACCATTCCGTCAGCGGTATGCACTGTATGATCTCGCCCTCCAGTCCGATTATGTAGTGCGATGACACATACCGTCCGCCGTTTTTCTGGTTCTCAAAGTAGTTGCGGTTTGCGATTGCGGTACTTCCGGGATTGCCTACATAATGCACGGCAATTTTTGTAACCTTTTCAAGCTTGATGCCCGGACGGCTGTACTTGTTGGGCGTGAGAAATTTTTCCTCAATTTTCATGGCTATTACCTCCTGACTTATCGTTTAACAGGTCAATTATCTTCGATAGGATCTTCTGCACACCCGAAGGCAGTATGCCCATCAGTCCTGCCGTCTCGCAAATGGAAATCAGCTCCGAGGCGCAGAACGCTATAATCACAGCGTCCCGAAGATAATCCACATTGAGCAGCTTGTCCGCATAATTGGCACACACAACAATGACCAGTGTGCCAAATTTTTTTACTATGCCCTGCCAGCAGGCACGGGACGACAGCGCCCCGTTTTCCGATTTGTCGGATTTGTGCCACCACATGGCGTTTGCCAGCCCCAATATAAAATCCGCCGCCATGAAGATAAGCAGCGTAATAATGGCATTGTCCCAGCCGCCCAGGGCTGCCGAAACAGCCCCACCTATTGCACCGATAATGGCGCATACATATGTTTTGATGTTCATTGACATTTTCATTCCCCCTCAGATTTCCTAACCACAGGAATATCAAATTTTTTCAATTTCTCTTCCAGCTCGTTAATCTCGTCCCTGACAGCCTGCCTCTTGGCGTTTAATTCGGTAATGTCATACGGTGCAGGCAGACCCATCAACGCATATTCATAGCACTTGGCTATTTTCCAGTCCCCAATAGGACTGGCGCTATCCGACAGTTGCCAGCGGCAGTCAGCAATTTTCTGCTGGATTTCATTGTACGTATCCATTTGTCGTACCTCCTCAGCCTATGCAGAAACAGGGGCGCACGCCACCCATAGATGACGCGCCACTTGCATTTGCATTTCCCGTACTTGTTACACCCGCAAAACTGGTATTCCATGCAGTTGATTTGCACCAGAACCAATTTCTATTGCATATATACTTTGGATTTAATCTAAATATCGGAAATTGACGATAATTCAATCCATTATCATATTTACCACCGAATATGGTGCTGCCATATATTTCTGGTTCAGACGGCAGGTTGATTTTAACAGTTGCCCATACGCAACTATTTGCAGAATTTCCTGATACACTATTAGTCAGATATTCACTGTGCAATAGCAAATGGTTGTTCAATTTTGCGTCAAAATGCGCATTATATACAGGTAATACGGATGTAAACAGAAAACTGCCAGTATATCCACCATTATTTGTATTCGTACCATTCATTCGATTGGTTCCAATATTCTCATCAGGCACAATAACAGCGTGATGCTGCACAAATGCCGTGTCGCCTGTATTCAGGTATGTATCTATTCCAGCAATGCGGAATTTGGTATTGTATGTGACAGTCTGGGTCGATTCAACCAGCGATTTTGTACCGTCATCACCGGTCTGTTCCACAAAACAGGGAACATTTTCAATGCTTCCCGATAGCGTGAAATAGTCACCGATATAGATATCAGAAAAACTTCCGTCACTAATCATAGCGCAGATATCATTGATATCATACCCCTTGGCGAATAAATCATCGCCACGAAAGATATTATTATGATTTTCGCTAATAGACGTGGGGTTTATGTCAACTGTCTCACCCCCTTTCTGTGCCACCTTAAAACGGTTGCCACCGTCATACTGCCCCATAATAGTAACAGTCCCGCTGCCGTTGAGGTACAGTGTGCCGTCGCCGAAAATATCACCGCAATTTGCAATGACTACGCTGCCGTCTTTTGGCACCGCAACAACGCCGTCAGCACCTGCTGTGCAATCCGCATTTACTGTGGAAATGTACACAGGTGCGCTGCTATCGTTTCTTACCGCAAAATATGGATATCTGCGGTCAAATGTTACGGTTGTCACGCCGTTAAGCGTAACGGTTGCTTCTCTTGTACTGATAGACATAAAAAATTCACTCTCTTTCAGGTTTTAAAAGTCTCATAAAACACTTTTTCTGCCCTGCACAGCTCCGCTGCTATGGACGGGTAAAGTGATGCTGTGCTTGGCGCTGCATACCCGTGCCCATGGTCGCACCTCCTTTACTGAGATGATGAAATGAACCAACTATCTGTAAACTGCCCCACACCATACGAATTGTGGTCGAACGTTAACGCGTTTGACCATGTATCACGTTCTGTGCCGCTTTCCCAATATCGCGTTAAATCGATGTGAACCTTTGTTATTGAAATGCCGTACTCAATACTTTTTATTCTATAAAACGGTTTTTTTGTGGTTGCTTCATTCCAGCCAACGTTTGTAGAAAATGCACGTCCCGTCGATAATTCACCATTAGATAGATTGACAGCTTTCCACATAGGGGCTAACGTCCAATATTTCGATTGCGTGGGGTGTGGGGTTTCATCGAAATATATACTGATTTGTAACGAATTTCCCGAATTTGTAACGGTGTCAAACTCGCCCGATGACAGGTCGAGGTATTCGTTTGTATTTTCGGTATCGCCCGACCCCAATGAGTTTGGTACATTCTGTCCGTCGTCCGTCGTGTTATCGCTTCCACCACCCGTCGCATACTCATACAGTTTCTTGTATTTGTCGGATACGTTCACGGGGTCAAACCCGTCACAGCCATAGTCGGACGCATTATACACACCTGGTTCCACCACGGTCAATGGTTGTATGTTTGCTGCTGCTTGCACATCAACAGTCACAGGGCAATATCCCGTGTATCCCTCAGGCGCATTATATACTCCGTTTTCCGTTATCGTTATAGGTTTGACCTTTCCGCCGCCCGACATCTTAGCCATATATGCCGCTTCCAGAAAAGGATACGGAAACATTATTCCACCTCCTCCAAAGTCTCAGTCCAGTTTTCCACATCAATGGTCAGCTTGGCTTTTTTGCTGCCCGAGTAGATAAACCAGAACACATTATCGCTGCTTTTGCCTTTGTCGGAGGGCGCCGCCAGCGGAAGAAATCTGTTACCGACCTTCACAATAGGCGCTCCCTCAATGGGTTGGTAACACAGTAAATCAGTCTTTGCCATCAAACCGCCTCACATTTCTATCCTCAGTCCAAATCCCTTGTCGCCTGCAAAAAAGCAGCCATAGGACTTGTTTGCATCCAGCTTGCCCTCCAGCTTGCGGCTGTACAGATCATGATACTCACTGAAACTGCAATCCGCCTCAGGCGCAGAAACATCAGCCACGATTCCCAGTCCCGTGAAGTCAAAATCAGCACTCAGCACAGGAAGCTTGTCGCCGCCGTATGCGATGAAATCACCAATGTTGTACAAATAATCAGTGATCATCTGCGAGCATTCCCAGCCGTGATATGCGTACTCACCGCCGCTGCCAACTATCTGCGATACCATCTGCTGTACAGCCGCCTCAGTCAGATACCGTCCCGAAATGCGCTCCGTGTGCCGCCAGTCGGAGCCCGAGGCATACTCGTTGCCATACGCCTCATCAGTGGCATATACGCCTGTAATGTGTTTCGTGCCCCGCCTGATGACCTCCGTCCTGCTTTCCTCTCCAGGCATATCCAGCCCCGAAGAGGGCGCAGAAAAAGGCACAAACGCCAGCACACCGCCGCCGTCATGCCAGTATCCCACGTCATTGTGGGACAGGTCGCTGAGTATGACCCTGCACGTCTTGCCTGCGAAATCCTGATAGCACAGCTGTGCCATGCGCCCCGAATATCCGCCCTCGGTGAAACCGCACTGATCGGCGATCGCTCCCACTATCTGAGACGTGGGATACCGCTTTGCCTTGCTTTCATCGAAAACCTTGTTGCCGTCATCGTCATAGGTGTACTCAAACTGATCGTATCCACTGTAATCAAATGGAATATCCAGATTTTTACACAGATCATACGCCGTGATGCTTGCCACACCGCCCGCATAGGACTGCTGGGCAATGTAAAAATCAGGCAGCAAATAGCCGTTAAACGTTACCTTGCTGCCCTCTATAAACGGCACAGCCGACCATACATCACAGGAAAATTCCGTTGTGGCCACACCGTCAAATCCCTTGCCTTCCAGCGACCGCCTCAGCCTGATGTTGGCCAGTACGTCCGCACCGTATTCCGTGCCCTGATAGGTTATCTTGTACGGCAGGCTAAAGGCCTGAGCCCGTGAGAGGGCAGGTCATAGATACGGATATGTTGTAATAGTCCACCGTGCCGTCGTTAAATACAGGCACACAGCGGATAGTCGGGCGGTCAAACACATTGGTCTGTACCGTGGGGCATTTGTATTTTACGGTCACCTCGTCCGCATTGCAGGCGGTCACAAGGGCAGCTGCTACCGTGTCCGACAGCACCTGAAAATCAGCCGACAGACTGACGCTCACGCCCAGACACTTTTTCTTTTCCTTGCCGTTTACAGCAGTGAAGCTGTCCGAATACACAGGCGCTGTCGATATATCTACAGCCTCGCATATAACGTGTTCGGACATATCCACATTGCCGATTTTTAATATCGTATCATTCATGCTTTAACCTCCGCTGGCAGTTTTAGCCCGCTTGTTTTCCTGCGCAACAACCTTAGCCACATACTTGCCGTCCAGATCAACCACCTTGTAAACAGGGCTGCCCGATGAAGCAGATGTGCGTTTGACCGCCGCAGATGTGTCCTGACTGTCCGCCGCCGTTGTGTTCGCAGCCGATGTATTTGCCGAAAGAGCCGCCGAAGAGTTGGCAGCAGATACATTCGCCGCCGCAGCGTCAACGTAATTGCCGTCAAAAACGTCCTTCATGGACTGCTCCCAGTTAGCCTTGAACGCTTCCATAAAGCTGTCGCCAAACAGCGTGCCTGCGTCAGTACCTAACTTCTCGAACTCGTCTGAGTTTTCCGTCACCATGTTGGCAATGATGTTGCTTACGCCCTCGTCGTCCTTGTACAGCGACTTGATTTTCGAAAGCTTCTTGGGGTCTTTCAGCAGCTGCGTTGCATAGTCCAGCGCCGCCTCCGGGTCTTGTTTGAGCAGTTCGTTTATAAGGCTGTCAGGCACATTCTTTTCATACAGCTCGGCGATTTTTGATGTCAGCTTTTTCTTGGCAGCCAGCTTTTTCTCAAATCCGCTAAGGTCTATCTTGTTTGACTTGGTTTTAGCCCCCGTCCGCTTGTCCGTTTCCTCAGAGCTGTTGAAGATATCGCCACTGCTGCCTTTCAGACTGCTTGCCAGACTGTCACGGGATTTTACAACGCTGTCATAGACTTTTTCAAGAGTGTCCCGCTGCTTTTTGGCAGCGGTTTCAGCCTCTTTCGCTGCCTTATCGTCGGTGCTTTTCTGCTCTTTCAGCAGTTTAAGGTTATAGTCCTTGTACACCTCAGAATTGTGGTCAAGGGTCTCGATAAATGCCCTCTCCTGCTCCAGCAGCCAGCTGTCGTCATAGCCCTTTTCCAGCTGCTCGGTCTCCAGCTCACGGAACTTGTCCTCGACAGAGGATTTAAGGGCGTTTTCAGCGTCCTTTTTAGCCTGCTCCGCTTCTTTTGCAGCCTTTTCAGCCGCCTTTGTCTCGGTGTCCGCAAGCTTGTCATAATGCTCCGTTACCTTGTCATAAAGCTTCCACCACTCAGCATCTTCCTCATTGCGGTACTGTTCGAGCAACGCCTTTCTGCCCGCCCAGTATTCTTCTTCCGTGACCTTGTGGACAGCATATTTGTCCTCCAGCTCCTTGAGCGCCGCATCAAGCATTTCCGACTGGTTTACTACGCCGTCAACACCCGCATCGGGCATACTGTCAGCTATAGCCTCGGAAACGGTCGTGCCTGCTTCCTCCGCCGCCTCTGCCGTGTCATCAGCCGAGGCGCTCAGACTGTCCGCAAGCTCCTTGTATGCTCCTGTCAGCCCTCCGTTCTTGGCTTCCAGCTCGTCCAGAGCTGCCTGCAAACGTGCGTCCGCCTCGTCCTGTGACCCAAGCACAACATAACCGTCATCTTTTGCCATATTGTCAGCAGCCTTTTTCATAGCCTCATTAAGTCCTGCAATGGTGCTGTTGGCACCCTCAGTCCAGTCAAATGATTTAAGACCGCTTACTATGTTTTCACAAATAGACTTAGGCACATCGGTTATCAGCGCCTGCCCTGCGTCCATCAGGGCGACCACAAGCTTTTCGATGATAACAGGTGCCTGCTGCAAAAGCTGCGGGATTGATGCCGCAAGTCCCTCCGCAATGGCTCCGATAAGCTGCACGCCTGCGTCAATAAGCTTGTCCGCATTGTCCAGCAGCGTTTCGGTTATCGTCAGAGCTGCATTTACCACCGCAGGAATAAGGCTGTCCAGATTGTCCGTCAGCCCCTGAGCCAGAGCCAGCACAATATCCACAGCACCCTGTGTGATGATGTCGGCATTGTCAAGAATAGCCATGACGAGGGCGGAGCAAAGGTCAGCCGCAGAAGAAGCAAGGTTTGGAACTGCCGAAATAAGCCCCGACAGCAGCGTGTCGATTATCTCGTCCGCATTATCTGTTACAATAGGTATAGCCGTGTCAGCAATGGAAGAAAGCGTGTCAAGCAGAGCCGCAATAAGACTGTTTGCGCCGCTTATAACATCGGGGAGCATATCTTCAAGTGTCTGCGGTATCAAGGGCAGAATGCCCTTCGCAAGTTCGGCAATGCCCGTAGCCATCTGCGGCAGAACCGCCATAATGCGGGGCATAAGATTGTCGGATACGTTCAGAACGCTGTCAATAAGGTCAGATACGAGCCTGTCAAAATCCTGCGTGGGGTCCGCCATTCCTGTGAGCATATTCTGCCATGCAGCTGTCATGCTTGCCATAGATCCCTGCAATGTGTCGGCACCCTCAGCCTGGGCATATCCTGCAAGCCCCTGCATTTCGATGTAGTCAACAAGTGCATTCTGACAGTCCGCAAGGTTGTCAATAGTGTATCTTGTTGCATCTCCCTGAGCTTCCTTGTATGCGTTTACCTTGTCGATAAGCTCCTGAAAGCCCTCTTTTGTGGGGGTGATGCCTATCTGCAAATTATCGAGCATTGTGTAGTTGTTTTTCATAATGCCGTTAAAAGCATTCTGAACATTCTCAGCTGTATTGCCCGTAGCCGCCACGATATCAGCCTCGGCAGTGACTATTCTGTCGGCAAGCTTTGCCGCACCTATCTCATCGCCGCCCATAGCGTTTTTTAAGCCTATGGCAAAGCCGTTTACCTGTTCAAGATAATCATTCTGGGACATCTGAATGTCCTTGTAAGCGGTCTTGGCTTTTTCCGCAATGAAGTCATAAGCCTCACCGAACATCAATTTCGCACCGCCTGCAAGCTGCTCATAATCCCCGAAGCTTGCGATTGCCTCTTTAGCTAAAGCGCCCACAGCCGTCGCAGCCGCAGCGGAAGCAGCAAGGGCAGCCTCTGCGATAACGCTCATAGTTTGGGTGGCAAGCTTGCCGACATTGCCCATAACCTTCTTGAAATTGGCATCATCGCCCAGAATCTTATAAACTATCTCGCCAACATTCACTTACCCTCGCCTCTCATTCTCTCCATAGCCTCTCTGTGAATGCGCTCGACCTCGTCAAGCATAGCCCTGTCACGTTCAGCAGTGTTTTTGAACCTCTGGACCTGTTTCTTCTTCAGTGCAAAAATGCGTTTGAGCCGTATCACCCTTGACCTTTCAGCCGATGACTTTATTTCCGACAGTCTTTCGGTGCGTATGCCGATTATCTGTTTGAGCTTGCATTCATCGGGCAGCCCCCGAAACAGTGCACAGAAATCAAACCAGTGCAGCTTTGCCACGTTCAGGTCAATGCCGTATGCGTTCAGGAAATCAGCGTAAAAATACGCCTCATCTTCCGAAAAATCAAAGCACGGCTCACAGCTCTCCGAAACGGAAGACCGCTTTTCTTTTGCTTTCGGAGCAAGTCCCAAAATGTAAAAATCGGTCATAGCCTCAGCCGCCGCAGCTTCGGAAATGCCTTCGGGAAGTCCTGCGAAATAAAACCGCCCCGCAAGCCCACAAGCCTTTTCACCGTCCTTTTCGGACAAAGCCTCGGAGTATTCGCACATAATGCGGAAATCGGGGTCAATGGGAACGGCAATGCCGTCAATGTGCAGTATTTTCGGCTTCGGACTGAACATTTTTCTCCTCCGCAATTTTTTTCGTAAATGCGATGATCTCATCGTAAACGTATTGAAGCACGGCATATCTCTCAACAGCATTCGGGAACCTGTCCGCAAAAATAGCCGCCGCCGAGCCGTCTCCGAGGAGTATATCAATACCCTTGTCAATAGCATTGCATACAACGTCGATATCCTTAGTGCCCTTAAGCGTGTCCTTAAGACCTGCAAACAGTCCCTTAGCCTTTTCAAGCCTGTCAATAAGAGGCTTCTGAAAGACAACAGGGTATATCTTTTCGTTTATTTCGATGTTGCAGATACGGTCAGTGAATTTAAAGCCCATAATATAACCTCCGTTTTTTTATGAAAAAGCGGCACACGGAAAATCCCCGCATACCGCAGTTTCAGAATTTACTCAGCAGCCTTAGAATAATACTTGTCAGCCGCAAACTCAGGAGCGCTCTCACCCTTTTCGAGCTTCACGAAAGCACCGTTCTTTCTCTCATAGTAACTGTCATACTTGGAAGCCCAGTCAGCAGGAGACACCTTAAGAGCAGTGTAACCGCCAAAGCCCATATATTCAAGCTTTGTGGGCTCAGCGGCAGCCTTTTTGATGCTGCCGCCTACGGAGAGGTTTTCCTCGGGAGCACCCGAACCGTCATCATCGAGAATAAGAGAACCCGAGCCAATCTCGCCCTCACCCGTAAGAATATTGAACCACGCATATCTTACAATAGCAGCCTGACCCTTTGCGTATTTCATATCAAATGAAGTAACAAAGTCCTGGAAGGGGTCGCCCTTGTAACGGTCGCACTTGAATGTGATAGTTCTCTGATTGCCCGTCTTTGTGGAGCTTTCGCCGTGGTAGTAATAGCTGTTTGTCTTTTCCTTGGGATTAAGCGATGAAGAACGGTCTGTAAAGCCCATATATGCGACCGCAAATTCATCAACATCAGCGTTCTGCTCTGCCGAAACGTCAATAGCAAGAACCATCTGATCCGTAGTGATAAATCCCACAAATGCAGGGTTTGTCTTGACTTTCGCAAACATTTCCTTAAGTGTCATAAAATCATTCCTTTCATTTCTGTATAAAAAATGTAATTTCGATACCGGCGGTGTATATCCAGTACTGTTCATTGTGCATCGTTGGGGCAGGCAGTGAATTTACTTTTACCTTGACCTGTGAAATGCCCTCGATAACAGGCTTGGAAGCGGCAAGGGCCTCACATATGCCGCAGAGCTTTTCCACAAGCACAGCCTGCCTGTTGTTTGTGTCCATAGCTGAAACGGAAAATATCACCGACTGAATTTTGCTCCCGTCATAATATTTCTTTATGTCCTTGTTGCCCGCATAGATGATAGCGCTCTGACCCGCCGCCGATACAACGCCTATCTCGTCAATGCCGCCCAGCCTTTTCAGCTCCTCGGCGATTTTTGTGTAAACGTCTCCGTTCATCGGTGTATCTCCTTTTCATGCGCACGTTTGAAAACAGCCTGCCACTGATCGCCGAAATCCGTTTCAGCCCTTTGGCACCATTCGGGAACTGCATTGGTATTTTTATCTGTGTATGTAGTAGGGCACTTGTATGCTGCTTCCGCATAGGGCATAACCCAGCGCAAAACTCCCTTTTCAAGGTCACTTCCCTGAGAAGCCATAGCCTGAATAAGCTGCTTTGCAGGGATATCACTTGTTTTTATTCCGTGCTGCCCTATCATCTCAGCCGCTACACTTGAATGTATAACGGAGCTGAGAATAAGCGCACCGTAATCCTGCTTGCAGAAATAATTGCAGTCTTTAAGTGCCTGCTCTGACGTAGCAAAAATCGCCTTGTCCATAGCGCCTTTCATATCGCCGCCCGATATGCCGCCCCTTATCTCAATATCCACCCTCACGTCATCACCACCTCCAGATGATGAATATCCCCCGCAGGGGTAAAAAAGGTGTTCACCTCGCTGACTGTGAATGTCTCAGTCCCGAAAATGACCTCGTCCCCCGTCTCAAAGGAAACATCATTGGGCACGGAAGAAAAAGCATCAAAATACATCTTTGCCCTTACCTCGGGAATATCGCCCCCGAGAGAAAAACGCTGAGAACGGCAAGGCTCAATGTAAACAAAATTGATGTCCGTCTCAAGGGTCTCACCCTTGCCGCCCCACCCGTCCGAGCTTAACTTCTCAATAAGCCTGACCTTGTGGGGAAGATAGCAGCGGGGAATAGGGGATATCAGCAACATACGCCGCACCCCCTGTATAAAAGTCCCGCCCGTTCAAGGTAACTCTCAGCCCGAGAGCATATGCCCCTCGCCGCCGCAGAACCGCCGCCCGAAGAAGAGCCACCCGAGGACATCGAGAACGAGCCGAGAGTGAAGCTCTGCGCCGTACCCGATACCGACATAGCCCACGCCTGAACGCCGCCGCAGAGCCCCATATACTCAGCTTCTGCGCATACCGCAAGATCAAACTGCCTAATCTCCTCTTCCGTCTCGGGAGCACGGAGAATAAAGCAGTTTATCTCGCTTTCGGCTCTCGTCAGCAGGCGGTCAAGGTCGGGATAGTCCATACCGCCGAAAACGTCATAATAAAAATCCGTACTGACCGCCATACTCTCACCTTTCCTTATGCCTTGATGTTGGCAGCAGTCACGGTGATATAGCCGACAGTGACCGCCTTGCTGTCCGAGTTAAAGCAAACTACCTCGATAACATTGCCCTCGGCAGCTGCGATCTCGGTAGTGCCGCTGGTAAGCGCTGTGCCTGCGTATGCGGCGGAAGTCTCGCCGTAAACAGCCCTTGCGGAAGGATTTACCTTGTACGCATAAGTGCCGCTTGCATCGCCGCCTGCCGCAACGGTGATAACAGTCTTGCCCTTGGTGCTGCCTGCCGCCGCAGCGAGCTTAAGGGAGCCGGGAGCATATACCGCACGGATAGCCACGCTTCTGAGCACCTTGTGAGCATATGCGATTCTTCCCTGTACCGCACTTGCACCGATGTACTTGCCCGAGCCGTTCATGTCCTGGAGATGTACGGGAACGGAGAACTCTTCCGCTCTGGTCGCAAATCTGGGGTGGCCTGCGATCATTGCCAGACCCGCAGTCTTGTCATTCCATTCAATGACGTTAAAACCAGCGATGCGGCCCACGATACCGCTCTGAACTACGTTGTCACCCAGAGATGATGCCTTAACGAACTCAGGGGACTTAAGGATAAATGAGTAGGTCGCAGGGGTAACCAGCAGATAGCGTCTGCCGTCATCGGGAATATTGGCCTCGCTCATCTGCTGCCTGATATCCACGATATCGCTGTAAATGCCGTCAACGGTAAGCGCACCGATGTTGGTAACGGTAGCGCCTGCGAGAAGTACGGTAGCGCCGTCAGTGTCCTCAGCAACGGCAAGTGCATAGCCTGCACTGTCAAGTCTGTCCGCAACAAGGTTGTCGGGGACAAGCTGCGCATCGTAGCCGTCGATAAGCTCATTTACTGCCTTTTCCTTGTCGATGGGGAAGTTGATGTAAGATGTGCTGCCGTGCTTAACGGGAATGCCGTTTGCACGGTCGTAGTCCGATACCTCCACCTCCGCATCTCTTACGGGGATCTTTACAACGCCCGCCTTGGGGCTTCCCTCGTAGTCGGTGTTGAATACAACGCCGTTTTTCAGCTTGTTTTCCTGACGAATTTTTGCCAGAACCAGAGCCGAATATCTTTCCTGTGCTTCATGTGCCATAAATTACATTCCTCCTGTTTTTAGATTTTTATGTTGGGATTTTTCGCAAGGAACGCTGCCTCTACGCCTGAAGGCTGCTTGCCGCCGTTCCCGAAGCTTACCCCTGTGGTGACACCCTGAGGGGCGCTTTTCGCAGAGCAGAAAGAAGGGTATTTTGAGATGACCGCATCAATAGCTTTTTCGATGGGCATATCGTCCGATACCTTTGCCATGGCAAGGGCGATAACGTCATCTACAGCCTCGGCAGTTACGCCCTTGGAATAAGCGCAGCACTTAGCCTCAGCCGCCGCAAGCTTCTTCTCAGCGTCCGCCCTGCCATTTTCTGCAGCGGATATCTTTTCCTGTGAAAGCTGTTCGGCAGTTTTCCGGCTGTCCTGCCACTTTCGGAACGCTTCCATCTCTTCCTTTGAGGGCTGTCCCTTTGCCTGCCTTTCAAGTCTCTGCTTGACTATTGCGTCAAGCTCTGCCTGGGTAAATGTTTTTGCCGTCTGCTCAGGCTCAGACGTAGATACAGTCTTTTCAGGGAGATTTGCTCCGCCCTTTACAGCCTGTGTGGGATCACCTCCGTAGGCTCCCGTGGAGCCATTTTCAGCCTTGTTGGTTTCGGTTACGGTTGTGTTTGTTTCTGCCATTATGATTACCTCCGTTTATAGCCTGTCGGCTTGTTTTTCCGTCCTCAGTTTAACGCCGTAAGCACGTTTAGGGCATAAAAAAAGCAGCCGTAAAGCTGCTGATTTACTGTTTAGCCCCTCGATTTCGAGGGGTTATGTTTTGGTGGAGCCAACAAAACGTGATTTATAGCCATTTTGTTGAGGTCAGCTGAGGAATTACAGCGCAACGCCCTCAATTACTGCTCTTGCCTGCAATATAGCGATATAATCTTCCATCGTCCTCACCTGAAACTCATACAGTGATCTGGGACACGTAGGCGTGAAGTTCAGCTCTCCCTTATCCCATTTTTCAAGCATTGCTTTGAGCTTTTCGCAGCGTATCGCAACCTGTCCGTACTCGGCTTTGAACCTGTCTTTGTAATCGGTACTTGCCATAAGCTCGGCTGTGTCTGTCAGCTCCATAGGTCTTGCTGTTGTTTCGTTCATAACATCATATCCTTTCATTTTGATATAAAAACAGCGCATATGTTACCGACAAAAATGTCGTAAACATACACGCTTGTGTGGGTATAATAAAACCGCCTTATTCAAGGGCGGTCAGAATTATTGGGTATTAACTGTATCATAGACTGCGAAAATGCGATCTTTAGCAATTTTAAAAAAATGACTGTCTATCTCCATACCGATAAAATCCCTTTTGAGCCTTATCGCTGCAACACCTGTTGATCCTGCTCCCATAGCATTATCAAGTATCAAGTCGCCCACATTGCTGTATGTTCGTATCAGATATTCAAGCAATTCTATCGGCTTTGAGGTTGGGTGCTTTACAGCATTTTGAGTATTCCCAAAAAGTGCGCCGTTCTGGTTACTAAATTTCACAACACTTTTCGGGAATCTGCTACCATCGTCGATATATTCCCAGCTTTCTGCTGATTTTTTGCTGACTCTCCCAAACGCTTTTCCAGTTGTTTTTTTGTAGTCAGAGTTTGTTCGCCTATGCCCTATTTGGGCGTTTTGACTTATCCATTTTTGTGGATTGTATGTAGGTAATTTATTATAAAACACAATAATATTTTCGTGCGCCTTTAACGGCATACGGTGCGCATTGTAAAATCCCGTGCATTGTGTCTTTTCCCAAATTATCTCGTAACGAAATAATCTTCTCTGACTATTTATTAAATCGGTCGTAAATGGCTGACTGCCAAAAAGCACAATAGCGCCGTTATCCTTTATGATGCGGTTGTACTGCTCCCAAAGAGGTTCAAATGGTATCACTTTATCCCATTCACACTGTGTTGTTCCATATGGCAAATCACATAAAACCATGTCAATTGATTTATCTGGTATCTGTTTCATAAGCTCCAAACAATCGCCATGTTTTAATTCTAACAAATTATCACCTCATCATTTGTGTTCATTGTGGTTACTCCTTTCGTTTTGACATAAAAAATGCGCCTTGCAGTCAACTGCAAAACGCTTGTGTGGGTATAAAAAATCACCCTACGTGTGTAAGGTGATTAAAACCATATTGCTGTTGCTTCCTTGGGAATAGGTTGGCCTAAATCCAAAAGCTCTGAAAGCTTTGAACGCACGTGAGCCACATACATTTTCTTGCCGTGCTCATATTTGGAAAACTCAACGTTTGTGACCTCTCGTGTTTTGGCATCAACAGTTACTTTTCCGGCATCACTGCTGTTTTCAGGAATATAGTCGCAGGAAATGCTGTTCCCGTCAAAAACAATATTCAAAAGGCTTACCATATAAGCACCTCCTTATTCGCAATATTTTGCGTAATTATATTTCTTTGAAGCCAAGATGTGGGCTTCATTTTGAGAATACCCTTTTTCCATATAGCGGAGTTCGGCATATTCGTGTTTCAGTAAAACGATATCCTGTTCCTTGAAATCGCCGTTTATAAGCCGCTGCCAAGACTGAGCCATATCATAAGAGGGGTCAAATCGCTTATGCCCTGTCAAGAGGTCGTGTTCGGTGATAAAAACGTGATTTTTTATTTTGTCAATTTTATCACGGCTTATTCCTGTTGCCGCAGATATCTTCTGCGTATCTGTTGTCATATGGCGAACAGATTCATAATATTGAACAGCGTGCTTTTCGGCTTCCTTGCTGTAAGGGTTTAATGCTCCGCTTATTACACCTGTATTCATTATACCACTTCTACTGCCATTGTCAAGCCCTGATTTCGCTTTCCTCTCCGCCCAAACCGTCTTGCTGCTCTTGCTCCTGTCATACCCATAAACCTGAGTGCGGTCATTGTGCTGCTTAAGCCCCGTCTCCTTGCAGTAAGCCCTGTATTTCTCCCTCTGATTGCGAAGCCGTAAAGAAGCCTTCTGCAAGCCCTCAGTGTCGCCCACCTCCTGCAGCATCATACATTCACGCTTGGCGGCTCTGATGCCACGTTCCATAGCTCTCTGCTGCTGAAACTGCATATACCGCCTGTCGTTTTCCTCTTTCGGATAAGGAAAATACCGCTGAAAATTGATGCCCTCTGCAAATGGATATTGAACGTGCCCGCAGTTGATACCGAGTATTCCGTCAGGCTGTCCGTAACTCGTCTGAGAAAAAGGCGTAAAATGTATTTTATTTCCTGCGCCGTCTGTGGTTACTCCGCTTGTGCCGTCACGGGAATAAATTTTTCCTTGGTCAATGGCACATTTGGGACGTGCGCCCATGTGTGAGGAGACCTCGATAAGATTTATCCCGTACTCGTCACAACGTGCATTCTGTGCAGCCCTCGCTGTATTCCCCAGCGTTGACCGCATATCCATCATAACGTAAGCCTCAGGAGACCATTCACGCCCACGCTTGTCAACGAAAGCGGGAATGCCCTTTTGAGCAAGCTCCCGTATAGTCTTGCGTGTCGCTTCCTGCAATGACATCTGCCCCGATACAGCCTTTGCCGCACCCTTGCCCATAATGTCAAGAGCGCCCTGCCTGCTCTCGGCGGTGTCACGGTAAATAGCGTTCACAGCGTTCACATACGCCGCTTTTGCCTTGTACTGCATAACCGTGTTCACAAGGTTAAGGCCACTCGCCGCCTGCCGTTGGAAAGCCTTGGCCGCACCGAGAGCCGATTCCTCCGCAGGAATGTCCGAGAAATATTCCGACAGCCCCGCAGCATTCGCCGCCTGCACCGCATTGTCAAGATATCCTATCTCAGTCTCAGCCGCCGTCAGAACAGCGTCCATAGCCTGACCGCCCTCGACCTCGGAATATCCCGCAATGATAGCCGCCGCCCGCTTGTCGAAACGTCCTGCTCTTGCAAGCTGCCTTATCCTCCATTTTGACGTGTCGGAAATATCCCCGTCCCGTGAAAGCTGCGCCGCAATTTCCCGCAGGATATCATCTTCCATATCCAGCAGCACCCGAACAAGCGGAGCCGAAAGCTCATCATACTGTTCCCTTGTCACCTGCATCACCGCCCGAAGTCACAAACCCCTCACCGTCCGAAACTCCGAGAACAGCACTCTCCGCATTTATCCTCTCAAGCTCCCGCTTTGCCGCCTCTTCATCGCATTTCATAACCTCCATAATGGCGGAAATCTTTGACTTTAGCCCCGCCGTTACAAGACTGATGTTGTTTGCGATAAGCGTGTTGTCATCAATAACAACGCTGTCCTTGAACGCCACAGTGACCTCAAGATCACCGTTCGGAACTTCACCCGTGATCATAGCAAGCCTGAGCACAGCCCTGCACATTTCCTCAATGAACTCAACGAGGAGATTTTTCTGACAGCGTATCGTAACAGCCGTCTTGTTTTCCTCGGAAACCACCTCGGTTGCGGTCTTAACTCCGCCCGCCTTGTCGAATGACAGCGAGCCGGGAGAAAGCCCCACCTGAAAGCACAGAATATTCAGCAGAGCATTTATGCCGTCAACGTGCTCTGAAATTCTCAGCTCCACAGTGTTGTCGGTGATTTTCAGGTCCTTGTCCTCATCGCATTTCAGTGCCTGATAAACCTCGTCATCAGCGTCAAAATACCGCTCTGTCTTACCCGTTTCGGGATTGACCACGGTGCGAATGCACGATGACGGCACGATTATCCTCTTTTTGCCGAGGATAAATTCTCTCGCAAAGCTGTCAAACGCCACATCAAGGGCTTTGAGCGTGTCCTCGCAGTTTGCAAAGCAGCTTATGCCGAGAGGCAGCTCCGTGGGAATGTTGCTTGGAAAATCGGTCTTGAAATACTGAAACAGGGGCGTGTCCATAGCATATGTGAACGTGTCTGCCATATCGGGATAAAGCACCGACAGCGGCACTCTGTCACCCGGAGCATTGGGGTCAGAAGAACGAAACAAAAAGCACTCCACAAGGATATCATCATCCTTGACGGAATGCTTCTCGAATAACGTGTAATAATATTTGCCCTTGGCTGATACCGTGCCGAAAATGCCCTCGGTAATGTCCCTGTTGTCCCATTTCAGCGGATAAAACTGCCGCCCCTCAACAAATGACAGCCGCACCCTGCCCCGTTCTATGTATTCCCTCAGAACACAGCCGCCCTGAGCAAACGCCGCCGAAAGCAGTCGGGGAATGTTCTTCCAGAACCCTTCACGGCATAAAAAATCACGAATGAATGTGTCATAAACCTCCGAGCCGCAGGTTATGTCCACCTGCTCCGCAAAGCACTTGTGAGAAAACTCGTCACACAGTATCTTTGCCGTGTTCAGCATATTCATCTGCCGCACAGTGCCCCTGTTCAGCCCCGCACGCTTCACCTCACGCCATTTCGGGCGACCCTCGTAAATGTCCTGCCACCTGTCCATATAGCCGCTGTAAAAGCCGTTATCCCCGAGAAATTCTTCCTCGGGAAACGCCTGCCGCATTTTTTCTATCATCATCTGCCTGTCACCTCATTTCAATAATATCGCTCATATACGGCTCAAAGCTGTATTCAAAAGCGTCAAGGCTGTCAATGTTGTAATTGCCGTCATCGACACGTATATCCTCAGTAGGATCCTTGTCCCACACCGCCGTGCTCAGAGCCGCAATGAAATTTTTGCACCCCGATATGACCTGAAAACGCATTTGGGACATAATCATATTCGTAAGCCGTATGCGCCCGAGTATCTCCGTCTTTTTGGCATTGCGTATCTGAACGGGAAGCTGTTCTTCGGCACATCTGCATTTGATGCCCCTCAGAAGCGTTGTCTCCGCATTATCGAAATACGCCTCGGGGACATTGAAGCGAGCCTGACAGCGGCGGATAAACGCCACTACATCATCTTCAAGTTCTTTCGGCGTAATAACTTCCTTGCGGTAATATTCATCAAGCACAACGATTTTCCCGAAACGGCGGCTGAACCCCGTGCATATTCCTGCGTGAGCCGAGCCGTTGCCGCCGAAGTCGAAGCCAATGTTTGCAAACAGAATATCATCGGGAACAGTGTCAATTACATACAGCGCAGGATTATCCGCAAACTGCTTGTAAATAACGCCCTCTGCAGATACCCATAAACCCTTGATGTACCTGTCGTGGAATACCCCCGAAAACTGCCTGTCAGCATTTTCAAGCTGTTCAGGGGTAAGAATGGGATTGTCCGACATCAGGAAATGCAGGTGCAGAGCCTTGCGCTCATCAGCCTTTTTTACCCACTCAGTGTAGAACCAGTGATTAGGCGTATCGGGATTGCAGTTGAACCACAGCTTAGCACCTTGCACCGACAGCGTTCTCGCTATAGCCTGATCCACGAAAGAACGGGGCATAAGTGCCACTTCATCGAACAACACCCCCGAAAGCGTAATGCCCTGTACAAGCGTATATGAGCTTTCGTCCTTGCCGCCGTAAACGAAGAAATTATTCTGTACACCGTTGCCCTCTACGGTCAGCAGATTTGCCGACCGTGAGTAAGATATGCGGAAATAACAGGTAATGTCGGCAATGCTCTGAATAGGGATAATGATGTTTCTTTCAGCAGACCGCACCGTCTTGCCGCATATGCCGAAGGTCGCCCCGTTAAAGCGTCTCATCGCCCACAGAATGAATGAAGTGACCATACATATGGTCTTGCCCGAACGAACCGCTCCATCGCATATGATAGCTTTGTATTCGTCCCTGTAGCACCATCTGAATATCTTCTTCTGCTTTGCCGAAAGCTTTTCAAACGTCATTCGTCATCAGCCTCCAGTGCTTTGTAAAGTATAGGCACTTCCGAAGATGCAGAACCGTTCGGAATTTTTTCCTTAAGCTTAAGCTCACGCTTTTTAAGGGCAAGCTC